>Ga0105239_10000267_pt1 | contig 77181 bp, 64 predicted proteins | sample KBSC44metaG_FD_92761 | JGI IMG/M metagenome (GOLD analysis project Ga0105239, IMG submission 92761) | Corn rhizosphere microbial communities from Kellogg Biological Station, Michigan, USA - KBS C4-4 metaG | ecosystem: Host-associated > Plants > Roots > Rhizosphere > Soil | place: Michigan, USA...
CGAGGGCTTCGATGGCCTCGGGGTCGGTGATCGCTTTGGGATCGGCGATCCTGGATCGGATATAGTCGAGGGTGAGGATCGAGCCCGCCATGAGCTGTTGGACGTTGTCGTGGAGCTCCATGCCGATCTGCATCCGTTCGCGTTCCTGGGCGTCGATGACGGCTTTGTTGATGCGGTTCTCTTCGTGGAGGCGGTCGGTGATATCGATAACGGAAGCGATGACCGCGGGCTCGTTGTTGTAAATGATCTTCGAGGCGATGACCTCGATAAAGACGATGGAGCCGTCCCGGCGGATAGCGCGGACGACGTAGCGATCGGTGGCGTTGCCGGTGATCATCCGCTGTTCGTAGTTGCGGCGGACGAAGGGCTGGTCGTCTTCGTGGAGGAGCATATCGAAGGAGACCTGGTCGACCAGCTCTTCCTTTGGATAGCCGCTTTGTTTTTCGAAGACGGGGTTCATGTAAACGAATTTTTCGTGCTGTATGATGAAAACCCCGACCTGGCTGTTCTCTACGAGTGACCGGAATTTTGCTTCGCTGTCCCTGAGCATCGATTCGTTGGCGACGATCTCGTCGAGCATCCGGTTGAAGGTGGTGGCGAGGAGGGAGAGCTCGAAGCCGCCCGAGTGCGTCGCGCGGAGGTTGTGGTCGCCGCCGCGGATCTTTTCGGAGGCGGCGATCAGTTTGTAGAGACCGCCGGTGAGACGTTTGCCGATGAGGATGGCGACGATGGTTCCGGCGAGGATCGCGACGAGAATATAAAGGACGCCTTTTTCGATGATGCCGGTCAGATTCCCATAGATGTAGTCCTGGTTTATGGCCACGCGGGCCCAGCCGATGAGCCCGTTGTCGCGGCTAATGGGGGCGGCTACGTCGAGGATATGATTGTCATGGGTCAGGATCCGTGTTTTGGGTTGGCTGCCGATGGTCTGGCTGATGCTGTCGGTGGCGGTCTTACCGAGGTTGGCGGGGTCGGTGTGGGAGATGACGGTGTTCTCGGGAGAGAGGATCATGGCGTACTCGAGGTGGGGGAAGTCTTTGTAGGACTGGATCATGTGTTCGAGGCCGTCGAAGTCGTTGCCGACGATATAGATGTTGGCGTTGATGGCCAGGTCGTGGGCGAGACCGAGCGTCTGGTCCTGGCCCTGACGGACAAGAAAGGTGTATTGGCGGTTGAGGAGATCGGCGACGAAGACCGACATGAGGATCAGGTGCACGAGGGCGATGCCGAGGATCAGCTGTGAGCGGATCTTCTTTGGCCACAGGCGGAAAAGGCGGATGGGTTGCGACATAACGGCGTCAGCGTTTAATGGATCAGCGAATCGGATTTCCGGAGGAACTCTTTCACGGGGCGGTAGGTGGTGCTGTCGGCGGGCTCGAAGCGGCCTATGCCGACGCGTTGGAGGGCTTGTCGTCCCTGTTCGTCCTTGTGAAGGTTGAAGAGCAGGGAGGCGATGATCCCGATGAGGCCGGGGCTCACGTCCTTTCTGAACAGAACGGCGGTGCCGGGCAGGGAGGGCGTTGTCCATTTCACTTCCAGGCGGGAGGCGAGATCGGGTCTTTTGCGTTGGAAGTTCTCCCAGGAAGTGGTCCAGACTGCACCGAGGGCGCATTTTCCGAGACATACATCGAGGAGAACGGATTCATAGGAAGGCGAATAGAGTCGATTCAGATGCTTGTTGACATCGACGCCCTGCTCGCGGAGGAACATCAGGGGCATCAGGGAACCGGCAAGAATGCGGTTACCGGTCAGGGCGATGGTCTTGTCGCGGCAATCTGCGAAGGTGCGGACCGAGGAGTCTTTGTTGGCAAGGATGAGGGAGCGGTAGTCGTCCGCGATACGGCCGACGATGGTATAGCCATGTTGGCCGGCGATGACAAGCTGGGGTCCATTGATGGCGGTGAAGTCGAAGAATCCTTTCCGGAGCTTGTCCTCATAGTCTTCTACGGAGGTGCAGGCTACGGTACGGATATGGACGGTCTCGAGGTGGGTGTTGAGATATTTGATAAGCAGGTCGGTGGTCTCATAGTATGCGAGGGAGGGAGCACCGAAGATGAGTTCGCGTCTGTTACCGGGAGCAGCGTTTGCAAAGGTTGGACGGTAGTGATCTTTGTCCGGGTGGTTACAGGCGGACAACAGGACGGTGAATACGACGATTCTCATAATCATGGCCTTATAATTTAGCAACTTTTATTTACATTTAAGGAATGAAAATTCTCATCGCGGACGATCATGAGGTGGTGCGGCAAGGGCTGGAGCGAATCTTTCAAAAGGAATTTCCCGGTGCGCACATCGAGAGTGTGGCCGATGGGGCCGATATCGTGAAGAAGGTGATGCAATCGGAGTGGGATCTGGTGATCTCCGATCTTTCGATGCCGTCCAAGACGGGGTTAGAGGCGCTGGAGGATATAAAGAAGCATTACCCGAGGTTGCCGGTGCTGATCCTTACCATGCATCCCGAGGAACAATATGCCCTGCGGGCATTGAAGGCCGGCGCGTCCGGTTATCTCAGCAAGAGCATGGATGCGGCGGAGCTAATCACGGCCGCGCGGCGGGCGCTGATGGGGCGGAAGTATATCACTCCTTCGCTGGCGGAGCGGCTTTCGGAGATGGTGAACGGCCCCACTGCAGAGTTGCCGCATCAACTGCTATCCAACCGCGAGTTCGAGGTAATGAAGCTGCTCGCAAAGGGATTATCACTGATCGAAATAGGACAGACGCTGACGGTGACGCCGACGACCATCAGCACTTACCGGTCGAGGATCCTGCACAAGATGAATCTTACCAACAACTCCGAGCTGACACGTTATGCCATTGTGCATCAGCTGATTGATTAACTCCTGTCGTCGATCGACGACACCTTATTGTATTTTTTACACTATTTGTGATCGGTTTCTTCTTTCGCACCTTTGCAGCCGCAAATTTTTAAAACAACCATCGCATTGCAAGAGACTATATTACCGCGGCTGCTGGATCTGCTTGAGAAAGAAGTTAAGGCTCCGTTGGATGCCACAGTGAGCTTTTTCGACCTGGTGGAGGACGACAACAAGGGAACGGCTTTCGGCGTCGAGATCGCGTCGAGGGCGGCCCGGCAGTTCCAGCAGACGCTGACGGTACTGGACACCTTGCTGGAATGGGGCGTCGTGCAACAGTTGGACCGCCAACGAAAGTGGGTTGGGACGGATACAAACCTGTTGGTACGCGGGCTTTTTGCAAGGTTCAAGGAGTGTTCGTGTGCGAGAAGATTTTCCTTGATCGACCGGCATAGGAGCGATGAAGCGCGGGCCTTGCCGGGGGCGGAGATCCGGTTTGTGCTGGAGATGATCCTGTATTGGCTTTGCGAGGTGGCCGATGAGGGGGAGATCGCGATGGAGCGGCTGGATGTGGACGGCGGGAAGTTGCATGCGGGTTTGCGGTTGAGGTCGGAATCCCTGTTTTCCCGGATGGGGCGACGAGTGGAGCGGGTGGTGAATGGGAAGGTGTCGAGCGAGGGAAAGAGTTGCCCGACAGAGGGATTTTATCTTGCGTTAGCGAGGGATGTCGTCGAGGAGTTTGATGGGGAGTTGTGGGTGAAGATGAACGCGAGTGTTATAGAGGCGGGGTTTGAATTGAATTTAGGAATGCGTTGACCAGCGGCGGAGGAATTGATCGACCTCCCGGCGGGTCGGAGCGGAGGTTTGGGCGCCCATTTTTGTGACGGAGAGGGCGGCGGCGGCGCAGGCGAAGGTGACGGATTCTTTTATCGTTTTTTTTTCAGATAAGGCTACGGCCAGGGAACCACAAAAAACATCGCCGGCGGCGGTAGTATCCACAGCAGTGACTTCCGGGGCGGGTACCCACTCAATTCGACCTTGATCCAGTATGAGTGCACCGGATTTACTTAATGTTATGATGACTGTTTTGACGCCCTTTGCGGCGAGGGCTTTGGCGGCGGCCTCGGCGGTAGGGTTGTCGACGATCGGGATACCTGTGAGGCTTTCGGCTTCTTTCTGATTGGGGGTGAGGATGTGGATGTGCTTTAGGATCTCATCGGGGAGTGGTTGGGCCGGTGCGGGGTTGAGGATAACCGGAATTTTCTTTTCGACGGCTTTTTCTACTACATATTGGACGGTTTCAAGGGGAATTTCCAACTGCAGGAGGATGCAGGAGGTGTTCCCCATTTCTTTTTCCGCCTTTTGGATGTCTTGTGGGTTGAGATGGGCGTTGGCGCCGGAGGCGACGACGATGCAGTTCTCGCCGTTGGCGTCGACGGTGATGAGGGCGATGCCGGAGGGGTGGACTGCATCCGTAACGATATACTTTGTGTCGATGTCCTCTTTATTGTATTGATCGATGGCTTGTTTGCCGAAGATGTCGTTGCCGAGCTTCGCGATGAAGGTGATGTTTCCGCCGAGTCTTGCGGCGGCGACGGCCTGGTTGGCGCCTTTGCCACCGGGGGCCATGATGAAATCACCGCCGAGGACGGTTTCGCCGGGTTCGGGAAGATGCGTGGTTTTTGCGACCATGTCGGTGTTGGAGCTGCCTATTACTAAGATTTTCATGGTGTATTGCTATGCACCGGCGTCGACGAGAAGGACGAGGCCGATGAGGTAAAATAACAACATAATTGCGAGGATGGCGCCGGTGCCTTTTGGGGCGGTGCGGAATTCTTTCCAGATGAAGATGCCCCAGAGAGCGGCAATGATGGTGGCGCCCTGGCCGAGGCCGTAGGAGATGGCAGGGCCCGCTTTTCCCGAGGCGATGATGCTGAAGGACATGCCGAGGCACCAAATGGAGCCGCCGAGAATACCGGTACCGTGGTTTCTTACGCTGCCGCTGAAGTACCTGTTGTATGAGACGGGCGGGCCAACGAAGGGTCTTTTCATGAGCAGTGTGTTGAAGACCGTGTTGCTGAGGAGGATGCCGATGCTGAAGATGACGACGGCAGTGTAGGGACTGAGTTTGCCGGGTTCGGGCTGGTTGAAGTTGGGGAACATGGCGGCGGCGACGTATTTGTAGAAAAAGCCCATGAGGACGCCGGCGGTGAGGGCGAGGATGAGGCCTTTGGCGGAGGTGTTTCCGGCAGAGTTGCTTTCGACAGCCCTTTTTCCGACGCTCTGCATGCGGCGGTAAGCGAAGGCGTTGAGGAGGATGGCGATGACGATGAGTACTACGCCGGCGGCGAGGAGGGTCTTATTGCCGACCGGGTTGGCGATGTAGTTGACGACCACGCCGATGACCAGGGCAAGGCCGATACCGACGGGGAAGGCGACGGCCATGCCGGCAATGGCGATGGCGGCGCCCAGTAGGATATTAGCGGCATTGAAGATGATTCCACCGAGGATCCCCGAGCCGAGATTGGTGCTGCTTGCCTGCGCGATATCGGCGAGGAAGGAGCGGCCGCCGGAGCCCGTGCTTCCGAGGGTGAAGGCGAGGGCCAGGGCGAAGAGCAAGATCCCCAGGACATAGTCCCAGTAGAAGAGCTCGAAGCGCCAGGTGGAGGCGGCGAGTTTTTGGGTGTTAGCCCAGGAACCCCAGCAGAGCATGGTGATGATGCAAAAGAGGACGGCGGCGGGGTAAGTGGAGATGATGTACATGGGGTTATTTATTTATCCAGACGGCTACTTCAGCGTTGGTCTGTCCGGCTTCGGCAAAGGGGACCAGCACCATTTTTTCGAGGTAGAAGGCTTCTTTCCAACTCCAGTTTTTTGGGAGAACCGTGGCTGCGTCGCTGAGTTTCGGTTTGCCGGTGTATTGAGTGATAGCGGCGGAGTCATTGAGACTTCTGTCGATGGCGAGGACCTGCGGTCCGCGTTTGATGGCGACGGCATTGGGATAGGAAGCCCCGCCGGGCAGGACCTCGATGGGCATATCGAATGTGATCCTTACGCGTTCGCCGGGTATCCATTTACGTTGGATAGACAAAAAGGTACCTGGTTTTCCGGTGTAGACCTTATTTCCCACGGTGGCGGTGAAGTTGGCGGACCATTCGGGAACGCGGAAGCCGATCGGGAAGGATGCCGGTTTGGCCGGGGTGATGAGGAAATCCACCATTCCGGCAGCCGGGAATTTGGTGTTGGATTTTACCTGGAGGGCGATCGTGCCGGCGTCGGTGGTCTGGATCGTCGTTTTTGCGATGCCGTTCTCATAGAGCAGGACGGTGAATTTTTTGTCGATGTTGCCACCGATGGTTTCGGGAATGAGGGCGATGCCGCGGGGGATGCTGGAGAGGCAGCAGGAAAATCCCTGGTCGCAGCGGTAGGGTTTTGCACCGAGCAGGGCGGTGTAATAACTGACGCAGCCTGTTTGGGGATTTTCGGCGGCGAGCAGATGGTTGTATATCGAGCGTTCGATCTCCTGGGTGTATTTAGTCTCACCGGTGAGTTGGAGGAGGGCGAGATTGAATTGGAGCCACGTGACGGTGACGCAGCCTTCGCCCATGTTATCGGCGTTGGTGGCTTTGAGATCGCCGGCCGGCATGAAAACCTCGTGATCGCTGGCGGTGCCGGTGACATAAAGGCGCCGGGTGGCGATGTCCTGCCAGGCGGTTTGTGCGGCCTGAAGGTATCGTTGTTCGCCGGTGAGCTTATAGTATTTTACTATTCCGAGGAGACAGGAGAGCATCTCGTAGGCTTTGGCGTCGCCGACGGTTGTGACGTCGCCGGTGCTTTCGAGGCGGCTGAGGATCTTCGGACCATTGGGTTGTTCGAAGGCGCGAAGGATATAGCGGCAGAAGTCGAGATATTTTGGACTGTTGGTATACCGGTAGAGGTCGACCATAGGTTCGAGGATGCTGCCGGGAGCGAGGCCGTGATGTTCGCCGGCGGGCATGAGATCGCGTTTCCCGGGTGTATCGCCGAAGGTGGTGCAGATGAGATCGGCGGCTTTTTTTGCGGTCTCGAGGGCGGGGATGTAGCCGGTGACGGCATAATAATTCAGCAGGCCGATGATGGCGTATTTATGGGCCCAGACGTCCCAGGCGGTCCAGCGATTGTTTTCCAGGTATGTTCCCAGGTAGCCATCGGGCTGCTGGCAGGCGATATAGGTGTGGACGATGGCGTCCATGAGCTGTTTGAGACGGGGGTCGTGGGTGTAGGCGTAGGTTTTGGAGGCGGAGAAGAGGAATTTGCCGACGTGTTCGCCGATCCATGTTTGGGAGCCGGGGCGGTGTTCGAAGCCGGAGAGGATGGTGGCGGAGTCTATTTGGAGCAGGCGTTTGTTGAGGTTGACATCGAGACGGTAGCCGAGGTAGCCGCCGATGTTCTGGTAGTGTGCAGGGATGTATTTATCTGGGATGCGGTTGGGGACGAGGGGGTTGATGAGGGTTGGGGAGTCCGGTGCGTGGGTTTGGCGGGCGGTTGGCGGGCTGGCGGGTCCAGCGTTGGCGAGGACTGGAAAGAGGGCCAGGCAGGTTAGAAGCAATTTTTTCATATAGCAGTAGCAGTTAGTCGAATATACGGAATTTGGGGGAAGAAAGCATAGCAGGGCTAAAACAGACTTGTATGTCGTGATTTTCCTTAGTTTTGTGTTTTATCGGTGGGCCCCAATTAATTTTTCAGTATAGTCAACCATAAATAACGGAATATTAAGCAACCCCTCATCCTTCTTCAAATTCCTCAATGAATACCTAAGCCGGATAGAAGGACTATAGAGCTCATTATAAATAGTCAGACTTTTGCTGCGTATATTTTCGTCGGACTTGACCTCAACAGGAATAATGTCATTTTTCATCTGAATTAAGAAGTCTACTTCTGCCTTATTTCCGGAGGTCCAATAACGAGGGGAAACTTCAAAATGTGAAACCAAGTGCTGTAGCACGAAGTTTTCAGTCAGTGCGCCTTTAAATTCGGTAAACAGCCGATTGCCTTCCCTGATGGCGATAGGGTCCAAAAACGACAGCCTTCGCAATAAGCCTACGTCAACCATATAAAGCTTAAATGCGGACAAGTCATCGTAGGCCGAAAGAGGCAGGCCTGGTATAGAAACGCGAAAGACACGATGGACTAAGCCAGCATGTGAAAGCCATAACAATGCATCTTCGTATTCCCTGGCGCGAGCGCCATGTCTCACGGTCTGATAGAGAAATTTCTTATTGTCTCTTGCCAATTGAGACGGAACGGATGCCCATAAATAATTGAGCTTCGGAATTTCTCTGTTTTCAGCATGCTTGGAAAAATCAAGAGAATAGGCACTGAGTATATTTTGTAGGATCTGCTGTGTCTTTTCTGTATCCTGTTTTTCAAGCAATGCTACGACAGCTTCCGGCATACCGCCGGATATGAAGAACGTCTTCAATCTATCCACCAGGGGGTGAAAGAAAATGTCCGGAATAGGCTCAATCTTATCAATACTTTCCAGGAATGCAAACAAGTTTGGATCAGCGACTGATAGAAATTCGGAGAAACAAATAGGGTGCAGGTGAAGAAAATCGACTTTTCCGACAGGAAAGGAATTCCCACGTGACATTGTCACACCCAGCAAGGAGCCGGCACCGGCCACAGCGTATTCCGGGGCATCTTCATAAAAATACTTTAGGGCATTCAATGCATCGTTGCATTCCTGGATCTCGTCAAATATGATGAGTGTCGTTTGGGGGGTAATCGCCTTGCCATAAACCATGGAAAGGTTCCGAACGATGCTTCGAATATCCTTGGTATTCTGGAAAAATTGCTTGAGGTCAGGTTGTTCTTCAAAATTGAAGTAGGCTACCTGATCAAATTCTGCAGCACCGAAATGCTTTAATAGCCAAGTCTTGCCAACCTGCCGGGCTCCCTGGAGGATCAGAGGCTTACGCCCTGAAGCCTTTTTCCAGATAGATAGTTTCTTTTGTATGGTTCTTCTGATTTCCATATCACGTTTTAGGTGCCATTTATGTGAAAAAAATCACGTAATTGACACTTATTACGCAAAATTAATGCTTTAATGGAAAAACTGCCGATTTTTCATGACTTAAGTGCCAAAAATGTGATAAAAATCACATAATCAACACATAAATCCGTTAGGGGCCATCATAGTCCTCTCAAATTAGGTGGTATAGGGTGCAATGACGGTTAGCCGGGCGGATTGAACGGTTCGCCGATGAATTGGCGCGGCTGCAGGGGATCGGGCTTGGCGAGGGGGTGTTGGCGGAGGTAATCAAATGGCCGGAGCGGGAAACGGTTCCCGATGCGACGCAGGGTGTACAGCTGGCCACGATGCAGGCGCCGGCGGCCTATTGGTCGACGGAATATGACTGGCGGAGGATCGAGACAAAATTGAATGCGCTGCCGTTGATCGTAACCCATGGATGGCCGGGATCGATCATCGAGCAGATGAAGATCATCGATCCGCTGGTCAATCCCACGGCGCATGGCGGTACCGCTTCCGATGCGTTCGATGTGGTGATCTCATCGATGCCGGGGTATGGGTTCTCGGGCAGGCCGGCCGGCACCGGCTGGGATGTGAACCATATCGCGAGAGCGTGGGTCGTGCTGTGAGCGGCTGCAATTCGTCTATAAAAAGGGGATCGCCTATGGGTACCAGATGGGGTTGCGGCCACAGACCTTGTATGGGATCGCGGATTCACCCGTCGGGTTGGCGGCTTATTTCCTGGATCATGCCCGGTTGACCCGGAAGAACTGTTCTTCGGGGAGGTCGTTTTGGATGCGGTCCAGCGAATAATTGACGGAGTATTCCTGGCGGTCGAAACAGACGATCATGGATGAGGCGTAGCGGATGTAGAAGAGGGCGATAGAGTCGGTAGCGACTGTGAAATATTTGTTGTGCGTGAAGACCAGGAAACTGGTTTTGCCGATGGAGCTTTCCCTTGTTCCCATCTTGATAATTTTGGTGTTGAAGTGATAAGGAATCAGCTCATGAACTTACACCATTTTAAAGCAAGAGTCCATAGCCGGAGCGGGGAGATCGATGCCGATGTTATCGATGCGGGCGAACTCATCCGATGTTTGGAAATACGACCGACTCGCTGGAGCGCCAAGTTCGGCGGCCTGGCCGGATCGGATGGGAGATGGTGGCGTTTGCATATATTTGTTTCATGAATGTACGGAAACACTGGGACCAGGTATATCACAGCAGGACGCCTGAGCAGCTGAGCTGGACCCAGGAGGTGCCGGGTACTTCGCTGGCCTTTATCGAGTCATTCGGGCTTTCGTCCGAGGCGCGCATCATCGACGTCGGCGGAGGTGAGAGCCGGTTGGCGGATTGCTTACTGGAGAAGGGTTTCCGGCATATCACCGTGCTGGATATTTCGCGGGAGGCTTTGCAGCGGGCGCAGGACCGGTTGGGCGAGAAGGCGGCGCTGGTGGAATGGATCGTTGCCGATGTGGCGGATTTTCATCCGGAGCATCCCTATGAAGTATGGCATGACCGGGCGACCTTTCATTTTCTGACGCAGGCCCCACAGATCGGGCAATATCTTTCCAATGCCCGGGCGGCGGTGCCGCCGGGTGGTTATCTTGTAATCGGGACCTTCTCGGACCGGGGGCCGGAGAGGTGCAGCGGGCTTCCCATCCATCAATACAGTGAAGAAGAGCTGACGCTGGAGCTTCACGATGGTTTTGACAAGATCCGGTGTATCACGGAGGACCATCGGACGCCTTTCGATACCGTTCAGAATTTTTTGTTTTGCAGCTTTAAACGTGCCTGATATGAATAACGTGTTGCTTTTTGTTCTTTTGTTGTTAGTCGCCGGCGGTTACCGGCAGACCGATCCCTGGGTGCCGGCGCAATTGGTCGAGCCGGCGGATCTTGCGGCGGAAATCAACCACCCTTCGGCGCATCCGCCGCTGGTGGTGAGCGTTGGCCCATCGGCGACCATCAAAGGCTCCGAGGAGGCAGGACCGGCGAAGGACGCGGCCAATCTTGACCGGCTGAGGTCTTTACTGGAGAAAGAGGACCGGAACCGGGAAGTGATCATTTATTGCGGATGTTGTCCTTTTGCGCGTTGTCCCAATGTGCGGCCGGCCTTTACCCTGCTAACGCAGATGAAATTCGCGCATGCCCGGCTGTTGGACCTTCCCCACAATATCAAGGTCGACTGGATCGATCACGGATATCCGGTGAAGGAAAATTAAAAAAGTCCCCTTCCGTTCATACTTTGGCGGGGTTCCTGGTCGTTAGCGGCAGGTGAGAGGCCCCCTCGTCATTTTGCTTATCTTTTGTTTGTTCTCCTGTCGTGAGGAGGCGCCAATGCCGCCGGACCATCGGGAGTATTTCGATCGCGTCTACCGCAAGGTAGACAGCCTCAATCTTTCCCCCGAACGTTCCTTTGCCTACCTGGACTCCGTTTACCGGGACTTCCCTTCCCCCGGCATCCTCGATCAGACCCGGCGTTATGACTATAAGGGTCAATATTATTTTTACGAGAAGCTGGACCTGCAAAACGCGCTGGTGTATGTGGACAGCAGCCTGGCCCTGTTGTCGACGCCCGAGGCGCGGAAAAAATATCCCCGGCAATATGCCCGGGCACTGCTGAACAAGGGGGAGATCTTCCAGTACGAAAAGAACCGGGAGAGTGCGCTATTCTATTATTATAAGGGCCGGAAGGCCATCGACCCGGTGAAGGACAGTTGTACGATGGCGGACTATACCCAGCGGCTGGCCATGACCAACTACCGGCAAGGGAGATACGCGGATGCGCGGGACCTGTTCATCCAGGCGACGCGGGAATTCTCCATTTGCGGCGTGGACTTTCGATCGATGGCCATGGCACAGTCCGACATCGACAATACGGGTATGTGCTATGCGGCGATGGGGAAATGGGACAGCGCCGCTTATTATTACGACAAGACTTTGGCCTTTCTGTCGAAATATGGAGCCTTGTTTGCCGACGATTCGGTGCATCATGCCTATATCGAGACCGCAAGGGGGGTGGTTGCGGGCAACCAGGCCGAGGTTCTTTTGAACAAGCGGGATACTGCGGCGGCCTATGGGAAGCTTGCGGAAAGCATCGCCTGCAATCTCCGGCCGCGTCACGATTCCGGTCATGCGTTGACAATGATGGTCAAGCTGGCCGGTGTACACCTGGCGCAGCGGCATTTCCGCGAGGCACAGGGGGTGTTGGGGCATGTGCGGGCCACGCTGGACCTGAAGCCGATCCCGGATATGGAGCTTGCGTGGAGGAAATTGCAAGCCGACTGGTATGAACGGACGGGGGCGTGGAAGGAGGCGTACCGGGAGCTTAGCAACTGGCGGCACTTTAAGGATTCGCTGGAACGGTCCGGCGGGGGGACGGCGGAGATGAATTTTCCCAATGAATTGCAACACCTGGAGGACCAGTATACGATCCAACTGCTGGAGCAGCGGGGCCGGCTCAAGAATGTGTACCTGTTGTTGACGGGGCTTACCTCAGGTTTGCTGGTGGTGGTATTGCTGCTGATCGTCCGCGGAGTGCGGCGGTCGAGGGGATATATCGGCCAGCTGAACCGGTTGAACATGGCCCTGAAGACGGAGAACCGGCAGACGCAGCTGGCGATCCATTCCTTGAATGAGAGCCAGGCGGGTTATTTACAAACGCTGAAGACCGTGGCGCATGATCTGCGTAACCCGGTGGGGGCGATCGCGTCCGTGCTGACGATGATGGACCAGCAACCGCCGGCCGAGGAGCAAACCCGGACGTGGCTGAAGCTGATCCGGCAAGCGACCGATCAGTCGCTGGCGTTGATCAATAATATCCTGCAATTGGAGATCTCTGCCGGTAAATTGAAAAAGGAGTCCGTGGAGCTCGCCGAACTGCTGGAGACCTGTACGGGTACGATGCAGTTCAAGGCCGCGCAGAAACATCAGCATCTCCGGCTTGAGGTCGAGCCGATGATCCTTTCGCTCGATCGGGAAAAGCTCTGGCGGGTGGTGATCAACCTGCTTGACAATGCGATCAAGTTCAGTCCCGAGGGCGCCGAGATCCGGCTGAACGCCTTGCGGGGGAACGGCGAAGCGCAGATCAGCGTGAGTGACCAGGGGATCGGTATTCCCGCCGGGATGGAGGCTAAGCTGTTCACGCTTGGGGATGAGGCGAAACGGGCCGGTACGGCCGGGGAGTCGTCGTTTGGGCTGGGGCTGGCGTTGGTGAAACAAATTGTACAGGCGCATGGCGGAACGATCGGCGTTTGTAGCAAGGAAGGAAAGGGGACGACATTTACTATTCGACTACCTTTGTGAACGCACCGGCTAGAAATGAAGAGCCCGCCGTTACTCACGGCGGGCTAATTCATTCACTGCTTAAGGGTTTCGACAGGTAACAGTGTTTTCCTTGGTTAGGATTCAAAGGGATTGGACGTTGGGTACGGTTTTCGGAATTTGGACATTAGCAACGGTCTTCTACGGGATTGGATTTGGGGGTACGGTTCTTTGGGTTTTTCGGTCAGGGTTTTGGAATTGTGTTTCGGGGTACGGGTTTTACGGGCCTTGAAAAATGTCGTTGGTTCTTTGGTTCTGGATCTTAGGGTTTGGTTTTTCCGGGTTTGGATTTGGGTACGGCTTTATTTGGACTTTAAAACGGTTCGTTGCTGTTGACAAGACAAAGATGCGATGTGGATATCCGGTTTACAACTTTTTGGACTGCGGAGATGGGATGTTTGGCGATAAACTTAAGTGTCGTTAGGAACAAGTACTTAGGGGAACGTGGAATCCGAAGGGTTTTCGTAAGTTTACGATAGCCTGTTTTCCATGAAATTGATGAATTGAAAGCCTTATTTTTGCGATATCATCATAATGTGTAACAAATACACAAACGTCAAAACTTTTGCTTATGCTTGCTTTTCATCCCCAGGCTTGTTCTCGTCCGGTTCGCGGCGTTGCCTTTCATTCCTTTTTCCTGCTATTATTGTCGCTGGTCGTTGGGACGGGCCAGGCCCAGCGGCTGTCGTCGCCGAATGGGACCTTTCGGCTCGATTTCAGCCTTGGGGCGGATGGCGCGCCGGTGTATCACCTCATTTATAAGGGTAAGGAAATTATCCGGCCGAGCCGGCTGGGGATCGAACTAAAGAATGATCTTCCCCTTACCGGCGGGTTTGTGATCGCGGATTCCGCGCGGACGAGCTTTAATGAATCCTGGAACCCGGTGTGGGGTGAGGTTAAGACGATCGAGAACCACTATAATGAGCTGGCGATGACGCTGGATCAGCCGGAGTCGAAGCGCAGGATGGTTGTTCGGTTCCGGTTATTTGACGATGGGCTTGGCTTCCGGTATGAGTTCCCGACGCAGCCCAACCTCATCTATTTTGTGATCAGGGAGGAGAGGACGCAGTTTGCGATGACGGGAGACCATACCGCGTGGTGGATACCCGGGGATTATGATACGCAGGAATACGACTATACCACTTCGAAGCTATCGGAGATCCGGGGGTTGATGCGATCGGCCATCACGCCGAATGCTTCTTATACGCCCTTCTCCCCTACCGGGGTTCAGACGGCGCTGATGCTGAAGACGGCCGACGGCATCTATATCAACCTGCATGAAGCTGCGCTGATGAACTATCCGTGTATGTCGCTCAATCTCGACGACCGGAACTTTATCTTCGAGTCCTGGCTGACGCCGGATGCGCGCGGTGACAAGGGGAATATCCAGGCGCCTTCGGTCTCGCCGTGGCGGACCATCATTGCGAGCGACGATGCGCGGAATATCGTGGCTTCCAAGATCACTTACAACCTGAACGAGCCCTGCAAACTGCCGGAGACCTCGTGGATCAAACCGATGAAATATATGGGGGTATGGTGGGAGATGATCACCGGGAAATCGACCTGGGCGTATACGGATGAGTTTCCTTCGGTGAGACTCGGAAAGACCGATTATACCCATGCGAAACCCAATGGACGGCATGGCGCCAACGATGCGAACGTGAAGAAGGTGATCGATTTTGCATCAAAGAACGGCTTCGATGCCGTATTGGTGGAAGGCTGGAATGTGGGCTGGGAGGACTGGTTCGGGCATATGAAGGACCGGGTGTTCGATTTTGTCACGCCCTACCCGGATTTCCATTTGCAGGAGTTGCGGGATTATGCTCACGCGCATCATATCCAGCTGATCATGCATCATGAGACGTCGTCGTCGGTGCGGAATTACGAACGCAGCCTGGACACCGCCTTCCGGCTCATGAAGGAGAACGGGTATAATGCGGTGAAGACGGGTTATGTGGGTAATATCCTGCCGGCGGGGGAATACCATTACGATCAATGGATGATCAACCACTATCAGTATGTGGTGGAAAAGGCGGCTTCCTATCACATCATGGTGAACGCGCATGAGGCGGTGCGTCCGACGGGACTTGCGCGGACCTATCCCAATATGATCGGCAACGAGTCGGCGCGGGGAACGGAGTACCAGGCGTTTGGCGGCTCGAAGCCTAATCATGTGACGATCCTGCCGTTCACGCGGTTGTTGGGCGGGCCGATGGATTATACGCCGGGCATCTTCGAGATGGATATCAGCAAGTTGAATTCCAATAACAATTCGCATTGCAACAGTACGCTGGCCAACCAGCTGGCGCTGTACGTGACGATGTATTCGCCCTTGCAGATGGCCGCCGACCTGGTGGAGAACTATGAGCGCTTCCCGGATGCGTTCCAATTCATCAAGGATGTGGCGGTGGATTGGGATGACAGCAAGTACCTGGAGGCCGAGCCGGGTTCCTTTCTCACGGTGGCAAGGAATGCGAAGGGGACGGGGAATTGGTTCGTCGGATCGGTGAACGGGGATTCTTCGCGGGTATCTTCGCTTTCCTTTGGGTTTTTGACGCCGGCGAAGAAGTATCTCGCGACGGTGTATGCGGACGGGCCGGGAGCGCATTATAAGACTAACCCGCAGGCGTATGTCATCCGGCGGTATGTGGTGACGGCGAGCTCGCGGTTGCGTCAATGGTGTGCGCCGGGCGGAGGGTATGCGGTGAGTGTGATCGAGGCGAAGCCGGAGGATTTGAAGGGGGTGAAGGTGTTGGGGGAAAAGTAGGCTAGTTCCCTATTTAGCCGGCGACGAGGTTTTGGTTATAAGATGGGTTGTTGGTGTGGCGATGGAAATGAAAAACCCGCCGTTACTCACAGCGGGTTAACTCATTAACTGCACAGGGTTTTTGCGGTTACAGGGGTTTTTTCGATATTGGATGTTAATTCAAAGGGATTGGATATTGCTTCGGTTCTTCGGAATTGGACTTAAGGGTACGATCAACTGCTTTCGGTACAAAGATGCATGGTGGATGGCCCTTTTTCCAAGAAATTGCTCCTTCGATCTCTGCTGTTGATCACAAAACTCAGCGGGCGTTAAGCACTATTACTTAGTGATGGTAGTTCTACTTTCGACTATCTCGTAGATTTACGATCAGGGAAATAAAAAATTGCGATATTCGTTTTTCTTGTTATTCATGAAAAGAAGGAAATTCATTCTGCTGGCCGGCGCCGGCGCCGCTGCAATCGCAATTCCTGTGGCCCTAAGGCGACACCGTCACAATTCACTGGCGAAGCCCCTTGGTCAACCCGACTTTTTGGGGCACATCTGTGATGAAGCTACGGTGCGCGAGATCGGGGCCGCCTATTGTGCCCGGAACCCGGAAGAGCGGGAGGAAGACAAATTGGTCTCTTTGCTTATCGCAACGTCCGACGGCGACGAGCATCGGGCCAAGGATCCGGGGAAGTCCGCGATAGACAGTACGGGGGTGCTCCGGCAACTGGACGGGGCCATCCGGGATGATTTTGCGGCCGGCAGGGTCGTCACCCTGAAAGGGTGGGTCCTTTCGGTGACCGAAGCGCGGCAATGCGCTCTTTATTCACTCAGCCATCAATAAGCCATCATTCGCCATGCATACAGACGCCCGTACCTTACCTGACAACACATTGATAGAAGGCGATCTCTGTATTGTGGGCACCGGTCCTGCGGGACTCAGCATCGCGATGGAGTGGAATAATACACCTTACAAGGTCATCCTCCTCGAGGGAGGCGGCATGGATTATGAAGAAAAGGAGCAGGACCTCTATGACGGCCGCACCACGGGTCAACCTTATTTTCCCCTCAAGTCCTCTTACCTCCATTATTTTGGCGGGACCAGCAATCACTGGGGAGGATTTTGCAGCACCTTCGATGAATTGGATTTCGAGCAACGGGGTTGGATCCCCCATAGCGGCTGGCCCATCAAGAAGGCGGATCTCGATCCTTTTTATGCGAGGGCCCATCCCATCCTCGATCTTGGGCCGTGTGAATACAACGCCGACAACTGGCAAAAGAAGGACCCGGCGCTGAAGACGTTGCTTCCCGACAATCCTATCGTTTGGAACAAGGTCTGGCAATTCAGTGCGCCGACCCGCTTTGGGAAGAAATACGGGCCGGATGTCAAAAAGTCGAATAACCTCCATCTTTATTCCTACGCGAACGTAACGGAGATAAGGGCCAATGAGGCCGTTTCGGCCATCGAAAGTCTCACCATAAAAAATCTTGCGGGAAAGCAGCATACGGTAAAGGCCAAACGAGTGATCCTTGCCTGTGGGGCCATCCAGAATGCCCGGATACTGCTGGCCAGCAACCGCCAGGCGCAAAACGGACTGGGCAATGACAAGGACCTGGTTGGGCGATTCTTCATGGATCACCTGGAAATGAAGTCCGCCTATCTGCATCTTCCTTTTCGCGATCCCCTCAAAATGTACCTGTACACTTCGGGCAGGACGAAGATGCGGTGCGAAATGGCCGTCAGCCGGGAGATGCAAGCCCGGCATGGGATCCTCAATGGCGTTTCGTCGCTGAAGTCGATCAGCGAGGCCAATATCGATACCCCCGCGATGCAGTCCTGGACCAGCGCCGATCCGCAAAAGAACGGGCATGTCGGCTTTTGGAAGGATCATTTGGCTCGCACCATCTCCTTTGTCGACAGACATCTCGGTGCCAGCCAATTCATGATGTACACGCGGATCGAACAGGCCCCTAACCCCGATTCGCGGATCACCCTCGACGGGGTAAATGATGCCCTCGGCGTTCCCCGTCCCATGCTCCACTGGGAGCTTACGCCGTTGGAACGGCGAAGCATGCGAACGATCTACGAACTCATCGGCCGTCAGTTCGGGTCGGCAGGCACGGGCCGCGTCCAGCTTATGGACTACCTGGAAGATCCCGATGACGCCAGCTGGCCGGACTTTGCGGGCGGTGGCTGGCACCATATCGGTACGACCAGGATGAGCGATGATCCGGATACTGGCGTGATAGACGCCAACTGTAAGGTACATGGCCTCGCCAACCTCTACATTGCCGGATCGAGTTGCTTTGTCACGGCGGGTTCGGCCAATCCCACTCTTACGCTTGTGGCGCTCAGCCTCAGACTGTCGGATCATTTGAAAAAGCGGGGCTGACAGCGAACATTCTTACAATATCAGGAACGGCTCCACTTTCGTGGAGCCGTTCTGCCTTATCAGGCTTTGGTGCATTGCCCGTTCTTACAGCACTGGGCGCATTTTGCGCCGGTGCAGTTCTGCCTGGTGCAGTGGGTGCAGGTTTGTTTCTTTACTTTTACTTTGCCGCCGCCGCCTGCATATGCTGCGGGACCGGCGAGCATGAGGGCCGTCATGGCCAATAACATTGCCTTTCTCATTTTATTTTGAGTTGAATGAATTGATAAATTGATCTGTCTTGTCGGAGGGTTAGGCCGCGTTTGGGGGTTTCCAGCAGGAGGCGTGGTAGAGATAGACGTAAGAGGAGACCCAGAGGCTGTATTCCCTGGGCTGGCTTTGTGTTTCTATATTGTCAGCGGGTATTGCGAGAACTGTTACATAGCAAAGGGGGCAGTTGAGGCAGCAGTCATTGGGGGTGTTGCAGCCTTTGGAGGGTTTGGGGCATGTGTCCTCCTTGTGGCAGCAGGAGTGGGTGGTCTGGGGTGTCGCGGTTTTCGGAGTCATGCACGATGCGACTACGATCCGCGGGGTCATTGTGCATTCCGCCCCGTAGAGCAGGATGCAGAGGGATAATATAAATGCCTTCCATTGCAACTTACCAAAGATACAAAATCCTTAATTTTGTTTTCGTGAAAATCTTCCTTTGTCTGTTCTCCTTGTATATCCTCGTTCTGGCCGGCGTGTCCTGCCGCGCGGATGACGATTGCTGCACAGGCCGTAGGGAGTGTTCCCAGCCTTGTTCCCCTTTCTTCGCTTGCGGAGGTTGCCACGGCTTTGTCGTCCCTTCCGCGGAGTTGGCGACGCCAGCGCCCGAAACCGGCAGGGCGTTGAAGGTGGCTATTTATAAAAGCCAGCTCCTGCCGGACTTCCATGCGTTGATCTGGCAGCCGCCCAGGTCGGTTATGGCCTAGTCGAATATCCACTTCATTTTTTACCTTGTAACTATTTCATCGTCATGAAACAAGCCATCGGCTTTGTCCTGGCGCTGTGCCTGTCTTTGACCGGCATGGCCCAGCCCATTATAGTCGTCCATTGTCAAGATAGCAAGACTAAAGAACCGCTGCCCGGAGCTACGATATCGTTGAATGACCGATCTGTGACATCCGCTGACAGCGCCGGGCGCGCACGATTTTCGGATGTTGCCGCTGGGCGATATGTCCTTCGCGTCCGGCACGTGGGTTACCAACCTGCGACCGTTACCGTCGATGTTCCTTACCCGGGAGACACCCTTATTATTCGGCTTGAACCGCTGAACGAGGAGATGGGTGAAGTTGTCGTTTCCTCGACCCGCAGCAGCCGGACCCTTCGCAATATTCCAACGCGCGTCGAAGTCATCAACGGCGAGGAGTTGGAAGAGAAAGGAAATATGCGGCCGGGCGACATCCGGATGATGCTGAACGAGACCACGGGCATCCAAACCCAGCAAGTATCCGCGACCTCGGCCAACTCCAGCATCCGCATCCAGGGGTTGGATGGCCGGTACACGCAGGTGCTCAAGGATGGCTTTCCCCTCTATGCCGGCTTCTCGGGTGGGCTTGGTCTTCTTCAGACGCCGCCGTTGGACCTCAAGCAGGTGGAGATCATCAAGGGCGCCAGCAGTACTCTTTATGGCGGCGGGGCCATTGCGGGGCTTGTCAACCTTATTTCCAAAACGCCGACGCCTGTGAGAGAGTTTCGAGGTCTTATCAATGGAACGTCGGCGGGTGGATTGGATTTAAACGGGTACTACGGGCAGCAATTTCACCGGGCCGGCGTTACCTTTTATGCGTCACAGAACAGCAGCCGGGCCTATGCCCCGGGGAATACCGTCTTCTCCGCAATCCCCCGAACCCAGCGCAATGTCGTCGAGCCCAGGCTGTTTTTGAATATCGGTTCAAGGACCAAAATTATCGCCGGTGTCAGCGCCACCTGGGAGAACCGCCTGGGCGGAGATATCCAATACCTGGATGGCAGGGGGGACAGCCTCCGTAGCTACTATGAGCGGAACAAGAGCAGCCGGTGGTCCACGCAGTTAAGTCTCGACCATCGTTTGGGCGACAATAGCGCCCTGACCGTCAAGAATGCTTACAATCATTTTGACCGGACGGTCACCATACCTGATCATGTTTTCGATGGAAGCCAGTCCTCGACATATACAGAGGCGGCTTATCATTACAAGGCCGGGCGAAGCGACTGGGTTACGGGCTTGAATCTTTATACCGATGCTTTTCGGGAGCATCCTCAAGACAGCTTCCCCAGCCGCAGCTATACCCAGACTACGGTTGGCGTTTTTGCGCAGAATACATGGAAAGTTTGTTCCTGGCTTCAGACGGAAGCCGGTTTGCGTGGCGACTACATTGTTGACTACGGTTGGGCTTTTCTCCCCCGCCTGTCGGCGCTGTTCGAGCTGGCGCCGAATCTAACGTCCCGGCTGGGTGGCGGCCTGGGCTATAAGACCCCTACCCTTTTTACCGAGGAAACCGAGCGGATCCAATTCCGGAATGTGCTGCCGATCAGTACCGACTCCAACCGGCTGGAACGTTCGTACGGCTTCAATCTCGATCTCAACTACCGGATCCGGCTATCCGAAAAGGCCACCATTAATTTCAATCAACTGTTCTTCTTTACGCGGATCGCACATCCACTGGAACTAAAAAACGCCGCGACGGGCGACTACCGCCTGGTGAATGTACCCGGGTTTATCGACAGTAAGGGTTGGGAGACAAATGTCAAATTCAGCTATGACGACTTCCGTTGGTATATCGGCTATACTTTTACCGATGCTCATCTGAAAGAGACCACCACTATCATGGAGAACCCGTTGACCGTCCGGAACCGCCTCAACAACGTATTCATGTATGAGATCGAGGACAAGCTGAAGATCGGCGCCGAGGCGTACTATTACAGTTGGCAGACGCTGACCGATGGCGGCCAGGGCAAACCGTACTGGACCTTTGGCCTGATGGGTGAGCGGATATGGGGTTCTTTCTCCGTGTTCGTCAACTTCGAGAACATCACCGATACCCGGCAGACCCGATTCGACAGCATCTACACCGGTACCGTTACTCACCCTGTGTTCCGGGACATTTATGCGCCGTTGGATGGTTTTGTCGCCAATGGGGGTATCAAGTTTAAATGGTAGCGGCGGCGCTACAAGAGTTGCAGCAAATATCCCAGTACCGAGCCGCCGAGGATGACGAAGGCGCTGTTGACCTTTGGGAACCCGAAGACGACGATGGCGCTGACCGCGGCAATTGCGACGGCCCGCCAGTCCGTGATGGTCGCACGGCCGAAATCGATGCAGACGGTGAGGATGATGGCCACGGAGGCGGCGTTGACCCCGTCGAGGAAGGCGGAGAATAGCTTTGACTTGCGCATCCGGGGGATCAGGGGATGGGACAGCGCGACGAAGACGAAGGAGGGCAGGAAGATGGCGAGGGTGGCGAGGGCAGCGGACTTCCATCCACCCATCTGCCAGCCGATGAAAGTCACCGAGGAGAAGACGGGGCCGGGGGTGAACTGGCCGACGGCGATGGCGTCGATCAGCACTTTGCGGGAGAGGAGGCCCTTTGCGACCAGTTCGCTGTCGAGGAAGGCGAAGAGAACATAGCCGCTGCCATAAAGGATGGCGCCGACCTTTAGGAAGGCGAAGAAGATGCGGGCGTTGGATACCACGATGGCGGGGACTTGCAGTAATAGCGGCCCGAGCCCCTGGAGAGTGTTGTTGCGATCACGGGCGGCGATCCAGAGGAGGGTCAGCGTGCCGGCGCCGAACATGACGTAGATCTCATTGACGCCGAGCAGACCGATGATCAGTGCAGCGACCGCGATGCCCCAGAGCCAGGCGTCTTTGAGGGATCTTTTTACCAGGGGGTGGGCTGCGGCGAGGATGACGGGAATGATGGCGGGTTTTATGCCGAAGATAAAGGCGGAGACCTGTGGGAGGCTGCCATATTGTTGATACCCCCAGGCGATGATCGCGGTGATGACTACCGCGGGGCAGATGAAGCAGGCGCCGGCGATGAGCAGGCCGCGCCAGCCGCCGCGTTCCTGGCCGATGTGGATCGCCATTTCGGTGCTGTTGGGACCGGGGATGAGGTTGGTGGCGCCGATGAGGTCGAGGAAGTGGTCGTGGTCCATCCAGCGGCGTTTGTCGACGACTTCGCGTTGCATCATCGCGATATGGGCGGCGGGTCCGCCGAAGGCGGTGAGGCCGAGGCGGAGGAAAAGGCGAAAGAGGTCGCGTAGATTGGCGCCGGCGCCCTGAGAGGTCGCGCTGGAATTTTTGATCATCCTGATCCGGTTAATTGTCATTTATCGAATAGTCACTTCCAAACGTTTTCCCAAGCCCGTCTCGACGATCTTTTGTAAGGTGGAAAGCTCGATCCCGGACTTATCGTTCTCGATCCGCGATATATAATTCCGGGTCGTACCGCTTCTTTGCGCGAGCGATTCTTGTGTCATCTTCAACTCTTCCCGTGTCGCCCGCACCAGCTGCCCGATCATCAGCGCTTCTGCCTGCTTATCCGGCTTGCTCATCCTATAAAGGACATCGGCCCCGATCTCGTAAGGCACTTTCTTTTCTTTGCCTTTGAAAAAGATCTTCTCCCCGGCATTATTCCAGGACAGCGTGTTATTGGCCAGCTTTACTTTTTTGAATTCTTTTGGGTCCAACAGGATACGGGCATTCGAATGCTTCGCTTCTTTCTTCAGTGCGTCAGTGAGATCGATCATTCTCGACTCTCCATTATTGAACACGACGGACACCGTCAGACCTTTGACGTTATTGATTTTCAGAATCCTGGGCATTTTTACGACCTTTCTCATTTTTTTTAACGCGGGTGTAGCCGATAAAAGGTGTTAAGGCGCAGGCACGCGACCGGGGTTTGGATAAAGGTACCTAATTAGGTACATCCGGCAAAAAATAAAAAAGGCGAACCAGGTTTGACGGCATGGTATGTCATTTGCGGCGGCTATGGCATGAAATCTTACTTTTTTGAGTCCGGCGGCGACCGCCGCCATTTTGTCAAACGCAGTCTGCAGGCGGGACTCGTTGGGATCAGCGGTATCTCGTTGCTAAGCGCCTGTTCGGGTGGAAAGGGAGAGGACAAGGATGTTTCCCCGCCGGAAGACCTGATGCAAGAGCACGGCTTGCTGAACCGGATCCTGTTGATCTACGATCATGAGAGTGGACAGATGGGATCCGGCCAGGCGCCGAATCTGCCGGCATTGAATGCTGCGGCGGGTATCATCCGAAGCTTTGTGGAGGACTATCATGAGAAGCAGGAGGAGGAATACCTATTTCCGCGTTTTAAGAAGGCCGGGCAGCTGACGGACCTGGTGGATACTTTGCTTCGCCAGCATAATGCGGGTAGGCGGATCACCGATCAGCTGTTGCAGTTGACGAAGGGGCCGGCGTTGAATGCGGACGAAGGGCAGAAACTGGTCTCCTTGTTGTCGGCGTTCAATACGATGTACCGCCCGCATGAGTCGCGGGAGGATACGGTGCTTTTCCCGGCGTTCCGCAAGTTGGTTTCGAAGCATGAATATGATAGCCTGGGTGAGGAATTCGAGGATAATGAGCATAAGCATTTTGGGGGCGATGGGTTCGAGATGATGGTGGATCGTGTTGCCGGGATAGAGAAGCAACTGGGAATCTATGAGCTCAATCAGTTTACTCCTGCTTAAAACGGCTGCGCGGTTTTGGGCGGATCATAATTTCGAATTTGTGGTTTCAAGGGCCGACTTCAACCCCGCGGCGATCTTGCCCGGCTCGCCGACGCCCCAGAAGTGGAGCATGAAGAGACGGGGCTCGTCGAAGAGCATATGGTTGTGGACGGCGGTTACGTTGATGCCGTGGGTGACGAGGGCTTTGATGACCTTGTTGACCTCCCCGGCGAGGAGGACGAAGTCGCCGGTGGTGGCGGCGCGGGCGTCCTCCATCTGGAGGTTGATGCCCGTGGCCATGCCCATGGGGGCGGGCATCTCCATCCCGCTTTCCATCAGCTTTTCCTTACGGGGGAAGCTATAGGAGAGGATATTACCGGATTTGCGGCCTTTTGTTCCAAGCTGGGCTTCGACGGCGGACCAATCCGGCGGGGTGGCGTTGGGTGCGGTTGCGGGCGCGTTGGGCGGGCCGAGCGGAGTGCCGGTGAGGGCGAGAACCTGTTTTATTTCACCGGCGAGCTGTGTTGCGTCGCCGTTGCCGGAGAAATGGAGGAATTTGACAGCGGGCTTTTCACCGACAAGATGATTATGGATGGCGGTGATGCCGAGACCCAGCTCAACGAGCTTTGCTACGACGGCGGGCTCTTCGGTGTCGAGCATGACCAGGTCGCCCATCATCATGGAGGTGGCGTCCATACGATGGAGGGCAACCCAGGAGGTGAGGGCGAGGCCGGGGGCGACATTGAAATCGCCGACGGTGATCTTCAGATCGCTGCGGGGGAAGGTGATGCGGTAAACGTTACCGGTGACGGCGCCTTTGCGGCCGAAGACCTTATCGAGGGCGGCCGAATCGGGTTGGGCGACCGCATAGAGGGCCATTGTTGCCGAAATTAAGAAAAGGGATAGCTTTTTCATACCACAGGCATTTTAAAGCACAAGATTATGACCCGATTTTGAAAAGATTTGGGAAACCTCCCGGCGCGTTCCCATCTAAATTCTTTCCAAATTCGGGGCTATCTTCGCCCAAAGCTCCCCATGAAGCTACTCGTCATTGAGGATGAATACAGTCTTTTGAACAGCATTACCCGCTATTTCCGCCAGGAGCAGTTCGTATGCGAGGGCGTCAGCACCTATCCGGACGCGTTGCGCCGGATCGAGGACTTCGAGTACGACTGCATCATCCTGGACATCAATTTGCCCGGCGGAAGCGGTTTGCAGCTGCTGAAGTTGCTGCGGGAGGACAAAAAGCGGGATGGCGTTATCATCATTTCCGCACGGGATTCCCTCGATGACAAGATCGGCGGGCTGAATTATGGGGCAGATGACTATCTTACCAAGCCATTTCATCTGCCGGAACTGAGCGCCCGGGTGAAGGCGCTGATCCGCCGGAAGTACTCGGAGGGGAATACGGCGATCGAGATCGGGATGTTGAGAGTGGATATGGCTGCGCGGACGGTGAGCTATGCGGGTGAGGCGGTGCCGCTGCGAAAGATGGAGTTCGATCTCCTGTTCTTTCTTGTCACCAATAAGAACCGGGTGGTGAGCCGGCAGGCCATCGCCGAACACCTGTACGACGGTCCATCCGACCAGGCCCCCGGTCCGGAGTTCGTGTACTCCCATATCAAGAACCTCAAACGGACCTTAAAGGAAAAAGGCTGCCCCGAGATCGTCCAGACGGTTTATGGGCTCGGCTATAAACTTGTCGTATGAGCGAACCTCTTCAACATCGAAATACCCGACTGTTGCTGACCTGGCTTCCCCTGGTCATGCTGGCCGGTTCGGTCTTTTTTTACCTGATCCTGATGGGGCATATCCGGCATATGAAACATCAGCAGCTGCAGCTGAAACAAAATAATTTCTGGCAGGCCTATAGTTTGGATCCGACTGCTATTCCTATGCAGCTGGCTGGGGAATATCTTATTGCTCCCGGGGCTGGGGTGGCGGATGTAGAGGCGGACTCGGGGAACCTGGCTTTTTTGACGCAGACACATTTGTTGGATGGGCAGGCTTACCGGGTGACTACTTTTATCTCCGGGAAGGAGTACCGGCATTTGCTGATCAAGGTAGGGATCGGGGAGGCCGTTATCTTTATTATGCTGCTGATGGCTATCATTGTTGTCAACCGGTCGGCATCCCGGAGGTTGTGGAAGCCGTTCTATACAACAATGGGCGCCGTTGGGGGGTATGATGTCCGGCAGAACAAACCCCTGCCCCTGGATACCAGTACGGGCATCGAGGAATTCGACCGGCTGAACAAGACGTTGCTTGAGTTGCTCGATCGTGTCGACCAGGCGTACAGGGGTCAAAAACAGTTTACTGAAAACGCCTCCCATGAGCTACAGACGCCACTAGCGATCATTCGAAGCAAGGTCGAGCTGCTGATCGAAGGTCCGGGTCTCAATGAGGACAGCGCCCAACTGTTGCAGGAAATTATTGAAGCCAACGACCGGCTCAGCCAGATGAACAAGAACCTGCTGCTGCTGACGCGGATCGAGAATGGCCAGTACCCGGAGGTTCAGCGGGTGAATGTCTCCGGATTACTGGAGCGGGGGGTGGAATTCTTTAAAGATTATTACGGCAACGAGGGGATCGGCACGACGACGGCCCTCGAGGCGGGGGTGGAGATCGTCGCCAACCCAGCGCTGGCCGAGATACTGATCAACAACCTGCTGCGGAATGCGTATATCCATAATATTTCCGGCGGTTGGGTGGACGTGCAGCTGAGTGCGGCGGCACTTGTGATCAAGAACAGCGGGGGTGTTATCGAGGGAGACCCTGAACGGCTTTTTGATCGTTTCCGTAAAGGCCGGGTGGACAATCGGACGACGGGTCTTGGTCTTGCACTGGTGAGACAGATCGCGGAGGTGTATCGGTATGGCATCCGCTACACCTACCGGGAAGGGGTACACCGGCTTGAGCTGGCTTTCCGGTGAGAATGACTATGGTGGGTTAGGGGTTCACGACAAAAATTTATTTGGTGGATCCCGGATTTATCGTAATATTGCAATGAAACAATTGAACTATGGGGCTGACCAAATCGGAGATCTTTACGGACAAACAGAACCGGCTGGCGGGGATGATGAAGGCATTGGCGCATCCGGCGCGGATCGCGATCGTGCAGCACCTGATCAAGACGAATGCGTGTATCAACGGGGATCTCGTGGAGGAATTGGGCCTGGCGCAGCCCACCATTTCGCAGCATTTGAAGGAGCTGAAGAATGCGGGGTTGATCCAGGGGACGATCGAGGGGACGAGTGTTTGTTACTGCATCGAGCCGAAGGCCTGGGCGTTGTATCAGAAGGAGATCGGGGCGTTGTTTGCAGCGTATAAGGGGGGCGAGGGGTGTTGCGGTTGAGACCGCGTTTTTTTTGGGGCCGCTTTATCGTAATATAGCAATATTAAAATCGGATAAATATGGAAACATCTGAACAAATAAAAAACATGGTGCGTGAGAAATACAGCGCCATCGCCTTGCAAGACAAGGAGACAAACGAATCATCCTGTTGTGGCTCGGGGTGCTGTTCCACAGAGGTCTATAACATCATGAGCGACGACTACAGCGCACTGGAAGGGTATAACCCGGAAGCCGATCTTGGATTGGGTTGCGGGTTACCTACTCAATTTGCCAAAATCGAACCAGGGAATGTAGTGATCGACCTGGGATCGGGCGCGGGGAACGATTGTTTTATCGCGCGGAAGGAGGCCGGTGAGACGGGGAAGGTGATCGGGATCGATTTTACACCGGCGATGATCGATAAGGCGAGGGCGAATGCGGAGAAGTTGGGATTTAACAATGTCGAATTCCGGCAGGGGGACATCGAGAAGATGCCGGTGGGTGCGAATGTGGCCGATGTGGTGGTCTCCAACTGTGTGCTGAACCTGGTGCCGAACAAGGCGGGGGTGTTTGCTGAGATCTTCCGGGTGTTGAAACCGGGCGGGCATTTCAGCATCTCGGATATCGTGCTGGTGGGTGAGTTGCCGGCCAAGATCAGGGAGGCGGCGGAGATGTATGCAGGTTGTGTCGCGGGGGCCATCGCCCGGGATGGATATCTGGGGTTGATCGGTGCTGCGGGGTTTGTCGATGTCGTCTTGCAGAAGGAGAAGGTGATCACGGTGCCGGATGATATCCTGGGCCAATATCTGAGTTCGGAAGAGATTACGGTTTTTAAGGCTTCGGGTACGGGTATCTATAGTATTACGGTGTATGCGGAGAAACCGGCGGCTTGTTGCGGGCCGGATTGCTGCTCCTGAAACCATTTGCATGATCAGAAGAGGGATCGCTGAAGTCATCGGTACGTTTGCGCTGGTATTTTGCGGCACCGGAGCCATTGTCATCGACAAGGCGTCGGGTGGGGCGGTGTCGCATGTAGGTGTGGCCATCACCTTTGGCCTGGTGGTCATGGCGATGATCTATGGATTGGGGGAGATCTCCGGCGCCCATTTGAACCCGGCGGTCAGTATTGCCTTTACACTTGCCGGGAGACTGCCGGTGGGTGCGTTGGGCTTTTACATCGTCAGCCAACTGGTGGGCGCACTTTTAGCCAGCGGGACGTTACGGCTGTTGTTCCCTGGCGATCCGCTGCTTGGCGCAACGCTGCCTGCGGGTACGGACCTGCAATCCTTTGTCCTTGAGGTTATCCTTACGTTCTTCCTGATGCTTGTCATCATGGGGGTTTCCACCGGCCCGAAGGAACAAGGACTTTTTGCCGGTATTGCCATCGGGTCGGTTGTCTTACTGGTGGCGATGTTTGCCGGGCCGATATGCGGCGCCTCGATGAATCCGGCGCGATCGCTGGCGCCCGCCGTTGTCGCCGGTCATCCCGAACATCTATGGATCTATCTTACGGCACCTGTTATGGGTGCGGCCTGTGCTATACCTACCTGGAATTATCTAAACAACAAAAAATGAAAATTGCGCTTTTCTCGGACATTCACGCCAACCTGCCTGCGTTAGAGGCCTTCTTTGCCAGTATCGAAGAGCAGAAACCGGACGCCATCTATTGCCTGGGGGACCTGGTCGGCTACAACACCTGGCCAAATGAAGTGATCAATGCCATTCGCGGCCGGGGCATACCAACCATTGCCGGAAATTATGACTTCGGCGTTGGACGCAACAGTGACGACTGCGGATGCGCTTACAAAACGGAACAGGAACAAGCTAACGGAGCGGTCTCCATTTCCTATACGAACCGGGTGGTTGGTGAGGAACAGCGGGCTTATCTGCGTACCCTGCCGGCGCATATCCGGGTGGAGTTTCGATTGAATACGGAGCCACTCAATCTGCTGCTCGTTCATGGCAGTCCCCGCCGGATCAATGAATATCTGTTCGAGGATCGGGAAGAAAAAAGTCTTATGCGCATCATGCACGATGCCGATGCGGATATTCTGTGCTTTGGGCATACACATAAGCCCTATCACCGGGTGCTTGCGGACGGGGGCGGTGGATCGGAGCGATACCGGCATGCGGTGAATATCGGTTCGGTGGGAAAACCCAAGGACGGAGATGCGCGGGGTTGTTACGTATTGCTGCATCTCTTTGACAACAGCAGTGTATTGGTCAAAGACAGCATCCGGGTGGAATTCGTCCGGTTTGCTTATGATATAGAGAAGGCGGCCAGGGCGGTGGAAGACAGCCCGCTGCCCAAGGCTTTTGCCGAGGCGCTGCGCATAGCTAAATAGAAATTGATGGCCTATGTCCTGGCAAGCCAACCGTCATTGATTCCCCCTTCAGGATTACTTCAGTTTTATTTCACAAAAGTATAATATCGAGCCCGCGGGGGAACCGGACGGCGGGTGTAGCATTGCGGTGTTAATCCACCGAATTTGAACCTGCTCATTATCGAGGACGAGCCCGAGCTGTCGAGGAATATCAGTCACTATCTCCTGCAAAGCCTGTATGTCTGTGAGACGGCGGCCGATTTGCGGACGGCAAAGAATAAGCTGGCGCATGGCCATTACGACTGTATCATCCTGGACATCGGGCTGCCGGACGGAAGCGGGCTGGACCTGCTGAAGCAGTTGAAGCGGAGCGACCAGGCCGATGGCGTGGTGATCATTTCCGCGCGGAATTCGCTGAACGACAAGGTCGCGGGGCTGAAGCTCGGGGCGGATGACTATCTGACGAAGCCGTTCCACCTGGCCGAGCTGTCGGCGAGGGTGAACGCGGTGATCCGGCGGCGGGCCTTTGACGGCAAGAGCCTGCTTACGCTGGGGCGGCTGACGATCGACCTGGTGGCGATGACGGCGAGCACGGAAGCGGGAGAGCTGCCGCTGACGCGGAAGGAATATGAGATACTCGTATATTTTGTCCATAACCGGAACCGGGTGGTGACGAAGGAATCGATCGTGGATCATTTGTGGGAAGCGTCGGTGCATTTGACGGACAACTTCGATTTTATCTATGCCCATATCAAGAACCTGCGCAAGAAGCTCGCCGACGCGGGTTGTCCGGACTATATCCGGAGCGTGCATGGGATGGGTTATAAACTTTCCATTTGAAGCTTACGACGCAATATTACCGGCATATCGTGCCGGCGGTGACGGTGCTGTTCCTGGCGGTGATTGTCAGTTCGTTCTTCCTGATCCGGCTGACGCTGCAGACCGAGCTGGATTCGATCCTTTTGCGAAGCAAGCTGCGGGTCGAGGCCTATGTTCGGGTGAACGGGCGGCTGCCGGAGGTGAGCACCTTCAACGATCAGCAGATCAACTTTCGCCGGGTGGCGGCGCTGCGGGACAGCGTGCTGAGCGATACGATGCAATACATCCCCGAGCAGGGAAAGAACCATATCTCGCGGAAGCTATGCTTTACGCTGCTGTTGCATGACCAGCCCTGGGAGGTAACGATCAGCGAGCCATTGGAGGGCACGCGGCATCTGACGGTCCTCATCGCGAAGATCGCGATCGTCACGATCCTGATCACGCTGTTCCTTTTTGTGCTGATCAACCGGAGTGTGCTCAGGCGGCTGTGGCAACCTTTTTACCGGAGCCTGGAACTGATCCGGCGATTCAAAGTGGACGAGCCGGGGCCTCCGGCGTATCCCGAGTCGCCGATCGAGGAGTTCCGGCTGATGAACCAGCATTTCTCGCAAGCGGCGGAGAATGCGAACCGGGACTATCGCAACCTGAAAGAATTCAGCGAGAACGCTTCGCATGAGCTGCAAACGCCGCTCGCGATCATCCGGGGGAACCTGGACCTGCTGGTGCAGGAGCCGATGACGAACCGCCAGAGCGAGCTGCTACAGGGCATCTATGGATCGGTCCGGCGGATGACGCGGCTTCAGGAGTCGTTGTTGTTGTTGACGAAGATCGACAACCGGCAATTCACCGCGATCGACACCATCCGGCTGGATGTCTTGTTGCAGGACAAGCTACAGCAGTTGCAGGAGCTGTTGCATGCGCGGAACCTGCGCTGTCATTTTGAGCTTGCGGAGACCTCGCTCGCGGCCAACCGGGAGCTGATGGATATTTTACTGAACAATCTTTTCAGTAACGCCATCCGGCATAATGTGGCCGATGGGGAGATCCGGGCGCAGCTTTCGGAGCGATGGTTACGCTTGAGCAATACGGGGATGGCCGAAGCATTGGACGAGAGCCGGATCTTCCGGAGATTTTATAAGAACGCCGCAAAGGCGGAGAATAACGGGCTGGGGCTATCCATTATCAAACAGATCTGCGATGTGACCGCGATGCGGGTGGGATATGGGTTTGCGGAGGGATGGCATTCCTTTACGGTTTCATGGTGAGTTGCCGGTATCATTTCATGGTGAGTTGCCGGGTGGTCCGGGCGATGGAGGAATCCATGAATGCCGTGTATCTCAGGACGCCGAGGGAATCGATGTAAAGGAGGGTGCTGTCCCGGATCGTTTTATCGTTGCTTTTGAGATAGTAGGCGCAGGCGACGAGGGAGCCATGGCTGCGCGTGGTGTCGCCTTCGCCGATGGCCTTTGCGATCGAGTCGATCTCGTGTTCCATCACGCGGATCTCGTAGCGGTAGAAAGCCATACTGTCGCGGTCGTTCTTTGCCGCGGCGCCGGCCAGTTGCGCCTTTATGCGGTTGTATTCCCTGACATAGACGGTATCATCGATGATGCGGGTGAGGCGTTCGTTGACGGGGACGTTCCAGAGGATCTTTACGGAGTCGAGGGTGATGGTCGAGTCGATCCTTGTCAGGTGATTTCCGAATGCTGCGGAGAGTTGGGTGGTGAGGGACTTTTTGGGGGTGCAAGCGATTAAAACACCTGCCAACATGGCCAGCGAAAGGCATTTTCTCATGAGCAATCGATTTCCCCTTAAGGTACGATTTTTCCCGCATCCTGCTGCGGGTCAACTGCCGGGTCGGGGCCTCGACATACGTTTTTTTGGCGCGGGGGGTATGTCGAGGGCATAGGCCGTTTCGACCTTTCCTTCGGAGAGGACGAACATCGTTTCCACGGCGGTGATATTGGGCAGGGTCGCCAGTTTGTCCATGAGGAAGGCGTTGTATTCCTTCATATCGCTGCTGGCCACTTTTATGAGGAAATCGAACTGGCCGGTCAGCTGGTAGCATTCCATCACTTCGGGGAATTTGACGGCTTCGCGTTCGAAGCCGCGGAGGGCGGTCTTCGAATGTTCTTTTACTTTAACGATGGTGAAGGAGAGTAAATTCTTGCCGATCGTCTCCCGGTCGACGAGGGCGACATAGCGGCGGATGATGCCGCGCTGTTGGAGGTTCTGGATGCGATCGAACACGAAGGTGGCGGACTTGCCGATCTTGTCGGCCAACTCCTTGTTCGTGAGGCGGCAGTCATGCTGTAACAGCTGCAGGAGCCGGATATCCAGGCTGTCCAATTCTTCGTTCACCATAGATTGATTTTTTTCGGCCGCGGCGGTTTTTCAACCGATAAAAATGATCAAAAATCGGCCAATGGGCGACTTTTGCGATTTATTATCGCCAGTATCGCAATTTAAGAAAAAATCCATCTATTCCTGCCAATTTCGTAGTCAAATCGATTGCTATTACCATGAAAAATGATAACATCCTTGTCGTCGGCGCCTGTGGGCAGATCGGCATCGCACTTACCGCCGCCCTTCGCCGCCAGCATGGGGATTTCCGGGTGGTTGCGGCAGACGTAAGGCCGGTGACCCGCGAGCTGGCGGATGAAGGTCCTTACGAGCAATTCGACGTCCTCCATGCCAAGACGGTTGCCGCGGTGATGAACCGCTATGACATTAGCCAGGTGTACCTGTTGGCGGCGATGCTTTCCGTTACGGGCGAGCAACAGCCGCCGAAGGCCTGGCAGCTGAACACCCAGAGCCTGCTCAATATCCTCGAGCCGGCTCGGGAGAAAAAGGTGGCCCGCGTCTTCTGGCCGAGCAGTATCGCGGTGTTCGGGCCGGATGCACCGAAAGATCGCTGTCCGCAGCATGCGCGGCTGCTGCCTTACACGATGTATGGCATCAGTAAGGCCGCGGGTGAGAATCTCTGTGACTATTATTTTTCCCGGTATGGTGTCGATGTCCGCAGTCTGCGGTATCCGGGGCTTATCAGTTACGAGGCGCAGCCGGGGGGCGGCACGACGGACTATGCGGTGGATATGTTTCATCAGGCTCTTGCCCATGGCCGTTACACCTGCTACCTGCGGCCCGATACGCGGTTGCCGATGATGTATATGCCCGACGCGATCCGGGCGACGCTTGAGTTGATGGCCGCGCCGGCGTCCAGCCTAAGTGTCCGCACCTCCTATAATCTCTCGGGTGTTCATTTTACGCCTGCCGAATTGGCGGCGGCGATCGCCAATAATTTACCCGGCTTCAACGTTCAATATCAGCCTGATTTTCGACAGGATATTGCCAACAGCTGGCCGCGAAGCATCGACGATGCGGCTGCCAGAAACGACTGGGGCTGGGAATACCAGTATGGCCTCTCGGCCCTGACCCGGGACATGCTGATCCATCTCGCCCAGAAGACCGGTGCGGAGAATCGTCAGCTGCTACCGCAGCTGGCGGGGACTACCTTTTTCTAAAATGTCGCATTTATGAATAATCGCATCATCCTCCCATTAAACAGCGTAGGGATCGAAGACATCGCGATGGTTGGCGGAAAGTGTGCCTCGCTTGGTGAGATGCTCCGTAATCTCACCGCATTGGGTGTGCACATCCCCGACGGGTTCGTGATCACGACGACGGCCTATTGGCAATTCATCGAACAAAGCGGGCTTGGCGGCCTGATCCAGCAGGAGCTGGGCCGGATCGATTTTGAGAGTGTGGAATCGTTGAGACGCGGAGGGCTGGCGATCCGCCAGGCGATCAGCAACGCCCGGTTCCCGCGGGAGCTCTCGCAGCCGATCATCAGCGCGTATGAAGAGCTTTCGCGCCAATATAACCAGGCCGCGACGGACGTCGCCGTACGGTCCTCGGCCACGGCGGAGGACCTGCCGGATGCGAGCTTTGCGGGTCAGCAGGAGACCTACCTGAACGTACGCGGTCCTGCGGCGCTGATCGATTCGGTGCGGAACTGTTTTGCGTCATTGTTCACGGACCGGGCGATCAGTTACCGGAAGACCTTCAACTTCGATATATCGACGGTGGGGCTTTCGGTGTGTGTGCAGAAGATGGTGCGCAGCGACCTGGCGGCGAGCGGCGTTGCGTTCTCGCTGGATACCGAAAGCGGGTTCCGGGATATCGTGATGATCAACGGTTCCTATGGGCTTGGCGAGATGGTGGTGCAGGGAGCGGTCTCGCCGGATGAATTCCTGGTGTTCAAGCCGGCGCGGAAGAACGGCTTTTCGGCGATCATTGAAAAGAAGCTCGGGCATAAGGATCAGCAGATGATCTATGGGGATCATGGCGATCAGCGGACGCGGATCATCCCGACGGAGGAGGCCTCGCGGCACCGGTTCTGCCTGGAGGACGCGCAGATGCTCCGGTTGGCCGACTGGGTCATGGTCATCGAGGACTATTATACGAAGCTGAAAAAGAAATGGTGCCCGGTGGATATCGAATGGGCGATCGACGGGTTGACGGGGCAGTTGTTCATCGTGCAGGCCCGGCCAGAGACGATACATAGCCGGAAGGCCTCCGGCACGCAGGTGGAATACCGGATGTCCCCTGCCGAGCGGCGGCTGCTGGGCAAGGGGATCGCGGTGGGGGATAAGATAGCCACGGGTAAGGTGAATATCCTTTACTCGCTCGACAAGCGGATCGGCGGGCATGAGTTCCAGCCGGGGGATATCCTTGTGACGGATATGACGGACCCCGATTGGGAGCCCATTATGAAAATAGCGGCGGCCATCATTACCAACAAGGGCGGGCGTACGTGTCATGCGGCGATCGTCGCCCGGGAGATGGGTGTGCCGGCGATAGTAGGCTGTGGGAACGCGACGGAATGGCTGAAGGATGGGTTATTGGTTACTGCGAGCTGCGCGGAGGGTGAAGAAGGCTATGTGTACGAAGGAGAGATCCCGTTCAGCACGCACACAACGAGGCTGGACGAGCTGCCAGTCCTGCGGACGCCGGTGATGCTCAATGTCGGCTCGCCGTCGACGGCCTTTGGCTTTGCGCATCTTCCCCACCGGGGCGTGGGGCTGGCGCGGGAGGAGTTCATCATCAATAACTATATCCAGGCGCATCCGTTGGCGTTGTTGCGGCATCGTGAGATGGGGGACAAGAAGCTGACAGCGGCGATAAGTCAACTAATACACGGGTTTGAGGACGAGGAGAGCTTTTTCATTCATAAGCTGGCGTATGGCGTTGCGAAGATCGCGGCAGCCTTCTATCCGGAAAAAGTGATCGTCCGGTTCTCCGATTTCAAGAGCAACGAGTACCGGGGCCTGCTGGGGGGCGAGCATTTCGAGCCGGTGGAGGAGAACCCGATGATCGGCTGGCGGGGTGCGTCGCGCTATTATAGCGAATCCTACCGGCCTGCTTTTGCGTTGGAGTGCCGGGCGATCAAGAAGGTGCGGGAGGAGATGGGGTTATCGAATGTGGCGGTGATGATCCCTTTCTGCCGGACTGTGCCTGAGCTGCTGCGGGTGAAGGCCGTGATGGCGGAGAACGAATTGCTGCAGGGTGTGGATGGATTGGAAATTTACCTCATGGCGGAATTGCCTTCGAATATCATCCTGGCCCGGGAGTTTGCCAAACATATCGATGGGTTTTCAATTGGGAGCAACGATCTAACCCAGTTGACGCTGGGTCTTGACCGGGACTCCGGGCTTGTGGCGCATCTGTATGACGAGCGGAATGAGGCGGTGAAAGGGTTGTTGCGGATGCTGATCCGGACGGCGAAGGAGGAGGGGGTGAAGGTGGGTATTTGCGGGCAGGGGCCGTCGGACTTTCCGGACTTTGCGCAATTCCTTGTCGAGGAGGGGATCGATAGTATCTCGGTGACGCCGGATTCGTTTGTGAAGACGGTGAGGGCGATACAGGCGATCGAGAAGAAGGGGATGAAGACAGTTGTTTAAACGATCCGGCGGGCTTTTCATTTGTCCGTCATTGCCTGCAACGCGGCCTTTTGCCAGGGCAGGAAGCCGCGCACGCCACAGTACAAGTAGACGCTTAGCAGCGCAAGGATAATTAAAGCGATGTAAAAGCAAAGGTCGTAGCCGCGCAATAGATACATACGGAGGCAAATATTCGCCGTTCGCTGCTCGCCCAGGACAAGGCTCAACAATTTCCGGGTGGCCGGCATCACCAGGGGGATCTTATTCCAGTTCGTATACCGTATCGCCTCATACCGGTAACTGGTGTCATATCCCGGCGGCGCCTGCGGGGCAAAGTCCCTCCACTGGTCGTGCAGATCGGCAAAGCCGGCGAGGCTCGAATCCGGTCGCCGGAAAGCCAGGTCATACAAGGGATCGAGGACCACCCAGTTCCCGCCGATCCGTGTCTCTACGATAATATGGCCGCCAAAAAGTCCCCTGACCTTCATTTGCCCGATCCGCACCGGGTAATCGTAACTTTCCAGAAGCCGGGCCAGCACCATTGAATAGCTGCCGCAGGCCCCTTCCCCCAATAGCTGGTTGGCGAGACCGCAGGGCATCCAGTCGCCGACGGATCCGCCTCCCTTCCCGGCTAAAATAGTCTTGTCGCTTATTACGTAATGTGTAACCTGCATGGCGGCCAGGACAACGGCAACCGAAGAGGCGTTCTTTCCCGCCACAGCATCCACCTGGTATTTCAGGCCGTCTAACAGCCGGACCTCCCGGTGTGCCAACACTTTCAGATAAATCAGTAAAGCCGCCATTGAGCCAGCGAGGAAAAAGAGAATGGGTAGGCGCCGCATTGGGTTTCTTACTATTGGCATAGTGGAAATAATTGCTTGCGGCAGGTACCCAAATATAACTTATTTTTCCAGCAATTCAAATTTGCCGTATGACTGAGTTCGCATTGCGATCGTTTTGGATGACGAAGCGGGCATTGCGTGCCGGTGACGATCTGGGCACCCTGCTGATGAACGCACTTGCTATCCGGCCATCGACCGATGCTGAACGCGCTGCCGGCGAGTATGGCGGCGCCGAACTCCTTGCGGCCGAGCAGCGTCGCGAGCGTCTTCGGCAAGATCGTATCAACGAGTTGCGCCGGCAATTTGTCGACGGACCGGTGCTCGTGTTCCCCGGCGGTGGGCGTACCGCGTCCGACTCCCGCGGGGCAACGGTGATCCCGGGCATCGGCACGGTGTATTTCCATACCTATAGCGCTTCGGGACCGGATGGACGTTCAGCGCGGCGCCCGGATGGGCCGTTCGCGAAGGACGACGGCGGGGAGACTTCGAAGTCGCAAAGGAGCAGTAGCGACGCTTAAACTATCATAATCTTTGCTCCTTCAATAAGCAGTTACCTATAAAAAAGAAGAATCCGGCGCCGGCGATTGGGAATCCCGGCCGCTTTGTTCTTGTTTTATAGGACGATCCAAAATCGATCCCCGTGAAGAGCCTGCTAACCCTTTTTTCCGTTCTGCTGAGCCTGGCCTCCGTTGCCCAGCTGTGCCCCGGCGGGGGTGTCGATCTTTCTTCGGCCGTCACCTTCAACCCAAGCTGGATCTATGGTTGCAATACCGGAACGTCCTGCAATGGCGGGGTCAATTTCAGCAACCAGCCGAGCTGCCAAGCCACCACGGCGATGGATGCCTGTGCGCCGGCGCCGTCCTGCGGCAACATCGGCAAGGACGCGTCCAATATCTGGTTTAAATTCTATCCCCTCGGCCCCACGGCTACAATCTCCTGTTTTCAAAACAGTTCTTTTGTTATCGGTATCCAGGCTTTCAGGGGAGGCCCGGCCTGTGGCACGCTGACCGAGATCGGGTGTTCGCTGGCCGGTGGACCCAGCAGCGGGGTTCAATTGTCACTTTCCGGTCTTGTGCCCGGACAGCTGTATTACTTCCGGATATTCGGCAGCAGCACACCGGTGTCGCAGCGTAGCGGTATCTATTGCTTTTGCGGCACCACGGGCTTGAACAATGTCATCTTACCCGTTGCACTGGCAAGCTTCCGGGGTTTTATTGCCGGCGATAAGATCGATCTTGAATGGACGACCGCCGTGGGAGGCAACTACCTGTATTTTGAGGTCCAACGAAGTGCGGACGGCAACACGTTTACGGATATCGCCCGCGTGGACGGGTGGGGACCGGCAGGTCCTGCCTTTTCTTACAGCGATGAACCCGGGAATGCCGGTACTTATTTTTACCGGCTTAAGCTGTATACCGATGCCGATCATTACACGTATTCCGATATCGTTGGAGTAAAGCAACCGGTGAACGATGGACTTCGGCTGTTGTTTGATGGGGACAGGAAGGAACTGCAGATCACGGTGCAGCAATTCACCGCGGTTGCGATCGTCAATGCGTCCGGGGGTTTTGTGAAGACCCTTCTTCTTGTTCCCGGGAAAAATAATCTATCGATGAACGACCTGGCCGCCGGGGTCTATTTTCTACGTGACCCGAAAAGCAATACGACCAGGCGGTTTGTTGTTTTCAGGTAAAGCTGCAAAAAGTCACCAAAAAAAGTGACAAAAGGGGGTTTTTGAGCGCTTGAAGGATCGATAGTTTTGTTGGTATTGCATGTTGTTCAGGCCTAAAATACTGGATACTTTAAAGAACTATTCCGCCGCACAGCTGACTCGAGACCTTCTGGCGGGGCTGATCGTGGGCATTGTGGCGTTGCCGTTGGCGATCGCTTTTGGGATCGCTTCGGGGGTTTCGCCGGAGAAGGGGCTTTTTACGGCGGTGATCGCGGGGGCGATCATTTCGGGACTGGGCGGCAGCCGGGTGCAGATCGGCGGTCCTACCGGGGCTTTTATCGTCATCGTTTATGGGATCGTGCAGCAATACGGCGTGACGGGATTGATCATTGCCACGTTCATGGCGGGGGTGATGCTTGTTGCGATGGGTCTTGCCCGGCTGGGCACAGTGATACAATATATCCCGCATCCGCTGATCGTGGGGTTCACCAGCGGGATCGCGCTGGTCATCTTCTCTTCGCAGGTGAAGGACCTTCTCGGGTTGCATTTGGCCACGGTGCCGGCCGATTTCCTTGACAAGTGGCGGGCGTTCGGGCAACATATCTCTTCCCTGAATCTTTCTGCCTTTGCTATCGCGGTTGCCACGGTGCTGATCACGCTGGGCTGGTCGCGGGTCACCCATCGGGTGCCGGGGTCGCTGATCGCGATCCTGCTTACTACGGTTGTGGTGGTGGTGTTTCATTTACCGGTGGAAACCATCGGCAGTCGTTTTGGACGGATATCCTCTTCTTTTCCCGCCCCGGCTGTTCCTTCGTTGGATCTTGCGACCATCCGGAAGATGGTGCAGCCGGCCTTTACGATCGCGTTGCTGGGCGGGATCGAGTCGTTGCTTTCGGCGGTGGTGGCGGATGGGATGATCGGGGGCAGTCATCGATCGAATACGGAGCTGATCGCGCAGGGTATTGCCAATATCGGCTCCTCCTTGTTCGGCTGTATTCCGGCGACCGGGGCAATCGCCCGGACGGCGACGAATATCCGCAATGGGGGGCGGACACCTGTGGCGGGTATCACACATGCGGTCGTGCTCCTGCTGATCATGCTGTTCGTGGGGCGATGGGCGGCATTGATCCCGATGGCTACGCTGGCCGGCATCCTGGTTGTGGTGGCCTATAATATGAGCGAGTGGGAGAATTTTCTGGCCATTGTTAAAGGGTCGTGGAGTGACCGGGCGGTGTTGCTGACGACCTTTCTTTTGACGGTGCTGGTGGACCTAACGGTGGCTATCGAGATCGGCCTTGTGCTGGCGGCTTTTCTTTTTCTCCGGCAGATGGTCAAGAGTAGTGCGGTGGGGCCGTGGGCGGGTGCTGGCGGGGAGGAGGGTCGTGTGGAGGCGGGTGTTGAGGTGGGTGTCGTCCTGCCGCGATCGGTGGAGGTCTTCGAGATCCGCGGGCCTTTGTTCTTTGGTGCGGTGTATAAGTTCAAGGATGCGATGAAGCAGGTTGAGCGCGCGCCAAAAGTGTTGATCCTGCGGATGCGGCATGTCCCGGTCATCGATGCCAGCGGCGTCCGGGCCTTGAAAGAGATGCATAAGGAATTCGGGCACCGGGGGACGAAGCTGATCCTTTCGGAGGTGACGAGTCCCGGGGTGGTGAAGGCATTAAAGGATGCGCGATTGCTGTTTGCCATTGGAAAGGCCAATGTGACGGAGAGCTTTGAGGCGGCGTTGAAGCGGGGTCGGGACCTGCTGTGAAAATACCTGGGTTAGTCCAGAGATCCGGTCAATTGGTCAGCGACCTGGTCAATTGGGCGTTTTGCTTCCCAGGCGTTCGGGTTCATCCGGCTTCTCACTGCGCCAGTTTGGATTGTACTTTACGAAGAAGGATAGCCAGATGGCCCTGGACAGCCGCATAAGATAAGGTTGGGCCAGCAGGAGGAGGACCATGTTGACCCCCATCCACACGAAGAACCGGCTGTCTTCCGTCGAAAAACCGATCAGCACCCACCAGGCGATACAGGTGGCCACCGACAGCGCCACTGTCAGCGCATAGCTGACATAGCTGGTGCCGTACCAGAAGCCGACCTCTATTTCCATCCGTTGCCCGCAGACCGGACAGCGTTCGTTCATCTTCATGAATGCCCTTAGGCGGTACGAGCTACGTACCTGGAACATATCTCCCGTCCGGCAACGGGAACACTTGTGCAGCAGGAGGCTTCCTACGTAGCCCGGGTGATCTTTTTTTTCAGTACTCATTTCTTTTCGAATTATATTTCATCCAGAACCTGAGCAAGGTTCCAAAATGCTCCTCGATCAACTGGTAGTCAGAAGGCATTATGCCTTCGAGACAATGGAAGGTAACCACCCTTGTTCCCACCGGCATTTCCTTCAGCTTTTTACGCAGGATACGGTGGTAGTGACTGTACAAATTAGGGGTGCATACGATGCTGTCATCAATTCTGCCGGTGTCCAGCAGGTTCTCATAAAAGGAATTATAAAAGTAAAAATGGTCGAAGGCCTTAAAATGCAGGTGGGCAAAGTTCCGATGAAAAAAGTGCGCGTTGTTCAGGCCCAGGATATTTCGGGCCGTCTCGGCATGAGCCACGAGGTGGCGGCGTTGTTCGACGCCAAAAAAGGAAGTGTCAGGCCGGTGATAAGCTCCGGTCAAAACAAACTTCCCTACCCCGCTACCGATATCCAATATCCTGAGGCCGGGTGAGGGAACAAGAAATTCCAACGCCAATTTCGTAATGCCGATGGGAGACCAATGCCGCTCCGCCAGCGCCTGGATCGTTTTGGGGTACAGATGATGTAACATTTTATCTGAATTGAACCACCGGTCAATTCCCGGTTCAAAAGAGGCTGCGGAACTCGGCATCCCGCAAAGTTCCGATATTCCCTATTGACAAAAAACAGCGTTTTGTCACGCTTTGACGTGATTTTTTGCAATTTCAAAAAAGATTACCTTTGAACACGTGAGTATCAGCGGATTATTTCCAATCGAAAAATGGAACTTCAAAAGCCGGTCCATTTTCTACAATCTTCCGGAGGAGGATCAGGCGCTACTCCTTTCTCACCAGACCGAGCAGACCTATGGCAAAGGTGAAATCGTCTTCAGGGAAGGCGGTCTGCCGGTCGGCATTTTTTATATCAAGGAGGGTAAGGTAAAAAAATTCAAGGCGGATTATGGCGGCGGCCAACAGATCATCTATGTCGCCAATGCGGGTGAGTTGGTAGGGTATCATGCCGTATTATCGGGCGAACGGTTCCCTGACTCCGCTGCCACCCTGGAGAAAAGCGTGATCGCCTTTATTCCCAAAGAAGCCTTCTTAGCTGTATTGCAGCAGTCAACGGTGCTCAACGGGCGGTTGCTGCAGCTGCTCAGCCATGAATTCACGGTATTTGTGAACAATCTGACCCTGTTCTCCCAACGGCCGGTACGTCAGCGGTTTGCGTTGCAGCTGATCGTGCTCCGGGAAAAATATAAACCGGAGATCGCCTCTGAGTCTCCTGTAGAGATCAACCTTTCCCGTGAAGACCTGGCAAACCTGGTGGGTACGCGCAGGGAAAATATTGTCCGCATCCTGGCCGACTTCAAAGAACAGGGGATCGTGGTAACCAAGGGTAGAAAGATCATCGTCCGGGATGTAAAGCAATTGATACAAATCGCCAACTTCAAGTAGATAGCCGAGCCATACCGGGGTATGTTTCTTGCGGGAAAAAGTGGTATGAGCAAGAAGAAGCGAGAAGACGTCCCAGCCGAAATTCCGGTACCGGGCCGATCGCCGGAGGTGCGACCGGAGGAGCCGCCGGAAGAACCGGTCATTCCCGGACCGGAGCGGGAGCCTGAGCCGGCAAGAGATCCGGACCGACCTGCGCCGGATCGGCCTTCCCCAGAAAGACCTTCGCCGGATCGTCCTTCACCGGACAGACCCTCGCCGGACGAGCCGGTCCGGCCCAACGCCCTTACCATATTATCATCTTATAAGGCGTCATGATAGGCCCGGATCGCGGTTTCCGAATCGCGGATCATGAGGATATGCCTGTTGAGGCGGCGTTTTAGGAAATTGTCCAGGGAATCCGCCGATGATAAGGCGGCTTCGTAGGCATGCCCGAGGGCCTCGCTCTCCCGTTCGCAGATCTCGAGGATGACTTTGCTGTTGTCGCCCTCTATAGGCGCTTTCAGGGTCTCCCACACGTGATAGATCGCCCCTTTTTGCGGCTTGTCTTCGTCATTTGAGTGTCCGTCCAGGCGGGCAAGGTCATTTTTCAACTCCTGCTGAAAGCGGTGGGATTCCCGGATGATATGGCCAAAGATGTTCTTCAAATCCATAAGATGGGAATGGGCCAGATCGACCAGTGCGTGATGGTATAGGACCGCACGGTCCTGCAAGACCTGGATCAATTCCTTTACGGTTGTGAGGGACATTCTTTCGGGCATCCTTTGTAGTTTGTATTGAGTCTTCAATAACTGTTCCCTGTTTGTTCCCGGCGGGCACCTCCAACAAGAAATTTGCAAGACTACGCTGACGCCCGTTTTATGCTCCGGGGAAGAATTTCCTAGCTGTAGAATTTCCTTCCGAAAGGCGGTGTATCGATTCAAATTGTCGCGATCCTTTTATTGATTTGTAATATTTTAATATTTAGTTAATTACATTAAACAAATGGTTTAAATATATCTTTTTTTGAGTTTGACGTAGCAATGCCGTAGTGCTTTCTTTGGTCGAAGGGAGGGTCCCCGATTACTTTGGTGCCCTATTATTCAACCGAAAACTAAATGCTTGTGGTATGAAAGTACATGTACTGCTATTTCTTTCCTTTTTTTATTTCTTAAGCTATTCTGCGTCGGCACAGGACCGGGTGATTACCGGGACCATTACCGACAAATCGAATGGGCAGCCGTTGTCCGGGGCTACGGTGTCGGTCAAGGGCACGCATAACGGCGTCACGACGGATGAGGCCGGCAATTTCCGAATCACTGTTTCGACTCAAGCTAAAGCCTTACTGATCAGCCATATCGGCATGGCGACCCAGGAGCTGGCCATTCCCGCGTCCGGCAAACTGTCGGTACAGCTGGACGGCTCGACCGTGGGAAAGCTGGATGAGGTCGTGGTCGTCGGTTACGGAACCCAGAAGAAAAGCGTCGTGACGGGGGCCATTTCGAGCGTACGCGCTTCAGAGCTTGAAGATCAACCCGTTGTCAGGGTTGAACAAGCCTTGCAAGGCCGGACCTCCGGTCTCACTATCGCCGCCCAGACTGGGGCGCCGGGCGCGGCCGCCACGGTCCGGCTCCGGGGGTTCACGTCGTTCGGCAACGGGAAAAACGATCCCCTCTGGGTCGTCGACGGGGTGGTTATCGACCCGGGTGGAATAGGTTATCTTAATGGCGACGATATCGAGTCCATTGAAGTCCTGAAAGATGCCGCCTCCGCGGCCATCTATGGGACCCGCGCCGCCGCGGGAGTTATCCTCGTCACCACCAAAAAGGGAAAACCGGGTGGTCCGAGGATCAGCTATCACGGTTATTATGGGTTGCAGGAGCCGACCAGGAAACTGAACGTGATGAACGCGGTCCAGTATGCGAACACGCGTAACCTGGCCGCTACGGCCGCCGGGAATGCGGCGCCTTTCGGCGTTCCCGAAGGGTATGGAAAGGGCACCGACTGGCAGAAGGACATCTTCAACTACCGCGCGCCCAAGATGAATCACAGCCTGAGCGCCAGCGGAGGGACCGACAAGGCCGCTTACTATACCTCTTTTGGCTATACCGACCTTCAGGGCCAGATCGCGACCAAGGTATCCCGGTATACGCGGATGAACTACCGGATCAATACCAGCTTCAAGCCGGCCGCCTGGGTCAACTTCGGGGAGAACCTCGGTTTCGAGCATGGAAAGAACCTGAGTCCCGGGGAGACCAACCGGGAATACGGCGGCGTCATCAGTTCGGCGCTGAACCTCGATCCTATTACGCCGGCGATCGTGTACGACTCCATCGGGCTAAAGCAATTCGTTGCCCAGACGCCCGCGCAGGTAGCGGCCGCTACGCGCACCGCCAAGGGATACTACTACGGCATCTCCCCTTTTGTCGGGCAGGAGATGAAGAATCCGCTGGCCGTTATCAAAAACCGCCTCGGTAATTACAGCTGGGAAAACAACCTTGTCGGCAACGCCTTTGTCGACCTCACGCCCGTCAAGGGTCTTGTCATCCATTCGACACTGGCCACGAAGATGGCGTTCTATGGCGGCGAGAACTTTACTCCGAGCGTCTTCTATAATACTTCCACGTCGATCGGACCGACCAGCCTTTCCCGGAGCCAGACCTGGATCATCAACTGGAACGTGGAGAATACGGTTTCCTACAACCGGATCTTTGGTAGTCATAACGTCACCCTGCTTGGCGGCTGGGGCGAATACAAGGATGGGAATGCCCACGGTTCGACGGTGGTGTACAATAATGTCGTAGCCACCAATTTCGACAATGCCTCCTTTATCAATAGCGTGCTGCCGACGGACCGGCAGAACAGTTCGGCGAGCGACGGCACCGATCACCGGATCAACTCGCTGTTCTCGCGGTTGCAGTATAATTATGATGAGAAATACCTGTTGACCGCGCTGATCCGGAGGGATGGGAGCTCGCGGTTCGGGTCGAACCATAAATTCGGTTACTTCCCTTCGGTATCGGTGGGTTGGGTGCCGACCCTGGAGAACTTCTTCCCGCGGACCGATGTCATCAACAACCTGAAGATCCGCGGCAGCTACGGGATCACGGGGAACGATGGTATCGGCGACTTCGCCTATATCCCGACGGTGGGCTCCGGCGGTCAGCGCAACTACCAATTTGGCGATACCCTGCACATCGGTTACAGCCCGAATGCGCCGGCCAATCCCGATCTGAAATGGGAACAGACCTCGCAGGTGGACATCGGTCTGGACGCCGTGCTTTTCAATACCCTGGCCTTTTCGGTCGACGTGTATAAGAAGAAGACCACGGGTATCCTGCAGACCCCTGCCATTCCGAGCTATGCCGGTTATGGCAGCTTTGCCCAGAACTTCGACGACATGGAGAACAAGGGCATCGAGTTCGAGGTCGGTTACAAGAAGAAGATCGGCGAATTCACCGTGGGTTTCGACGGAAACATCTCCTTCTACCAGAACAAGGTCACCCGGATGCTGCCGGGTACGACGTATTTCGAGGACAATAGCGCCACCTTCCAGACGCTGGGCAACATCACCCGCAGTACGCTGAACCAGCCGTATCAGCGGTTCTTTGGCTATAAGATCCTGGGCATCTTCCAGAACCAGGCCGATATCGACAGTTATGTAGGTCCCGACAAGGCCACCAAGCTGCAGCCAAAGGCCAAGCCGGGAGACCTCAAATTCGCCAACCTCCAGAATGATAATATCATCGATGGGAACGACCGGATGTATCTCGGCAACCCGAACCCGACGGTAGGCTATGGGCTGACCGTCAACCTTGCCTATAAACAATTCGACTTTGTCCTTTTCGGCAGCGGTTCCGGCGGCAATAAGATCTTCCAGGGAATACGCCGGCTGGACATCGGCACGTCGAACTATCTCGTGAAATATCTGAATGCCTGGAACCCCGGGCATACCAACACCAGTCTGCCGCGGTTGGTGGATGGAGATCCTAACCAGAACTACTCCAAGCTGACGGCGTTGTACCTGCAGAACGGCAACTACTTCAAGCTGCGGACTATCCAGGTCGGCTACAACCTGCCGAAGAGCCTGCTGAAGGGATGGGGTGCTCAACGCCTTCGTATCTATGCCCTCGTGGAGAACCTGTTTACGATTACTAAATACGACGGCTATGACCCGGAGATCGGCGTGAGCCCGGATGCGGGCGGTGGTGCGCAGTATGGTATCGACCGCGGCGACTATGTGCCCGCCCGTTCGTTCCTCGTTGGCGTCAGACTCGGATTTTAATTCATACTAACCCTCTAATAAAACTTCATAATGAAAAAGAACCTTGTATATATTGCCGCGCTTGCCCTCGGGACCCAACTCGTGGGGGCCTGTAAGCGGGAGCTGAATGTGAACCAGCAGGGACGTATCACCCTTGATTCCTATTATAAAACGCCCGGGGATGCTTATAATGCCCTCGTGTCGATCTACGACCGGTTTGGCTTCCAGACGGGCGGTCTTTATGACAAGCTCTCCATCTTCGACGCGGGCAGTGACGACCAGCTGGCCGGCGGCGGCGGGCCGACCGATATCAACGATCTGCAGATGATGCAGCTGTATACCTATAGCGCCCAGTCCGGTCCCCAGGGCTATCTGTGGAGCAGGAGCTATAGCGGCATCTACCGCGCCAATGTTTTGCTGCAGCACATCGATGGGTGCAAGCTCGACGCGGGCACGAAGGCGCGCTATATTGCCGAGACGAAGGCGATGCGGGGAGCATTTTACTTCGACCTCGTCAACTTCTTCAAGAATGTCCCTTTGCTGACGGGAACTCTGCCGGTCGACAGTCTTTATGATGTCGTGCAGGCTAACCCGGCCGATGTTTGGGCGTATGCCGAGAAGGATCTTCTTGACGCCATTCCGAACTTACCGACTACGATCGGCAATGTGCATTCAGAGGGGGGCCGGCTTACGCAGGGCAGCGCCAAGGCTATCCTTGGGAAGATGTACCTGTATGAGAAGAAGTGGGACCTGGCGGCGCAGCAGTTGGCGGATGTCAACGGGACGATGAGCGGGACGAGTTTTAGCTCCCAATATGGTTATAAACTGCTTGCCAATTACGGCGATCTGTGGCTGTCGAAGAACAAGTTCAATTCGGAGGCGGTTGTAGAGTTCGTACACTCGGCCTTATCCAATGGCGGTTGGAGCGATGCGGGCGCCAGCGATGGCAACCTGATCTGTATCACGACGGGTCCGCGGGGGTATTCGCAGAAAGTTGCCACCGCGCCCGATTATTTCTCGGGGTATAGTTTCCTGGTGTTCACGAAGGACTTTGCCACGAAGGTCATGTATGGCGATCCGCGTTACAATGCGACCATCGCCAACCTCGACAGCCTGAAGGCCGCGGGCGCTGCTGCGTATACGGCGGGCTACAATAATTCCGGCTATTTCCTTGGGAAATATATCGGCCGCGTTGCCGATAAGGCGGCGGCCACGCCCGAGCTGAACTTCGGGCAGGATGAATACGAGATCCGGCTGGCGGACTGTTACCTGATGGAAGCCGAGGCGCTGATGAACTCGGGCCAGAGCGTCGATCCCGGGAGCAGGGCGTACAATCTCTTCAATGCCGTCCGGGCGCGCGTGGGACTTGCGGCTACAAGCCTTACGCAGGACAATCTCGAAAAGGAAAGAAGACTTGAATTTGCGGGTGAGGGTCAACGCTGGCCCGACCTGGTGCGTTGGGGCAAGGCTGCCACGGTGCTTGGGTCGAAGGGTTTTATCGCAGGCCGTCACGAGATCTTCCCGATCCCGCAGAGCGAGCTGAACAATACGAAGCTGCAGCAGAGCAAGGAATGGGGTGGAACCAAATGACGAAAATGCGGTCTGCTTACCTTCTCTTTATCGTTGCCGTACTTATTTTGCTGTTCTCCCGGTGCTTTACTTCGGGCACCGGGAGCGGCAATGACCCGCGAGGGCCTTTGTATGCGGGGGCTTCGGCTTGTGTTGGTTGTCATCGCCCCGTTTTTAATTCCACTATCCACTCTGTACATTTTAAAGCGTCGTCCCCGGTGGACGGCGGTGCGTTGAAGGCTTTGGCCGTTGCTAATCCTATTGTTTCATTTCTTGACTCCAGCCGGGTGCGGGTTGAGGTGAGGGGCGGTTCGATCTTTCAGTCCGGCGAACGGCTGGATGGCGGCGCGAGGGCCGAGAAGCTGGAGCTTGCCTTTGGTGCGGGCAGGCATGCGCAGACCTATGGCTATTGGAAGGAAGGTCAGCTTTATGAGCTGCCGTTGAGCTGGTTTGCCGATGCGCGGAGCTGGGCGAATAGTCCAGGATTTCCGGCGGCGCATCCGCGTTTCGACCGGGTGATCGGGAGCCGTTGTTTTGAGTGTCATGCTTCTTTTGTAAAAAGGAATTTCGAGCCGGCGGGGCCGCTGGCGGTAAGGGAGGTGCTGGATCGATCTTCGATCGTTTACGGCATCGATTGTGAGCGGTGTCATGGCCCGGGGCTGGAGCATGTGCGGTTTCAACGGGACAATCCGGGGGTGAGGACGGCGAAGTATATTACGCGGATCGGCTCGCTAAGCCGGCAGCAGCAACTGGATCTTTGCGGGATGTGTCATTCGGGGAATGACCGGGAGGCCCAGCGATCGCTTTTTGACTTTGTGCCGGGGGATACGCTGAACCATTTTTATTTTCCTTCATTTGGAGCGGGGGCTTCGGCGGAACCGGATGTGCATGGGCAGCAGTTGCAGGGGCTTCGGCGGAGCAAGTGTTTTGCGGGTTCGGATCTGACGTGCGGGACTTGTCATTCGGGACATGAGTCTGGTGAGCTTGCGGCTCGCGGGGGGGCTGGTGATCTTGCGGTTCGTGGCGGGCCTTCTGTCGTTGCGGCTGCGGTGACCCAATGCGTGCGTTGTCATGGCAACTCCGCGCATGTGACCGCGGTGCTGAAAGAAACTGAACAACGAAAAAGAGATTTTAATTTAACCAGCAGTACCTGTGTCGACTGTCATATGCCGTTGACGGCTTCCAAAGTGATCGTCCTCAACGGTGGGGCCGGGGCCAAGCCCATACCCTATTTGCTGCGAACCCATAACATAGCGATATACAAATAAAACAATATATTATTTTTGTGCCTTTTGACGGCATGAGAAAATACCTCTTCATATTATTCCTGTTGCTATCCGTTGTTCCGAGCCTGGCGCAAAACGGCATCCTGATCCCCGAGATCATCAACTTCTCCAAAAAGGTTTATGAGTCCGGCAACCAGAACCGGGGCATCGAGCAGGACCAGCGGGGTCTGCTCTATTTTGCCAATGACGATGGGCTGCTCGTCTTTGACGGCACGTATTGGCGGACCTACCGGCTCCCCAACCGGAGCATTGTGCGGTCGCTGGTGGTGGAAGGAGATAGGATCTATGTCGGGGGGCAGCAGGAGATCGGTTATTTCTTTTTTGATCCCAGGGGGGTGCTGACCTATCAGTCGCTGCGACCGCTGATCCCGGCCGGGGAAACCGATTTTACCGATGTGTGGCATGTCCTGTGTTTTCAGCATGACGTCTTCTTTCAATCCAATAAACGGGTCTTCCGGTTCCATGACGGGAAGATCTCGGCTTTCCGGAGCATCAACTGGTCGTTTATCGGAGCGCATGGGGATTGGCTGATCGCGCAGGAATATGAGCATGGACTTATGCGCTTCATTGACGGCCGCTGGCGGCCGATGATCACGGCTGATAATTTTTCGAGGGATAAGGTTGCCGTGAGAAGTGTAACAGGTTTTGGTGGGGATCGAATCTTTCTTACTACCGTGAAGGCGGGGGTGTTTATTATGGATAAGGGCGTTGTTACCCGATGGGAGCCCCCGGCCATTGCGGCCATTGCGCGGGATTTCATCAATCATTCCATGGCGATAGATAGCTCGCTGATTGCGATCGGGACGCGGTTGGGTGGGTATTATATCATCAATACGCGGGGGGAGGTTGTGCAGCATATCAGCAAGTTGCAGGGTTTGCAGTCCAATAACGTCAATCATGTGTATGTCGACAAGGAGAAGAACCTGTGGCTGGCGCTGAATAATGGGATCGATCTTGTTCTTTTCAATAGCTCGATCACCCATATCACTCCTGACAATGACAACAAGAGTCCGGGTTATTCGGCGGCGGTCTTTAGCGACCGGTTGTATATCGGTACCGGGGTAGGGTTATATGACATTCCGATCCCGGCCGATTATGATCTGGAAAAGGCGCCAGGAGAGTTCCGGTTGGTACCCAATGGCAACGGTCTTATCTGGGGCCTTTCGGTAGTCAACGGACAGTTGCTGATGGGCCGGAATGACGGCGCGTATATCGTCGGGAGGGACAGCTGCGTACCGCTGGATCAATCGACGGGTTTTTGGTCCTTCCAGCCGTTGACCCCCGAGCAGCCTTGTCCGAGGATCATCGGCGGGGCTTATAATGGGGTCAATGTGTATACCTATACGGCGGGTGGCTTTGTCAATCCCCGGCGGCATACTTCGTTCGAGTCGGCGAAGAATATCGTCGTCAAGGACAGCGACATATGGGTAGCGCATCCTTACCAGGGGCTGTATAAAATCTCGTTCAACGACACGGGTGCGCCGGTCGCCAAATCCTATCAGGATACTCATAACATCTTATCCTCGGGTCATAGTCACCTTTTCAAGATCAGGGACACCATCGTACTGGTGACAGGGAAGGGGATCTTCGAATACGACCCGGGGATGCGGGACTTCAAGCCCTCGGCGTTTTTTACGGGGCTTTTTGGGTCTTTGGCCGTTTCCTATTTGCGGGAGGATGCGCAGGGCAATATCTGGTTCATTGCAGAGAAACGGCCCGGGGTGATCGACTTTTCCTCGCCGGGCCATCCGGTGCTTCATTGGTTCCCGGAGCTGAATAACCTGGTCTTGGGGAATGATGAGGAATTTATTTACCCGATCAACAAAAACAATGTGCTGCTGGCGGGAGAAGTCGGTTTTTACCGGCTCGATTATGGGCGGTACCGGGCGACGCATCAAAGGATGAAGGTTTTGCTGCGGGGGATCACTGCTTCGAATAAGAGCGACAGTGTTCTATTCGGGGGGTATTTAGAAGACAAGGGTTGGGTGGCGGCGGATCACTATTCTTTTGACCCGAGGATCAGCCACAAATGGAACTCGCTTCATTTTGAATTTTCAACTCCTTATTTCAGCACGACGGTGGAGTACAGCTGCCGGTTGCAGGGGTATGAGCGGGAGTGGACTCCCTGGTCGAAGAAGACGGAGCGGACCTTTACCAATCTTTCGGCCGGGGACTATGTCTTCGAGGTGAGGGCGCGAAACAGTACGGGGTTTGTTTCGGCTGTCAGCCAATTCGGATTTTCGATCTCGCCGCCGTGGTATAATTCTTATCCGGCGTGGGCGGGGTATGTCCTGCTGGCGACGGCCCTTATTTACTTCTTCTATAAGCGGCAGCAACGGAAGTATCTTGTCCAGCATGCGGACCGGCTGCGGAAGCAGCGGGAAAAATTTGCCGAGGAGCAGCGGCGGCTGCAATACCAGCACCAGTTGGAGATCGAGCAAAACGAAAAGGAGATCATCCGGTTGAAGAACGTCAAGCTGGAGGCGGAGGTGGAGCATAACGAAGCGCAGCTGGCCTCCAATACGATGAACCTGTTACAGAAGCGGGAGCTGCTGAATAAGATCAAGGACGAGATCATCCGGGCGCAGGAGGAGGCAGAGCCGGAGAGGAGGGCGAAGAATACGAGGCGAATTATAAAGATCATCAACGACGAATTAGAGGTGGCCGATGACTGGGAGCGGTTCTCGGTATATTTCGACAAGGCGAATAACGATTTTCTGAAGACCCTGAAGGACCGGTTTCCTTTGCTGACGCCGACGGATCTGAAGATCTGTGCGTATCTGCGACTGAACCTTTCGACGAAGGCCATTGCGGATCTGTTGAATCTTTCGACGAGAGGCGTGGAGAGTAGCCGGTATCGGTTGCGGAAGAAGATGAATCTGGAGGGAGAGGTATCGTTGACGGATTTTTTGGGCGGGATCGGGGGGAATGGGGGGCCTGTGAGGGGCGAACATTGAGTCATCTTTCTAAGGGGCGGACCTTGAGTCATCTTTCTAACTAACATAAACATCCTTTGTGATCAAACGGTTTTGCATTTTTTTCGGCGTTGTCCTTTTTTTGATGGCGCGGCCTGCGGCGGCACAACACAGTGGTATTTTAAAAGCAAGCGGCAAGAACATTGTTGATGGCGGGGGGCATCCCGTCCTTTTGCGGGGCATGGGGCTGGGCGGGTGGATGTTGCAGGAGCCGTATATGTTCCGGCTGAGCGGTATCGGGCCGCAGTATCGTATCCGGCAGAGGATCGCCGAACTGGTGGGCGAGCAGCAGGCTTCGAAGTTTTATGACAACTGGCTGAAGGATCATACGACGAAGGCGGATATCGATTCGCTTGCGGCCTGGGGTTTTAATTCGGTGCGGTTGCCGATGCATTACGCCCTTTATACTTTACCGGCGGAGGCCGAACCCGTGGCCGGGCAGAATACCTGGTTGCCGAAGGGATTCGAACTTACGGACAGCCTGCTGGCGTGGTGCAAGGCCGATGGTTTGTACCTGTTGCTCGACCTCCACGCTGCGCCGGGCGGGCAGGGGAATGACCTTAATATTTCGGACCGTGATCCGGCCAAGCCATCGTTGTGGCAGAGCGCGGCCTGCCGGGAGAAGACGGTTGCCTTGTGGCGAAAGCTGGCCGAGCGGTATGCGGGCGACCCCGCCATCGGCGGGTATGATATCCTGAACGAGCCCAACTGGGGTTTTGAAGACCCGAAGGACACCCGGGGCACGCGGGAAACGGGGAATCAGCCGTTACGGCAGCTGCTGATGGAGATTACGGCCGCCATCCGGTCGGTCGACCCTTCGCACCTGATCATCATCGAAGGCAATGGGTTTGGAAATAACTACAACGGCATCTTTCCGTTGTGGGACGGCAATATGGCGGTGAGCTTTCATAAGTATGGCAATTTCAATACGGCGGCGAGTATTCAGAAGTTTCTCGATCTGCGGGATAAGTATGTTGTGCCGTTGTGGCTTGGGGAGTCGGGGGAGAATTCCAATACCTGGTTTACCGAGGCGATCGGGTTGGCGGAGTCCAATAACATCGGTTGGTGCTGGTGGCAGGAGAAGAAGATGGGTGTGAATAATCCGTTGGAGATCCGGCCTGCGCCTTCTTTTTCGCTGTTGACTGATTACTGGCTGCATAATGGGCGGCGGCCTTCGGATCTTGAGGCTCGAGCTGCGTTGGAGGACTGGTTGGACGCGGTACGGATCGGCCGGAATGTTTATCATCGGGATGTGACGGATGCGATGTTCCGGCAGGTGGCGTCTGTGGAGACTTTGCCTTTTGAGCGGCATGTTGTTCGTTCCGGTGTTAGAGTTCGGGCGGTGGACTATGATCTTGGCAGGTCGGGTTCGGCTTATCATGATAATGACAGCGCGCGGTATCAGTATGCGTCGCCTTCTTCTCCTTCTGCAGGGAATCGGGGTTGGAGGTATCGGAATGATGGGGTGGATATCGAGGGGGCTGATAGCGGCTATCATGTGTTCAATATCGATGATGGGGAGTGGCTGCAGTATACGGTTGATGTTGCCGAGCCCGGGACTTATACGGTTTCCTTTGTGATGGCGGCGGGCGGCGACAGCTGTGCGTTTTCACTGCTTTGTGATGGGGTTCCCGTGGCGAACCGGGTCCGTGTGGGAGGTACCGGCGGGCGGAATGGGTGGCGGAGCGTCGAGGTAAAGGGTGTGCGGTTGGCCAAGGGGGAATGCCGGTTGCGGGTGTTAGCATATAAGGGCGGGTTTACCTTTAGCCGGATGGAATTCCGGCGGGATCGGAGAAAAGTATAAGTCTGTCCCTGTTTTTGGCAAGTCCGGGGAGTTTTTTCTGCGGAGCTTTGTGTCATAAAATTATTTTTTATGAGCACAATGAATCAAGATGTGAAGATCGCGTTGGTCACCGGGGGAAGCCGGGGGATCGGCAGGAGTATTGCGCTGAATGCGGCGAAGCGCGGGGTTGGCATTATCCTTACTTATAATAGCCGGGCGGCGGAGGGGGAAGCGGTGGTTGCGGCCATTCGTCAGATGGGTGGAAAGGCTGTGGCGTTGCCACTGGATTCGGCGAAGACGGGAAGCTTTGATCCATTCGTAAGTCGGGTTGCGGCAGTTTTGCGCGCTGAGTGGGGCCGGGACCAGTTCGACTACCTTGTCAATAACGCGGGGATCGCGCAACGGTCGTTGATTGCCGATACGACAGAAGAAATCTTTGACCAGCTGGTGGATGTTAACTTCAAAGGGGTGTTTTTTCTGACGAAGAAACTGCTGCCGTTGATGGTGGATGGGGGGCAGGTGATCAATATCTCGTCGGGGCTGGCGCGGTTGACGTTCCCGGGTGTGGCGGTGTATGGCGCATTGAAAGCGGGATTGGAAACGTTGACGCGGTATTTTGCGAAGGAGTATGCTGGGCGGAAGATGCGTTTCAACGTTGTTGCGCCGGGGGCGATCGATACGGAGTTTGGCGGGGGCAAGGGTGATGATGCGCATAAGCAGCAGATCGCAGCGGCGACGGCGCTTGGAAGGCTTGGGGAAGCGGAGGATGTGGGATTGTTTGTGGCGGCGATGTTGTCGAATGATAGTAGATTTGTGAATGCCCAACGAATTGAAGTGGGTGGAGGAATCGGATTATGAAATACGTGGATATACGATCGATCACGGAACTGCATGAATTCTTCCGGATCGCCAAGCCGGTGCATCCGCAGATCTCGGTGATCGATCTGGCGACCATCGACCGGTCGCACCGGGAGGCGGGGGCCCTGTACCGGTTGGACCTGTATGCGGTCTCGTGTAAGAAGCTCAAGGGGGTGTTCCGATATGGGCGGACGACGTATGATTTTGGGGAGGGTTCGCTCGTGTTCACGGCGCCCAACCAGGTGATCTCGCCGGATATCGATTCGCTGATCATCGAGGGATGGGGGGTGTATATTCACCCGGATTTTCTGAATGCCAACGCGCGGGGGCGGACGTTGACGCAGTTCCCTTTCTGGGGGTATGACACGCATGAGGCATTGCATATTTCGGAGGCGGAGAAGGATATCCTGGAGGATTGCGTTGAGCGGGTTCAGCGGGAGATCGCGTTGAACCTGGATCAACATTCCTATAATCTCATCCTGCGGAATCTGGAGTTGTTCTTCGATTACTGTGTTCGATTTTACGACCGGCAATTTTTGACGAGGGCGGGGGCCAGCCGGGATATCGTGCAGCAGTTCGAGCGGCGGTTGGCGGAGTACTTTGCGCAGGAGACGCTCGTTGAGGCGGGGTTGCCGGATGTGAAGTATTTTGCTTCGCGGTTGAATTTGTCGGCGAACTATTTATCGGATGTGTTGAATAAGTATACGGGGAAGACGACGCAGGAGCATATTCATTTGAAATTGGTGGATAAGGCGAAGGCCTTGTTGTGGGGGACGGAGAAGTCGGTCAGCGAGATTGCGTATGAGCTGGGGTTTGAGCATCCTTCTCATTTTACGAAGCTTTTCAAGAATAAGACGGGGGTGTCGCCGAGGGAGTTCAGGGCTAGGGGTTAGGGTTGTTGGTCCTATTGCCCTTCGAACAAGTCATACGCCGACGCCAAATTTGCCCCTGATCAGTGCATCCCTTGGGTCAAGGGGATTGCTGTTCTTTGGTATCGGGTGGCGGTAGATCCGGTATTCCCGTTCGTCGGTGGTTACGAGGGTATCGCCTTTTTTTACACGTTGATGGTCGGTGAAGCGAACCTCTTTCAGATAACCCGTGATGCGGTGTTGATGGGGTTGATGTATTCCTCTACCTGGGCGTCGTCGGTGTACACTTCGTGATCGAGTGGGAGTATGTCCGGGCGCCCCATGCGATCGCGATGAGGATGGCATATCATTGAATTTTTTTGTTCAGGATGTAAAGCTTCATGGCCGTTGAGGCCGGAACAATGGTGCGTTTCCGCATTCCTTGGTCAATTTCTTAATAGAACCGGTGACTACAGGGTCTTTACAGGGTCTGGTCGCCGTGCCGGTTCGCCGGAGGTCATCGATCTCAACGAGGGGAAGCGGATGAGGAAGGTAACACCAGGAGGAAGATTGTAATCTGACCGGTGCGGACGATTGATCATTTCGAGCGTTCCATCAAGTTGCTGAGTAAACGTTTGGATAAGCTGGAACCCGAGCGATTTCGATTGGGCAAGGTCCAGACCGGCGGGCAGTCCGACGCCATTATCGGCAATTACGAGGGTAATATAGTTTTCGGGAACTTCTTTCAGCGAAATGTGGATAGCAGGCAATTGGTTGATGATGGTAGTGGCGTCTTCCACGTCAGCCGTACGGCGGATGCGATCTGCCGGAAAAGCATATTTGATCGCATTAGTGATGGATTCGTTGAGAATGAGCCCAAGTGGCACACATTGCGCAACATCAAGGTTGATCGGCGAAATTTCCAGGTCAAACCTGATGTACTGTGCGAGGCCGAAACCCTGGCAGAGGAAGTCCGTAAGATTGTGAATATAGGTTTGAATATCGATGGACGCCGTGTTCTGGCCTTCCTGGTAAAGTTCCTTATGAACAAGGGAGATGGCATTGATGCGGCTGCTGATATCCTCGAAGACGCCGATGGCTGCGTGGTCCTTCAGCTGACCGGCCTGGAGGCGGAGGAGGGAAATGATGATCTGAAGATTGTTTTTCACGCGGTGATGCATTTCCCGCATGAGGACTTCCTTATCGCTGATAAGCTGTATTTTTTCAGCAAGGAGCTCGTTCTGGCGGCGGGAGAGTTTTTCAAGGCGGATGGACATACGGCGACGGATGCGCCAACGGCGGTAGAGAATGATCGCGAACAGGGCGAGAAGTGCCGCGCCGGCGATCAGGCTATAGCGTATAATGTGATCCTGGTGGATGGTAGACTCCTGGAGCCGGGCTTGCAGGACAGTTTGCTTTTCGAGATCGCGGATATGCTGATTTTTCTTTTCGGTTTCGTATTTTATACTGATCTCCGCGAGCTGTTTGTTCTTATTCTCGTTGATAAGCGAGTCGTGAAAAAAGAGATATTTCCGAAGATCGATGATCGACTGGCGGATGTTATCGTAAGCGCTGTCTACCCGGTACCGGAGGCGCCAGTTGTTTTCCTGATCGACGAGGCTGATAACGGCCCGGTTGCTGTCGGCGGTAAGTTCTTTCAACAACGGTTTTGCCTTCGCGAACTGGCCGGATCCAACGTAAAATCCGGCGAGGTTGCTGTAGCGCTGATGTTGGTAAAACCGGTTGTCACGCATGTAGGTGAGTGTCTTCAGATAGTATTTTTCCGCCGAGTCGTTTCTGCCAAGCGCAAACCAGGTGTCTGCGGTCGCCACTTCCATGGTTATGCTGTCTGTGGCATCCAGAGGGATCTTTAATGAGGTGATCATCTTTAGCAAGCCCAGCGCTTTTTCCGGCCGGTTTAGTTTGAGATGGCCCCTGATCCCGTAGGCGAAAAGGCCGCCAGGCACATAGATCAGTTTGGGGTCTTTTTTGATCAGGGGAATACATTTATCAAAGAAGCTAAACGCTTTTTCGTATTCGCCCATGGCGAAGTAAAGGTATGCCGCGTACTCGTAGCCGAATCCGTTGAAGGGCCCATCCGGCGTCTCCGAGATCCTGACGCCGTCAAGAATGAGCCGAAGGGCCTCCTGGGTCTTGCCCTGCTTAAAATAGAGAACACCCAGCGTACACCAGGGCAGGGCATAGTGCAGGTGGAGACGCTGTATTACCTGCATGGCCAGCGACTCGATGCGCACGCAGGCCTCGGGCGTAACGGATTGGATGTACTGATTGCCAATTTCGGAAAACAACCGGAGGGCGTGACATTGTTCGTCGACTGTATACCCCGGCAGTCCATTTTTATCGTCGACGGCCAACTGCTCCATCAATGAAACCATCAGCGGGGTGAAGTTGGTGTCCGCGGAAACGGTGACGGCCGTTTCAATAAGGTAACGGGATTCGAGCAGTGGGTTGTTAGTGCTGCGAACCTGGCGGAAGCCCTCGGTGAGTATCCTCTTGCCCAGTAGCAGGTTATGGAAACCACGGATGTTGTAGGCAATTGCCATACTGGCAAAGCGCATAAGGGAGTCTGTCCTGATCCCCGGGAGCATTGTTATTAGAGAATCGACGAGTACCAGCATTCTGTCCCATTTGGCCTTGCTTTCCGCGGTTTCCCGAAGGGCGAAGATGGCCCTGGCCAGCTGATTCGCGGGTGGATCGGGACGGGTAAGGATTTGTTGGGAGCCCTTTGTAAGTTGCCCTATGTGAGCTGTGTCGCCAACGTCGCTTTGCCCGTAGCATGTGCAGGAAATAACCCCCAGAACGAATGTCAGAATTGAACCCCGCATGAGTGATTGTTGGACATGAGGATGCGGATGATTAATAGTAGGGATAAGTGAAGGGCGGATTCGACAGTAGACGGAGGATTGAATCTACAATATTTTTGGGAATCGAATGAGGTTGGCGCCGGATTGGGAGTAGAATGAGCGTACTTGGTTGATTTTCAATAAGTTATAATTACCATGGGTCATGATCAAGGGCAATGTCCTGGGACGCGTTGTAACAAATAGTAAAAATATCAGATGGATCGCATCTTGTCAGATTGATCTCATCCCGCCGTCGAGCAGGAGTTCGGAGCCTGCCATGTACGATGAATCGTCGGAGGCGAGATAGAGGGCGGCGGCGGCGATCTCATCGGGAGCCCCTACCCTTTTGACGGGAACGAAGTTGCTGAAGTTGGCCAGCATGGCGGCGGCCTCTTCTTTGGTGGAGGTTATTTGTTCGAAGATGGGCGTTTCCACGGGGCCGGGGCTGAGGACGTTGACGCGGATGCGGCGGTCGAGGAGTTCGGCGGTAAGGCTGCGGGCGAGGGAGCGGACGGCGGCCTTGGAGGCGGCGTAGACGGTATGATTGGGGACGCCCATTTCGGCGACGGTGGTGGAGACGAGGATGACGGATGCGCCGGTGTTGAGATATGGCAGGGCTTTTGTGACGGTGAAGAAGGCGCCTTTGAAGTTGGCGTCGCTGATGGTGTCGAACATGGCTTCGGTGAAGTTCGCGGCCGGGGCGACGAGATAGGCGGCTGCGTTGGCGATGAGGATATCGATGTGGCCGAAAGTGGCATCGACCTTTTTATAGAGGCTTTCCAGATCGGGGATGCTGGCAACGTCGGCGGGGACGGCGAGGATGTCTTCTGTGGTGCCGGGGTTTTCGGCCTTTATCTCCTTTAGTGCGTTGTTGAGCTTTTCCCGGCTGCGTCCTGTTATGACGACCTTTGCGCCTTCTTTAATAAAGACCTTTGCGGTGGCGAGGCCGATGCCGCTGCTGCCGCCGGTGATGACTGCTACTTTGTTGGTGAGTTTGTTTGACATATCCTTTGTTTTATTTTGATCAGACAAAGGTATTCTTGCGGCGAGCCGGGAAAAAAGGGATAGTTCAAGGGAAATTGTTGAAGTGGTTCAAGAATCCTCCGGGGCGGAATAGACGACGGCCGCCAGGATCGTAGTGGCACAGGCCACCATTTCTTCCGCGGGGAAGACGGCGTCGTCTTGCAGCCATTTGAACAGCATGCGAACGATGCCTCCGGCGGCGGCTTCTGCTTTATAGCGAAACAGTTGTTGGGCTGTTTTGGAGCGGGATAATTTTCTTTTGTGGTACGCAAGGATCTTTGCGACACACAATTCCGTGAAATAGTCAGTTATGGCGATCATTCCTCTTGTACCTGCGATGCCCTTCACCAGGGACAGGTGTTCTTTTGTATGGCTGAAGAGGTAGGCAAGATTTATGTCCATGGGATAAGCCTGCTGATCGGCCGGGGGATGGACGAGGGCTTGTTGAAAGTTGATATTTCCTACCAGGAGCTGTTCTTTACTTTCATAATGCGCATAGAAAGTGCTGCGGCCTACATTGGCGCGGTCGATGATGTCCTGGATGGTGACGGCATCATAGCCTTTTTCGAGGATGAGGTCTCTCAGGGCTTCGGCCAGGAACTTCTTTGTTTTTTGGGTCCTGCGATCGTCCTGGCGGGTAGGACGGGTGTTGCCGGATATCATTTTCTGAACTTTTTGCTGGTTTTGTTCCGTTTCTTACTATTGTATTAAAACTATGAATGATGGCAACCGTACAACTTTTACCGTTTGGGCTGGCCTTACATCTGGCGGGCATTACGATGATGGTGGGTACCTTCCTGGCGGGGTATCTGAACAGCCGGCAATTGTGGAGATTCCTGCCGCATGAGCGGGAGAAGGCCCTGATCGTTTCGAGGGCCACGTCGAGATATGCTTTGTTCCAGATGGCGGGTGGTGTATTGATCCTGCTCGGCGGGATCGGGATGATGATCGCGGTTCATGGCGTTTTTATGCGGCAGGGATGGTTCCAGGTGAAGATGGTCCTGCTGGCATTGCTGATCGTGAATGCGGCTGTGCTTGCGCGGCCGGCGGCGAAGAAGCTGCGAAGGATGCTGGCCGGGCAGGAAGATGGGATGGATGTTCTTGTGTTGACGACGACCCGGAGGCGATTGATGGTCTTTTACGGGCTGCAGTTGGGGTTGTTCCTGACGATATTCGTGCTGAGCGCGTTCAAGTTCAATTGAGAGGTTTGGACTGACTGGCGCCGGAGGCGGCAGCCTAGGAGTGTTCATTCATCCGGATGCAGCATTTGCCGGCGAGAACTGAACAGGCTTTCAACTGCAGGGAGAGTTCGAGGCGGTCCATGGGCCGGGTGATGTAGCTGTCCATACGGGTGACCAGGGTGGCGGTCTTGAAGTTGTTGGATGCGGCGCCTGCGATGGCGATGAAAAGCGGTTTCAGATTGGTGCTCCGATCGGAACTGTCGAGGATGGTTTCGATGCCGGGGATGCCGACGTCGACCAGGATCACGTCATAATTCTTAGCTGCTGTCGTGTGGACGATGTCGCCGGCGGACGCGGCCTGGTCGGGTTTGTAACCAAACTGGATCAGGAGATGGCTGGTAGCTTCGCGGTCTGCGGGGTCGTTGTCCGCGACGAGGATCTCGAGGGGGTAGGCGATGGCAAAAGTGTCAAGGTTTTCCATGTGGGTATCAGGGTATTGGGTTTGGCAACGGCGCGGGGCCGGTGTGATGACAATTTACGCTGTTGCGACGTTTTTATACGATTCGGGGCGACAAAAGTCTGACAAATAGGAGATTGCGCTGGTTTGAGTAAGGGTATTCCTTTAAATTTTGGGTGCGCATCCGTATGGAGACGGGGAATTTTTATTTGGGGGGTCATTCATAATAATCCGCGATGTAGGTGCCGATGGCGTTGATCAGTCCTTTGTGATTATTGTTGCCGTCGCGATCCATCCAGCCGTTGTCGCTGCAGCAGATGTAGGCGAAAAGCGTGTCGCCGAGGCTGACGCGGAAATAGACGGGTACTCCGTTGGCGCCTTTTTCTTCGGAGGGAGTGATGGTGCCGGCGTAGTGCTTTCCTTCGAAGTCGAGTGAGAGGGGGAATGAATTTTCGGTGTCCATTGTTTTGTCTGAATAAAACATCGTGCCATGGCGGTTATTGAACCTTTTGCCCCGGAAAACCGGTCAATTGCGTAAAAAAATTCACTGATGGCGAAAAAGGAATAACTTATCGCCAAAAACATGGAAGGTGACAATATCCGACAGGTGGTGCCTTTTTTTATGGTGACGGATATCCGGCGCTCGCTGACATTCTATATTGACGGGCTTGGTTTCAGGTTTGTGAACAGTTGGGAACCTGAGGGCAGGCTCAGATGGTGCCGGTTGCAGCGGGAGGGCGCCGCGTTGATGTTGCAGGAGTATGGGTCCAACGATCCGCGCGCCGGGGCCGTAAAGGGGATTGGAGTGTCGCTTTGTTTTCAATGTGCAGACGCGCTTGCGTTGTATGCCGAATTCCTTGGGAAGGGGCTAACGCCGGAGGAGCCCTTTGTGGGAAATAATATGTGGGATGTGGGGCTCACCGATCCGGACAGTTATCATATTCATTTCGAAAGCCCGACCGAGGTTCCGGAGGAGACGAGGTACAGCGACTGGGCAGCGAAACAATAAATCACAGGTTTCTTATTACGACTCTTATGGCAGAATTTAAAATCAAGTATTTAAGCCCCGTATTGCTGGTGACGGAACTTGAACGGGCGATCCAGTGGTATAATGGGCTGGGGTTCGAGACGGAATTTATTTATGAGGGGTTTTATGCTTCGCTTAGGAAGGATGGATACCCCGTTCATTTGAAGGCGGCTAAACCCGAGAAAAGAAAGGCATCGGCTGAACATGTGGATCTTGTTTTTTCCGTGGGCGCGGTCCGTGAATTGTTCGACACCCTAAAAGAGACGGGTGTGGAGATCATTCAGCCTTTGCGTAAGATGTCTTATGGGTTGGAATTTTATATAGCTGATCCGGATGGGCATGTACTTGCGATGGTGGAATGAGATCAGCGTGCAATAATCACAATGATTCTTTAACCTCCAAAACAAAAGCCTCGGGGACGTTCACCAGTTTCGCGATCTCACGAATGCTATGATTCGTGTTGAGCAAAAGAGCCCTGATGAATTCAAGGGTCTTCTTTTCTTCACCCTGCGCAATACCTTGTTCTATGCCTTCCTCCTGTCCCATCAAATAGAGGGCGTCCCTTTCCTTCTTAAACCATGTCGCAATACTTTCCATAAATTCTTTAACTTCAGGTGCTAATTTACGCAAATTCGATAAAACCACCAATTGCCGGAGGCGCCTTTCCTTTAACAGGCCATTCTGTGAACCGGCAATAACCTCTTTGACAATTGTTTCAACCACGTGCAAGCGATCGCTATTCCCAAAATCACCAAGGATAGCCAGCAGACGTCCTTCCGGGGTATCTGCGCTCAGAAATGTATGATAGTCGATGGCGGAAAGGGCAACTATCTGGAATTGGAATTGCAAATTTTCCGAACAAATCTGATTCTTCATGCGAGGTAAGCCTTCCCCTAAATAGATGACATATTGTCGAACGGGGAGCTCGTACTGTCGTAACAGCATAATGCAGTATTCAGCCATCCGGAAAGCCATTTGCTTTTCGTCGACCACCTGGAATTCGAGGTGAAGCACAAAAATATTCCCATTGCCGTCATTCACCTTTTTCAGCACATCCGGTTTACGCTCTTTGGTATGCTGGATGTCATCCGGCAATTCCTCCGTATCTACCGCATGAATACCAAGAAGGTTCTTCATCAAAGCGGGCAGGACTGCTTCCATGTTCTCTTTAAGGATCTTGTCATATTGACTGACCTGTTTGTCCACGGGTTCGGCATCCGGCCCATCTCGGGATTCAGGCGATGTAAATTCTTTCATAGACACGTATTTTGCAAAAAAAATACGGACTGCCTGTATCAGGTAGTCCGTATGCTGCTGAGGTCATGAACCTCCATTTATTCCACTTTGCCAGTGGTGCTAAGGTCGACTAGATATTGCTTTTACGTTTTCGGATATAAAATTAGGGAAAATAATCATTCGGATCGCAGACTGCTGACAGGGCTCATCAACGCCGCCCTGATGGTTTGCAAGCTGATGGTAATGATGGTGACCATGATAGCTGCCGCCGCGGAGGCAACAATAAAGCCGGCCGCGGCAAATTCTTCTCCTGGGTTTTATCGTGGAGAGCAGCTGATCAGGGGTCTCATACCGGACGTGAAATCGAACCGGGCGAGACGATAGGTGGTGACGGTGCTGTCGCCCTCGACGATCTTCAGGTTTGTGTCGATAGGCGGGTTTTGGAATATCTGGGTCTTGCCTGTGACCGGCCAGTTTATTTCGATCCGATCGATGGCCGTGGCCTGACCGATGCCGATATGCTGGCAGAGAGGATTGGAGCCGAAACTGCCGCCGGAGTTGACGTCTCTGAAGACGGACCGTTCCTTATTATTCTCTTTGAAACTTACTTTTATTCTCGCGCCGATGGCCGCTTTGTTGGATATCGCGCCCTGCAGACGAAGATCTACCCAGTGATTCTTATTCTGGCCGGGGTTGAGATACAGGGAGTTCTCAAAGGCGTCCCCCGTGTAGGCGCCGCCCATTTTTATATAGATGTCTTCGTCGCCGTCGTTGTCGAGGTCGGCGAAGGAAACGCCGTGGCCCTTCTGGATATTTCCTACCCGTGCGGAGGTGGTGACATCGAGGAACCGCTCGCCCTGCAGGTTCTTGAACAGTTTGTTCGGCACGGCGGATTTGAGTTGCGGGTTACCGGTGCCGAGGTAAAAATCCAGGTACCCATCGTTGTCGATATCGCCGAAATTGGCGCCCATGGCGAAGGCGACGTTATTCAACCCCACTTTCGAAGAAACCTCTTCAAAGGTGCCGTCGTGTTTATTGCGGAACAAAAAGACCTTACCGGCATTGCCGACGGGAGTCTGGGTGGCTTCGGCCGCCGCGTAATAGGAAAGAGATTGGGTAAATTCGTAGCCGCACACCAGGATATCGAGCCAGCCATCGTTGTCATAATCCCAGAACCAGGTCGGGAAGGTTCGGGTCAGGTTGTGGGTGAGCCCGGCCTGGTCGCTTACGTCTTTGAATTTTATGGGGCCGTTGCGGCCGGATCCGTTTCTGAGCAGGATCTTGTTCCCGTTTAGGGTGGAGAGGAAAATATCGGGGAGCCCATCGTTGTCGTAGTCGCCGGAGGTGACGCCCTTTACGAATTGGGTGATCGCGCACCCGGCCTGGGCCGCCATATCCGTGAAGGTGCCATTTTTGTTATTAATGAACAGTTGACAGGGATGCGGCTCTTCGTTTGGCGTGGTCTCGTTGCCGATGAAGCAATCGAGCCAGCCGTCGTTATTAAAATCGGCCCAGGTAGCGGTCTGAGAGGGGTGGAAGGACAGCAGGCCGCTGGCCTTTGTAACGTCCGTGAAGGTCCCGTCGCCGTTGTTGCGTAACAGGGAGTTGGGGTTCTTGCCGAATTTTCCTTTCCAGCCGCCGCGCAGTACGAAGATGTCTTTGTAGCCGTCGTTATTGTAGTCGGTTTGGATAATATTGAGGCCGCCGGTGAGGTAGCCGAGGCCGGAGGAGTCGGAGACATCGGTGAAGGAACCGTCGGCATTGTTCCGATAATAGCGCATGGGTTCGGTGAGGGACCAGCTACTGAGCACGATATCGTTATAGCCGTCATTGTTGAAATCGTCGACGATGCTGCCGCCGGCGATGCATTTATAGTTGAGTCCGATGTTCATCGCTACATTCCTGAACGGCTTTACGAGGCGTGCGGTGTCGTCGTCCTTCACCTTCAGCAGGAATTGCGGCGGGACATCGGTTGGATAGCCGCCGGTGGTCATGTAGGCGATATTCAGGAGCCACCTGGATTCCAGATCGCCGGGGTTGTCCGTCAATATCGTTTTGTACAGGGCGATCGCTTTTTCGGCGCCGGTCTTGTCCCGGTGTACCCCGTCGCCGGCGATGGGGAAGATACAAGACCCGGCGTTGTGGTTGTTGATACAATTCATGCGGTCGCCGAGACGGAGGTAGGCAATGGCCAGGTCTTTCATAACCCGCTGGCGTTGGTCGATCAGGCCCAGGGGGAGCTTAGCAAGGATCTGCTGGAAGATATCGATCCCCTTCTGCTCTTCGCCCAGTTGCAACCATGCGTTTGCTTTCCGGCTGAGCGTCTCCCTTCCGGTTTCCTCGTTTGGGTTTTGGCCCAGGAGGGAGTCGCAGTATTCGACCATGGCATCCGGGGAAAAGACGTTGTCGTGGTTATGATCGGATCTTGCCGAGACTTTCAGAAGATCGATCATCTCCTGGTTGGGAAGAGACCGATGTCTACACGAGGCAAGGGCGGATAGCAGCAGTATCGCTAGCAGGCGGTTGGGCATTATTTTAGTTTTTCAGGCTTTGATCATTAATCTTGAATGTCCGGAGGCTATCGTCATTTACGGCGGCCAGGATCAGCCGTTCCTTGTTACGCAGGGAGATGATGGTCATATCCTTTACGTCCCCTTTCAGGATGAATCCAGTTTTGGCGGAGGGCATTACCGTGAATGCTTTGTTTGGGCCGCCGCGAAGGAAGCAGCCATAGGATGCGTCATACCGGCCGGTGAACACATCGGTCTGGTAGTCGTTTCCTGCCAGCAGGAGATCTTTGTATCCATCCTTATCGATGTCCGCGCAGAGGATGGCGTTCACGGGGGCGAATTGCGCTTCGACCGGGAGCGGGTGTTTACTGAATTTCCCGTTGCCGAGGTTTTCGAGCCAGCAGCTGCGGGTCTCGTCGCAATAGAAGCTAACTACATCGGTTTTTGATCTCCCGGGGAATAGTTCGGAGAAGCCGGCCCGGGCGAAGTCGTCGTTCAATAAGAATCGTTTCTTTATGGCGGGGACCTGGGCCGCCAGCTGGCCCCTGCTAAAGGCGGGATATGATCGCCTGATCCCGTCCCTGTCCTTTATGTAATAGAACAGGATGGGGTCGATCCGGCCGTTGCCGTCGATATCGGCGGCGAACAGCTGCATCGGGGCGTCGGGACGGGCTTGGTAGTCGCAATTGAGGCCGAGATTGCCGGCAACCAGGTCGAGGTCGCCGTCGTTGTCGATATCGGCGGCGACCAGGCTTCGCCACATGCCGTGCATATTGGCTGGGGAGGAGGAGTCCGTCACCTCGTGCAGGCGACCGTGGTCGTTGATAAAGAACCGGACCGGCATCCACTCCCCTGCCAGGACAAGGTCGGGTTGTTTGTCGTTGTTGATATCCATCCAGAGGGCCGCGGTGAGCATGCCGGCCTTTTGCAAGGCGGGACAGACCTGCGCGGTGACGTCAGTGAACACTCCTTTATCGTTTCGGAGGATATAGCTACGGGGAGACAGGGGGTATTCTTTTGATACCCGGCCGCCGATGAACAGGTCGAGGTCGCCGTCGCCGTCGATATCCGCGGTGGCCACGCAACCGGCGATAGGAAGGACGGAGTCCGGGATGGCGTTTTTGCCGAGGCTAAAATTTCCTTTCCCATCATTGAGATAGAAGCGGGGTCTGTAATAGGGAGAGCCTTCCTCGTATTGAAAACCGCCGTTGGTGACCAGGAGGTCGAGGTCGCCGTCGCCGTCGGCATCGAAGAATGTACAGGCCATGTCTTCCTCCATTTTGATGCTGTCGATCAAATTCTTTGATCGGAAGGAGCCGTTCTTTTGCTGGAAGAAGAGTTTACCCGGGGAGTTGAAGGCGCCGCCGATGAAAAAATCGGTCGAGCCGTCGTTGTCGAGATCGCCGGTGGCGATGAAGGGGCCGAGTTGGGAGTATTTGTGCGGCAGCAGGCGTTGGAGGGCAAAGTCGTTGAAGGGATTCTCGCGGTGGCGGTAGGTAATGCCCTTTGAGGCGGTGACCGCTGTGAATAGTGGTGTCGTGGGGTTTGGGCCGGGGCTTTGTGTTTTGGCGGCGTTGTTCCAGGAGAGGGTCAGGATCGTGTCGGCGGGGATCCGGCGGATGGTTTGCAGGCTGCTATCGGGCCAGAAGACTTTGATCGAGTCGATCTGACGGGCCTGACCCAGGCCAAACAGCAGTTGGCGGTCTACGGAGGAAAAATAGCCGCGGACGGGATTCTCTTCCTGCAACTGCGTTTTGCCGCCGGCGTAAACATAGACTTTGGCGCCGAGGCCTTCGGGGTTCAACGTGTCGCCGGTGAGCCGGAGGCTTAGAAAATGTGATCTGACCGGCTTATCTTTTTGGACCGTGTTGTTTATGAATACAAAGGCCTCTTTGTTGATGTTGTTTACGACGAGGTCGAGGTCGCCGTCGTTGTCCAGATCCACGTAGGCGGCGCCGTTGGACATGGAGGGCTCGTCGATGCCCGCCTGGGCGGAAATGTCGGCGAAGGTGAGGTTGTGCTGATTGAGGAAGAGGTAATTGGGGAGATTGACATGGTCGAGTTCCGCGAGGCGCTTGCGGATGAGGGCTTCCTGTTCGGGGCGGGTCTTGTTGCTGCCGAAGATCCTGCTACTGAACTCGAGGAAATCGGCGTTGATAAAATCCCGGCCGATGCCGTTGGTGACGTGGATGTCTTTCCAGCCGTCGTTGTCGAAGTCGGCGAGCAGAACGCTCCAGCTCCAGTCGGTAGCCTGGATACCGGCCAGCTGGCCGATGTCGCTGAAGCAGGGGATGCTGGTGTCGCCGGCTTTTATGCAGCCGTTGTTCAGCTGGAGCATGTTGCGCATGAATTCCGGGGAGTAGCCCATCCTGCGTTCCGCCTCATAGCGGTCATAGTTCATAAAGGAAAAGGACTCTTTTTTGCGGCGGTTGTATTCGGGGAGCATGTCGAGGGTGACGATATCGGGCAGCCCGTCATTGTTGATATCCGCGGCGTCGGAGCCCATGCTGGAATAGCTTGAGTGCTGGAGGGACCGGTCGATGACGTTTGTGAAGGTGCCGTCGTGGTTATTGAGCCAGAGATCGTCATTGGAAAGGAAATCATTGGCTACATAGATATCCGGCCAGCCGTCGTTGTTGAAGTCGCTGACCGAGACGCCGAGGCCATAGCCGTCTTCTTTGATGCCGGCCTGCAGGGAGACGTCGGTGAAGATGGGGTGGCCTTTTTCTTTTGAAAAGCCTTCATTGCGGTAGAGCCGGTCGTTGGCCGGCGAGCCGCCGCTGCGGTTGATGGGTATGACGGCGTTGGTGTGGGCGCCCAGCAGGTAATTGACGAGATACATATCGAGATCGCCGTCGTGATCGTAGTCGAGAAACACCGCCTGGGTGGAATAGCCGGAGAAGGCCACGCCGTATTCCGCTGCTTCCTCTTTGAAGGTGAGGTTGTGCTGGTTGACAAAGAGGAGGTTTTTGGCGGGATGCAGGAGATCGCGTCCGAGGACGCAGACATAGATGTCGTCGTAGCCGTCGTTGTTGATGTCGACGATGCTGACACCGGTGGCCCAGACGTTTGTCGTCAGGCCGGCTTTTTCGGTGATATCCTCGAATTGGTTGCCGCCTTTGTTGATGTAGAGGCGGCAAGTCTGCTGGTTGGCGGTGAAGAAGATGTCTTTTAGTCCATCGTTGTTGAAATCGCCGATGCCTACGCCGCCGCCCATGTAGCCGAATTCGTTGATGAAGGATACGGAGGAATCGACGTCGTTGAGGTCGTTGCGAAAGTGGATGCCGGAAGCGCCGGGTTGGAGTTGGGTGAAGAGTTTATCCTTGCTTTTGCCGCCGCAGGCGGAAAAAAAAATGACCACGGTGCAGAGCAGGTATGGACAAGCAGATAACGGCATAATGAAAAGATACAGAAAAAAAGGAGGCCGTTGGGCGGCCTCCTTTTTTGTTTATTTGATCAGCGGGTTCGCGGAGGTTTCGCTGGCCGGGATCGGGAATTGGGCGACCTGGCCGGGTTTTGGATCCGGACGCAGGGAGGGATAGTATCCCTTTGCGCGCCATCTGAGCATATCGATGTTATTCACTTCTTCGCCGGCCATCTCGACCGCCTTTTCGTGCATGACCGCTTTCATGGCGTCATCGTGACTGGTCAGGGTCACGGGGGGCATCTGCACGCTCTTGCGTGTCGTACGCAGCTCATTGATATAATCGGCGGCCTTGGCGGGTGTTCCCACTTCGGCCTCGCATTCGGCCAGCATCAGGAGAACTTCGGCGTAACGCATAACCCGCTGGTTTATGCCATCGGGGTGAAACCCGTCGTCCGTCCAGTCCAGTATGGAGTATTTGCGGTAAACCCTTCTTTTGACGACGCCGTTGTGACTGCTGGGAGCCACGTTCATGCCGCTTTCCGTGAGTGTCTTTCCAACTTTGGTGCTGCCGAAGGTGAGGATACTGTCGCCAGACTCATAAAAGGTGAATTTGTATCTTGGATCACCCGGTTCGAATTCATTGAGGATCGCGTCGGAGGGAACCACGTTGCCCCATACGATGCCATATTCCTGGCTGCGCATGACGCTTTCGTCGGCGGTAGCGCCTTCGCCGGTGTAGCCCCAGTTGAAGTTATTGTCGCCTTTATCGATGAAGACCACTTCGAAGATCGACTCGGGATTGAATTCGTGACCGGTGGCCAATACCTTGTCCGCCAGCTTTACGTCGCCATCGAAGTTATCGAGGTAATTATCGACCAGGGTGTATTTGCCGTAGACTTTCAGCAAGGCTGCTTTTGCGGCGTTATAGTCACCTTTTTGCATTTCCACTTTGCCGAGGAGAAAATTGGCGGCATCGCTTGTGGCGCGGCCGTCGGCGGAACGGGTGGTGGGTAATTTGGCGGCGGCGTCGGTGAGGTCGCTGATGATCAACGCGTAGACATCGGCAGCCGGAGACTTGCCCTTATACCCGGTAGCGACCGTATCCGGCTCTTTGTAGAGGGGGACGTCGCCCCACATCGATACCAGTTCGAAGTAGGCCCAGGCACGCAGGAATTCGGCTTCGCCGACGATCACGTCCCTTGCGGCGGGATCGTCCTTGACGCCGGGGGCCTTTGCGATGACGAGGTTAGCCCTGTTGATCATCTGGTAGGTTCCGTTCCAGACGCTGGTCATGACGGAATTCGAGGGCGAGGGGGAAGCTTGTTTCAGCAGTTCGGCCCTTGGCGCCTCGAGCTGGGCCCCGCCGGGGCTGGTTTCGCCGCCGCGCATGTCGTGGGTGAAAAACCATTCGCGACCGGCAAGGTTTCCGCTATGCAAAGTCGAATAGATGGCATTGACCCCATTGCGGAGTTCGGAGGCCGTCTTGAAGTAACTGTCCGTTGTCGGATTGTTTTGATCGAATACATTGAGTCGCTTGTTACAGGCGATTATCGCGGCCGTCCCGACGACAGTAACAGCCAAGAGTATTTTGATAAATCGGTTCATAATTTTTTATTTTCAAGTTTTCTTATGGTTCTAAAAATTGGCCTGGATACCGACCTGGTAAGCCTTCGGCTGGGGATAGACTGCGGCGTCGATGCCGTTGGTGAGCGCTGAGGTATTGACGGTCCTGTTTCCGACTTCGGGGTCGAAGCCCGAATATTTGGTGAAGGTCAATACATTCTGGGCCGAGGCATATATCCTGAATCCTTTGACCACTCCTTTCGTCAGGGTCTGCAGCGACTTTTCGGGAACGGTGTATCCCAGCATCACATTCTTCAGGCGCAGGTAGGAACCGTCTTCGAGGAAACGGGTCGAGGGACGGGCGTTCTGGTTAGGATCCGAGGAGACGATGCGGGGCACGCTGGTATTGGTATGACCGGGCCGCCATGCGTCCAGGACCTTTGTGCTTGCGTTGAAGAAGCGGATCATTCCTTCGGAGATGGTGCGGGTGGCATTGTAGATCTTATTGCCCTGTACTCCCTGGAAGAATGCAGACGCATCGAAGTTCTTATAGCTTGCGCCCAAGTTGAAGGAGTAGGTGAATTTGGGGATGAAGCTGCCGAGGAAGGTACGGTCTTTATTGTCGACGACGCCGTTACCATCTACATCCTTGAATTTCAGATCGCCGGGGCCGGTGCCGCCGGTCTGGGTGGCATGTTTCTTTATATCCGCCGAGTCCTGGAAGATGCCTTCGACCTGCCAACCGTAGAAGGACTGGATGGAGTGGCCAACGGCGGTATTGGTGACGTTGTATCCTTCGGTAAGATCGGCATCCGCGCCTGCTTCGATGCCGGTTACGCCGGACGCCAGTCTTGTAACCTTATTGGTGATGAAGCTGATCAGGCCGCTGGCATTCCATCTGAAATCGCCGGTGCGTTTGGTGTAGCCCGCCTGAAGTTCAAAGCCATTGTTGGTCATTGCGGCGATGTTCTCGGGTACATTGAGCGTCAGATAACCGACCGAAGGCGGTAAAGGAAGCTGCAGGATCAGGTTGTCCGTAGTACGCCGGAAATATTCAGCTGACAATGTGATCGTGTTGTTCAACAATCCCAGGTCCACCCCGAAGTTCAGCTGTTTTGTCGTCTCCCATTCGAGCTTGGGGTTGGGAAGGGCCTGGACGGAAGAAGCGGGACCGCCGGTGAATACGTTTCCAAAAGGATAGTAGGCGCTGCTGGCGCTGACGCTGGCCTGCCAGGGGGTCCAGCCCAGGGCAAAGCCGTTGAGGCCGGTGATGCCATAGCCTGCCCTCAGCTTGAGCTCGGAGACGGTCGTCTGGGCCTGCATGAATTGTTCCTGATCCAGGCGCCAGCCGACGCTGCCGGAGGGAAAGACCTTGTATTTCAAACCCGGCGCCCATACCGAGAGGCCGTCCCGGCGAATGGCGCCGCTCAACAGGTATTTGCCTTTATAGTCATAACTGACACGGCCAACGTAGGAGACCAGATCGCCTTCGTTCTTCAGGGTCTGAATGGACACATTGGAAGCGTTGTTGAGCGTCTGCACGCTGTTGGTGGGTTGGGTGCCGCTGGCATTTTCGGTTCGTACCTTTTGCTGGAGGTATTCATATACGGCAACGGCGTTCAGGTGGTGGTCGCCAAAGGTCTTATCGAACGTCAGCTGTTGCGTATATACCTGAACGGTGGACACTGTCCGGTTGTTGGTGATCCCGGCCAGGATGGCGCTGGAGCCGGCGATCGTTCCGCTGTCATTGAATATGGGGGAGTGCCGATAGTCAAGGCCGTTCGCATAGTCGATGCCGAGCGTAGAGCGGAATTTCAGCCACCGGGTAAAGTTGATCTCCGCATAGGCCGTACCCAGTATCTTCAGGGTCGTCCTGTTGCCCGGGTTCTTCACTTTTGCGTCTTCGACCGGGTTTGTCGGGTCGCCGCCATCCAGCACGGAGTTGACGCCTCTGAAGCCGTCGGTCGTGGTGGGGTCGTAGACGGGCATATGGGGCATGATCCGGATGACGTTTATCAGGTTGCTTCTGGAGCCGGTCTCATTGTTGTCGTAGTCCTGCTCGCCGTTGGCGATATAGAGGTTCTCGCCGAAGGAGAAGACCTTGCTGATGTTATGTTCCGAGTTGATCCGGAAATTGAAGCGTTTGTATTCTACGGTCGGGGCGATGCCTGTCTGATCGAAATAACCGGCCGAAGCATAGAATCGGGATACGTCGTTGCCGCCGCTGAGACCGATATTGTGCTGGGTCATCACGCCGCTTTTGAAATAGGCGTCCTGCCAGTCGGTGTTGGTCTGGGCATAGGTTTGTGCCGCGCCCTTATAGATGGGCGTGTTGGCCCAGGGGGCGAGGAGTCTTGGCACGTTGGCGCCATTGTAGGCCAGGGAATACAGCTGGAACTGCTGGGTGTTCAGCAGGTTAAGGCGTCTGGTGACGTTCTGGGTGCCGGCGTAGGAATCGAGGGTAACCCGGATCTTGCCGCTGCGGACGCCTTTTTTGGTGGTGATCATGATGACCCCGTTGGTGGCGCGGGAGCCGTAGATGGCAGCGGCCGATGCGTCTTTGAGCACGTCTACCGACTCGATATCGCGGGTATCGATGGTGGACAGGTCTCCGGTCGGGAGGCCGTCTACTATGTAGAGCGGGTTAGACGCATAGGAGATGGAGCTGATCCCCCGGATGCGGACGATGGGGTCGGTGCCGGGGCTGCCGTTGTTGGTCACCTGCAGGCCGGTGACCCGTCCCTGTAATGCCTGTGCGACGCTGGCGACGGGCAATTCTTTTACTGTCTTGCTGTTCACGCTGGAGATGGCTCCGGTCACCGAGGCGCGTTTTTGGGTACCGTAACCGATCACGATAATTTCTTCGACCGGCCCGCTTTTTGGCTGAAGCCGCAAGTTGATCTCCCCGGTGTTGCGATCCAGTTTGACGGCGACGGATTGGTAGCCTACCATCGAGATCTCCAGTGTTTCGCCGGGGGTTGCATTGATGGTGAATTCGCCTGCTGAGTTGGTGCTGGTACCGCGGGATGTGCCTTTAACGATGACGGAGGCGCCATTAAGGGGTGTGCCGGAGTTGTCGGCGAGTTTGCCTTTGATGGGCGTTTGGGCGTAAACGCCGAGGGAAAGGAGCAGAAATGCAAGAAGAGAAAAGCAGCTCTTTGGGAGCCTTCGAATGGCTGATTGGGAACTTTTCATAAGCAACAATTGTGTAGTTAATTGGTGAATGGTTCGAACGAAATCTTGTGTTAAAGTTAAGGAAAAATATTTTCAACCGATTGCATAAAGATGTTGAACTTTTTCCCTTTTTCGCGCACGGAATATTATATATTTTTTTTAAATATTTTTTTCAATCTGTTTGATACTGCCTTATATGTTTAAATCTTGTTGCATTGATCATGCTAAACCTTGCAAAAAATTGCAAACGGATTCATAAAAACACCTATTTTTCGCTAAAAGACCGGGTATGCCGGTATTCCATCGGCGTCATGTCGAAATGCTTCAGGAAGGCCTTTCCGAAATTGCTCCTGGAGTGAAATCCCACCATTTGGGCGATCTCCGAAATTTTCCGATCGCCGGCGGACAACAGTTCGGCGGCTTTGTTGAGCCTGATGATATTTACCCATTCGTTTGGCGTGCGGTCCGAGAGGGATCGGATCTTTCGATACAAGGTGGGCCGGCTTACATTCATCAGCCTGGCCATTGCGTCGACATTCAGGCCGGTGTCGTGCAGATGGCCGAGAATGATCGTGTATAGTCTGTTTAGAAAGGAGGCGTTGTTTACGGCGCCGGGTAGGGGAAGCGGGTGGAACCCCGCCGACCGGGTGAGCCAGGCTTTGAGGCGGCGTCTGTTCGCCAGCAGGGCGCTGATCTGTGTCCGCAGGTAGTCGGGCGACAGGGGCCGTTCGATCCAGGCATCGGCGCCGGCTTCCAGGCAGGAGAGTCTGGCCTGCAGGTGGTTGGCGGGGATGAGGAGGATCACGATGGACTGGGCGGTGGCGGGCATGGCTTTCAACCGGGAACAGATGTCGATACTTTCTTGCCGGTATCCCGATGCCGCGTTGATGATGATCAGCGGCAGGGCCTGATCTTCGAGTAGAGTCAGTAATTGACGTTCGCTCCTTACAGACAGTAAATGGTAGTTGTCACCGAGGTATTGCGCGAGGCGGTCTGTCATTGGCTTATCGCAGTGGACCAATAAGACATCCTGGGTGAATGCCGATCCCGCCAAAGCGGTGGCGGAATTCATGGATCCGGTGGCGGCAGTTGCAATCATAGTTCCAACAAATCTATCGTTAACAGCCAGTTAGGTATGCGCGATTTGTTGAAATGTATAGCACAAATGTTTTAATTCCTTATATTCGATTAACTTGCTACATACGGGGGCAACATGGCGGTAAAGATCAGCATAACATTCCTTGTTTTAATTCAATTAGCCGTTGCCGGCCATGGGCAGGGTCCTCATCTTAATTTCTCGTCCCTGACGTCAAAGGACGGCCTGCTTTCCAATACGGTCAACGCCATTTTGAAGGATCGGTATGGATTGATGTGGTTTGCCACGGACGACGGCCTCAACAAGTACGACGGTAGTAATTTTACGGTCTACCGGCATATTCCCGGCGACAGCAACAGTCTTCGCGCCAATGAGATCCTTGCCCTTTATGAGGATGGCGGGGGAAATCTTTGGATCGGCACCAGTGGGGGCGCCGTCAGTATGTACGACCGGAAAAAAGACCGTTTCCTCCATTTTCCGCGGGCAGGCGATTCGTCCGGGCTGGTGCCCAATGCGGTCATCCGGGGCATTTGCGGCGACCGCCGGGGAAGGATCTGGATCGCGCAGTTCGAATCTCCTTATATACTGGACCCTGTTTCGAGAAAGCTGACAAAGGTGGATCTTGGATACAGGGCGGGCGACTTGCGCGGGATCAGCCTGGAATGTGTTTTTGCGGACAGCAAGGATAGGGTCTGGGTGGGGACGGATAGCGGATTATTCCTTTTTCAGCCTGCCACGAACAGTTTCCGGGTGTTTCGCCATAAGGCCGGCGATGAAACCAGTCTTGTCCATGATCATATCAAAGTTCTCGCCGAGGACGGGTTGGGACGGCTTTGGGTGGGGACGACGCAGGGGCTTTGTGTGATGAGATCCGACAGGGGGGATTTTGCAGCGTACCAGAGAACGGATCCCGGCAACGGCAAACCCGGTGAAATGGCCATTAATTCCATCGTGCCCGACCGGGACGGTAAGCTGTGGGTAGGGACGATGGATGGGTTACATGTACTGGATGTAAGGTCCGGGTCGATGTCGACGTATCTTCCGGATGGCAATGCGCATGGATTGACAAGCGAGGCGATAAAAAGCATCTATATTGACAGGGAGGGTATCTATTGGCTGGGCACTTATCGTGGCGGGGTCGACAAATTCGATAAGAACCTGAATCTGTTCGATGTAAAGCTTGGTGACGCTTTTCCGGGCGGCGGGACCAGGAGTCCCGTCGTGTCGTCCTTTGCGGAGCGGCGGGATGGGAAGGTATGGGTCGGCACGGAGGGTGGCGGGCTATACAGCTTTGACAGGGTAACGGGGAAGATAAAGCAGGTCCCTTTGCCCGTGAACAGTAAGGAGAGGAACGGCCTGACGGTGCTTTCGTTGCTCCAGGCCCGAAGCGGCCGGCTGTATATCGGCACATTGGAAGACGGGCTGATCGTGATGGATACGGCGACGGGACGGATCAGGCATCTGACCTCGGGCGGCGTCATGGGCTCCCGCGGCGCGGCTATGGACTCTCGCGGCGCGGCTATGGACTCTC
>Ga0105239_10000268_pt1 | contig 77160 bp, 74 predicted proteins | sample KBSC44metaG_FD_92761 | JGI IMG/M metagenome (GOLD analysis project Ga0105239, IMG submission 92761) | Corn rhizosphere microbial communities from Kellogg Biological Station, Michigan, USA - KBS C4-4 metaG | ecosystem: Host-associated > Plants > Roots > Rhizosphere > Soil | place: Michigan, USA...
ATGATTTGACTGAGATTGGATAAGTAAGATGCTCGCAAAAGGGTGATTCGCAAGTAGTGCGAAGGTTGGTTAGCAGTAGGCTGGGGACCAGAGGTAGGAATTACTCCCGTGGCCCGGATGTACGAGCGGCCGACAAGGCACAGACGGACGATGATAGCACCGAGAAGCCCAGACCGAATGAACGTTCGCCGTTTATCTTTAAGCTCGGATCCAAGGAGGAAGGTTTTTAGCGACAAAATGGGGTGCAGCTGCGATCCGCCCGCTTCCGGGTGCTGGCTGGAAGCCTGGGATGAGAACTGGCCCTTTTACCTAAAATGCTCGCAAAGCCTTCTCCCATTTGGTGATTGTGATGGGCCAGAAAGCTCCACTGAGGTAGAATACCTAGAAGGGTTTACAAAGCAAGGGTTACTTTGTACCTCTGCACGGAAGAATTCGAAATCAGAGAGGTGGTTGGTAAATACTCAAGGTCATGTGCAAAGGTACTCCACGTGATGAGGGTTTTCTCCTGAGCAAGGCTGCTTCCCCCGATGACGTCAAGAACATGTCAGTCTGTTTTGAAATCTTCTGGACGCAGGCGGATGAACGAACTTTCCATTCCTAGATATGTATCTGATTACTCTGTACAAACAGCACCCTATGTCAGCTGCGATTTAATTGAATACCTATCATATATCATCACGTCAGAAGAGCGTTGGATCTGAAAAGACGCGAATGGCGAGCGGCAAGCTCGCCCTCACGCACGAAAGGGCCTTGAACACCAGTCGGTTGATCCAATTCCTGCTAGGCCCCTCCTGCTAGGCCCTCCGGCTTGCGTCAGGCTGAAATATTACTCAGAGGGGGAACTACTCCACCAAGCAATGAGCGAGCTGCTTGTCGCAAACCCATGACTTCCTCTGGCAATACTAGAAATCTGCCTACAATGCGCGTACAGGGTATGATTAATTTTTCTCATTTTTGTTCTTAGAAGCATGAAGTGGCTGTCTCTCATGATGGCCTCTCTCATTGGCTCCCAGTCTTATTGTCTGGATCACCGATTGGCGAACCGACATAGGGTATGGCGTCATTATCATTCATGTCATTCATCCAAATCCCATCACTCAAAGCGCCATGTTCCAACGCCACCGATGTGCACAGTAGATGGGGGGGAACCCATGATCCAGGTGCTGAAGCTCCGTGCGTATTCCCCATAGGATACATGGTCCCGCCCTCGTTCAATTTTGTTACAATGCAAAGAATTCCGTTAAATCGGCCTCATCATCCTGCCCAACACCAGACATCAGCATCAGCATCAATGTCTCTGAGTGCTCCGCTTCGTGCGACTTCGCGCTGTAGGACACAGACATAACATCAAAAATCACATCTTTCCAGCCATGGGACGGGTTGGAAGGGACTGGGGGACCGGTAGGATTCAATATTGCTTACCCAGCAATAAATCAGGAACGCGATCCCGGATGTCATCGCTCCAAGCGCGCCATAACTGCTTATATCCCGGACAGCCAATGGGACCACGGTGGCTTCGGGGTGAGATGCTGCTGCGACCTTTGCTAGGATCCGCTGTGATGGACCATGGTGTAGTGGGTGGGCGAGAGTTCGTCGTGCAGACTGGGTAGCGAAGCCTCGCACGGCAGGGCTCAATCGCAAGGCTGCAAGTCTAATCGATGACATAAGTGTCGATTGATTTGAAGGTGATGTTCGAGATTGAGGGAGAGATGGTTTTTTGGTTTTTTTGGTTGCAATGCAGGAGTTGGTATTTGGTGAGGCAATGCACAAGCTTGAAGCTTATAATATTGCTTGATGCAAATTGGTTAAGGTATTGTTCATTCAAATGTTGTTTCTGCTAAACCATAGAGACAGTTTCCTGGAGGCCTTTCAAAAGTACCTTAGATATATTATGGCCTAGGGGCGCCTTGTCGTCAGAATCCGGGTTGAAACAACGGGTATCATCATTCGACACGAGAATGGTCTTGCACACATGTGATGGTGTGGCCGAATCTGGAGCAGTCAGGTCAGCGCTGTTCGCTGTGTGCAGACCACCGCACAATACGCTCATCGTCTTAACCGGCTCTCAGAAACGGCAGGACAAAACAACGAGATTGCATGGTCACGAAATGTGTCGGGCACCGCCACCACCAGAACTGTTAGGTAATGCCACGCCACGTAGTGGGCTCAGCTAACAGCAGAACGGAGTACCAGGTACGGCCAGTCACCTTACCAAGATGTCACACCACGCCTTCGGAACGCTGAGAAAATTCCCGGGTGTCGGAGAGCATTTCCGGTATTAGTGCGCATGACTCGACGGGATTTCTCCTTGGCCCTCACAGCCTTGCGATGACGCAGTAAGTCACGTGCGCGGCTTCAACTGGTCGAGGCTGCCAGCATTTTCTCGAAGGACGCAGTAGCTTCAATACTCAACCGACTCGAGGTAACTATCGGCTACCGGTGACAAAGAGGGGTTAATCCACGGTAATGCCTCGGAATCTAATGGCCCAATGCTGCTTCCTCTCGTCTTCATCGGCGACGCCTGAAATGATACTAGCTTGCAACTGGGGTATTGCAAGCGAACTGCCAGTGAGTGTTTGTGGCCAGGGGCCCCCACATGAACTGGGCCTACTCATTACCTTGAAAGCGCCTCACAAGCCATTTGCACATGTGGGTGTGCTTTGCTGGGCGATCTCATCAAAGGAATATCGTCCACGGGACCGCGTGGCCACAGAACACGTCGCTGACGGAAGGTTGGATCCAATGGACTAAATTTCTCTCTAGACTTCTTCGGTCGCGGTGGTACTAACTACATACCTAGTGAATTACCTCGCACAGGGTAGCTTCCCTGGCGCCCATGCTGGCCCACTTTTGTTCTTCACAACCCCGATATGGAAGTTCCCTGTGCGCAAAGCCATTGGTTGTTGCTCCTCGAAGGTGAACACGCAATACACCGTATGTCGCCTTTGGACCCACGAGTTACGAGTATGGATATCTCGTACCATTTGTATCGAGGGCGAGCCAATGCACAATTGTCAGGGTCGACTTAGAGAGGAATTGTGCAAGATCTGCAATTGTAATCTCTGTACTTGACGAGGCCCATGAGCCTAATAATGCTATCTCTGGGGGGCTCTAGCCCACGCCTGGAACGTACCCCTCGAAGTCCGGCGTCTCGATATCCTCTCCACTGAAGTTCCTTTCCAAAAAAAAAATTTCCCTTGAGACCTGTATGAAAAACTCATCCTAGCGGCTTTGCTGACGGATTGATACCCGGGGAAACTGTCGGCCAGCACAGTTTTGTGCCATCAACCCGAACAGAAAGTGCAATTCTTGGCAACCAAAACGATCACCGATCGTTTCCTGTCTCAAAAATAAAATGAAATGAAGTAATAGGAGGTTCGGTTCAAACACAAGCGAATCTGGTATCCCCCATCCCTGTTAGATCTGAGTCTGGACGCTGGCGCTGTGGCCCGACTTCTTCCAGTCCGTTGCTAATATGGGGGGATTGTAAAGGAATGTCGCAGGTCTGTCTGCTCTAGGAGTTCGCCGCGGAGGCTGAGAGATAGGCGCCAGCAATCAGAGAGCTGCAACTCTCCCCTCTCTCAGTTCCTCGGAACCTACTCCCAGGGTAAGTGCCCCTCTTCTCAAATCCTTCTCTGGGTCCAGAACTGCCGGGACGCCTTGTCACGGGCGTTCGAGCTTGTAACACAGACTGAAGGTGATTGAGAATGTAATATGTTTTTTTGTTGTTTGCCTCGATTTTCCCTCCAAAAATAGCGAACCCCGAACGGAACGCAAAGGCAGTCTCAGGATTTGGTACGGTTTCTCGACATCAGTGATCTGAATTCGTCGTTTTGAATTGAATTTGTGTATGTGGTTGAATGCGTGCTTTTGGGCTGTGGAGCGTTTCTGTGTGCATTCACCTCCTCGGTACGGAGTGTTGTGTCTGGCGCAAGAGAACACTCGCGCTGACTAGTAGTGACTGGGGTTGCGAGGGCGGCAGGCCTTCGAATCGCGATCAATCGCGAGCACTCTCGCTCCCTGGCCGAGGACGTACGTCGCTGTATTCCGACTGTGTTTTGCGATTGGTTTCTGATAGCTTTCACCGTCGATCCGGCGTGGTAATTCAAAGGTTCTAGGCTCTTGAGAGGAATTTTCTGGGTGACGCTGACTGCCAACCCGTTCCCTCGATCTGTTACCTGGGATGATGGACTTTTGGCGCGAGGATTTCTCCCCAATCCCCAAAGTACACACCTCCACAACAGAATAGTTGTAGAACTGAATCAGCAGACGGAGACGCTCTTCTTTTATTAAATGCACCGGAAGTATGGAGTGAAGTTGAAACAATGTGTCTAAGCATGGTTTGTGGCTTGAAATGCGGAGTGCATTGGTCGGTCGCATGAGTAACTTTGGTATTGTGGTTTTGCGCCGTTCTGTAGCGAAAAGTATCAGCCCACACATTCTGGTAGTGAGAACGACCGTACAATTTCATACCCCTTTCATACACCTGTCAGCACATTATCTCCTGATATCCTAATATCCAACCCCACGAACTATCTTCTGTGTTTGATTCCTTCACACACGAGATGCAGCTACGATTGGTGAGGCGGCAGATCTCTCCGGGTGCGGGAGCAAAGGGAACGCGGGAATGTATTACCGCATCTGTTCATTCAGCAAACCCTGAACACTCCGTACTATGTACCGAGTAAAATCTTTTCCAACTCGCGGGTGGTGCTTACGGCAAAAGAATACAAAGATCGACGATTAATGAAAAGATTGAACACGTTGATTTGGTGCCAAAATTACTGTTCTCTTTCGTGATTCCCACTGAACGGTGAGCAATCAAACTCTCTCCACATGAGGCCGTGAAATTGTTAAATAAATAATGGGTAGTGAATGTCATCTCTACCCCTCTTCCGTGGTACTTGACTCAAATATTGCAGTATAAGTAAGATGTGATGGTTGTTCTCAATCCTCATACGAAGATCCCATATATACACCTGCCCATTCGCAGATAGAATCAGAATTGGTATTTCCTTGTTTCCCTTCGATTGCCGTATAGGTCTTCCTCCTATGTACCCATAGTCTGAGGACTATTCATCCAAGCAGCCGTCCATCCATTGCGGGATGTGGAATCCTCGCACAGCAAACTCCAATGCCCGTAAAGAAGTAACGTTAGAGGGACTCATAGGCCCGAAATCACATAAATGTCGTAAAATTAATCCTTTGGTCGTTCATTGGGGATTCTGTTGCTGTAGTTGAAGCCGAACCATTTGTTTTAGTAGAGTGCAGTCTTCGCACTTGACAAGTTTCTCGAGGGCCATAACCCTCTCGCTCAGCCGTGTGATCTCGTCTGTCATATGCCGCATTTCAACCTCGGACTGGTGGACATAGTTCATCGCGTCTGTCATAACATCTGACTTTCTGACTTTCCCGCGATGTTCTCGCGAGGCATAGAAGTCTTGTGCGGACATACCATTCATCCTCGAGGTGGTTCCGGTGGCGGATAAGGCTCGGTGGAGTTGCATAATCTTGCCGTTCAAATTGTCTCGGTATCTTCGTTCGACAACTGAGTGCGCTTGCTTAGCCCGAATGTTGGCAGATTCATCTTCGCTTTCAGAAGGCTTGTGCGTTCGTTTGTTGCGAGATTTCTTGTCGCCTTCGGCATTCTGTTTAGATCGCGCTTTGGACTCGTTTGAAATAGTTCTCGATGGTGATCTGCGGGTGGTTTTTTGCTCTACAGAGGATCCAATACTGGTAGATAGGCATGGTGGACCCTGACAATCTTCGATTTCAGCAAGGTTGGTGAGCTGGATGCAGCCAGGCTCGGGGCCGCATGCTTGGGGAATTTGGTCAAGAGACAAAGCATCAAAACCCCCAGTGGATAATGAAATGTTCCGAGTTAAGCCGGGTTCAATCTTTAACGGGTAGCTCGTAGATTGGCGTGAGAGGGCGACTGATTCTGGCGATGTTCTGTAGTACGATCCTGACGATATACCTTCACTGGGCGCCGTATATGAAGGAATATCTGATGCATCAAAATTAAGGAATTGGGAGTAATTCGGCGATCCGATATTGTGTTCGGCGGTATCGATAGCATTCAAGTCGTAGTAGCCAGGTTGAATCTGTTGGCCCTTGAACTCGCCAATAGGAGGCTGAAGGTTGGTGAAATCAACCTCATCCCAAGGTCGCTGCTAGTATTTTCAGCACAGTGGCAAAAAGCTCCCACCACTCTAACTACATACTTGGTTGTCGTAAGATGGATCTTGATAATGCTGGAACATTTGAGAGTATGGCATTATGTCCTAGAATGGTCTGAGAATTGTTCGATGTTGACTTCCAAATTTTTGGTTGTGAAAAGGTTTGGGAGGACCCTGAGTGTCACCCCACGTGTGCGACGGCTGTCCTTATTATTATTATCCATGGACCCTGGCTTAGGATGGTAGTAGCTCCCCTGTCCTTCGCTTACGCAAGTGCATGAGTAGCTGGGCATTCAGATCGAAGATTCAGGCTCATCAGACCACCAAGAATACGGAGCTGCTAAGCCGGGTGTCTCCGCCTAGGAGCCCAGTTGTGGTCCCCGGCAGTGGAATTGACTTGGCAATGGGCCAACGGCAAGGCTGGGCCCTTCATTCCGAACCCTTTCGCGTAGCCTATTTGGTGCCTATGCAGCACGCATGGTCCTCATGCCGAGCGTCGAGGTCAGTGTCGACGCTCGACCCATGACTCGCTCCACACACATGTTAATGAATAGGCAAGTCTTCCTCTAGGAGCGTGAATACTTGCCCTCCGTGAGAGAATCGTAGAGTTACTGGGTTCCCGCCGCCCCCAGCACGAACAACGTAAGTCCCTAATTTCAGACAACAATAGCCAATATACTGGGCATCAAACTTTTCCCAGTCATCCACTAGTTACTAATAAAACCTGGTTAAGGATTTCGGCGCCGGCTCGCATGGTATCAATGTGTCCACGGACATCTATTTTGCTGCCATTAATTCATAATTAGCACATGATGGCCCTCTTTAATCGACCCAAAGATCGGCGAAAAGCGCTCTTGGATTCAGGCAAGTAGCCGCGGTTTTCACAAGCTAGGGCTTCGACAGCCATAATCGATGACTCGGGCTCCTACAAGGGACAAAATCATGGGACGACACAATTTAGAATGTGCACTTCGGGGTGAGATGCCGTGGACTTGCTTCAAATTAGGTAATGACCAAGCCAACAGCAACCAGTATAACAGTGGTATCCAGAATAGTGTTTACAGAGATTTTGTTCCCTTTGGTGCGTTGTCACATGTGCCTCAGGTTCACAGACTCACGCCATCTCTAAGGTCAAGGCTACCATTGTGCTCCGAGCTTTTCCCATGGTTGATGAGATATTTGTAGGGAAAATGAACATCAATCAGCAGGTCACAAGACTTGAAGGGAATTATGAGGATGGAAGTAGCTAGCACATCACGTTCTGGACGAGATCGAAGGTAGATAGAAATACGCAGCACGATGCTACACCATATCATGAACCGAGTGTCGAATGCCCTGACAGTGAATCAATAACACTTATCAAATTATCAGATCTACAACCATGAAATTTAAGACAAAGGAGTTGGAGCTCTCTAAAGCCTTTGATGAAGTATTCTTGCGACTCTTCCTCATTGCTTCACGAGTGGTGCAAATCGTTGTATCAATACCCATCATTGGGTTTGCTGCCGCCCTGATAAGTGCCTTCTCCAATGAGGAGCTTGATGTCCCCTCGAAGGCTTCAGGAGCGCTGGCGGTGGCTTGTCTTTGTACAGTCTACTCTGTGGTGACCATATTGCCTGTGTTCTTCGAGGGACCGATGTTCTTCACAACGATAGCTGGCCTAGATGGGCTGTTTTTGGCCGCTTGGGCGACCCTGGTCGGGGTGTGGGACTGCAGCGCAACAGGGAGCTGTCGGGCTTTCATCGCCGAATACTTCAACACGCACCCAGAGAGGCATTCTTTCACAACAGATTGCAAATTGACTAAGGCCATGTTCGCTTTCATGATTGTCAATGTGTATGTCCCCCTCGCTGATTATACACACCTTCTGACCTAATATCCAGGGCGTTGTTTGGAACCACTGCGATCATCTCCTTCTGTCTGCGGACCATCGAGCTCGAACACTCAGCCCAATGGAGAACCCTCCCCCTCTTCCGCGAGACAGGAAAGACAAGAGACGAGCGTCACTGCTCTTGTTGCAACCACAACAAAGAAAATCCTTCCCCAAGGTCAAGCTTCAGTGGGGAGAGGTTAAGATCCAGTGTGTAAGGAGGACAACCCAATAGAAAACAGTCGGTGTATAACAAGGGAAGGGAAAGGCCAGAGTGGCGCCCTGGGTATGAACTTAAGCCACTGAGGGAACTGGTCTTCGAGTAAATATGTGAAAGAAAATAATAATGATAATGATAATACGTACTCAATAGCACCAGCAGGAAGCGTGTTCGTATCCCGAGGTCGCCTCTGCTGCAAGTGAATAAGGTTGCGATAAGTGAACACGAGGTCCAGCGCTGAGTTATTGGAGTGACAATCAGCAATGCGAATATCACAAAGAGTACAATACTTTGGCCGACTAGGAATTACTGAAGGTATATGATATCTAGAGTTCCGGTCATCAGTCAATGCTTATTGATCTTACAGGAGTGATCGCTTCCAGAAGTCCCGCCTGGTTGACATATCCTGCTGGCAATTTCAGCATTGTTGATTCGCTTCATCAGAGGAGGGTCCGAAATACTATCGGTGATGAGATCGTTACAGATCGTGTCGTCTGGGAGCTGATCATTCTCCAGCGGGACTTTGGAACGGTCCAGGAAATTTATCAATGCATCTCCTTCTGGTCTATCCGCATCGATCTCGCTCGTCGACTGCTGAACGTATTTGTGATGGTTTGGCACAACGAAACAAGAAGACTCTATTTGTGATCGAGGCCCTTGTATATTGCGAAGGCTTGAAGTCCCGAGGCTCTCAAACTGAGATTCTCTTAGAGATGATCGATTAGGAGTCTGCAATGAACTCTTCGTGTTGGATTTTGTGTTGGTAGGGATGCAATAACCACCAGGAACGTTCATCTGAATCATGATTCGCTGACTTAGTGTTTGCAGGGTGAGAATGAGGGTGTTCGAAATTGTACATTGAGTGGCTACTCGCCTCCCAGGGACAGAAAAAGACCCGAAGTGCAGAAGTCTATGCTAATACCTATGATATTCAATTGGTCAGATGACAGGGGAAAGGTAAGTCATGTTTTGCAAACTGTCTATCACCCTACAAGATTGCGGAAAGGTTGCCTCCCGGCTGCGTCAGGTGCCTCGAAGCTTAGTCGGCGATGTCCGAGCAAATTGTGCGCACTGCACGAAAAACATTGCGAACCACTGTGTGGATTGATGGAAAGGCTATAGCATTAGGCGACGTCAAGTGACCACGACTAGCACCTCAACATCTCCATGATGTTTGTGTGACGCGACATTTATCAAGGAAGAGTCTGCATTTGAATGTGGAACCCCTAGAAGTTTCGATGAAGCTTCCGAACGCCCTGCATCCGCTTACCCCTGTCGATCTCAGCCTTGTGCGTTAGCTCTTGCAGGAGCTACGGCAGAGACCTTTGACTGAGTCTCGACGACGACGCTCAACGCTCAAGCCTTGCATGCTCTACAATTTTTCTCAATCGACGAGGTGCATTTTGTTATTACACATCGACTAGTCCAGCATACAAACCTGTCAAGGAGGTGCGCCCAAGTTCGTGGTGCCTGGCGGTCGAACTGGTGCCTTCGGTGGGCAATGATACACCCTTGCAAGGCCCGAGTCCCCTTGTTTAGCCTCTGATTGGCTTCCTGGAGCACACTGAGAGGGCCATGTCAGCATAGTGCTCACTGCCATTCTCACGCTTTCCACACCAGTTCGGATCGAGCTATAAGCGAACAAGCTACAAGCTCTAAGCTTATGCCCAAGCACTCCTAGACGACGAATTGAAGATCTAACGCCCAGTAACCTCAGCGTTAGATGGGGTTGAGGATGTTGTCATCATATCTATACGGGGTAAAAGATACTTCATTTGCCCAAGTCAGAAGCACCACCTGGTGGATCTGGTTTATCCCTTCACCACAAAACCCAAGACCAACGCCAAAAGCAGAATTTCTGAATATCGTTACCAAGGTTCGTGAGCATTTAGACCAGATGAACTCATCAACAGCTTTGAGACAACGCCGCACAACCACGACCACGTGTTAGCTACGGTGGTCTGATCAAGCTTAGGCTGATACAAATGCCGGTATTAATACAAGCTTCACGCTGATCCGGGGAAACGATGCGCGCCATCCATCATGCAGGTGATGTGCTAATCAACAAGGATCCACTTCCTCCCAATCGGAGAATATTACCAAGAGAATGGCGAGCTAGGGGAGCTTCATCAGGCCATGGGTCGTGAAAACACTAGTAACGCGAATCCGTGCGGTGTGGTGTCTTCCTCATTTCGCCGGTATATGGGTATTTGAGCATTTCCCGACGATGACTAAGAGAAGATTCAGGGTCGAGGTGCCGGGTCTGGTTGAACACGGTGATGACGAAGCTTCCATGGGGTGCAAACAAAATACCGTCTGCAACAATGATGGACTTTTGTCCCAACCCTCATGTAATCAGGATCACTGCTTGCCAAGCATCCACAAAGCCTACATTTGGACAAGGCTGCTGCACGATGCAAGGTCGAAGCTCCGCGTCTCTTTCACATTTTGCAGATATTCACGAAGACTATTATTGCGTGAGCAGCATCCATTGGGCATTTTATATGCTGATGTGAGAATTGTACATAATATCTGAGTGTGTTATTTCCATCTTCGTTCAAAATGCCTGCTGTAGGGTATATAGAAAAGCAGGTCGGGGATCGCGCCTGACGCCATGCTAGAAGCGCAAACAATAAAGTTCGTAGAAGTGCATTCGAAGGCACCGTCTCGCCCAACAACATTAGGATGCGGGGCATAGTCATGCCCGAATTCGTCATCATTCATGCCGACAATCTGAAGAAATCTCCGTCATGATGGCCGTTCCTTAGCCAAAAGCCTCAACAAACATATCCTCAACTTGCCGAAGTGACAGAACATGTGGCTGTTGGGACCAGAGGATAATGTCATCATCCTCTGCCTTATGTTTAGGAAAGGAAGGCGCTGCGGTCTTCAACAGATAGGGATCCGAAGCTGTGGAGTCCACTGGAGCCACATAAATATCCTCCTCCTCACAGGTCGTGTCGCTCCAGTGGTCTTCATCATCGTCGTCTCCTGCTTCCGTACTGGTGTTGCTATCATTGTCCCACTCATCGTCATCAGTATGCTGTGACTGGATGGGCGAAGCATGCAGAACCGACAAGGTTCGAGGTCCGCTAACGGGCACCAATGAAGATTCTTTCGAGAAGGAGGAAACCGGGGAATGGACAATATGTGCGTCGGGTATCGAAAGGTCACTGTCGATGTCCTCCACGTATTCAATGGTCGCCTCATCTTCTTCTTCAACCCATTCAATAGTGGCTTCTGTTTCGATCTCAACTTCCTCAACTTCGTCATCTAGATGTTGATTGATATAATTTCGCGCATTGTCGAAGAGTGTTGCATGACTGAGGAGTTTGAACAGATGTGGCTCGGCCTTCCGCGCTTCAAGTCGAATGTTTACTCTTGAGAGGTAGCCCAGCTTGTAGGCAAAATACTTCATGTCTGAGCAAGAAATTCCGGGGGACATTGTTGTTGTGGTCTTGCTCACGGCGTGACTACCATTTGGCAAGCTCTGTTGGCTTGCGGTGTTCATGATTCTTGATTGGGAATTTTGGAGACGTCAAACCTTAGTAAATGGTGAGGCCAACATACAAGCAGATGGGAAGTGATGCAAAGGAGCAGTTGTAAGCACAAAGAGAATTGATACAACGAGAGGACATCTCCTCGATTATGAGGCACTAGTATAGACAAACAATTTGAGATATGCTGGTCTCGCCTGCAGTATCCCGATTACCTTGTCGGAAGTCGGCCACGGCTAGGAATAACATCGTATGATATCCGTGGCTAGCGGTGTGCAATTGCTTAGCACCCCACAAAAGAAGGGCTGCTCTGTGTGTATGCATGTGTTCTGAAGCAGGAGGGGCTAGCCCGTCGCTCACGGTGAACAGTACATATGAGGGGTTTGTATGTGGGATGAAGGAACAGGAAAGCCGGAAATTAATAAAGGCTGACGGAGAGTGGTGTGATAATTTAGGTGAAAAGCCTCTTCGGCCCCACGACTCTGATGATGGAGGGAATCCGCATCCGTCCAAAGGAAGATTGCCAAGGGGTTGCACGTCCCTAGTATGTCCTGAAAGTCATATGCCACCGAGTGCGGTCAAGGTTTCAGGTTCGTGCACACGTGGTTATCGGGCTCCTCCGGGCTCTGTCAATTTAACCATTATCGCATTCGGTGTGTATGGTCTGACGATCACCCAAGAGAGTACCAGAAGCTGGAGTTTCGTTGCCAGGCTTGGTGCTTGGTGTTTTATTTCGTTCTTCATGATTTTGTCTGAGTTTGATCGTCGAAGATGTTGAAGCGTCAATCAATCTTGGTGGAGCTGATCTCCCACTTGATTCTTCCTGGGTGGGAGTGTAATGGGATTGCGTTGTCTAGTTAGGTAAGGCCGAATCTGGTCAAGAGTTGACTGCTTGATAAGGACTATCTCACTGTGAGCTGCTGAGCAAAAATGTCAGTATCACAGTTGTTGGGGTTTAGTAGATGGAAAACTTGTGAGAGAGGCAGATCGCACGGTTCAACTGCCAGGATATTTATCTTTCTCATGTCCATATGGCTAGGCGGACGGGAAGTTGTCTAACTGATATCTCTCAAGGTTTAATAATAATGCTGCAAGCATTGTTTAGTCCCGCGAGAACACCCACAGTCACCTGCACAACACGAGGCTGAGAATCCGAGGCATTAAAGGTCCCCTCCTCCGCAAGGTAAGGATTCACCCATTCCTGGGATGGCTCCTGTTTGTGGAGATGATGTATGTCTGCCCAACCATGGAGGCGGATCGGATCTGGAGACTTCTACGAAGCTGCCAGCGCTGCTCCCTTAAGACTCAAGAGTCGAGGGACACATGGAACACCTCTTTGAAGCCTGTATGTCTCCCTTCGTCTGACCCCGCTTATGGACCAACTGTTCTCCGTACGGAGTAGCTCACATGAGACAACAACACATCGTTGAGATTGGTATCAGTATCTGCACAATACACCTTTGCTCATCGTCTCTACTGGAGTTGCGACACGGAGCTTCAAAGCACCGCTTTGCTTCTGATCAGCAAGCTCCCATCAGACATTGATTGTCTTCGCTACCAACCAGGAGAACAGATACTGTAACGTTGTCATGAGGAACAGGTTAGAACACCGTTAAAGTTCGAGCGGTATCTGAAATAGAAGGCGTGCACTGTCCAATGAATGGGTGCGTGGGCAAGGAAGTCACCATAGCTTCACAGAACTGTCATGAGAGCTGGTTTTGCATGTCGGGCAGCAAGTTACCTGGTACATCGTGCTCCGTCCTCCGTCCTCCAGACCTGTACTCCGTACTCGTTAGTGCTCTCATAAGGCGCAAGTCCTTGGACGACCGCCCACTAGAAATGTGCCTATTACGAAAGTTAGTGAGGCTAGCACGTTCATTCTGTGACTAACAGAGTAGCGCGACAGGAGACATTCCTTCGTCCTCAGACACACAGTCGCGAGGAGATGCGTTCAATTCACGGGGAGTACGAGTACTTGTACGGTAAGATAACAGCCCCAAGGCCTGAAAGGGGACGCTTGGGCCTTTCAGCCCCGTCACCCCAGGGAGCACCAGCCACAATAGGTATCGATAAGGGATAGCCTAGGCCCCTTGCGAGCCTTTCGCCAACCCGTTCTGGGCGCGGTTAGGCCCCAGGGTCCGGAAGAGGATTAATCCGTGGCCATGAGGTGTTAACGCCGGCCAATCCCCAGAAGGCCTGGACACGCCCCTGATATATCAGGTGCTACTCTGGCTTGGCGATACGTCGATTTGTTCACCGTCCACGACCGTGGCTGCCTTGCTTATTAAACTATTACTGGAGCGATGCTTTCATAATTGCCAGAGACTATACCACGGGCAAGGCTACACTACATGGAAGCACTCTGAATGAAGAGCAGGAAAAAGAGATGAAGAGCAACCGAACGACGACAGCAACTGGAAAATGCTAATAAGTAATACTGCTGTCATGTTTCAAATACCTCGATACCCCCCGTACCAGTGGTCTGGAGCTTCAGACAACCTAATTACGGAGTCCGTCCTCCCTCACGATTTGGACGCGCAATAACCCAGCCCCCTCGATCGTTTGGCGACGTATCATCACATGTGGCTAAGCGAGGCGATCCCTTGGTTGAGCACGATCGAACGGCGCCTGGAACTGTGGCGTGCACTGGAAATTGAATCCGGGTTGCCTGGGTTTTTATATTTTTCGTGGGGTGGGGAGCGTCAGCCGTTCGAACCATACAGTAGTCTGACCACCGCGTGGTGTGACTGCTCGGCCTGCCCAGTATGTGCGCTGGAAGGGCCCAAGTTCATCGATGACTCCCCCAAACCCATATGGACTTCTACTTCATTGATCTCATTCACAATTGAAATCATTCGCAGGAGGCAAAAGAGTATCCATTGTCACCTGTCTCTTGGTTCCCTTGCTCATCTAGCCTTTATGAGAGGCGAATGCTAACAAGTCGGTCATGTCACGCCTAACCCGAAGTGCGAGGCTCTACGTTATACTTACTTGTTAAATAGTCATTGCATGAACCACTATTACCACACACATTACACCATTTTGGACCACTCTCACGCCCCTATGCCTCAAGCCATGCGCTTCACCACCACAGGAGAGCCTGCCACAATGGCAGAGGTATGTAAATTGGCATGGCACACCTTTTATGGCATGCAGAAAGCCTGCGAGGATTTCGAGAATCTGCGTTTCGAGGTGTGGACAATCGCCATCAGCTTGGACTCGCTCCATAGTGTTGGCACCACTTCGTTACTCATTGACCGTCAACCTGACAAGGCCAGATGGGCACTAACATTCTCGAAAATCTTGACCTCGTTAGGTGCTGTTCTACGACCGCTGCACAATCTCGTCAGACAATACCTCGGCAGCTCGTCGAAGGATCGAGCGAGCATCAAAAATTGGCTCTTGCATCCCGAAGTCACATTTGAAGGTGTTACAATTCAAGATTTCAGAAGGAAGCTGTCGATGCTGGTAGAAAGCCTCAATGTCTTCCTTTCCTGCCTTACCCACGCCGAACTAGCCAGAGCCCGAGAGACATCAGAATCCGAAGAGTTCCGGGTCTTGAGCGAAGTCTCGAAACACGTGCTCCATAAATGGGATGCAGACCTACCAGCCGGGGTCAGACGATCAACCACCAGATCGGCACAGCCGCCGCAGATGGAATTCGTCGGGGCAGGAAATGAGGAAACCAAAATCTCAACTTCGCCGCTACTACAAAACGCATCTTCTGGGCTTGGACTGCAACTTCCCAATACCACCATCCCGCCTTCGCCAGCACGCCCCAGACACAACCAGGAGATTCCTGCACGCAAGCCTCCTCCCGGTGTAATGAGTCTTGACGATATTGAAAATGGATTTCGCACTCACATGCACGCCATGCGGCGTATCCGGGAACAGCTTCGTCATCAACAGATCAACTGCGATAATTCTGGCCAGATATCCCCCCATTTCCTCGGTGTGAGTGATAGCTCTAAAGGCCAGGGTTGGGGTGCCCATCCTCCCTTGACACCAACCACACCAACGCTGCGTCATAATCTGAGCGACTCATCATCTTCATCCGAGCTCTCCGGAGAATACATCGAGACCTCGAGCAGTGGAAGCAGTAGCAGCGACCGAAGCCAGCATAGCGGCTCCCTTCACAGCTCCGACGCTAGCAGTGTGAATTCCCACCACAGACTCAACACCGTCGAGGAGGACACGAAGCCCATCCCGGTCCCACACCAACAACAGCCTTCATATGGCCACATCAGGAAACGCAAAAGACGCCCAGAATATCGGTTCAAGACCGGCCTCGAACCTGAGAACTCCCACTCCAGCGATGGTGACGGTTCCGACGAAGCACTCGATGGTGGTCGAAATCATCCCAAGACTGCCTTGGAGCAGATGCTGAGCGTGGTCATATTCTTCGACCAATAAAGTAATGTCTGGAAAAATTAAGATACGAAACCACGAAGAATGAGATTGAATTCATGTTTTCCTGCTGAGCGTACGCGTGGTCCTTCCTGCGGGCGGTGAGGAGTTTTAATTTTGATAGGCCAAGCGGTGGGAGTTCATGCGAGGGGATGGGGATCTGTCTGCTACATACTGCTGTTCCAGAAGCGCGATACCTTGCAGTCACGCACTCAACACACTTCCATGCACGGGAGACACATATAGGTATGATCAATGAGTATTTTCGTATTGTATACCAAGAAACAACTTGCTTTGCCGAGGCTCGGCTGTATGTAAATGCAACTAGGCGTCGATCAGGGCAACCATTCGAGGACATGATGGTGAGGTATCACACAGGGCATTGGTCCAACACCAACGCCACTATCAGGGTCAGTGGTATGACCTGTAAGTGGACCCAGTCGATTTGGGTGTACGTACACTTCCGAAGCAATCGCTCGTCTCCAGTGGTTGCCTACGTGCCCCTGAATTCTCAGCCGTGCCACCCTTGTCCAACTTGAAAGCAAGCCAGCCTTATCAGACCTTCTCGATACTACAGCATGTAGGTCCACACTTGCAGGGCTTGGTGATTTGGGGGGGTGGGGGTTCTCATGAGAGCCTCAAAAACCTACTCAATAGAATGAGCGGATGAGAACTGGTCGATTGAAGGTGGAATGATTTAACTGAAATTGTTCGAATTGTTGTTGGATTGGTTGCCCTCTGGGAGCTTCTTTGTTCTCACACTCTGCGGTGAAGAGAGACTTTCCTTCCATGATAAGCATACATGCATACATTCACAGCTCACCTCATTGTAGTACGAGGGCTGGTGAGAATAGTTATCGAGTGATACTAATTAACTCCATCCAATGCCTTGCCAAGCCTCCATGACCCATAACTCCTATTAGTCTGATGTGCATGTCGTCGTTAACCCCATTGATAATGAAAACCCGCTTGTCGATTTTAAAGACCGAGCTCGCAGCTCTCATCGTCACTGTCCATGAGGAGGTCGTATTTCCTCACTTTCGGATCTAGACAGAGAAGCAGGAGACGGTCAATAAAAAGAATGATAGCCCTCTTTTCCCCGCGAAAGGAAAATTCCAAACCGGGGTTGTTCAAGAGGACTTACCCTCATGTACATGCTTCCATTGCTCCCAGTCGCCTTCGAAATGTTCAAACCAGGCGGAGCCATGGTTGTGGGGCTGTTGGCGGGATCGTGCTTGCTCCTCCTCCTTCAGGTGCTCGAAGTCTTCCCGTTGGTGGTTGAGCGTTTCAAACCACGAATTTCCATAGTTGTGTGGTCGGTGGGATTCTCTCTCCAATTCTTCCGACTTGCGGTGTTCGAGGTCCTCTCGTTGATGGTTCAGGTTCTCGAACCAGGAGTCTCCGTAATTGTGCATGGCTGGTCGAGCGGCTTTTTGGGCCTTCTGCTGATGGTATTGTGTGATCATGTCGTTCATGCTTTCAAACCAGCTATCTCCGTATCCGTGCATAGACACTAGCGAGATATCGGATATACTGCTTTTCGTGCTTGTTACAGACATTGTAGCTGTGTGTTGTGTGGTGTTTGGTTGTTGACTTGACTTGACGGCCATTGACATTTGGTGATAGGGTAGTTGTGTAAGGAAGCTTTGATGTTGAGCTTGATAGGCTTAAACAAAAAAGATAATAAGTATGTTCGTATAAGATTGTCTTATAGCTTGTAATTGTTGTTTGGAATGATGAGGCAGAACATACAAAAGCAACGCCTCGAGGCTCTTTATATACTCTGGGTTAGGGATACCAAGAACGGAATGAGATAAGACAAAGTCCTGGCGCATCGTAATTCACCTCACTATGCAATGACCATCTCATGTGCCAATAACAATCATATTCCCGCATATACGGGACGTTTCGGTACCGTAGTAATGCTGAATGAGACATGCATTGCAGCAATCACCAAAATGACGCGTGAACTGACTGGTATAGACTCAATAGCAGCCATGCTTGACAAGAAAACCTGGGTATTGACCCAATTACAACCTGGTATTGTTGGGGCGTATGACTACGAGAGAGAAAAGGACCATCAGACCACTTTGCATCTCCGTGTGTCGAGACCGTAAGAGGCCAAGCGAGAGATCTGCTTTTTGCTGAGCCCCCACGACGCTTGGTCCTCACGCCATGCTCCATTAATTAATAACGAACTCGGCCTTCTCCGAATGGAGGAGTCTGGAAGCTCCTTTGCTTAGGCGTGAATCTTAACTGGATGAGGATTCTTCTCACCCGGCCAATCTCTGCGAAATATTTCAACCAGGCACCCAAAGAGGCCGAAACCTCGAGAAACACACCTCATCATTACAGGAAATTTTCTGTTCTGCTCGTTTTCGGTTACAAGATCCTCGTAATACCCCTGTCGACCACTCTCACATGACTCGTACGTTGTGAATGACTTCATTCGACTTGAATGTCCCTAGCGAAACGTACGTACATTATTCTTTCAGCGGTGGTACACATTTGCCTGCTTAAGGGTAAGAACAATAGACGATCAGCCTCTGTCCATCGTAAGACCGATCACATTCATTTCTTCATCCTCATGCAGGAACGATGTTACATTCCGCTGTCAAAGCATGGAAACGCCTGCCCTTGTGAGATAGCTTTTGGTTCCTGACCGTCTCGGTGGCCTTCTCGATAACCTCCAAACCAACATCTACATTCTCGTATTCTCCATTCATCCGAGTGGTTTGGAGACCCTCTCGCTTTGCATGCCTTTCATCGATTAGCACCCTCGAGAAGTGTTGATAGCTCTGTTGAGCAGCGGAATATGACAGGGTTCGCCATTCTCGAGTCCTTATCATGAGCTCGAGGAGCTTGCCGATTCGATGGAGGAGTGATTTGCTTTCATGGTCATATTCCCATTTGTTTCGCGTACTGAGAGCCGATCAAAGCGTGGGTTGCGACCATCAAGCGACCCTCAATCCTTGCAACATCTCCCACGCCATCCACCAAAGAATGGACAATCGAGAAAACGCGTGTTGTTGATTTGCGAGGGTGCACCGTTCGTCATTGATCTCGACCTGTTTCTCTCGAACCCATTCGACATGCTGAACCTCAATGTCCCTCGCAGGCGGGGTTTCGTCCTCGTGCGCAGGAGGCAGTGCCCATTCCGCGCAGAGAATGTTGATTTCCACATCAGATTCGCCATCATCATCTACCAGCAATCCCAACTTTCCCTTTCTATGCATTGTGCGCCGGCAACCTGGGAGATCTCAATAATGAACAAGAAGAGGTAAGACACACCAACCGCCGGCTCCCATGAACAAAAAGAAACTTTCCAATTTGCGTATCCCCGTGGCCGAAGTGCCACGATCGAAGCCCCAGCAGAGACGAAGTATTTCAAGCAACCTGATACCTCCCGCCGAGCATGGCTGAGTCCATCCCACGAACTTGATAACCTATCTAGAAGGCACTGGATCTGTCCTCGGAGCCTGATTATTGACCACTCAAACTCAATATCTGCATCACTGATGGGTCACGTGGGGCATGCTACGGAAGTGCTAGACAAGACTCATCACACCACACCTGCGTCCAACCAATCGTCCACGCCATCCATGTGCTGAAGACCTCACAGATCGCCGATGAGGTCACGGGCAAGAATAACTTGTGGATCTTCCCGTGATATTAAGAAGGCGGTGGTGAGAGTTATGCACGACTCTCTCTCTTCCCTGCCGTGGTGTTCATTCCTCGAGTATCTTTCGAGAACGTGCGAACTGCTGATCGCATGGTTTGCTGTGTCTACCCTAGTCTCTACTACATGGGACTTGTGACTTCGACGAGATGGGCTGCGCAACAATTCCTACTTGCGTCCCTGCCTTGGCCATTCTCCTGCTCCGATGAAGGCACAGGGGCCCAACCGGTTCCCAGACCGGCTGTCGAAGAGTTCTACAAAATCGGGATGGTCAAGTTCAGGCGACCAGGGAAGTTGGCCCAAAACTCCCCGATCGATGCTATGCAGAGACCTACCCTACGTCAGCAAACTCCCCCCGGGTCCAGGGATCTGATTCTACCAGCACGACAGCTTCCTTTCCTTCATCTCCGTCCTTTGACAATTGACTTTCTGACAGGTAGGTTCAAGTGCAAAAGCAAGAACAACGACAGCCTTGGCCCGTGAGCTGCGGGTAATCACCATTCGCAACGCCGAACTCTTTTTCTCATTTTTCATTTTTCATTTTTCTGCTGACGTCTGTCAGTGACGTTGCTGCAGGTCCCTGTGCGCCGCAATGCGAGTATGGATGGTTTGTTTACATGGATACGGTTCGTCCGTGCTACTTACTTACTATGTACTCGGCGTAATGCACGAACGCCATGATGCGGTTTCCTCGTACCATACCATATATTTGCGTTTTCATCGGCACGGGAAAGAGTGGCATGTGCGGTGTGCGTTTTCGGCCGTCCCTTTGCTATTTTGGATGTTTGTTTGGTTGTTTGTTGGAGGCATTTGTTTTCAGAAATCCCAGGGGGGGACGAAGGAGATCTCTGGCTCAAACGCCTGTGCATGTCCACGACTACAGCCCCTGAACAACCCAGTTTGGTACGGAATGCTTCTTCCAAGAGCAATACTTCAGTTCCTATGTGTCTCGAGTATACTGCTCATACTGCGCAATCTACGGGCAAGGGATAATCCATCCCTTCCAGGAAGCCGCATACACTAGGGACATACATTAGTCTTTATTAAAAACATGAAACACCCTCAGTAGCAGACCACGAGATTAAACAACCCCCATGTTATGTTAATCCTTGAATGGTCCAGTTCTGTCAAGTGAAATAGATCATTAGGCTACATACATAAATAGTAGTAGGTATTCTGGTATGATATAGTACGGCACAAGGGGACATTGCATTGCATTTTTCTTTTCGCCCGCGCACACACACACGAAAAAGGCAATAAGGGAAAAGACTTCAACAGGCACTGTTTATATACATGAACAACAACAAGAACATCATCGTCGTTCTTCCCCGGCGCCGACGCAATCTGTGTTATATTGTGCGCAAGAAACAGAGATGCGACAAAGTGCAAACAGGCATGGCCAAAAGTGTTACTCGTTGGCGCGTGCGCAAATTAATGTGATTGATCGACGGCGAAGCCCGAAAATTACCGTGGGTCGAGAGATCTGACATCCGACCGGGTGATTGATTGATTGAGCTATTGATGATATCTATCGGTCCTGCACATAGGGCAATATCATCTATGATGGAGGTGGCCTGTTGGGCTCGCCGTAGGTATAGGCGGTGTAGATGCCAATGGGGCACTCGTCCTGGTCCTGGAAGTACCAGAAGTTGGTGTCGTTGGTGGAGGTCTTGCCGGCGACACAGGTGCCGGCGCCGACGAAGCATGGTCCAATATCGATGGTGTATGCATTGCCGGGCTCCATGTGGATGGGTGGGAATGCCGGGAATGGGCCTGGTGCTGGCTGATTGTTGTATGTTGTGTGGGGTCCCGGGCAGCTGCCTGGGTTGTAGCCTGTGAAGAAGAACGAGCCTGTGGTTTCCGCATTGTTAGCTTCTCTTTCATTTGCGTAGTTGGAGGTGAGGAGAAATATCCATGTATATTTGAGATGGATGCCCTCGCATGGAAGTGAACGCCAAGTTGAATGAGACTTACCACCACCCTCATAGTCGAAGTTGGAAGTCTTCAGTTGCGACTTCAAGGGGAAGATGAACTCGAGTGTGCAGTTGGCATCGGCGCGAGAGGCCGGGACGTCGAAGCTGAAGATAGACTCAATGTCGTTAGGTGTGAAGACACCATTGTACTGAGGTCCGAAGGATTTGTCAGGCTGTGACTTGGAGATCTGGGTGATGTAGTGAGGGAATTCGAATTGGCCAGGAGTGAGTTCCCGTGGGCAGCCTTCTCTTGGCTTCAATGCGCGCTTCTTCAACACCTCTCCAGGGAATGCAGTAGCAAGGCCCGCCAAGATGGCGATGGCGGCGACAGACTTCATCTTTAGTAGTTGCTATCCAGAGAAGAAAGACAATTAGTGATATGTGTGAATGAGTTCGCTGGTAGTAGCCGTTGATGAGTGTATAACGAGTGACAGTGGTCAAGCGAATGACTATGGCAGAGATGAGGTCAAAACTGGAAAGAGGATAATTAGAAGAAAGGGCTTTGTGATAAAAGATGGGGGGACTATCATGTGGGTATATAGAGGGAGATTGCATCTGTTGCGTTCAACGGCGACGCAAGCAACCAACCCAGTTTTAGCGGCCGAACGAGCGGCCAAAGCAATCATGGATGCCAAACATTATCGTTGAGCGATCGGGATGAGTGGACACGAGGCTGAAGGGACAAACCGAGCCCGTCCAGGGTTGCAGCGTATGGCAATCATGCGCCATTTGGTCTGAGACATGGGACCACAATCCTTCCCTGCTCGGGAGGAGAAGATGCGACCATTTGATGTTTGAACAGGTGATCGAAGCCGGACGTGCAGACGATGGGTTGAAGCTTGTGGCGGCTGTGGAAAGCTTGAGATTGGAGCTTGGAAAGTCTTGTTTGGATCACAACAGCCCTCGGCTGGCCAGGGGAGGGGTGGGCCCTCGTGGCGGTGGAGTTGCGAATCTCTTCACCCGATCTGATTTGCGAGAATGTTGCACGATGGGCCGGCTGGATATTCGGATCGTCCAGGACTAAATAGCCGATCGATAATTCAAGGGGTTGCTCCTTAGTAATCCGTGCGTTGGAAAAGGTGATGGCAATGGCGACGATTGTTGTGATTTCTTGAAATAACCAATCTTGACAGATCACTCACCTAGAGAGGTTTGAAGACTAGAGACCAACGGTTGAACTTTGGATGGGCCAACAAATACTATCAGGAGAGGGCGAATATTAAGCGAGCCGTATTCCACATTGAATACGGGGCAGATTGGAGGTCCCTTCAACTCCCAAGGGGATCCCTGGCAGAAACACACGCCAGACGCTGAAGGCTTGCTCTAGCTTGGGAGTTGCACCACACCGCGATCAAAAACCACCAGGCAGCTTCCTTGCTCAGTCAAGCTTTTGAACTCGGTACGGAGCACTCTCCTCGTGCTCGTAGATATTGTTTGCAGGACAGGACGAGGCCCCACCTTTGGTAGATGAAGGGGCCTCTGACGGCTGAAGGCTGAAGCTTTTTCTTGTGGCTTCGATTAAGCAACGACAAGACGCTGACAGAATTGGGTTTGGCTGAACTCGGTCTGTGTTCGAGTTTTCACCGTCCACAATCATATGTATATGCGTTTCACTGATTTTCAGGTCTTTTTGTCGCTGAGGAATGCTTTCGACCGCGCGAAGGCCTCAAAACTTTGATGGCCTTTCAGGCCACCACGGAGATGGAGTGGCGATGATGTGCGGGTAGCCACTTGGGATCCATCATGGGACCTACGGCAATTCTATCCAGCCCGCAGGCTCCAGGCCCGGCCTGATCTTCGTGTTTTTGTTTCTTTTTGGACATCGTTGCAGGTAGTTTTGGCCGTGACGTTGGTAGGTTTCTGCCACCCACAAATCAAAATAGAATATCACCGTAGCAGCTCATGCAGACTTTCGAGCTTCATCTGCTCACAGCGTCCAGTAAAACGCCGGCCGCGTAACCCTATGCTGTCAGTCATGGGCATCGAGATGCTGCACAGCGAGCTATTGGAGGTATTACTGTGCCCACTTGATTTGACAGGTTCCAGAGATTGAGGATGGCCTTGGTTTAGCCACATTTGCGTCGCACACGTGGTACAGAGGTACACAGAAGATGGCCTATTTTGAGGATTCGATTCTGCTGCATCATGTGTGGCCGTGGGTAGTGTGTTGTTCCTTCCTTTCGCCCTTGAGGCACACCGGTCACACGAAAGAAGGAACGAGTGTTTTGGCTGTAGCTGACCAAAGTCTCCAGCTACCCAAGGTATCTTTGTCTCTCCGTACTCAGTACATTTGGTAACGTATTACAAGGATATTTCATGCCGGGCTGGCTCTCCTGAGGCGAAATAGGCTGGGACTATTGAACTCCGCTGGCATTGACTCGGATCGCTCGTCTCCACCCTGCAGATACACCGGGCCGTATGTGGAATGCACCAGGCGGGTTTGAGAGCCTTTCAATGTCGGCTGTGGGGTTCATGGACAATGTTATCGCTGGCATCGTTTGTACTCCGGGTATTCATCAATTTGAATTGAAATCCTTTGCTCGTGACCAGTTGGTCCAAGGTGCACCCTGATGCAGGAGGCATCTACAATATTGTTTTGGATTATAGCGGACGTGACGATGCTGCAAGGCTGCTAAGTATAAGCGACCGTGAATCGCGGAGGCTGCCATCCCTATGTTTTATCTAACAATAACCAACAGTGTGCTACAATGAAATCCAACACACACACTCTCTCTCTCTAATCCGAAAGACATTATACATCAAAAACCGTTCTGCAGGATTCCGGCCGCTCCATATCAGTCGTTATGGCTACCACCTAGTAGCGTTCATTCCCTTTTCGAGGGCCCCTAACCTGACACCAGTACCTGTAACGCGGGTCTCGACTTGACATGTTCTTGCTTGTTGACGAGGTTGGCGTCGAAGTCAAGCCCCCACCGGGTCGCGAACCCTTCACATATCTCCTGGCATGTTTTGGCTGCTTGCCTGGTTCTGCATCTTCGATCCCAGTCCCCTGCTTGGATCAGCATGATGCTATTCTCGACGAGTTCTTCTTCGACGCTCATGTCGTCCACCTGATCTCGCACAGTCTTGAGTTTGCGACTTGCAGTATTCGCCGCTAATTTAAATTCTTGTAATAAATCTGTGATGGAACGCAGTGTTTGACTCAGCTCATCGGTCTGCGACGCCAGTATCTGAAGCGAGAGCAGGGGGTTTTGCTGACGGAGGAAGGGGATGGTGAGAATGAGTTCATTCACCTCGTCGAGAAGCAGGTCCAGCATCTCTTCCGGAAGGTTCAAGAGCCCCCCGTACAAGAGGGAGTGACTTTGTGTAAAGAGATCTCTCGTTTTATTCGTCCGGTGAGATGCCATCGAGGTATACGCGGTGATCAATCGAGTCACACCATATTCAATATTCCCTTGGGGACCAAGGTCTTTCAATGCGTGTATCGTTCTGCGAACAGTGCCACCACCTTCACTCACCGCATCCTCGGGATTGATGCAGAGGCGAGTTAGAGTTTCGAGGTCCCGAATGCGTTTCCGCATAATGGGTGGAAGGCAGTCATCAGGCTGCTGCTCAAGATCTGAATCTGGTCCATAATCCGAGCCATCATAAGCAGATTCATGTCTCTGGTGTCCCGACTTTCTGTTGCCCCTGGGATCGGAATCGCGGCGTGTCTGAGGAGGAACGTGCAACGTAGGTGATGGGCCGTCAAGTTGGGACGGGTGTGGGCTCTGCATCACCATGCCAAAGCCGAAGTCGTGCATGTCATTCATTTCGTAAGGGCTGTGTAAACCACGCGTGGACGACTCCTGCTCTACAATACCCTCTCTTAGCCCTTCGAGGAAATTAGATTGTTCTTCTTGATCTTCGTCGTCGTCTCCGTCCCAGGCTTGTCCCAGTTCATCAGCCAGGCTACCTAGCCCGTTGTTATCGTCCAGATGTTCAATACTCCTGTTGCTGTGAAGACTTGTCCTACTGAGTCTGCGTTGGGAGAAGGATGGGGGCCTGGAAGACTTGGACGACATGGGTCTTGGTGTTACAGGGGAGCGAGGCTGGTACGATGTCTGTGACGTCCGCGAGGAGCGCCTCGAGTAGGAAGAGGTGCCATTTGTGGTTCCGCTGGTGTAAGGGCTGAAGGAAGTGTTCTCGGTGGAGGAATTGTTGGCGTTGGACAATCGCAGCGACCTGCGTTTTCGCGATGGAGTGGAAGGTGAGGCTGGTGGAGATGCAGCCGTCATTGTTCTAATGCAGGGGCAGCTGCACGTCTATCGTTTATCGATCTAGTAAAAGGGGTGCAAAGAAGCGGGTATCATTTATATTGAAGCATGCTGTTGAAAGAACAAACTCCCAGAGAGCGAGGAACCGTCGTTTGTCGTCTCTCGCGCGTTGCGGTGTGCGTTGGAAAGTCTAGCCAGTGAGGCAGGGATGAAGAGTGACTGAGGTGACCGTCACCAATACCACAGATTGAGCCCGAATCTCAGGGACAAGGATATATGTACTGCGTACTGGGTATTGGTACTCGTACTTCGCACGGAAGTGTTGATGCTGGTCTTTTGACTGTGTTGGCTGCGTTTGGTTTGCTGACTTGGGCTTGCGGGCTTGTCTGGCTGCAGGCTAAAGTTACGGTTCGGGGCGTGCCCAGCAAGGCCACCGAATTGCCAGTGCCACTGGCTGTTGGCATTGCCCGGCGCTCGTTTCAAAAGCAAAAAAGTCTCCATCCTCAACGTCCGTATTTTTCCCACTTCATGTTACCTCGACCGTGCGCTTGCCCAGAGGCAAAACCCTGTAAGAGTCATCAATCGCGAACTCGGTTGGGAATGTAAGTGGGTGACTGATTGAATCGACCATGCCGACCATACGCAGAGTCCGCCCTTCAGATCTATTTCATTTAAATCTCTGCAATCTTGATCCCTACACGGAAAATTATGACTTGGGCTTTTATCTTCAATACCTGATGAGATGGCCATCATTGTTCCAGTGCATTGAGGAGCAGGGCCAAATCGTCGGGTATATCATTGGCAAGGTGGAGGAAACGCCCAAACACATGCAGTAAGTCCAGTCAAGCAAACGAATTAAAACCCCGTCTGTGAGGGAGAATGTTCTGAGTGGGATCAATGTTGTAGGGCATCGCCACATTACTTACCATGGCATGGCCATGTTACGGCCCTATCCATAGCCCCACAGTATCGACGGCTTGGATATGGCAAACTTCTGACTGAGTCGCTGGAGAAAGCATGCAATCAACAAGATGCCTGGTTTGTCGATCTCTTTGTTCGGAAGAGTAATAAAAACGCCATCAAGATGTATGAGACCATGGGCTATTCTACTTTTCGGACGGTGGTTAAGTACTACTCGGACGATCCCACGGGGGTTTCCAAAGACGGGGAGGATGCACTCGACATGAGAAAGTCTCTTGACCGGGACGTGGACCGACAACATGTCCGGGAAAATGGAGAGTCTTTCAAAGTCGATCCAGATGACGTCTTTTGAGGCTTGGGGCCATTTCGATACTCAACGGGATGGAACAGCATATGTACGAATCTCCCCTGCTGAGATTTCCATCAACCAAGCCACGATTTGGCTGGAGTCCATATACCGAATTGGCATTTTCCTGAATAGGTCTGCCCTGCCATACGAGCATCTCGATCCAACAGTACTTGGATAGGACGAAGCGGTCCTTCTAGGGAGACATTTCGACAAATCTAATTGCTTCATGGATGACAAGATTCCATGTGATATCAAATGCCAGATCCGCTCCTCCCCTTTCCTGGTGTGGAACCGTGCGCCTTGTTGTAAGAGAATAGGGAAGCATGCCAAAGCTCACGAGCGAATGGGTTCACTTCTAGAATGGCCCAATACTAGGGAGAAGGACTGATGGAGCGATGAAGCTGCATCTAGATGATTATTAGGAGCGGGAGGGCAGGAAGGAACCGCCCTCAAGCTCTAAACATAAACCACCATCTATCCTCCTGTACTATAGTATAGTAATGGTAATAAGTGACGGCCTCCCACCCCTCCCCAGAAGCATACACACGCCCTGCCATTCACCGCTATTATCTCCATCGCCCACCATCTACTTCCCACCAAATAGCGCACCAGTCCCCTGCCCCTTCTTCCCCTGCATCTTCGCCTCCCTGTTCTTCTCATAATCATTCCTCCGAAAACTCATGGGCAGCAGCTCGCCAATGGTCATCTTGACGACCTCCCCATCCAAACCATCCTCGCCGTACATGTAGATCGGCAGCTCCCCCGTAGTGGCGAACTCGTTGATGAATTGCCTACACATGCCACACGGGCTGGCTGGCGGATTGATGTCGGTACTGACGGCGATGGCGCGAATCACGGGCATCGCTGGCCGTTTCATCGACGCTACGATCGGTGCGATTGCACAGCGCTCCGCGCAGATCCCAACGGGCGTGCTGGCGACTTCGACGTTTGCGCCTGTATGGTATGTTCCGCTTGTGAGGAGCACGGCGGCCCCGACGCGGAAGTTGGAGTATGGGCCTATACAAAGGGTTGAGTGTGAGTGGTTTTGAGGGTCTTGAAGGCTTGCGGTATGGTGGGGTGGGTTATTGATTCCTTGAAGGAGTAGATTCTCCATTCTTTGCTCCGATAGTGCGACACCAATGCCATCCTCTCCATCGCATAACTGAATCAGATAACACCGCTAGGGCTGTGCCAGATGACTTACAATACGCTGTCTCCTTCGCCTCTATCGCAAGTGTCGCCAACTTGGTCAATTCCTCATTTGATAAGGGAACAAGTGGGTCTCCAGACGCCATGGTTTCCGTGTAATGTTTAATGAGCGTTTACTTGAAAAGGAGAGAAACCCCAGGTATAATACAGGGAAAGCACGATACTCGTAGCAATGTGGAACAATGGACAACGTCACATCAAGATTCCAGAAATTCCAAGTGGTCGGTGGCAGGGTAGCCTTGCCAAGCCTTTTCTGATATCGCGAGGCTGCGGGCAGCATGCGTCATAGCACATTTGGTGGATGATGCGACTGGAATCACAGCAAATATCTACATCACGATCTCCCAAACTCGGGAGCATGGGAGTCCGGTGGAGAAAGTGCCAACAGGCCGCCAAAATTTGGCTGGGAATGGCCTTGTATTGATTGAGCAGAGTCTATCTATCCGTACATAAAGATAATTTGGCCTGCAGAAAACGGTTGTTCCTTCAGGCACCACTTTTGAATCTTGAATCCTGCATTTTTGAGATGATCGACTCATCGGTCGTTGATCACGCCTGTTCGTAACTGTACATTCTCGTTCTCTCGCGTCTCCGCGCAGGAGGAGCGTGTGCATCATGTTGGAGAGGGGAGCTGAGATCTGATTTCGCCGACCCAAATCTATTCAGACAGCCTTCCCCCCGTCTGAGATGCTTTTTATCACAGGTGAGAGAAGATTTAATGTACATCGCAAGCATCGGTGCCGACGGTACGACCCGTCAACTCATGTTTGTTGGATAGGATTTCTTGCAAGGCGGTCGTCGCGCGACGCGCAGGTATGCATCTCTAGTGCCAAAACGACGTTCACACAAGTCTTGATGTGCCTTAGCTATTTTCAGCCGGTTCTGGAGCCTTCTTTCTGCTGGCGAGAATCTCATCGACGACGCCGAGATCAAGCGCCTCCTCGGCACTCAGGAAGTAGTCGCGTTCCATGAGCTTCTCAATATCAGGCAATGTCAACTTCTTCTTTCCGGTCAGATGTTTCTCGTAGATCTTGTTCAGGACCTCGCGTATCCGCAGGATCTCTTTCGCGTGGATGGCGATATCAGCTGCTGTGCCGTAGTGGCCGCCGCTTGGCTGGTGCAGCATGATGCTCGAGTGTGGAAGACAATATCTCTTGCCGGGTGCACCACCCGCGAGGAGCAGGCTGCCCATTGACGCAGCCTGTCCAAGAACTAGTGTTGAGACTTCGGGCACGATGTAATTCATACAGTCGTATATTGAGAGGCCGGCCGTCACTGAGCCCCCGGGGGAGTTAATGTACATGGAGATGGGCTTGTCGGACTCGGACTCGAGGAATAGAAGAGATGCTGTGACCGTTGCGGCCATCTGGTCGTCAACCTCGCCATACACTGAAACAATCCGCTCCTTCAGTAGCCGGCTAAACAGGTCTGTCGTATGGTGGAGTCCACCAATGTTCTCCGTAACGAAAGGCACCGGAAGCCAGCCCTGGTTGGGCGCATTCCTCGAGTAATGTCGCTGTTGTCCCCGTGCCTGCAGGGCTATGCATGGTGCAACGACGTTGGCACGCGCTGATAGCCGCGGAGTTATTCGAAGGAGCTGTTTCATTTTCTATGAGGGACAACGGGGAAGAAAGATCGCGTCGTAGAAAGGAATTAGAGAAAGACGAGGATGAAATTTGGACATCAGCCTTGCGGGTTTGACAAATCCGTACGGTGGATCACACATGCAGCCTCCCCAGCCTTACTCATATGTACTAACAGGTCGACGCGGCTAATACAGTTCAGAGTACTCCGTAGGTCGGGAATGCATCACGAGACCACAAGCACCAGCGCGCATAGTTCTATGTCTCTACAGTATCTTCAAGTATATATCATGGAACCCATCTGTATATAGCAACCCAGAAGTACACAGAGACGTGGAATAAGTCGGAGACTGCAGAGAGACGAATCTGTCATGGACAAACCCCATATATTGCAAAGTGATGGTAAAGTTAATTCATTGAGCCCGTGCCCGAGCAGCGGCTATCCTGCTTAGGATGTCCGCTATGCCAGCACTTCCCGGAGGAGTGTTGGCGCTTGTGCTTGTAGCGGCTTCGGTACGACTTCTTATCAGTAAGGTCTTTAGCCCTCGTCGCATATCCAACTCGATGATGTCTTCCTCCAGATCGATATTCGCAGGCTTATTTTCATGGGAATCCCCATGTCCTGAGCCTTCCGGCAGCAGCCTCTGAAGTTCTATTCCATCCTCGGTCTCGGTGGGCGGTCGAGCAGAAGATGTCGCACGACCTTCCTCAGCGGCCTCTAGATCCTGGTTATCCGGGCTTTCGTGTGACTCTTGTGCTGACGGATCACCCTCGGCTTTGAGTTTCTCGTTTCCAAGGACCAGTACCACCAACTGCAGGCCAAATATGAGGAGATCCATCGAGACGAGCCTCCATTTTGAAACCGGCCCCGCCTCTCCCACGAAATCAATGATCAGCCCCCCATGGAGATATCCTCGCGAGGCCCAGCCCTTGGCTTCTGGTCTAGTTGATAGGAGATGTGTCGCAAAGCAAAGGACGTTGATGAATATGACGGGTGGTAGTTGGAGCGCGGGGGGATTGTGAAGTGCCTGTGAGACTGCGCGCAGTAGGAGGAAAAGTGTTAGGTTATCCTGGAGATACAGAGCCCCAAGTTGGAGGAAGATGACTGCATCGAGTAATCGGAGGAGGCTTTGAAGGGTGGCAGGTTTATCTGGAACGCGTAGTGGTTTATTTGTAGACAAGGCAACGGTCTCATTCTGAGTGGCATTCATTCCAATTTCTGCAGAGAAGAGAAGAAGAATGACGAAAATGTCATCCTTGGGTTACAATCACTGCATCTAAGTCCGGCATATGGCTTTGTGGGCGCAAATGAAGCGTACGGAGGGAGTACGGAGTACTAACTCACTGAATCTCCAACATGCTGGCGGCCAACTTGACAATCGTCGATTCCCATGCCAAGCCCTCCGGTCTTGTCACGTGGTCCAGAGTTTCCCTTGGGACTCTAGTCTCACTTTCACATTAGCCAACCTCCATCCATCATTGCGAGTTTATCGCCCTCCTGCAAGGCTCCCCAAGCTTTCAATCATCGGAAGAGGCCAAGATTCCTCCTTGTGCTGGATCATATTCGTACTCGATAGTAGCCACACCAAATTTTTTCCGTCCTTGCTTCGCCTCCACCTGCAGAACCCCTTTGTCGGAGCCAAGTGTCATTTCCAGAACGAGATCAATATCAAGTCTCTTGGGATATTGACCGGTCGTGGCCTTGATTCTTGCACGCTCAGGTTGCACAGCGCTTGCTAAATTCATCTTAATCCTTCCGACCTTCCAAACTTCTATTCTCAGTTAGCATATTGGACGCCTTAGGGGAGTGTTTTGCTTACGGTCTGGGTCCAGTTGCTCAGGCGCATCCTGGTTTCTGCAGGCATAGAAATCTTGATATACGTTGTACTCCGGTTTGGAAATGTCAGTTTCTTTCACTACAACATAGCACTGGATGGGTCTCTTCAAGTTCGCTGAAACCTTTTCACCCTAGTTTGAAGTCAGCATGTTTCGAACGTGGGAAGTTGAGTACATACACGATTGACATGCCATATCATCTTGTTCTTCGCACGCCGTCCCTCTTTTGGGCAAACATAGAGATCTTCTGGAGAATGGACTCCTTCAACGAACTTCTCATGCACAGAGAATCCAATATGATGGCGACAGCGGCGGTAGGTCACGGGCGAATTTTCTAGGCCTCTGATGACTGCGCCTCGAACGATAGCAGACCATGGTCGAGCTGGTACAACAAGCTCCGGTTTACCTTTCAGGTCACTATCGATGAGGCTTTGCAATTTCATCTTCATGTAGGGGGAAGAACCAAGCCCTCCACAAAGGACGATTGTCTACTTTGAGTCAGCAGCCATGTGGTTATTGTGAAGGCCCAACCTACCCGAACCGAAGGGACCTTGGCTTTCTGAGCACTTCTGATCTGCTTTTTGACCAGCTCAGACATTTTCTCGACCACTGGCTCAAACATGGATGCAATATCGGCGCTGAGTTCGTCAATTTGGTGTACGAGAATGGTTAGGTTGGTGGCAGGACTTACTCCGTGATTTTTACCACGTCTTCCTCAAAGTCGTAGAGCTCTGCAATATCTGGATCATCACTATCGAGCGTCTTCATCTTGAGTGGGAGTTCATAGACTCGCCCATCGCCATGGTCGCCGCTAAAGTCACGTTTGATGCCCTCAAACGTTTCCATGAAGAAGCTCTGTGCTCCAATTTTGGTGGGAGGAAGGCTCGTGAATGCTATGCCGAATCGTTCTTGCATAAGCTTGTGCAAGTTTCGATCGATCCACGTTGCTCCACATTTGCCGCCTAAACGAGAAAATCAGTTATCCGTCCAAGTCTTGTTGGGTTGGAACCAAACCTTCTCCAACGCACGCTTCTTCAAGCTGAAGAGGATCCGTTTTGATGATGCGGTATGTAATCAGGTCAATCGTGCCTCCACCACAATCAACGATCAGGACACAAGTGTTTGGCTAAAGATAGTCAGATGGGGTGTCTTGTCTGTCAGTAAGTATGCCAAATTACCTGAAATGGTTTCGCGTCAAATGTGGTGACGACAGCTTTCAGAGCAGATATTGCCGCTGCTTCAGGCTCATCCGTAAGGATGATCTCATCCCTTTCGCGACTACCGAAGCCAGCTTCCTCAGCCGCTGTCCGAGTAGCCTGCCGAGCAGCCAGAGACCAGGTTGCCGGCGTCGTGATGGAGAAGATGATGGCGGTTTGTTCAATCGCGGTTCTTCCGATCAAATCCTTGAGAGAGGTGATGGTATGCTCATAGAGCATGTACAGAAAATCTGAAGTGACCTGTTGTGCAGATTTTCCTTCGGGGAGGCGCATGAGGGTCGTGCCTATGGATTGCTGCAGATCAGGGTCATCAAAATCGGTTACTCGGGTATTACTGTCGAGCAGAAGCTTGAACCACTGTGTGCTCAACATGCCCGCCTTGACATCGTAACCCCAACGATCGTTGGAAAAATTATTCTCATCGGCATATGCGATCCGGGTTGGGACCTTCTCCTGTATGTCATTTTGGCCACCCGTCCATCTTGAGATCACTACGATCTCGCTCCAATCGCGAGTCGTGCTTCCATATGCAATTCCTGTCACGGTCAGAAAACATCAGAAGAAAGCGGAATTAGTAATACCTGAGAAGGTTGTGCCCAAATCAATCCCGACGATGATTTTGTTGCGAGCCTCAGCTTGTTTTAGCAGCCTCCTCTCCTTTGCTTGGGCCTTTCGTTCTTCTTCTTCAGGAGTTTGTGGTTCCACTATTTAGGTTAGTTCTCTTCTGTATACTTTCGGTTACCTGTAAATAGCTCACCGGTTCTCTTCCGTTTTGTCGGGGTTTTAGGACTGCTGTTCGTCGTCGTCGCTGTTAGACCTTAGTTGCGTTAAAGACGTGTTCTGCGATCAAACAAACAAGACTTACCCTCAACACGTCGACCTGGTTCCCGGATGCCGAGAATATTTTCGTTGGAGCGCATGAGGCCGATCAGTGCCTTCAGCTGGCTGGAGGCTGGTGAAAGACTGAATGCTTGTTAGAACATTAATGGGAGGGGTTAGAAAGGAGAATGGGAAATGAAGGAGAAGAAGCGTGGCAGAGGATGGTCAGGTTTTCCACATACTTATGGCAAACACAGAATTCACTTCACCGCTCAGGTCAGTGGATATTCACTTGAAATGAAGTCACTTCACTTTCACTTCTGACCTTACTTTGTACTTGTAGATCTTCATACAGCCAATTATCCTTCAGCCGTGTGCTTACAATTTTACGTCTCACTCACTGGCTTCTCAGCATCACTCTCAAAGAGGTATTTTCTAGATCTCCTTAATTAGATGGATCCCAGTTTCTAGGGTGTTCTTCATCGCCATGAGATAAGTCTCTGAAGTCAAGCGAGAAGTGTCACTTACATCCTTGTGTCAGCTACACTGATCCAGGGACGAAAATATCATGGGATCCACTCAGACAAAAATTCCTTCACCGAAACCGAAGGAGCATCTCATGGACCACGCCTCAGACCCTATCAATTCTGCAAATCCCCACTTGACGCGAGCTCGTCTTCGTCCACCAAATCAGAACGGACCCAGTCCAATTACAATCAATGGGGATTCGGAGGAAGAAGCTGAAGCCGACAAACGACCCAGCAAGCTCCCCAAGGCAAGTCAAGATGCAGATGAAGATGCAGAATACAAACCCAAGAGTCATGAGTCGACTAGATCAGCTCAAGAAGCCTATTTCATCGAAATCCTCAATACGGTCAAAGAAAATGCAAAAGATGACCCAGACTTTGATTATGCTGGGGATATACCTGTCCAATTGAAGCCGCCCCAGCTACCCAAAGATTTGACAACTTCCCACCAACGCATTTTGAGGCTGAGTCTGGAAAGACACACCACAAAAGTACAAAACCCGTTACTCAGAAAGCGAATCACTGAGTTGAAAGAAGAGGCCGAGAAACGGAAATTCAAATTCCAGGAATTGAGTGCCCAACTTCGAGCGGCTGAGGAGAAGAACCAGGAGCTCGAGAAAAATTTTAAAGAGATCCAGGATGAACAACTCCAGCTTATCGGCAAAGACAAAATCCCCTGTGAGCCAGATAGCGAGGTCAGCGCTGAGCTGGCCAAAATCTTCCGTAGCTCAAAATCTTGGGCATCACGGTGGGCAATTGCAGAATGGACTGGTCTCTGCGATTCCGAGATTGATCGAATTACATCATTCCTGCGCGACGGTGTAGTTGGCCGGCTTGCGACAGAGCGGTTTATGACGCTCGTAGAACGTAAACAAGTTTCCTCCCGGATGGTTACTAGTGCCGTGGTCAACCGAATGATCTGTTATGCTACTCTTCAAAATCCATTCAAGCACCTTCTGTTGGATGAGACCGACTCACGAGACGAAACAGTTGAGGATGCTCTGAATTGGACTGTGGTCATGGCAAAGATGAGCAAGTATTTCCATCCTGATCCTCGAATTTGATTCTAATATGGTCTAGCTTCCAGGGCGGCGGGAAACAAGTTGAGGGCCGACATTCTCCGTGCTATCGATCGACCCTCTTCAGTGCCTGATCCTCATCTATCGACGGAGAAAGATCAAATAATCCAGAGAAGAGCCACTGCCCACATTCAGAGAGTATGTTTGACCACTTTACAACAAGCCAAACCACTCCTCCGACCACTCGACGACAAGCAAAAAGCGCAGCGAATGACGGAATTGCTCGCCATTGTCACAGATGCTCTGAATCTTTCCAGATCTCTTTCGCAGCAGTATCCTTACATTGGTGTTTTTTTCCTAGACGATAAGGATATGAAAAAACAGCAGTTCAAAATCAACCTCCCAGTGTACCAAGCCCACCGCGGAATGAAATTGAGAGAAGACGACGAGGACGATGATGGACGTGATCCAAGAGATCTTGGTATCCTTGGCCGGCCTTTAGATTTTGTTATTGAACCGTTCATCAGAAGAGCTGGGAACGAGGAGGGTCAGAACTACCAGAAGTTCAAAATTTTGCACAAGGCTATTGTGTGGATGGTGTCAGATGCCGACCTGGATCAGAATCTCAGAACTCCAACAAAGAACGTTCCACATCTGGAAGAGTGCGCTCATCTTCAGACATCTGAAGCTCAAGTGGATGTTCCAAACTCGCCAATGACACCACCACTCAATTCCACCCGCGTTTTTCACGAGAGTCCCGAAAAATCACGCAAGGAAGACTGCAAAAAGTCCAAAGGCCATGACAAAGTCGTCCTGAAGTCTGCACAAAATGGCAGGCTTGGACACCCAAGTGTCTCCACAAGGGAGCAAATAAGGCAGGATGTGATTAACAACCATTTCGGCTCCTCAAAACTTTCCCAAAACCCAGAGAATAGTACAGTCAACTCTTCCCAAGAGGGCAGCAGAACCCAAAAGATCAAAACTGAAGAATCAGAGCAGTTGTCATCAACCATCATGGGCCAGACAGCCAACGGCAAGCGAGGCAAGGATTGGATCCCCTCGAGCGATGGGCCAAGCAAGAAGCGAAAACGATTCGATGCGGAGACTGGCAATGGAACCTCCGAGAGGGATCGCAGCTGTGAAGAGAGCCCATTAACGCAGATCGTAAGGAGGCCCTTCCCACCCAATTAAATGACCATCGAAACTAACACTCACGCAGAAGCAAGAATATTGACCGCCCCAAAGAAGGAAAAGTGTGAACAAAGGGCCAATTTGAGATCGGAAACCAACAACGAGGGCTGTTTGAGTAGATGCCTTCCACAATGAGGAGGTCATCCTATGGTTTTTTAAGAACACAGCTTCTAGCTGATCCAAAAGCTACCAAAATTTTATTGCACGTCTCTCTTCATTCAATCTCGTTCTCGTGATGCCACAATTTGAGACCGATTCCCAGGTCGTTCCAACCACACTTCTGTCCTTGCCCCTCAAGGCAAACCCCATGTTAGCTCCTCCTTCTTGAACCTCTACACCTGCCATCAACCATTCACATATCCCCCCCCGTCCGCACTTCGCGTTACAATGGCTTCATACTCGTCCAAGAAATTCTCAGCATCTCCTTAGCCCAGACCGTCGCGAGAAGCCATATACGCTGGCAACACACCACCAAGTAGCGCCAAAAGTGCACAATTAACGACCTGAAGAGCTTCCCAATATCAAGTGGTGGCAGGCTACCCTTGCTTCATGTCACAAATGCAAGTGTCGATACCTTGATCGACAGAATAGCTGTCTTCCAGAGTACATGCACCCTTCAAAAGGATGGGACTATGGTTTAGAGAGATGGCAAAGGTCTGTAACCGAGAAATCATTACATTGTTTCAAGCAGTTTCGGGAGCCGCACAATGTGCATTAGCTGCTCGAACCATCAGCCAGGACTCAGACTACTTGTGAATGTATCGAACTTTATAACGAGCCATTCGTTCACAGGATCATCGATGGATTATATCAAGGTTGGTTATGTACTGGCAGTACACAAAGCTGTTTGTCTGGGGGATGGCTCCACTACCAGTCCTCGTCAACCCCTGAATTGTGCAGCCTCGTAAAGACAATCCAAACAACACCGAATTTTACCCGAGCCACTAGAGATGGTTCAAACCTACCATTGATTGAGGTGATGTGTCTGCCAGGCTAAAATGAACCCTTCTTGATATTCTGTCCCCAAACCCCGATCACGCATTAGCGGTGGGCCAGTCGTTGTAGTTCTCATCTGGCGTACGGTACGGCCCATAATAAACTGAATCACCTCGATCATTCTTTGCAAATGGTATTCCTTTTTTGATGCGGGTGATTACATCCTGCCGGCTCATTAGTCAATATTCCAGTGTCCCAATTAGTAATAACGCACCGGGTTGAATATGAATGGCCTTCCAATCATAAGCAGGTCGATCTTGCCCTCCTTGACCAGCCGCTCCGCTTCCTCGACGCCATAGTCCTGATTGACCATGAGCAGAGAAGCACTACCTGGAAACTTGATCAAGCCACCAAACTTCAGGACTGGGTCGTAATTTGGTGGTAGTAGGAACCCTTCTGGCCTCGGAAAATGATTGTACGCATCGACGGATTCAACATGGATGTCAGCCCCGCGACGGCATATAGTGATAATGCCCACTTTTCGCTTCACGAATTCCTTGATCAGATATGTGTACGTCTCCTGCATCTCGTCGAAAGTGACGATCGAGTCATTCAGGGCGTCGGTAGGGCTGATCTTAACGCCAATGAGTTCAGGTCCACCGAAAGCTTCGCTGGCAGCATCGACGAGCTCCAGCGCAAAGCGACAGCGGTTTTCCACAGAGCCACCGTACGCATCAGTCCGCTTATTAGCTCGCCTATGAACAAGCGATTAGCATTCTGAGAGCCGGGGGAGGGGATCAGTTTTAAGATTCTCCTTACGAATTCAGAAATTGTTGTACTAGGTAGCCGCTGCCAGCCAAGTCAACACTTGCCATACTTCCGGAAAGTCATGTCTTTATACCCTTGGCAAAGAAGCTCGATGCCATCGAACCCAGCTTTTTTGGCCAGTAGAACTGATTTTCGATACATCTCTATCACCTCTCGTGGGTCCTCGATAGCCGTTACATTGTTGGTGTGGCCCTAGGCATCTTGGTTAATGGAGTCCGTAGTATCAGAGAAGTGTTCTCACGGGATGACCAGGTAAGTCGTGGTATTTCCCATCCTTGGCTGGTATAGATGATGGCGCAAGCACAGGGCGGCCTCTTCTTTTCATTATAGGCATTTCATCATGCTGGCATCGACCTATGACGACTTATGTTACGGCAAACCCAATTTGCATCACCTAGGTAAACTTTTTGGGGCGGCTACACACCTGCGTGCCATGCCTGCATGAACATGAGAGCTCCTTCCTTGTGGACAGCATCAACCACCGGGCGCCAGGCTTCGGCATGCTCATTGGAGAACATACAAGGGGCATGTGGCCAATCTGTCCCGGTCCAGTCGATGAAAGTGCCTTCGCTCACGATCATGCCAGGGCCGTCCCGAGCTCTATCAGAATAATGCTTGACCTGAGCTGGACCGGGTTTGCAGGAATCAAGGCATCGATTTCGTGTCATCGAGGCCATAGCCACTCGATTCCGCAATACAAGGCCCTTGCCGAGGGTTACAGGGTCGAAGAGAACCGACATAGCAAGGGATTGTGCGTAAACGGGTAGCAAGGGCAATCTCTGGGAAGCAGCTGGCGAACTTGATATTGGAAGGTATAGTTTCAGGAAATTAACAGAATGCTTTGCCATTGATCATATTTCACAACACCTTTGCTTTATGTACCCAGGCATACAAGTAACTGGAGTATTCCCGATTGGGATGTGGATAGGGAGACCTCTTGGTATACGGAGTTTGAGCCAATCATTTCAATGCCATTCTCCGAAACCCGAACAAGGCCGGCGGAAGCGTCTGTGGGTCCTGGGATGATTTAACACGAAGAGGGGGCATCGTTTTGGCACCTGTTCTAGTAAGTGTTCCATCTCACCCCTTTCCATAGCCCTGTGCGGGCGTTGAGTGGGTGATGAGGAGTCCCACAGCGTGCCCGCAATGCCGTCGGGCCAAACGACGATGTATCCGCAAGGAGTTCAGCGAAAAGTGTGAGCAATGCGAACAGAGACAGCTAATCTGCGAAGGAAATGGGCAGATACAGCTTGTCGGCCAGAGACACATAGTTCCCCGAATCTTTGCAACCGCGAGCACCCTCAGAGAGCCTCCACAGCGACTAGAATCTGAGATAGGACCAAGGCAAGAGTTATCGCGCGGCACTGCAATTGAGCTCGTTGACATTTACCTCGACAAGTTCGATCGGAGGCCGCATAGCATCTTCCATCCAGCAACTCTCCGGCTATCGGTCCATAATGGTACCCTGAGCGAAGCAGTTTTACACGCCCTCTGTGCCATCGGGTGCAAATTTTCGGGGAATCCCGACACCCGCTCCCGTGACGCTGAATTTGCAGCGGAATCGAAGCGGCTGCTGCAGGCGGGCATTTCGAATATTTGTCTCGAGAATATCCAAGCTTGCATCTTGGTTGCAATGCTGAGCGTTGGTCATGGTGATAGCGCTGGGGAAGCACTATTCTTCCGTACGTATATCCTGCCCAGGTTGTTGTGGGAATGGGCATTCGACGCATCAGATGCTAACCCGGGCTAATAGGCATTGCCTGCGCCATGGCAGAGATCATGAATCTGAATTCTTCTGTCTTGGAAGGCTCTGTCATCGACCAAGAGATAAGAAGGCGGGTGTGGTGTTCGTTGTACATGACCGACATGTGGTGCATCTCTGGGCAAGGACTGCATAGTCAGATGAAGGATGTCCAGGTGAAGATCGAGCTGCCAATGAACGACAGCACTTTCGTGTCATTCAAAACTGGCCAACCGTTCACCACTGATCCCAAAGAAGCCGGAATATGGGCCCAGATGATGACACTCGTTCCAATATTTGGACCAATTTACAATATCAATCGTCTCATGGCCAACGGTGAACCTAAAACCATCGAGTTGGACAGACAAGTTGAGGAACTTGCTAGAAGCCTGCAAGATTGGAAAGCCAAGCTGCCAGCGGATGCTCAGATGAACCAAGCAAATCTTCTTCGTCGACAGAGACATGGCCAAGGTGGAGTTTTGATCTCGATACATCTAGCATACCACCACTATTCGACGCTCCTTTATTTTCGATATCTTGAAGCCCAGCGACCAACATCCGCGACCGACCGCACATACGCTGCACGCTGCAAGGCGCATGCTTCGTCCTTCAGCTCTCTGTTGCGTCAGTCTCGACAATTGAAAGGTTGTGACGTGGTGTTTCCAAATATCAGCCACATGGCAACCGTCTCCTCGTCCGTCCTGCTTCATACCCTCCTCTTTGGTGAGCTGGATGAACTCCCCACAGTTCGCCAGGAGCTCAACTCCAACTTCGAGGCCCTGATTGAACTTGCGCAATATTGGCCCACCACCTCTGCTATGGTACGTGTCCTATCCATCGAAGAATGGAGTTCCTCCCTTCAGAGCTCCACTCTTAGCTCTTCACACCACCCCTCCTAACGTCAAGATATCACACAGATCGAACGCCTGGTCGTCTTCCAAGACATGTGTCTCCTCTCTACGGAGATAGAGTCCGGAACACATAGACTAGATGGGTGGATGCTGAGGTTCTTGATCGAGCATTCATTGGACATCGAGGCTAAGAAGATGGAAGTGAACCCGGTAACGCTGAATGCCGATCTGGAGAGGTTATCATCAAAGGGCAAGGAGCTCGCTGAACAGGGTCGATATCTGAGCTTTGGAGCTTCGTGAGGTTTTCACCCTGCGGTGAATTGAGATATTGTGGAACGGCTAAGCGAACGTCACGATCAATACTGCATATCTTGTGGCGTTATGTAGGCGCAGACGACCTGGTCTGCGAGAGGAGGATTCAATATGGGCAATATTTCTGATTCTGACAATTCATCTTGTATTCTATCTTCCTATTTTCATGTTCCATAATTCTCGTGAGAGCATGATTTGGGTAGATATCATGCCGGGATAACTAGCTCAGGGCCAGTAAATCTAGCGCTTGTGTTAATGCCATTTCAACATCGTATACTGATCAATTCTGCACACGAGAAGACAAAGCCTAGGTTGCTAGACAGAGATATTATATCTCAGCACATGCCTAAGTGAGGATGTGGCTGGTGTGCGCGGAATTGCTAGGGAGGCTGTGGCGACGAGATAAATACTCAACCAGAGCACTGGCAAAGACGGCTGGGGTTTCCGGGGTCCGGTCAACCATCGGGACATTAAGAGGCAGGTACTTCACAAATCCAGCGGAGGACCATATTCAGTGCGTGCCGGATTATGTTCTTCATGACAGATGTTCTTCATGACAGATGTTCTTCATGACAGTAACACATAAACAAGGCCATTCTTGCGAGCTCCAGCAACCCTTCTTTGACCGGTGTACTAGCTCCCTAGGAGGCATGGGATGCGGGAATCTGACCCGATTTGCAGATTTATGTGGCTACCCACGGAAGTGGAACAATGCAGTTGATGTTGTGGGGGGAAGAAGGCCTCATTACTCATCAATCATTTTTTACTCCATCACTTCGCCATATCACTTCGCCAGGATCCCCGCAATCTGGCAGGACAAATCAAGGACAGAAAGCTGTTCGTCAACACCGTCGATAAGCCGACGATCGAACTCTGAAAAGAGCTGTGTCAACTGGTATTTCTTCTTGTTGTCGACGAGTTCATCAAAGATGATCTTGTTGTAGAGGCTCAGGAGGACCTCGTTGGCGGCGTATCCTGAAGCGGTAATGTCTGAAATCTCCTTTGCGATGGAGTTGTAATTGCGGGTGTTGCCCTTTTGCAGAGTCTTCAGGAGGTGGTCGGTCAAGTCAACTGGAAAGACGCCACTGATCTCGTCTATATCGCCGACTGTGATGCTGGCTGCAGCCTTCACCGGCTTGAGGTTGTCGGCATCGTCCATATCCTCATCAGAGTCGTCTGGAACCGCCTTTGGTGCGTGGCCGTTGGAGATAGGGTTTCCCGCGCCGACGAGACGGGCTGCACTCTGTAGCAGATTGATGGCGCGACGTAGATCCCCATCAGAAACCCTCAGCGAGCGTTCTATGACGCCTGTATCGTAAGAGACATTCTCCGCTTTCAGGATCTCTGCGACTCGGCCCACGGCCTGCGGTCCCTCGAGAGCCTTGAATCGGAATTTCGAGCATCGACTTGCGAGCGGTGCGATGATTCGGCTGACGTAGTTGCAGCACAAAGCAAATCGTGTGATCTTGGAATGAATCTCTATCACTCGGCGGAGTGCTCCCTGCGCGTCTTGCGATAGCTGATCGGCTTCATCAAGCACGATCACCTTGAAACTTGGACACGGGTACCGCTCTCTGTATTCCTTAGAGGCAGGTGCATTGACGAGGTGAAGAGCAGCAAAAGTCTTGATTCTCTCCCGAACGACAGTTATTGATCGTTCATCAGACGCATTGAGTTCCAGCACCCGACTTGAATATAGTTCAGGTCCAAAAAGTTCTCGACAGAGGGCAAGAATAGCTGATGTCTTGCCAGAGCCTGGTGGTCCGTATAAAAGTAGATGTGGGAGATTGTTGGCGTTGACCATACGACGGAGCGTCTCGGTTGCATGCTCTTGGCTTTTCACCTCATCCAAGCTTTTCGGTCGGTACTTCTCGATCCACGGTTGCGCTCTCGCGGCGACTGTGTGCTCTGAAGATCCTTTTGGCTTGCTATCGGATTTGGCAGCTGCCGCGCGGGCTTTGTTGTCGAAGAAATTCGACATCTTGGAAATTTGTTGAAGTGGGTGGCAAATCCAGAGCGAGGTGTTAGAAGGATTCAGAAGGACTTCAACACCCACTTATGTTCCCACAGGCTATGATGAGTGCTTCCTTCGGGAATGTTGATACTCCTTGAGAACTTCTGGGTGAAGTCCGACTTGCCTGTGGAAGTCGAACCCGGCGTGGTGCTGAAGGGACTGGGAAAGTCCGTGAAGTGATGTAAGGGAGATGATAGAGAGTTAATGTCACTTAAACATTGGACGAGACAGTTCTTAGACGATTTACTTGCTAATGCGGGATTCAAAAGGCGCTGATTCAAATGTTGAGTATGGTCCGTCCTGTGGTGGGGAAAGAAGTGATATCGAAAACGCGTCGTTACGCGCACGCGAAATGGTCTTGGCGCGTGGCCGTAAAGTGGTTCACGTGACAAGGCTGAGATTTTGAAATGCAGGGCAAAAGAGGTTGTTAATAACATTCATTAATTGGGCTAGTGGCCTGCTATATCATGCTTCATAACTCATCCCTAGCTCTCCCTGAAGGCCCAACCTCCACCTCCATCATTCTCTTCAAGGTATTGCGACCCTGATTTTGACCTTCCTGCATTGCTTCGTCAGACTCTTCGGTGCTAGACGAAGATTGTCCTGTTATACGCTCGATCTCTTCCACAATGTTCTCAATTTGCTCTTTCTGCCGCTGGGGATGCCTCTTCCAGTCGCCAGCTTTAGGTGGATGTTCCAAACTGAAGGGCGGGCGTGCAGAACTATGGCTAGGGACATCCACCCCGGACATTGACATCGAAAGAGAAGGCTTTGGCGGTCCAATTTTTCCGAGGTCTGTTGAAGAATTTCCGAGAATTATTGAGCCAATACTGGCCAGGGTAAACCATAGCAGGCGGAAAGGATAGTAGATCAGTAATAAACTGGGTCCGTACAAAATCCTCCTGTAGAACAGCCAGGCAATTGTGACGATCAGCATCCACCAAGCTGAGCGTAGATACCAACTGTCCGACTTGCTACTGCGGACCAGCTGACTGAGAAGGCCTCTGGACGACTTCAACAGGTCTGTGGTGCCGCTATAGCTCTCGGTCAGTCCAGCCAGTGCATCTTGACTCTCGTTCAATGTCTGCTGCGCGAATTGCGACTGGGCCAACTCGCCCTCCAATTGATTGTGTATCCTCCTCAGCGCTTGAGTTACATCATCCGCCGACCGCAGCGCTATCTCGTCCTGGGTCAACTTCTCATGTTTGGCCGATCGACGTGGATTTCCTTGGTCCGCAGACTCTTTGCGACCGGTAAACAAAAGCTCGCGATTCTGCCGCTTGAGATTTTCTGACTCTCGTTTCGCTTGTAGTTGCGCTCTTCTAAAATTCGCACGTGCGGATTTCAAGTCCTCCTGCAGGCGTACGAGTAGGTCTGCATTCCGCTCGTGCTCGTTTTCTCGATCCGGTCGCGGAGAAGGAATGTTTCTTCTTTTGATAGGGATATTATCGTTGTGAACCTCTTGCCCTAGGATTTCAAGGGTATCCTCGTGTGCTTTTAATCTTTCATGGATATCTGTTGCAAGTTCTAGTCGTCGTTCGTCGTTGTTTCCATCGGCTGCGGAGAAGGTCTTCAGCTCTTGTATCACAGCCAGGGTCTCTTTAAAGGCATCGGAAAGTGCCTGTAAACGCTGAGATAGCGAGGAGGTCATGATGATCTCAACGCGAGTTCATGCGACTCAACGAGGTGGGCTGTGATTATGTGCTCGTAGAGGACTTGGTGTCAAGTAAATACATTGGGTGAGGGACAAAAATTGTGCAAACATGACAAATATGGCAAACATTTCGGAGGACCTTAGCGCGGATTTTCTGTGAAGCTCGCTGCCATGAACTCTTGTATCTTCTCAAGCCCGCGACAACAGACCGAACTATTTGCCCCAGAAGGTATCTAGGTGGAGGAGAACGTGTTGGTGATAAGACTCTACTTCATTAGCAACGGGTCCTCGAGAGCCACTACTGCGGATGCCCAGACATTGATTTATCGACGAGACACACATCACGAGAGCGCACTCGTTGAATCCCCGAATACCCACTCGACAGACAACGACTTGTACTCATACATTTCTGAGTGGAAATCCGATCGGAAATCTCTCAGAATTCCCAAAGGATCCCCCGATACGCCCTCCAACTCCCCCGCTCTACGGCAACGATGAAAACAACCTACCTGACCACCCTGTCGGCAACCTTCAACCCATTCCTGCCCAACTCCAAGATCCCACGCTTAGTTCTGTCGACCCTTCCGGCCGCCGCACACCGAACCGTCAAGATCAAATCGACGCAACTACCGCGAAGCTCGACTGCTCCCTCTACACTGGAGCTGGGCTTTAAGGACGGCAAGACGTTGAAATACAGCTGGGTGCAGGAGACGCCGGAGCGGATAGCGGAAGCGCGGGCTGCGAATAAGCCGATTGAGTCGGTGAAACTAAGGGATATCGTATGGGAGGTCGATAGGCATGCGCGGGTATTGTCGAGGCAGGAGGATCTCAAGGGCTGATTCTCCCTATGTATGTGGGGACTATGGAGCTATGTGAGATGAGTTCCGTTGGTGGCTTGTGGACTCAAGTCTGGCGTGCAACATTGGGTGTCATGTTGTCGTGGTGTTCGGCATCAGCGGAAACACTTCTGGCATAAAGTCAGAGTCCGCCGGCAGGCAGGCAGCGATCGATAGGAGTGGGAAATACTTCCTCAATTCGGGCCTTCACCGGAGTCGTCTCTGCTTTGAGCATACTACTTGAGGAGCGGGAACAAGCAGCGCCACGTTCGAGGACAAGATCCAGAAATGCGAAGGCTATGGCCTTATGAAGCGCTCGCATAAGCTATTTTCCATGTACAATTTATTCCCATCGAAGGGCATATGTCACTAGAATGGCGGCGCCTATTCGATCGGAGCGTATTACCATGTACAAAAGGAAGAGTGAAAAGCACTACAAAGCGAAATATATAGTTAAACTCTTTGCACAAAGTATATTGATTAGAGAATTCTGCGGTAAGGCTCTTCCAAAAGCCAGAGCCTTGTCATGCTCTTGGATGCACAACCTCACGATTGCATGCAAGCTTGTCAAGGTAGTGTTGTCGTAGCAAGCGGCTAATTCTGATCGTCCATGGATGGATCTCATTCCTGAATGGGCGCTCTTGAGGTTTGGTACTGCCTGGATAGTGCAACCGCCAGGCACAAGGGCGATCGATCCCTCTGAACTTGGGAAGGCCTTCTGTAGTCGTTGACTAATTTATTGTCAGACGACATGTTCCTGTGGTCAGCGCTTATCACGCTGCAAGTGCCATCGCTCCTTGTCCTATTCCGTCAAAGCCAGCATTTCCAGCAGCGATCTCGGCCTTTTGCTTCTTTGACCGTTCCTGACTTGCTCTTCTCTTCTGGTTGTTGCCCGCTTCAAGCGCTCGCTTTGCCTGCTTCGCCTGGTGTTTCTGCTGGTTTTCTTTTTCTTGCTGTTTATGTTGTCGTTTGATATCGGCTTTCGTGACTCTAGGGACATCGAGCCCAAGAATGTTATCTGCCTCTTTGGCTTTGCTAATCATTTCAACATCGGTAATGTCTAGCACGGCCAATATTTCGACATAACTTCGGGCCATCTGCACACCTTGATATGCAGGGCTCCTACCTGGCATGAGCTGTGAAAGAAGAAATTTAGTGTTACCGCACTTATTCTCGACACTCATGGCCAACTGTATGTATTCTTTCACCACATCTTGCCACGGTGCAACTCCACCGTCCTCTTTGGAGCGGAACACAGAGGAATTTGCCTCGGCAGCGGTAGCGATCATTGCCCCATCGATTCCATATTCCTGCGCTAAAGCGAGACCCTCTTCTCGAGACGTAACATCTCCGTTCATCAAGCACGCAACGCCATGGTTTCTACAAATATCGCCAATCATCCTCAACTGCTCTCTGATTGCGCGTTCTCGTGGTCTCATTGGAGTGGTGCGACAGTGGATGGTCAGCCCAGTAATTCCGGTCTTGCAAAGCTGATTAACAAGGGCCGATGTTGCTTCGGGGGTCTCGAGAAGTCGGATCTTGACGCTGATGCCAATTTCATTGGGTGTGCCAACCTTTTCCACCAGTGCGGTCAAGATGCTGCAAAGAAGATCAGGAGTGCGTAAAAGCGCGGCACCCATTCCACCTGATGTAGAGAACGGTTTTGGACAGCCAGCATTGACGTCAATGCCCCTTACATATGGTGCAACGAGGCTTGCAGCCTGCACTGCCGTATCAGGATTGGAGGTCCCAATCTGGTAAATGAATTGTGATGATTCTCTTTTTGGATCGATGCGAAAAATGATGGATTCCTTCACCGGCATTCCTTGGGCTGCTTGGTTGTTGGAAGGTCGTGTCCATTCTAAACACCCTGTTCGAGGATTCACTTTTTGCTCTGTCCCAATCATTGATCTGTCGACTGTTTCTGGTCCCCATACAAGATCGGCACCATATTTTAGAGCGAGCAGGCGCGATGGGAGTTCTCCTGAGCGGACCATAGGCGCGAGGACGACTTTGCCCCTGTAGTCGACACCCTTTGCGGGTATGGGGACATGGGGAACGGGAGTGGAGGTTGACATGGTTGTGGAGAAAATCGTAGGAAATCGTGTGGTGGTTACGAAGGATAGAGGGCGTCGTAGCAGAGGCTGCGACCACAAAGCATGGCCAGCAGCCACTGACATGGGAAGGAAAGATTAACGAGAGTGATGTGACTAGAATGGCATGCGAGAGTGTGGAGGTGATGGTGCAGGAAATCTTTTGGAAAAGGCAAACCCCCAGCGAGCGGTCACATGGCGATAAGGTTTGGGTCCGATAAGGAGAAGTGCTTACCTGATACGGTTAAAGGGAAGGGGCAACCCAGGGCGATCCCGATGCCTGGAGACCTGCCCACGCGAGAAACTCGGGCGGAAGAACTTTGGTGGTAGAAAAGCTGGAAGTTGGGGAGAGTGTCCAGCTCCCAGCGCCGAGGTCAGAGTCAAGCAGAGCCCGTGGTTTTACCCAAAGGGACGAGAACGGTTGTTCAGGAACTGCATCTAGAAAAGTAATTAAGAACGGGCCTGGCCATCCCATTTCTTGTCTATCGTTCCACATGTTTAGCATTCCGTTCAAGCGATTGATAGCAATACCGCGTGCCCCCTCGCGCGACAGTTCGACCACTCGCACCTGCATCAGCACCTGCAGCAGCAAAATTGGCAAGAGCTCCGGACGGTCGCTCCTTCACCGTTGTTCCTTCTCAAAATCATCGTCATTGCCTCTTCGCCAATCAACAACATTTCCATCCCCCGCGCTGGCGCCCACAAATTCTTCACCTCCCCTCCTCTCTTCAACACTTCTTCCTCAGTCCGCAAAAATAGCTTCCCGACGTTCTGAAGCTATTGCCCGACATCTCTCTACCTCTTCCTCTCACTCACAGCCTTCAAACATGTCTTACGCAAAGCAGTCTGAGTACCAACCTCGCAAGGTTGGTGCTCTGCACACCAACGAATTCAGAACCTACATTGAGAAGGATGGCGTCCCTATCTCTCCCTTCCACGATATCCCTCTCTATGCCAATGAGCAACAGACAATCTTGAACATGGTTGTCGAAATCCCCCGCTGGTCCAACGCAAAGCTTGAGATCTCTAAAGAGGAATTCCTGTGAGACTACCCCGCCCACCGACTCTCCCTGCGAGAACCACCTTCTAATACCGCCCGTTGCAGGAACCCCATCAAACAAGATGTGAAGAAAGGCAAGCTTCGATTCGTTCGCAACTGCTTCCCCCACAAAGGCTATCTCTGGAATTATGGCGCATTCCCCAAGGTGAGCAAGAAAACCAGAATGTACAGATCACCAATAACCACAAGACGTTAGACCTGGGAAGACCCCAACGTCATTCACCCCGAGACCAAGGCCAAGGGCGATAATGACCCGCTCGATGTTTGCGAAATCGGTGAACTGGTTGGCTATACCGGTCAGATCAAGCAAGTCAAAGTGCTCGGTGTCATGGCTCTTCTGGATGAGGAAGAGACCGACTGGAAGATCATTGTCATCGATGTAAGTCATGTCGAGATCCAGTGGCAAGGGATATTCTAACGTATTTTGTCTCTCCAGGTCAATGATCCTCTCGCACCCAAGCTCAACGACATCGAGGATGTTGAACGCCATCTCCCCGGTCTTCTCCGAGCCACCAACGAGTGGTTCCGTATCTACAAGATCCCAGATGGAAAGCCAGAGAACCAATTCGCCTTCAGCGGAGAATGCAAGAACAAGAAGTACGCTGAGGAAATCATCCGAGAATGCAGTGATGCTTGGGAGCGCCTGATTACCGGCAAGCAACAACGTGGTGATCTCAACCTAGCCAACGTCACAAACCAGTCTTCTCCAGACCGTGTCGACCAGAGCGCTCTGTCCAAGATCCCTCGAGGCGACAACTCTCCTCCCGCGCCCATTGACGGTAGTGTGGATAAGTGGTTCTTCATCTCCGGTGCGGCCGTCTAATCGAACAATCCGCGATCCTTTGTAACTGATATCGTCCAGGAGCTGGAGCTACCTCTACTGACTACATTAAATGAAGCAACGACTTGGGGATGAATATCCGCTTCAAACAGCGATGAGATAGAGAAAAAGCCAACCACTTCTTGTAGGTAGTGAACTAGACATATGAAGAGTGTTTGCTTCTAGGTGGACACATTGTTCATCCAATATCTCCGCCTTTGATTCTTCAAACTGCACCTATTCCCGGCCTTGGTTTTGGCAGACTTTGCAACGAATATCAAAAAGTTCCATCAGGCTATTATTTCCTTCCCTGGGGCCTATGTTTGCTACTTGCCAAGGGTTCGTGTAGACGACTAGGCAAATAAAAGCCATCCAAGGACCTCTCTTAGGTGCATGTACGGCAGTACATGTACAAGCATGGCCATGACGAACAAAACGTGAAATGGGCCTCGAAAAAGGTCTAATGCTTAATCTACTTAAGTTGCATTGATTATTGAATTTATGAAAATGCGTTTAAACTTTAAGCTGTGCCAAGCCTCGATGTGGACAGAAATCCAGCCAAACATCATCTATCATTCATCAGTTCTAAATAAACACTCCAGAGTTAGGCATATTATGTACTCTCAGCGTAGTGTACATTCAGGAAAAGGACGACAGACGCCATCAAGCCAGACCATCCCAAAACACAGCTAGCAATTCAATCAGGGTGTCCGTGGGAAAACAAACAATCAACGAAGCAGCACGACATCTACAGATCTACTAGCCGCGTATACATACATAGCCCAGCCTCGTCGCCTGGCCCTGCCCGCACGAGATCCCCAGGTTTCAGTGTTTCAGTGTTCTCAAGGCACCCATCCATCCCCTCGCCGGGTCGCCTCACACATCATGGCAACCCGACGGACGGCAGCGCAACAGGGCGAGAAGACCATCGCGGAGGCCCAGGGCGGACCGTCCACTGCAGGCGTGACGTCCGACACGACGCCCGCCGTGCCAGCGTGAGTTCATTCTCCCATTCCCTCATCCTCCCCTTTCCCCTTCTCTCACGGGCAGGATCGACGACTGGCTGCGGCTGCTGCTGCTGCTGGTCGAGGTGGTGTCTGAAGCGCAAGATGGATTCATGGGAATCGGAAAGGGGGAGGGAAGGGAAGGGAATGGATGAGGAAGTTCCCGTCCCTTTCCTATGGCATAATGATTTGCTCTCTATCTCTATCTACCCTTTTGCTCTCCTCTGGGCCTATATCTACAGCATGCAGAGCTAACGGACAGCGCGGCGTTCTAGGCACGTCATCTACAAGCTCCTATTCTTCACGGCGGCGATGGTCTGCGTGCCGCTGGGCTCGTATTTCTTCACGCTGAAGTTCGTCTTTGGGGGTGCGTACATACTCATCCTGACCCTCCATACATCTCATCTACTCTTCAAGCCATTGATTGCCCTCTTCCTGTTCCCCTCACCTCATTCCCGCCTTTTTTTTCTACGCTAGAAGCCCCCCCCAAGCTGACCGTAAGTCTTGCACATCGGCAGGAAACGCATCATATGCTGGAGGGTTCGCGGCTGTGATGGCGAATGTCGTGCTGATTGGTTACATCATTGCCGCGGTCAAGGAGGATCAGTCGGACAAAATCGAAGAGGAGAAACGGAAGAAAGGTCAATAGTACCAGGCATTGTACAATTTTTTAGTGGTCGAATGTTCTGGCGCTTGTTAGCCGGAGGCTCCTAGCCACATATGCTCCTGGAAACATTTCGGGACTTCTCTGGAATGGAATGGAAAGGACTTTGGTATTCGGTCCGTCGGTCCTTTCGGATCCGCTAACGAATGCAGTCTTTACTTGCTACAAAATATTGCAAGTCAACTGCAAACCCATCTAGCAATTGACACCCGGTCATTTGCCGCAAAATTAGTCCCATCAGCTCTGCAATCTCTCGTCATTTTCCATTATAGACCGCTACCAATGTGGACAGCCGATTCCACTGCCAAATCCGCGCGTCATTACATCAAACATTAATCATCTAGAAGTACCACCAGAGCGAGAAGTCTTATACTTTGTCAAAGCCGGGTAACCATGCTGCCAAGAAAGTGGTCCGAAGTCCAGGAATTGGTGGTGCCCTGAATACGCCGAACATGCATAGTGTTGATTCTGGTCCAACTTTTGCCCTTGTGTCTATCAGGTTTCCCGACGACTGAATGTGCGTTTGAGCCAGCTTTGCCTTTTTGGTGGCGGAGTCGGTCTGTCATCCTGTTTCCCATTGGTGGCTCCACCGAACTGTGAAGCATTCGGGTTTATAGGCTGTCGGCTATTCTGAACAGGGTAGGCATTTGCATGTGGTAAAGGTGCCTGGACAGCGTCCGGACCATAGGGACCAGTAGACACAAGCTCTGGGGAAAAGGGTTTTGTCGGGGTGAATTGGTTGAATTTGATGTCACTGGCGTATGGGTTTTCGGCGCTGAAGTCATCAGGCTTCCGAAGTTGGTGCAGTTGATCAAAAGAGCTATTTTGAGAACTTGGGTTTGTGGATTTACTGTACTCCTCAGAGCCTGAAGTCATCGTTTCGTACGAGTGCTGGTATGAATGAGCAGACATTGGGCTGGGATTGTGCTGGCCGTTACCCGGATATCCGTTTTGATATCCGTTTTGGTACCCGTTCGCATGTGGGTGTGAACTTTGGTGGCTGTTTTGGTAGCCATTTTGGTAGCCATTTTGATACCCATTTTGCATTGCGTGGTCTGGATTAGAATACTGTCGCGGGCCTCGGCCGTACACCTGAGCTGAACCCGGCTCTTCTTCGACTGAACTTTGTGGTCCAAACCCATAGGATCCGCTGCGGTAGTACCCGCCACCTGGCGTAGGTCGCGAACGTTGGGGTGAGTAACCATTGTCTAAGGAAAAATTAGTAACATGACCCGGCATGGAGCATATGGATTTGCTCACTTGAATAATAGCTTCCTCGACGGTTTATGTCGTTATTCCAGCCAACTTGGGAAGGCGGCCTGTTGTTGAGAGATGAACGACGTGAAGTTGTGCCTTCAGCAGCTGCATTGAAGGCTCGAATAGTGTCCAATGGCCTCTCCATTCGGTTGCGAGTAGGATTAGACCGATCAGGGTCGGCTGCATTCGTTGTCAGTCCCCATTCCTGGACTGGATGTCGACTAAGAGACTTACTTATGGGATTACCGTCGGCATCCTTGTGCTGCATCATCCGCAAATCGTCCACTGTGGACTCCTCTTGTGCTTGTTCCGCTGAAGACGTAATTAGCAATATCCTCATTTTGAGAGAGAAGCGACGAACCCGGAGTTGCCTCGTTCAATGCCTTTGACGGGTCTGCTTTAGTATTCAATCTCTTCTTGTCCTTAGCACTCTCTGTCAACTCGAGCCTGTGGCCAGATGAGCTGCTTCGGCGAGAACGTTGTGAGGTATAGCTGACAGCGGTCTGTGCCCTTGGACGGGTTTCATGGGGTTGCGGTGATATGGGAGACATGGTGGTCATGGTTGTCATGGTATCGACGATAGCGATTGTATAGTGGAGACTGATAGATTGCGGCCCCGATAAAGGACCCTAGCTTCCAAGGAATTGTGAAAGAGATACCAGATCCCAAAACTTTAGTGTGAAGTCAAGCGTTCGCAAGCAAGCGCTACTCCGATGGTATGTGAGATGTTGAATTGAACGCACTCAAGCCTGGGCTCTGGAGTGAGGTTTGAGGGAGTGACAAGAACACTCTCAAGAATGCTGAAGAGAGCACCTGGGTGGAACTTAACGGCGTGCCAGTTGTGCCGGTGGTGTCAGTGTTATGATGGTTCGGGTGGCGGGGGGATGACAGGGGTTGCGATGGTGGTGAGGATTTGTTTCAGGACGGATAGACAGGGGTAGGAGGCACAGTCCTGATTGCAATGGTCAATGGGGTATTTTTTGTCGATGATCGTGCCTTCTTGAACTATTATTATTGTTCAATCTCAGGTCGACTCAAACAGAGAAGGAAGGAATGTGGAATGGTCAACAAGAGAGAGGTCAATCAGTCTCGGGTGTACAGGGTGAGCTGCAACGTATGTTGGGACGGGAATGGGATGATTGCGCGGCTGAAAAAAACGAATGCCTCGAAGAAGAAAGAGGACGTCAAATGTCCACGTTATCAGTTGGTGATATTTACTTGGTACTGTATAGTGATGACGAAGAAGAAGAAGAATGCCCAGCTGGTCATGTTCAATAAAGGTAATGCTATGTATGCACGCTGCATATGTGCTATCTTGCAGATTCATAACTGCGGATGTGTGTAGCAGTGGGACAATGGCAGGTACGGAGGACACGATACACAGGGTATTGGGAATTGGGGAAGGTGCCATGCAGAAAATGTCGTCGCGGCCCCAACGCGAACGAAAACACCGATGGATCTAAACCCTTTCCGGACTAGCCCACAGCCACCGCTGCAGCGTGCTGCATGCCTCACTTCCATCCACTCACGGCCACGCTCGCCTCCCACAATTGACGACCTGGTTTCTTGATTTCTAGCATCGCACGTTCCTCTCCATGGGTGTAGGATGTGCTGACCTTGGGGATCACCCTGGTTCAGTCTGACTCTTCCCCTCTTGGATACCGAGTCTATTCGCAATCCAGGTAGGTGCCAGGTCTTTGCCTCTGTGTCCCTGGCTCTCCAAGCTTCCGTTTGGTTGTGTTGGAAATCCCCATCCAGGCTGATCCAGCAACCATGCCACAAACAACGCCGCACAGTGTGCATGAAGGTAGCTCCTTGTGGACCGTTTTGTGCTGAGGCCTCATACGCCGCAGATCTTTTCCAGCCGATCCGAGTTCTCTCTGGCGACCTTCAAGGACACGATCGACCGCCGAGTCTGTTCACAGCTTGATCACCTATAAATAATTGGGGACTTCTCCTGTTCGTAACCAGGTGCAATCCATCGTCTGTTTCAGCATTTCCCACAGTTTTTCAGAATCGTCAGTGATGCAACTGATATTATGGGCCCGGAGACGCGCGGCCCATCCTCTTCACCCATCAGAGCCTTCATGGCAATCAATGCCGCTTCATGACAAGCATTTTTCAATGCTGTATCCGTTCTCATACGCGAGCAAAAGAGGGTACGGAGTAGTTGTCTCCAAACACCAGCTGGCCCACCCAACCAACCATCATGCCATCACTGATCAGGTTCCTTATCCCTGTGGCGCTATCGGCGGGAATCACCAAGCACTACTCGGATGCCAGCTTATCATAACCTCCGACTCGCTAACTTCTGCGCGGCTGCATCATAGATTTGAGACAATAGTGGGGCCCCCGTAACCTTGTTTGCATCATGGTTCCATGCCCTTTTCGAATGCCACCTTTCGCATGGTATTTCCAGACCCTCGAAACTACCTACTCGTACTTGCAGTCTCGTCGTTGACATGATGACTCTAGAAGGATATGCCTCACTGAAAAGCACAGTGTATGAGCATTTGGCTAAGAATAGGAATTTTGCTGTCCGGAGTACCCGTACACTGTTGGACGTACGGGTACGCCACATGTGCGGACTGAGTTTATTACCAGGCCTTCCACAGGCCACTGTTTCTTGTCCGGACTTGCTTGCTTACCCATCGGAAGTCCAACTGTCAGCTGTGACGAGTTGGTGTCAACAAATCCCTGTTGCGCGTAGAGTGACTGACTTCACGACTGTTCGTATCCGTTACCCGACCTACAACCCAGCGAAAAGTCTTAAGTGTCGTTCCCTCTCTAAGGCCAGGCGAGGGAAAAATGGTGAGATGCCACTAGCCGTGGGCATGGCAAAAAATTCCCGCTGGCCAGTGCACCAGCCACACGAACAGTAAGGGTCTGTCAACTTGGACGGGACCAACGCTCGAAGACAAGCGCCACCATCACGCCACAATGCGGAGAACTAAAGAACCACCAGTATGGGTACGAGTCACCTACTGGTGCGGCGGACTCGGTATCTGCACCAGCCCGTTTATATCGATAGCGCAGATACGAAATGATGGACATGAACGAGCTATTGAATTCTACCGTGTGGGTGTTTTAAGGTAGTCCGCAATCCGCTTTTAAAGAAAAGACTGAAAATCCCCTGGAGGTGTCGCTGGCACCTCTATCGGCGTTACTACATGAGTTTACATCTCCCACACCGCGGGAACTGTAGCTATCCAGCTCTATCGCTACTGGAACGCCTTCCCTGGTTATGAAACCTATGACACCGCTCTCCAAATCATGTAATTGATTTTTGATCCTCAAAAAATCACAAGATGGGGTTCGCAACAGCCAATTACGTCGAGGGAAAGGCCGCTGAATACTATATAGACTGTAGCAGAGTCCTCTTCCACCACTTAAGACTCCGATGATGGGGGCCATGCTAGCTAGCTCAGCTCCAAGGCTACAGCACAAACTTAGACGCAACGCAACCAAGACATGAGTCCAGGACAGACGCCCTTGCTAGTCGACCCTCATCCAGCCTTCAAAATCATCTGTCGTACGTATCATACTGGCCCTGACGGACAAAGGAATCCGACGACCTGCAAGAACCTCGGCTGGGTACACAATCATCAGGGCAAGGTCACGCAATTATTGGATTCAATCCAAATCCAGTTCCTGCCACGACCATTTCCAAGAATTGCCTCGCCACTCCTGGAAGAAACGATCGTCACTGACATAGTAAGTATTAAGCATCTCTCGCCGGAAAGGGGGATTTACTAGATAGAGAACTTCATGGATGCCTACCACGTTCAGAATTGGATAGCCGCCTCGTTCTCTCTTTCGCCAGCTTGCATTTCGCCTTGTTGGACAGTGCGAAGCCGTTGATTCTGCTCCCTAGCCCAGGCTTGCTCATTCACAGGGTCCTACAGTGATTGTACTCGCAGGTAGCGCTGTTCTCGAGCTGCAGATCCTCTGAGCCTGCAAAACCACCACTGCAATATGCCAAAACGGTACTGCACCTACTATGCTGCTAACTTTAAGGAGAAGCCTTGGGCTTTTGGGCTTTTTCCATCTTAAAGAATGTTCTACAATAATTTCCCCCCTTGGACACCGACTAATATTGCAAACCTGTACACCCAACATAGGTCCATGAATGAGGGTGTTCCCACACCCTGAGTTGGTTTCCATTATCGATCGAAAAGAGCGAGCGTCGAAGAATGAAGGCATGCTGACAGAGCTGTAACACCGTCGAGGTCAATATGCACGGTTGATGGGGTCTGGAGTCGTTAGAATAAGTCGACAAAGTCTCCAAGGTGTAGCGTGCTCCGATTGACCTCTATACCAAGGACAAATGGTGCTTTACATGATAAGCCTGTGAGTCTTAAGAGTCTTAGCATGCGGTTCCCCCAAGCAGTCAGTTATTTCCTTCAACAGCAAGTCGCTGTGCATGTCGAGGAGGCAAGTCATATCTCTGTTTTGAAGGACTAACCTGGCCTACCACGCTCTCCAGGCTCGCTGCGGCGTCCACCAATACAGGAACATTACTTCCCTGTCCCTACTTCTCTGTGTAACCTCAAAAGCTTCCCCTTCTAGCAGAAATGATAAAAGAAGGGATAGCGCCTGTTGTCACAGATCGAACAGCGGCGGCGCGATCCAATCTCCTCCCCTTAGATCCGATGAGGGGGGACCAACTCAGATCTTACAGCACTGTCTACCGAGTCGCGATCCTTTCATATCAAAGGTAAGCCTGCATGCTATTCCCGACGCAATTGACATGCTCGTTTTCAGAGAGTACTAGACACTTTGCTTATCTCTTCGGGAGACTAGAATTGCCTCCCCTATAAGCCTCCATGCAGGGAGACCCACAACGCGATCCGGCCCCGTAGTATACATTCGCAAAGCCTCAGAGCCCTCAGAGCCGTCAGGGCCGGGTGAGGACGCGAGAAGAATCAAGAAAGCCCTCGGCAATCAGTGCCTCAATGCCAGTGCTAGTCGATGCCGTTCAATACCAATCAAGCGTCACAAATTACTGACGAAGAGTCCCCGGTGCCCCGGTCAAGATCAAGGTCAAGAGGGGGACCAAGCAAGAAGCAAGAAACCAGCCCTGTCTTCCCTATCCTACATACATACATAGTAGCATGTATGTATATAGTTGCACTCTTCTCCAAGTCACTAGTTACGATGTATCCAGCAAATCCAATGGCATCTCCCGACCTCCAAGACCATCTCCTTCCCTACGAGTGAGTTAGTAGGTACGCTACGACAAGGTCTCATGTATTCACCGCTGCGCACACCATAAATACCGCGCGGGGCTGTCAGGTGAGAGGGATTCAATCATTCAATCAGATCAGATCACACTCTCGCACCGAACTTTTAAACATGATATGTAAACAATCCGCAAATCAGGAATTTACTTATATTTCCTCTCCCCCCACTCCCTCCCCCCAACCCAAACCCCAGAAACGTACATACTGTACTTAGTTAGACGATCCTCGCATTGACCCCTGGCTCCAGCCTCCAATAATACAATTAATTATATCCGATAGTAAGTACGGACAAAGGACTAATTAATAATTATCCGATAGGACTCCGTCCTATCAGGAATACATACCAAAAACAAAATTGTGTGCCTGCCCACCGGAAAACAACCTGATTCTTCATGGGTACATAATAAGTCCACTCTAGGGGAAGGGAGGGTGGGGCAGGGAGCACGATATCATCATGGATTTTAGCCGGCTTTTTGCTGGAGGGACACAGATCTGGGAGTCACGAGTGTGCTCTCTTTTCTTTGCTGGTGCTCACTGGCTCTTAGAGGGTGCTCGTATCGTACGAGTACTCAGAGTGCATTATGCATGTCTGTCTTGCGGAAAGTATAAGTGTCATCTGACAGTAAAACCAGGTTGTATAGACCACGTGCTCTTCGGGTGCCTCGCCCTTGCGAGTAGAACCAGGGCGGTAGACATGCAAGGCTGCGGAACCATCTCGTCCCGGCTTCGACTGCTACGCAGGCTTAAAGCGGAGAAGGGCGGCAGAACGACTACTATATCTGGGTCCCTAGGTATCTAGTAGACCTCATTGTCGTATCATTGTATCTTATCTGTAAAGCATAGGAGGTAAGATATAATGGCTCTCTTGGGGCAAAAGAAAAGGCGCTGTCAACAGGAGCTCGTCATATCCATTGCTCGAGCCAAATTTCCTGAAAGCACAAGTTCTAGCTTAACTGCCTCCCACTGGTCTTCGATTTTACTTTTCGTCTTTTGCATATTCACGTGAATTGATATTCTGGTTTTTCCATAAAGCTGGGTCTGAGCAGGCGTGACGTCGTCCAGAGGAGTTCCGAACCGTGACTTGCGACATGCGACAGAGCTCCCTAATTCAGCGCGTTCTTGTGGCCAACCCAACTCGCTCCTTACCGTGCTCTCTCTAAAAACCTGAGCTCACTATCCAGCTGTTCGAGAACCGGCCGAAGCCTAATGATGGTATTGAGTAGGGATCGCGCTTTCTTGCGTGGGTTCTCTACTCTGTGCAAATCGGTCTACAATTTGTTGGGTGTAGAGGCGGTATTCCATGAATAACCACCAGCGTCACTGAATTTGTATCCGTAGGAGGCAGTAAAGTCGTCAAGAACAGCAGGACCACGAGAGCCTGTTTGATTTGTTAGTCAATTTGAATGTCGAGTCAAGTAGTAGGTGGGCTTACCATAAGGATATTCCATTGGAACAATCTCCTTCTTGTCATCCAAGTAGTGAAGAAGGGGAGAGAAGATTCTCCAGGAAGCATCCAACTCATCATCACGAACGAAGTTGGAGTGGTCTCCCTTCATGGCATCAAGAACCAAGCTCTCGTATGCCTCTGGGATCTTCAGGTCGGAGAAGCGACGGCGGTAGGTGAGATCAAGTTCGGTAACGACTGTTTGCATGGACAGACCGGGGAGTTTCGAGTTCATCTTGAGATAGACTGACTCGTTGGGTTGAATACGGATAACCAACTCGTTTCGAGGGATATCCTTGAAGATACCAGACGTGACATCCTTGAACTGGATACGGATCTCCGTCTTTTGCTCGTTCAAAGCCTTGCCTGCCTTCAGGATGAATGGGACACCATCCCACCTCTCGTTCTTGATGAATGCAACCATTGCACAGAATGTAGGACACCTGGAGTCTTTGGGGACTGTGTCGTCCTCCTTGTATGCCGGCTTGGTACCATCCAAGGACTTGCCATATTGTCCGATGATGACATTCTTGGGCTCGATTTTGGGAATACCACGGAGGACTCTGACTTTCTCGTCACGAATGTCTTCAGCGGAGAAGGAGATGGGACGCTCCATGGCGAGGAGAGTCAGGACTTGCAGCAGATGATTCTGCATGACATCACGAATGATTCCGAACTCATCGAAGTAGCCGCCTCGTCCTTCAGTGCCGAAAGGCTCTTTGAATGTGATCTGCACACTGTCGATGTGGTTGCGGTTCCAGGTTGCACCCAGGAACTCGTTGCCAAATCTGAGGATAAGCAAGTTCTTCACCATTTCCTTTCCAAGATAGTGGTCGATACGGAAGATCTCCTCTTCCTTCCAGTCGGGCTCAAGGCTGCACACGACCAATCGTAAGTTCTGTGTTTCGTGGAAAGGAAGGACAGGGGTGGATTGCTTACGCCTTTTGCAGCTGCCTTGAGCTGTCCAAATCTTTACCGAAGGGTTTCTCAATAATGATGCGGGCAATGCCATTCTCCGGGTAGCAATTGCGCTTCAGGTGCTGGGAGACTGGAATGAAAACGCTGGGTGGCAAAGCCATATAGAAGACTCTGTTGCCCTCCTTGCGATTCTTCTCAATGTCCTTGATATGTTGGTCAAGCTTTTGGAAGGGCTCATCCTGGTCATATTGTCCAGAGAGATATGTGCAGATGGAGCAGAACTGGTCCAGCTGCTCTTCCACCTCTTTAGTTGGGGTCTTTATGTAAGATCTGACCCTCTTGAGGTATTCAGCATGGTCCATCTTGGTTCGGGCATATCCGATGATCTTGATGTCTTGTGGCAGGAATTTGTTTCGGTACTAGTATTTGGTAAGCGAAGGGAAATTGCGGTGCGGGAGGGCGACGACATCTTACCAAGCCAAACAAGGCAGGGAATGTCTTCTTCTTTGCAAGATCACCTGAAGCACCCAAGACGACTATGACGGTGTTCTCCTTGAGCTCAACGGTTCTGTGAATGTCACCCAGTCAGCCACGATATTCTGGTTGAGGCCGTGGGGGGATGGTGGCGCGGAGTTAAGAAATGCATTGGCACTCACCCGGCGTTCTCAGGCTCGTCGGGACGAAGTAGTGTGTCCGCCATGTTGGATAGTATACTCTGATGAGGAAGATGAAGTATGAGAGATATCAGGGGGAAGACAAGAGGGATGTGAGAGGTGGTAGTAGTAGTAGTACTCCGTGATAGTGAGCACAATGACAAAGCTTTGGGGGGAGGGAAATATGATTATTTGCGGCGATCAATGCAAAATAATGGTGGGGCAGGAGCGAGTGATGAGATGGGAAATCGGCCCTGCAGTGGGTAGGGGCCTTGAGTGGTGGGAGGGCAGGAGCCGTCGGTGGGAGGGGGGAGGGCAGGTGCGACCGCAGAGCACGAGCCTGTTGGCGCGGTGAACAGTCTGGGTACGGATACTGGGTCCTGGGTCCCGGGTACTGGGTACGGCCTTTGCGGACCTAATCTCCCCCACAAGTTAGGATCAACTTCTTGAGTCTTCGCTGGGGATCTTGCACTTCAAGTTGTTGATGCACGGAGAATCTGGTGTCACAGCAGTCGCTGATGTGTTTCAGAGACCAGGCTGCGAAACAGGTGGAAGAGAGTCCAAGAGGAAGGGGGAAGAATGTGATGAATCTGCGGTGTTACCAGCGACCACGACCCCCCGGAACATTAAATCCCCTATCAATAATCTTATATCAGTCCCAGATGCAGCGGAGGGAGGTCGTCATGGAAATCACTAAGCAGTTTCTGCCCGGAGACTGGAGGGGAATCCTTCGTATGCCGCTTAACCTATCGTTTCTGTATTCCTTTCCACGCGGAACCATCGGCTCCATGAATTGCCCCTTGATGACCAGGTTGCCCGTTTATCTAATTGAATTGTGCTTCGTCATTCGCAGCCCCTTATGTAATCTGTCCGATTCTGCAAATGCAAGCCTTCATCGCTTTCGAGGATTCTTAGGAGCTACAAAGCATGTTCCACGCTGTTCAGAGAACGTCCAACATTCTGTCCAACCCTGGCGCCCACCTGGCTTCCCTCAAGGAGGGAGGTGCCACCTTTTTCGGAGTACTCAAACAGCCTTTTAGTTCAGGTTTCGGACCTAGTCTGGGGGAAGAAGGTGTAGGCGCCCACACCGACATTATTACAGGAGTTATGTTTCGTACTATTTTCTTGGACGTCTGCCTAAAAGTGAGGTTACGTGGGAAGGATAAATGCGTGGGACTTTCACACTCGGGGTTTGGTACAATTAGGCACTCAGGGGCTCAAGAAGGATAGCATCACTAGATCTAATTACCTAGGATCTGTTCCTACATTGACTAGAAGGCTGCCATCGGTAGAGACTAATCAACGGCAAACGATAGCCTAAACCTAGGCTGACTACAATCCCGCGGTACGGCCAGAGCACGGCCAGACCGAGTTCGATGGTCTATCTCTGCTCTCCCTGTCTGCGAGGATGACCAAGTTGCAGTAGTACATAGTGAACTGACTGATTGGTGCTAGTATGCACCCTTCTCCAGACTGAGGTAATAAGTTGTGATTAAACAAGTTCGGGCCTCGGTCAGAAACAGTCAATCAGAGCCCCCGCATCGAGGCCAACCCTGCCTTTTTAGGCGAAGGCCTGACGAGGAAGAGGACAGTACTTCCTTGGTCTGTAGTCCTTCGTATGAAGTATTTGGAAGCCAATATGTACAGAAGGAAAAACAGTGGATTAGACTTATGCGCACAATGCGCTCTATTGTACTTCGTATCCTGATGGGCTGATTTCTGCGCATCTACCTAAACTGTTCACTGCAAGACAGATACTTATATCCAATAGGTTTCAGGGTTGGCTACAGATTCAAAATTGATAGGTTCGGTCCTCAAAGCGATGCATCCTCCTTGAACAGGTGCTCCCATACCCAGGATGCAAACATGATTAAACTCACGCTGGGCCGTGACTTCGGGTTGTAGATTCTCTCTCGAGTCAAGGTGGCTACGAAGTACAAATACCTATCTACTACATACATAGCAGGTGGACCATCCAGCGCTCCATATGCCAAGGCTGAGCCTAGAGCGGAGTACAGCGCGGCGAAGCGTCTTCCCGCAATGAGCAGCAAGAAGTCTTGGCATATCATTCCCAAAACGCACTAGTGGCACACAATCCCAATTTTCGAGACTGCGGAACATTTGTCGACGACACTTCAACCGACCGAACACCACACACTCTCTTGTCGCCAGCAAACCTCCCGTTCTTCGTCCTTTCCGCACAAATACCGTCAAGATGGTCTCCGGCGGTGGTCACAGATGTGAGCATATTCCCTCTTCCGATAAAGACAACATCATCCTTCGCCTGTGTCACCTTCGAAGAATGAACGAAAAGAAGAAAAGGGAATGACATACTGACAACACACTCTCCTGTAGTATACGTGAAAGGCAAGCACTTGTCTCACCAGCGCGGCAAGCGCAACACGAACCCCAACACCTCTCTCCTAAAGATCGAAGGCGTCGAAGACACCAATGCTGCAAAGTACGTTTTTGTCCACCACATCTGAGAAATCCACACACCGCAGGAAGCGCAGAACGGGGAAATTTTCCACTTTGACACCGATCTCAGTCTAACTTGTCCGCTTTGCTACAGATTCTACCTAGGAAAGCGAGTCGCGTTCGTCTACCGAGCCTCGAAGGAACGACAAGGTAGCAAGATCCGAGTCATCTGGGGCAAAGTCACACGGCCACACGGAAACTCGGGTGTCGTCCGAGCCAAGTTCGCCCACAACCTCCCTCCCAAGAGCTTCGGTGCCAGTGTCAGAATCTTCCTGTACCCCAGTTCGATATGATTTGATTTCTCAAGGCGGAGCGGGTATAGGCTTGTGATGATGGGTTGAGGGGGGTGGTGAGAAAGGCAAGAGATCTCGAGGGGCAATAACTAGTTTCGCGAGCTCGAATGCTGCAGAGTTGGGTGCATATGGCGTCGACTCGGTTGCCTATCTTATGTTGTGAGATGATATCTTCTAGAAAGAAAGAAAAGAGAACCACTCATGATGGACACTCGGCCCCCGGCTAAAGCATTGCTTCATGGTTCGACACGACATGGGGCAGCAGCCAAAAATTCAAGTATTAGCGCACGGTTTACCCCGTGTGCATGAATCAGAATCAAAAACTTCTTCGACAATGTTGTCCCTGCTCAATACGAAACCCGTCATTCTTCCAGCGAGCACCGTCATTTGTTCCATCGGAATTGGAATCCAGTTCGCCTCATGACGCTGACCCATATTGTAATAATGCCTACATTCACACTACTCCTATATGCCGTGCGCTCCTTCAAAGAGAGCCGAGTAAATCCAACTAACCACGATTTACCTTGTAACACTCCGAATGATTCTATTTGAACAATGTCAAAACCCTAGTCGTACATTCCGTGGGGCTGGACGCTGTCATGAAGTCCATCTATAGTAGTCTAACAACATCGAATTCGAAACTCACTCCACTCTCTTTAAGCGCCTAGCAGCCTCGGCACTGACGATACTGCAGAGGGCGCCGACAAACATGCACACGGCAATGGCATTGGGGGCATTCCTTTTCAAATTCAACCATCTATGGTGCGCCGGGTCATCAGCGGCAGCTTCATCATTTGCACCGGGTTCTAGAGTGGAGAAAACAATCCAGCTGAGGAATGTGCCGACGAACTGCGGGAGCGTTGTATACACGTTCAAGACTCCGAGGTAGATACCCGCCAGTTCCCCAGTCGAGGCGTGTGCACTAGGATCCTCAGGATGGTGGAGTCGAAGCACGCCGTCAGAGAACATACGACGGTGCCGCCGCGCTTCCTCCTCCATCTCGATATCGTCCGCGGTATTCGCCTCGTCGATGCTCCCGCGCACTGCTGTGTAGCCAGGCGCAATGGAGCCGTTGATGGTTGCGTGCGGGCCTGCAGACATTTTATTGATCTCGATGCCGAGTAGCCCAAAGGGCGCCCAGCAGGAGATGGCCCAGGGGACTCCACAGAGTGCCACGAGAGCAGTGGCCGAGCGGAGGCTCCGAGTCCATGGTGCGAATATAGTAATCGAGGCGAAGAGAAGATTGGAAAACATCCAAGCTGTCGTCAGGTTGGGCTGCATGGTCGATGCCTTGACTAGCATGGTTTGAACCGACTTGGTCAATGATGGTGGTGGGCGAGGTGTGAATTTCGCGTCTCCTGCTTCCGGAGCTTTGACGATATAAGGGAGGAGAACAGAGGAGCAAAAGGTGATTAGAGAGAAGATCACAAGCGCAACACTTCCTAGGCGGCCGATGTTGCCCAGAGCATCGTGATCATCCTTCGAACCTGCGGTGGGTGGAGGATGTTCATACCGATAGTATATCTCGCCAACGAATGTGCTGGAGTAGAAGAGAAAGGGAAACCTACGCAGTGTGGGTGAGCGAAGAATGTGAGCGAAGGGACTGGTAACCTACCATCCAACCCAATTCCAGAATTGAACCCAGCAGATTGCCTGTATCCTTGTGGGGAGATTCAGCGTGCGGTGCCACAGGTTTGCAAGGACTTCCTTCATGCTAGTTGTGTCGCTATCGCCTGAGAGTCTGACACGTTCTGTTACGGCCCAACAGCTGATCGCAACCGTCAGACACAGCGCACTGGCCGAAATAACAGTCATCTTCTTGAACTGTGTGTCTCCACCTAGCCAGCTGGGAAAGACAGCGACGAGATCAAGACTGCCGACGAAGTATCCGAGCAGATGTCCCACAGCAACCAGTCTCGAGGCCCAGGCAGAGCCGGATTGCTGCTGTGAGATTGGCAGAGTGTCGACGATCAGACTTCGACAACACGCTTGAACAGCATTGATCGAGAAATCGAGCACATAGATGCACAGAATCGCAACCAAGAGTGTGACATCCTTCTTCGCTTGGCCCTCTGGGAGGAAGATACCCACAGCTTCAGAGGTCCATCCTAAGAGCAACAGTCCAATGCCAGTGACGATTGATCCGACAATCATATATGGTCTTCGTCTTCCATATCTAGCGGTAGATTTGTCTGCGTATGCGCCCACGATAGGCTGCATTATCAAGCCCGAGAGGGGCCCTGCGATCCATACTAGAGAGGTCTTCGACTTCGTGAGGCCCAGTTGGAGAAGGTAAGGTGTGCCATCTGTGGAAACAGGCTGTCAGTTGATGTTTGTTCACGTATCAAGCAGCTGCGACAGCATACAGGTCATCTCGACGCCCCAGGTAAATCTTGAACAAAGAAAATATTAGCGAGGGTCCCCGACAGGAGTAGTGGGGCGAAAACTGATCTTGCTGGAATTCTGGAGTATGGAGTGTCTTACTGTATTCCAATCAACGAAAAGGTGAGCAGACACATACGCATCGCGTCGCTGGAGCCTTTTATGGAGGGCGTGCCACTCCATGATGTGAATTTGCTCATGGCATAAGCATTCGTTCCCGCTGACGCGTCGATAAAGGAGTGAAATGGTGTCAAGATACAAGAGGATCAGCTGTCGTATTCATGAAATGAGTGTGAAGAGTTGGTCATTGAGGACAAGTACGGAGTACAGGAACAAGCTCAAGGACAAGGACAGAGATGCACTGGAGCTGCGGGCATCCTGAGATTGTCATGGCCATGGCTGTGGCCTGCTGCCCTGCATTTCTTGTCTTACGCACAGAAGTTGTGTTCCTTACCACGTACTCCCTTACATGTCTGGATCTGTCACCCCCAGTCAAACGGTCCCTGACTCCCGCTTGGATTCCCGCGCGAGGCCTGCCGTCTTATCATGCTTTAGTTTCTCCGAAGCTACACCGAATCTCCGACCCCTCGGCTGCCAAAAAGATAAGGCCCGTTAACCCTGATTTCTTCGAAGAGCATCGAGCGTCCTATGCTTTATTACGAGTTAAGCAATACCTGCAGATACGCATCAAATTGTTTCTCATGTCAAGGGTAATGACACCCTGGCACGCTTCGCTATCAGAAGTGTGATACACACGAAGAGATGCAGCCGGCAGGTACATATCCTGCTCGTGCCCAGTCAAAGGAATATCGACATTGTATCACTGTTAGAACACAATTCAGTTTCTGACACTTCAGTTTGCAAATTCATAACAAGTTACGGAATATCTACTATAGAAGAAATCCTACTCAAATGGGATGGAGGTGTCAAGGTGCTCCGGTTCCCTAGGATGATAAAGGAAAATGTTGCATAAAGGTGGTGTAGGACAGCACTTGGGTGATATAAACATCCTGATACGGTTTGTGAATGCGAGCCCCTCGTACGAACCCCTTGCGGTCAATTTCATCTCTTATTATGCGACGATTCATAAGTGTTTTGTGCTTGTTCTCCTGTATTCATCTTCAACCTGAGCCTGGCCTCACCATTTGTTGGCAGAGTAGTGCACATTGGTCATAATGAACAACCGTAGGAATTCCTACGGTCGATCACAAGGCTAGGATGGCTAGAATTTTCGGCATGACGCGACGACGCGTTTAAGTGGGAAATGGGCTGGACTCTTTTTCGAGGATTTGGAGGGGTTTCCCATTTCCGCAGAGAATGATAATCTGAACACCGCCATTCACACTGTCAAGGAGTAGTCTCGCCGGCGACGACTCTCCACGCTCCACGCTCTGCTAAAAATCAATTCTTCACAATCACAATGTGCGCTTAGCACTGATCATTATCTGCATCCCTGCAGGAAGATTTGTCGATTATCGCTTGGGGTGAAAATGGCGTCCGAGGATTCTTTGATGCTCTCGGACGATGAACTCTTCAATCCAGAATTCAGGCCTCAGCATGAGACCATTGAGACTCTACCCCTCCACCGACCGAATATAGGCGACTACGATGACTCGGATTATGAGACACTCGCTACCCTGCCGCTCAATCACTCCATCTTCAACAAGAGATCAACTAATGCTGGCCAGACTCAGCCAACTCAACTTGTCCTTCGATCAACCTCACCCGACATGCCCTCATCCCCTCCCAGGATTCCCACTATACAAGTTGCAGCGTCCTCACCAGTAGTTGTGCCTTCTGCGATACCGAAACAGCGTGGGATCCTGGCTAGTGCTATGGCCCCTGCTGGCACCATGTTCCGCCTACCCACAGTCGTCAATCCACAGAGACATCCTCAGACAATCACAATTGACAGCGATGACGAAGGTCCTACATATCGTGGGGGCTCCTCTGATGACGATGAAGGAAGTTTAAGGAAGAATGACATCAAAACCTATACCTTCTCGAGCAAGACCCAGCCAGAAAAGGTTGCTGAATCACCCCAGGGACAAAATGATAGCTCAAGTCGGTTTAGCAAACTTGCTTCTAGCTATATGTATCGCGCTTCCTCGAATTCATCCCTGGGATCAAGCACAACCAAGCGGTCTGCCGACACAAATGCAAACGCTTATGGCAATGCAACCAAGAAACCCCGACAAGTGGGACCGGCTCGAGCAATTCCGGTGCCTGTGGAGAAAAACAGCCCCGACATGGACCTTGATGAGATCAGCGACTACAATATACGAACGAAGGTCAATCGCCTACGGTCTATGGTCAGAGGGGTGTCTGTGCGTGAGACTTACACTGTCCTACTGAATAACAAGGGTTATTACGATGATGCTGTTGAGCAGCTTTTATTGCTAAGTGAAAGGCGAGAATCTAATAGCAGGAAAAAACCTATCGATCTGACTTCAGAGGATGAGCTGGTATTAAGCCCGGGCATTCCAAAGCGACCATCAGTGAATGCGGCAAAGCAACAACCAAAAGCTCCGCAAAAGTCAATCACGGAGAAATGGAGCTCAACTCAGATCCCCAAGAAGCCCAAGAAAGTGATTAGCGTGTTTGATACACCGGAACCACAACCAAAGAAAAGAACTTTGGTCCGTGGTCGGAGGCGTCCTTCCACTCCGCCAGAAGTTCTCGCTACCAAACCGCTGCCCAAAGCTGTCCAAACCATACTGTCCGACGAATCTGATGAAGCAGACTCAGCTGTCAATTCAGACACTGAAGCAAATCCAACGTTTGAGTCTCGCCTTCTGGACTTCTTCAACAAGTGCTCTGCTGCGGATCTAGTCGACACTGCATCAACCAGCAAACAACTTGCTGAGTTCTTTGTCTCACAGCGACCATTTAAATCAATCGCTGCCGTCACCGAGCTTCAAGATCCTAGCCTCAAACCCACAAAAGGTCGAAGAAAAACAATACCTGTTGGTGAGAGGATTGTCGAAAAGGTTGAGACCATGCTAGAGGGCTACAATGCTGTCGATTTCTTGGTACAAAAGTGCCAGAATCTTGCTCGTCCATTAGACTCTGAGATGAGCAAATGGGGAATCAATATGCACGGCTCACAGGATGGAGAACTTGACATGGTGTCCTTGCATGAAGTCCAAAAGACGCACGATTCAGGGATTGGAACTCCAGTCAGTGACGAGGACCTTGATAACGTCGGACAACCTGGGTCTAGAAATCTCATTGGCCAACCTTCATTTATGTCGCCTGATATCCAAATGAAAGACTACCAGGTTGCTGGAATAAATTGGCTCAACCTTCTGTACAAACGACACTTGAGCTGCATACTTGCGGATGATATGGGCCTGGGGAAGACTTGTCAGGTCATCGCTTTTCTGGCACACCTCTTTGAAGAGGGCCACACCGGCCCACATCTTGTTGTTGTCCCGGCTGCGACCTTAGAGAACTGGCTGAAAGAATTCAAACGTTTTTGTCCAACTTTACGAGTTGAGCCATACTACTCTACGGTCCCTGGGGAGCGAGCGCTGCTCAGAGAAACTTTAGAAGACTCGAGAGAGGAAGTCAACGTTATTGTGACGACGTACACAATAGCAAAAGCAAAAGAGGACTTTCCTTGGCTGAGAACTTTTGGATTCGACTGCACTGTCTATGATGAGGGGCATGTCCTGAAGAATGCCGACTCCCAAGTAGCCTCTAGGCTAGTCAGGATCGCGTCCAACTTTCGTCTTCTGCTCACCGGAACACCACTACAAAATAATTTGAAAGAATTGATAAGCCTTCTGGCTTTCCTAATGCCAGATGTGTTCAAGGACAAACAATCAGCCTTGAAAACCATCTTCTCACACACTGTCAAGGCCATGGATGGCAATCACGATGCTCTCCTTTCGGCCGAAAGAATCACCAGAGCACGAAGCATGCTTACACCCTTCATATTGAGACGCAAGAAAAATCAAGTTCTCAAAGATTTGCCAAAGAAGGAGCGACGCGTAGAGCTTTGCGATATGACTGCCGAACAGGTCGAAATCTATCAACTCTGGCTCGAAAAAGCCTATAGCATCCGTGAGAGAAGAGAGAGTGGGGAGAACATCGGCCAAGAGTCGTCTAATGTCCTCATGAGATTGAGGCAAGCAGCAATTCATCCGTTTCTCTTCCGTCGTCTCTACCCCGACAAGGTTCTGCCCAAAATTGCCAAACAGTGCCTCCGGGTGGAGATGTGGCGCGAATCTAATCCTGACCTCATTGTCACCGAGTTGAAGGCTTATTCTGACATGGAAATAAATGCTTTATGTTCTGCACATGAAGAATTGAAGCGTTTCGCGCTTGCCAATAACGAGTGGATGGCGAGTGGGAAAATCCAAAAGACCGTTGAGCTTCTTCGTAAGTTCATGTCGGAAGGGCACAGAACTTTGATCTTCAGCCAGTTCACAATGGTCCTCGATATCTTGGAGTTAGTCCTGGAACATGAAGACATCGGCTACTATCGATTGGATGGTACAACCAGGGTTTCGGAGCGTCAGGATATGATCGATGAATTTTCTGCTGAGAACAATGAAACGCCAGTCTTCATGCTCAGCACTAAAGCAGGCGGCGCAGGAATTAATCTTGCAACAGCCAATAAAGTCATTGTCTTCGATAGTGGCTTCAATCCTCAAGATGATATACAAGCGGAGAACCGAGCCCATCGAATCGGCCAGACGAAAGAGGTCGAGGTGATCAGACTTGTTTCGCGAGGCACAGTCGAAGAACAAATCCATGCGATGGGCCTCACCAAACTCAAACTGGACGAACAAGTTGCTGGAGAAGGAGCAGAGGAACAACCACCACAGAATGGAGCAGAGGAGACAGACAAGGAAGCCGAGGGGCGTCAACTTGTGGAAAGCATGTTTTTCGCGAAACTAGACCAGGAACCGATCGACCAGGTGAAGGCAGAAGTCGTCAGTCCTGCAAAACCACATCCACCAAAACCCAAAGAACTAGACCCTGTCGTTACGAAATTGGAAGACGATGACGTTGTCGAGAACAACATTCGTCAGGCAAGTGTCGATCTGCCTGCTCGGCCTAGAAGGTCGAAGCGAGGTTAATGGACTGGAATGTAATGTCTAAAGCATTGGAATCATGGAGTCGTGGGGTTGGAAATGAATATATGGTATGGAATACCTCGTGTCAATATGCATCCCCTGCGTTCTACCTCGGAGGCACCAAATTAAGTAGTACACCGCATACCCTAGAAGAGCATTGAATACGAGATAGAAGAGCCTGTACTGGTTCGATCCTAATCCTTGATGCCGCAGCCATATATAATAGCCAAAGGCTTTCTCTATTGCGAGCACCGAGGAACTGCGTGGGTGTTATTGTGAAGGAGCTCGTTTTTGGAGGCTATTGCAATTTGTACTCCGTACCTAAGTAAGGTCCCACTCACCCCGTAATGAGCAACGTCGCTTCATTCGTGGAAGAATGCAGAAGCAAACTAACCAGGTAGCTGGTGTATGCTTGACCACTGCTAATCTGCATTGCTTCATCCGAGCCCCGAGCAATTCCAACGGTTCCCCCAATCCATGCTGAGCATTGCATTCATTTAATAGTTGTGCCGTTGATCCATTCCCATTTTGACGCAGCTCGTTCCTTCCTTCCTTCCTGATGATTGATGATCATTGATAGCTTATAACCCAGCCCGCTTCCTTCATTAGTAGCCAGCCACCTTTCGTCGATGAGGAGTTTCCGGGATCCAGATTCCATCCTGTTTGATTCTTCAACTGCCCTGCATGTCAGATCATTTGTTCATAACTCCCTAATGCCCGTCGGAATCTGGGTATGATGGCCCAGCCGTTTGCTTCATATGAGACCCGATGTCTGAGGACTCAGGAGACAAGGTTGTATTGTATCGCTTTGATTATTCGTTGAATTCATCCTCAGATTCGGTCTCGATTTGAGAAAAGTCTCTCTTCGTGCCTCGGTTGTCATTCGTTGGGATCGCAAATGCGCAGTTCTTTTGGAGGGTTTTCATCGTATTTCGGTTTTAGCGAATTGGTCCTTTGCGTGCTGTGCAACAGTCGCACCTACACGGTAGTTGTGAATATCTGAGCCAGGTCCTGTTATCGTGAGCCCTGTGACGTCCCTCTTCCCTTACGGGGAGCCAACTCCAGTCGAGGCATATTCTATATGAATCCCACTGATTGAGCATGTACTCTCCGACAATACCAGTTGACTTTTTGGCGACGGAGAGTGTTGAGCCCGATTGTTTGAAATGAAGTTTGAAAAGGCCCTCTTCACGATCTGGAGTTACGGATCCGCCTCTAAATGGACCCTCCAGCATTCCTTTAGCGAATTCCGCGAAGTCGTCCCAATTTACGCCCATGTCCCTGTAGAGCACCCATCCGAGTCGACGTGGAGCAAGTGCGTAGTGCATAGCTCCAATTGAAATGTGGCCTCTGGGAGAAGGACGGACTCCAAAAGCATTGCACGCAACGTTATACATTATGAGGGTCAATTGTTCGAGTCTCACATTCGTCTCATGCTTTTGTAGCAAGTGACTAAGTCTAGAGAGATCATTTCTTGCTTTCTCAGTTGGCCGTTGGCGTGGCAAAAGATCTGTTTGAACCCCAATCTCGATGTGTCGTACGTTCGCAAGTCTTTCCGCTGGCATGAATTTGTCTGTGAGGCCTGTGAGGTACCATGGGTCGCGATCGTGGCCAACCCAGAGTTTTGAGGATCTGAGAAACAGAGGTGTCCATTCTTCATTGACCTGCTTGCAGGTGAGTCGAAGGCTCTTTCTTGCGATCTCGAAGGACCCGACGATTGGTTGGTGCGATGGAGGACCAGAATCCGACGACTTGTCGTCTTCATTGCTGTCGACAGAATCAATGTTTGTGAGAGCCTTGTAGACACCGAGTCTGATTTCAAATGGGAACTAGAGGAAATTCACTGTAACCACCTTGTTCGCCATGTTGGAATGAGTACTTGTGATAGTCGTAAAGCGGTTGCAGGAGATAAAGCTGGGAAGAATGCCGTTGGATTACAGCAGCAAGGTGGCGAGCTGGTTGACGATTGAGGAACAAGTTGCGTGTGAGATAGACAGATAGACAGCAGGAAAGGAGGCACTGGTGCAATTGAGACTGAGAGCTGTTTTCTTCAAAGTTGTCGCTCAAGATTTAGTGAGTTGCTGACAACCTCACGTGAAAACACTGACCTTATCGTCACATACAATTCACTTGTAGGTCACTCCAACGTGACTTCACCTTGATCTCTAATCTAAGTCTGAGGTTTATTCCCACGCCAGTCAATTCTCCTTCTATCAACCTTCAACAGAGGTTCTTTGCTGCACTCACTCTTCAATAATATCTCATACCCTCATACCATTCATGGAATCCAAATGTCGCACTGGTTTACACGCACACCGCCTCAGTTCGAACCGAACATCTTTACGCGATCTTCCAATGGAAGATATGTGCGCTCTCGCGATCGCTTCAGGCCATCGGCCGGGGTTCCAAAGACAAGCTGGCTCAGCAATTTCCAGCTTTGCGGCACCTTCCACTCCTGGGCCACCGCTTCCGAGAACGCAGGCATGAAGTTGTAGTGCTGCAGGTTGCATCCGAGCCCTTCCAGTTCAAGTGCTGTCCATGCGATGAACTGGTGCATGCCGTTTGAATGATGCGACCCTGGTTAAAAGGTTTGATCAGCAAGAGCCTCTGGAAGAAGATGACACGAGTCACTCACAGTCACTGACGCTCGCCTGGATAGCCGGGTTCTTCTCCTTCAACGTATCCAGGGCATCCTGGTCTTCAAACCACAAAACACTGCCATAGCCAGCACGGAAACCCTTCACTCTGGGAGCCAGCGCCTGATAAGCTCCCTCTGGCATGGAATCTTTCAAGCACTTATCGGCAATGTCCCATAGTTTCTCGTGGCCGGCTCTCACGAGGATGACAGCTCTCGCAGATTGCACATTGAAAGCAGAAGGGGCATGCTTGACCGCGAACTCAACTATGGACTGGACCTTGGCGTCAGGAATTGGTGAGGTGTTTGTGATGTTGTAGCAGGAGATTCGGTTCTCAATGGGAGCAAGGAATAGTCCGACGGCTGTTGAGCTTGGAGACATCTTGAATTTGGTGGTTCAGTGTATAGATATGTGGCTGCTGAATGGTGATTGATAGGCAATGGAAATAGGAAGTGGTGGTTGATATGAGTTACCTGTATCTGAAGATGTCAACCAGCATTTATATAGTTTATTCACCATCTGATGCTGTAGGAGTAGTCAACCGCCAGGTAGACTCGGTTGAGCGAGCTAAAACGAGAACTGCAAAGCCCGCCCTCCTGCTCCAGACGCTAGCTGGAGCCGGCACAGCACGCCTTACAACTGTTGGTGAAGTGTGCGACTCTCGATCTACGAATGGGTGACTGGATTGAGATATGGTAGAGTGTCAGGCCTGTCAAGGGGTACCTAGTTGTAGCAGGTCGAATGTTATTTCAGGTCCTCAACACGGCCTACAATCGAGTCGGCAGCCGATTTTCTGGAACCATTGGTACGATCGCCGACCGTCAATTCAGGGCGTAGAGATGCCCACAGAACTCTTGGTTTCACTCAAGCTTTCGTGCCGCAGTTTGTCCCCCCTAACCAAGGGCCCCTCCCTCGGCCCCGAAAGTACGTCATCACACGGCGTATCGGGCCTTGTCATACATTATCTCCTTTACCAACAATGCCTTCCATGATGGACAACTTAACCGAGTACGAGGTGCAATGTTATGAACACGAAGAGACGGAGATTAATGCAAGAAAATGCATGCCTAAGGGGACCTGTGCAGTCTGATGTTCAAGAATTGTGCTGGCAGTGATGACACACCAAGATGTATGTGGGAGTCATCAATCAACTTGTATTCGACACCCACTGAAAGGATGGGTTATGCATCTCGAGCCATTGGCTGGCCTGAGTGTAACAAGCTAGCATAACACCTTTGGACCCAACTTTGAGCATTTGTGCATGCTGGCGATACTGACCGCGAAGTACCAGGCTGAGCAGAAAGTGCTTCACACCTCCAATTGACAAGGCTATGCTCAACATCTAGTTGTCGATACAAACACAACCACACCAAAACTTCGTCGTGGCCATTCTCATATGGATCTCAAGTCTGGTGCCCTTGCTTAGCAGAAGCAATTTCGAACAGGCTGCAGTGGGCACGTATATCACGTGACTATCCTCCAACGACAAGGCTCTGTTTCCCTATTATCAGGGTTGAACTGACCCTATCAACGATGCAAATACATTAGAAGTGGTAGGTATATACTTAAAATCAGAATGGACATCAAGGATAGTCATCGACTCCCAAGCACAGATATGAGAGCCCAAACGCGAGGTTCAGCTCAACAAGGCTGAGCGGCCAAGGGGGACGGACGCCTTTCCAGGCAACAAATTTCAGGTGCGCCTCCAACCCAATCCCCTAGGCATGCAGCTCCTCGGGCCGCTCTAGCTGAGGGAAAACTGAGTCGGGCAATTCTGCATGACATAACACTTTCCCATACGTCCGTGCTGCTCGCCGAGGTTCTGTTTGGCCAGGCACTGCTGCTGTCTCCTGTGGTTTGTGGCCCTTCCCAAGCCTTGGACACGGCTGGAGATCACGAGTCCTTGATTTTGGGAGGCGAATGCCAAATAATAACCCCGGCACTGAACGTTGAGAGGCCGGCGAGGTTTCATTTCTCTTTTTGATCAAACTCAGCTATTCAATTACTTCATCACACCGCAGGCATGTGTCCATCCTATAAGAGGTCCCACCGCATCACTCTTGCGGTCCGTTGTGCCATTGTGGTATCTTGGTGATAGCCTGATATCTAAGGTCGATATGTCTCCCGCTACCATCACAATTAGAGGCCACACAGCCATGGAGCCGATCAAGAGCATGATAACATCCACTCCCATCCCCCTCCTTCACCATCGCCGCGACTCGCAGGTTTGCGGCGAGCTACAGCCAGACTACCCGGGGGGAGAGCCACCGGAATGCCCTGAACCGAGACCGTTTTGCACATTTTCGAATGGGCTCCAGGGTTGCTGTGATGGTTCCAAGAACTGCATATTCTATAAAACATGCTATGAATACGATCAAACCGCGTCCAACACTGGCTCATCGTATTTGAAGTGGTAGGCCAAGCGCACTTTATTCACATCCCGTCATCTCCTACAATTTCCCCTAGATTATAAGTTGACAAATGGTCAAATCAGTCCGAGTTCCGCACCACACTGCGCAGAGTACATCTACAATGATCGATCCACGACCGGCGTTTGGTATGGATACTTGTGTGGCCTGGAGCAAGAAACTCTGTTCGCATGGCCGGCTACGGACCTCCTCTTAACTACCAGTACCAGCAAGAGCACTACCCAGAGCAGTACAACTACCCGCAGCACGACGAGCAACAGAAGCACCACGCCCTCGACCAGGAGCACGCATACAACATCATCACCAGGCATCAGAACCACATCATCGTTGAGCACATCGTCAAGCACATCGTCAAGCACACCGCTCACCTTGAGCCAGAACGATCCAACCAACATATCAAGCACATCCACAACCGCAGCTCCCAGCGCAGCAGCAGGGACGGAACCTTCTTCTTCTCCCTCGTCCCCGCAAGACAAGGAATCGATCATTCGGGGCAGCATCGCGGGCGGGATTGGATTCGTCCTCGCGGTCGTGGTGATCGGCACAATCTACTTCTGCCGGAAGAGGCGCGGTAGGACGGGGAGATATCAGCGTGTCGGTGGTCAGCTGCAATTCCACAACGGAGCCCCCAGCATCTACTCCTCAGCTACTTAGGGCGCGGCGCGGGTGGTTTTCGGGTGGGGTGGGGGGTAACGACTTGAGGTATTTGCCTAGATATGACGCTGCGGAGGTGAGGCGAGGCGAAATTTGAGGAGTTGAAGATGTTGTGGCTGGCTGCCAAACAACTGCACAGCCTTGCGCCCCGGTGGATGAG
>Ga0105239_10000269_pt1 | contig 76932 bp, 67 predicted proteins | sample KBSC44metaG_FD_92761 | JGI IMG/M metagenome (GOLD analysis project Ga0105239, IMG submission 92761) | Corn rhizosphere microbial communities from Kellogg Biological Station, Michigan, USA - KBS C4-4 metaG | ecosystem: Host-associated > Plants > Roots > Rhizosphere > Soil | place: Michigan, USA...
GTCGGCTGGTCGTACCAACATGATCTCGGGCGCAAGATGGTCGAGAAGGAGTTCGGCGACAAGGTCAAGACCGTCTTCGTCGAGAAGGTGCCCGAGGGCCCGGATGCCGAGCGCGTGATGCGCCAGCTGATCGACGACGGCTGCCAGATGATCTTCGCCACCTCGTTCGGCTTCATGGACCCGACCGCCAAGGTCGCCGCGGACTATCCCGAGATCGCCTTCGAACATTGCTCGGGCTACAAGACCGCGGCCAACCTCGGCATCTACCAGACACGCTTCTACGAAGGGGCCTACCTGCTCGGGGTGCTCGCCGGCAAGCGCACGAAGAGCAACACGCTCGGCTATGTCGCGCCGTTCCCGATCCCTGAAGTCATCCGCAACCTCGATGCCTTCGTGCTTGGCGCGCGCAGCGTCAATCCGAAGGTCAGCGCCAAGGTGGTGTGGATCAATTCCTGGTACGACCCGCCGAAGGAGCGCGACGCGGCCCAGGCCCTGATCGACCAGGGGGCCGACGTGATGTACCAGAACACCGATTCGCCGGCGATCGTGCAGCTGGCGCAAGGCAAGGGCTTGTGGGCCTTCGGGCAGGACTCCGACATGACGCGCTTCGGCCCGACCGCCCACCTCAGCGCCAACACCTTGAACTGGGGCGTCTACTACGTGCACAAGGTGCGCCAGAAGCTGGCCGGCCAGTGGAAGGCCGAGGACACCAAGTGGGGCATGAAGGAAGGCATCGTGCAGCTCGCTCCGCTCGGCCCGTCGGTGCCGAAGGAGGCGATCCCGCTGTTCGAGGAGAAGAAGGCGGCGATCCTCGCCGGCAAGTTCCATCCGTTCACCGGGCCGCTCGCCGACCAGTCCGGCAAGCAGCGCCTCGCCGCCGCGCAGACCTTGCCCGAATCGGAGCTGTGGACGATGAAGTGGTACGTCGACGGCGTCGTCGGCAAACAACCCTGAACAAGCGAGAAAGCCCGGCATGGACATCGACTTCACCGCCATCACCGCCTACCAGCGCTACAAGCTGATGGCCAGCCTGATCGTGCCGCGGCCGATCGCGCTGATCACGACGATCAACGCCGCGGGCGTGGTCAACGCCGCGCCCTTCAGCATGTTCAACATGGTCGGCGAGGACCCGCCGATCCTGATGGTCAGCATCAACCGCCTGCACGACGGGCGGCTGAAGGACACCGCGGCCAACATCCTCGCCAACGGTCAATTCGTGGTGCACCTGAGCGACGAGGCGATGGCCGACAAGATGCACGGCTGCGGCGAATCCCTGCCGCACGACCAGAGCGAGCTCGCGCACGTCGGGCTCACGCCGCTGCCCTCGCACACCGTCGCGCCGCCGCGCATCGCCGAGGCGCCGGTGGCCTTCGAGTGCGTGCTGCACGAGAAGCTCGAGACCGAAAGCCGCTATGTCTTCATCGGCCGCATCCAATGGCTGACGGTGCGCGAAGGCCTGGTCGATACCGACAAATGGCGCGTGCGCCTGCAGGACTACCACCCGGTCGGCCGCTTCGGCGCGAGCTTCTACGTCAAGACCAACGAACGTTATGCGATGAGCGGCAACGAACCTTCGGAGACCGAAGGCAAGTCGACCGCGATCGACGAAATCTGAGGATCGAACGATGACGACCACACCCCTGGACGACCGCGCCGCGATGCGCCTCGCGATCGCTGCTTCGCAGCGCGCCCTCGATGCCGGCAACATGCCCTTCGGTGCCAGCCTGCTGTCGGCAGCCGGCGAACTGCTGCACGTGGCCGGCAACAACCAGGTCACGAGCGGCGACTTCGGCGGCCATGCCGAGATGGTGCTGCTGCGCGAAGCCAGCACGCGGCTCGGCCGCGAGGCCTTGCGCGGCACGACGGTGCTGGCGAGCGGCGAGCCTTGCGCGATGTGCAGCGGCGCCTTGTTCTGGGCCGGCGTGCGGCGGCTGGTGTTCGCGGCGTCGACCCGGGACATCGCCGAGTGCCTGGGCGGCGATCAGCTGGCGGTCGACAGCCGCCAAGTGCTGGCGGGGGCCAGCCCGGCGGTCGCGGTCGAGGGGCCGTTGCTGGCCGACGAAGCGGTGGCGGTGCTGAAGCGCTGGCCGGCCTGAATCGGCGAGGCCGAGTGGCGGCCTAGGGATGACCGGGACTTTGGTCACTACCGCGGCGATCGGGGCTCGCTGCAATCTTCCAGCGCCTCCTCAACGCAGCCAACGGATTCTTATGCCCAGCCTTCGCCGCCCGTCCTCTTCGCTCGCCCGCGCTGCCCTGTTGATCGTTGCCGCGGCGATCGCATGGCCGTGTGTCACGGCCCAGGCCCAGACCTGGGAGTACAAGTCCTACAAAAAATCGCGCGGGGGCCAGTTCGACAAGAGCCAGTTCAATGTCGGCGAGATCACGCTGGAGGAGAAGGACGGCAAGGCCTACTTCCACATGGTTGCCGGCGGGGTCGATGCCTGCCTGCGCGGCGACGTGCCGGCGCTCGTGACCAAGACGGCCGAGACGACGACGATCGAGCTGCAGCAATCGCTGGCCGGCTGCGAAGCGATCCGCTATGTGATCCGCAATGACGGCAGCGGCGGCGACCGCGAAGTCAGGCGCAACGACGCCTGGGTCAAGGACGGCTGGGACCACGGGCTGACGCCGAAAAAATGAGGCTGCGCGCCGGCCCGCGGTGTCGCCCTCACTCCAGCGCCGAAGCCGGCCCGAAGAATTCGTAGCGCATCTGGCCGTCCGGCACACCGAGCTTGCGCAGCGAGCGGCGCACCTGCTGCATGAAGGGCTTCGGGCCTAGGAAGTAGGCGTCGACATCACGCGTCGCGCTCGGCAGCCACTGCGCGAGCCGCTGCTCGTCGAGCCGGCCGACCGCATGCGGCGCGGTGTCGCCGGCAGGCGTCTCGCCGGCTTCGTCGTAGCAATAGAAGCGGCTCAGACGCGGGTGTTTCCGCGCCAGCGCGTCGACCGCGTGGCGAAAGGCGTGCACGCCGCGGTCGCGGGCGCAATGGATGAAGTGCACCGTCCGCGATGTCTTCAGCGCGGCTTCCAGCATCGCCAGCGTCGGCGTGATGCCGACGCCGCCGCTGATCAGCACCAGCGGCTTGTCGCTCTCGTCGAGCGTGAATTCGCCCGAGGGCGGGAACAGCTCGACGCTGCTGCCGACCCCGACGCAGTCGTGCAAGTGGTTCGAGACCACGCCGCCGTGCTGCCGTTTCACGCTGATGCGATAGCCGTGGCCGTTCGGCGCGGCCGAGAGCGAGTAGTTGCGGCGCACGTCTTCGCCGTTCACCGTCAGCCGCAGTCCGATGTATTGCCCGGGCTTGAAGTCCAGCACCGGCTGGCCGTCGACCGGCGCGAAGTAGAACGAGGTGATCTCGTCGCTTTCCACCTCCTTGCGCACGACGTGGAAGATCCGCCCGCCGCGCCATCCGCCCGGCGCGGCGGCCTTTTCGTCATAGAGCTTCGTTTCCGCGCCGATCAGCAGGTCGGCGAGCTGGCCGTAGGCCGCGGCCCAGGCGGCGATGACCTCGTCGGTCGCGATCTGCGAGCCGAGCACCTCGCGGATCGCGCGCAGCAGGCAGGCGCCGACGATCGGGTAGTGCTCGGGCTGCACCTGCAGCGCCACGTGCTTGTTGATGATCTGCGACGCGAGCGGCCCCAGCGCTTCGAGCCGGTCGATGTTCTTGGCATACATCAGCACACCGTTGGCGAGCGCCCGCGGCTGCTCGCCGCTGGCCTGGTTGGCCTGGTTGAAGAGCGGCCGGACCTCGGGGTGCTCGGCCAGCAGGATGCGATAGAAGTGCGTCGTCAGCGCCTCGCCGCCGGTTTCGAGCAGCGGCACCGTGGCCGAGACGATGGTTTTCTGGTGTTGCGTCAGCATGGTGGCTTCCGGCATTGTTGGTGGAGATGCCTATTCCTTTGCAATCCCTGTTCCTGCCCCTTGATCATTGAAAATCAATGGGTTGCGACGCTATGATGTCCAATCGACTTCAACGGTAAGAAGTCAAAATGACATTGTTGTAGTCGAAATGACATCACAACCCCTGCTCCAGGCGATCGCCCCGCTGATCGCCGACCTCGCCCGCGAGATGCCCGGCGCCGAGCGCTACCGCCGCCTGCTCGAAGCCTTGCGCCTGCTGATGCCCTGCGACGCGACGGCCTTGCTGCGCCTCGAAGACGGCTGGCTGCTGCCGCTGGCGGTGGACGGGCTCAGCCGCGACACGCTCGGCCGGCGCTTTCATGTCGACGAGCATCCGCGGTTCGCCGCCTTGCTCGAGGCCGTCGGGCCGCTGCGCTTCCCGGCCGACAGCCCCTTGCCCGACCCCTACGACGGCCTGGTCGAGGGCTTGGAAGGGCACCTGCCGGTGCACGACTGCATGGGCTGCGTGATTCGCGTCGCCGAGCGGCCCTGGGGCCTGCTGACCCTGGATGCGCTGACGCAAGGGCGTTTCTCCGAGGTCGACCTGGCGGCGCTGCAATCCTTCGGCAGCCTGGCCGCGGCGACCGTCAGCGTAGCCGGCCGCATCGAACAGCTCGAGTCCCGCGTGCTGCGCGAGAGCGTGCGTGCCGAGGGGTATCGCCTCGCCGCGGCGCCGCGGGCGCGCAGCCTGATCGGCCGCAGCGCGGCGATGCGCCGGCTGCACGGGGAGATCGAGCTGGTCGCCGCGAGCGAACTGTCGGTGCTGATCCAGGGCGAAACCGGCGTCGGCAAGGAGCTCGTCGCCGAAGCGCTGCACGCGGCCTCGCCCCGCGCGGCGCGGCCGATGATCAGCGTCAACTGCGCCGCCTTGCCCGAGACCTTGATCGAGAGCGAACTCTTCGGCCACGTGAAGGGCGCATTCACCGGCGCGCTGGACGAACGTGCCGGCAAGTTCGAGCTGGCCGACGGCGGCACGCTGTTCCTCGACGAAGTCGGCGAGCTCGCGCTGCCGGCGCAGGCCAAGCTGCTGCGCGTGCTGCAGAGCGGGCAGCTGCAGCGCCTCGGCTCCGACCGCGAGCACCGTGTCGACGTGCGCCTGATCGCGGCGAGCAACCGCGACCTGGCCGATGAAGTCAGGGCAGGGCGGCTGCGCGCGGATTTCTATCACCGCCTCAGCGTCTACCCGCTGCGGGTGCCGCCGCTGCGCGAGCGCGGCCGCGACGTACTGCTGCTGGCAGGCTTCTTCCTCGAAGAGAACCGCGCCCGCCTGCGCCTCGGCGGCCTGCGGCTAACGGCCGAGGCCCAGGCCGCGTTGCTGGCACACGATTGGCCGGGCAACGTGCGCGAACTCGAGCACCTGCTTGGGCGCAGCGTGTTGAAGGCGTTGGCGCGCCAGCCGCAGCGTCCGCGCATCCTGAGCCTCGAGGCGGCGGACCTGGATCTGCCGGCCACGGGCGTCGCAGCGACGGTTCCATCGGCCGGGGGCTCCGTCAGCGGTGCCTCTGCCGCGCCGCCGGCCGGCGCGTCATTGGGCGAGGGCCGGAATCTGCGTGATGCGGTGCAGGCCTACGAGCGTGAACTCGTCGAATCGGCGCTGCTCGCGCACGACTTCAGCTGGGCCGCGGCTGCCCGCACGCTCGGCATGGATCGCGGCAACCTGGCCCGGCTGGCGAAGCGCCTCGGACTGCAGCCCGCCCGCAGCGCGCCGGCGAGGGAGTAATACTTCGTCAATTGCAGTAGGACTCCGCGCCGGACCATCGTCGGCGGAGCGCCTGTCGCGCAGCGCCGGGCGGAGCGCAGGAACCCCTTCCGCACAGTGCACAGCCGGCACGTGCCCGTCACGCCGAGTGCGTACACTGCGCGCTTTTCCGCAGTCCAGCAGGGGCCCGACCATGCAGCGCTTTCGCTTTCCCATCGTCATCATCGACGAGGATTACCGTTCGGAAAACACGTCCGGGCTGGGCATCCGTGCGCTCGCCGACGCCATCGTCAAGGAAGGCCTGGAGGTGCTCGGCGTCACCAGCTACGGCGACCTGAGCCAGTTCGCGCAGCAGCAGTCGCGCGCCAGCGCCTTCATCCTGTCGATCGACGACGAGGAGATCGTCGGCGACGACGCCGAGCCCGGCCCGGCGATCGAGAACCTGCGCAAGTTCATCGCCGAGATCCGCCGCCGCAATCTCGAGATCCCGATCTACCTGTACGGCGAAACGCGCACCTCGCAGCACATCCCGAACGACGTGCTGCGCGAGTTGCACGGCTTCATCCACATGTTCGAGGACACGCCGGAGTTCGTCGCGCGGCACATCATCCGCGAAGCCAAGAGCTACCTCGACTCGCTCTCGCCGCCGTTCTTTCGCGAGCTGGTCGACTACGCGCAGGACGGTTCCTATTCGTGGCACTGCCCCGGCCACTCCGGCGGCGTGGCTTTCCTGAAGAGCCCGATCGGCCAGATGTTCCACCAGTTCTTCGGCGAGAACATGCTGCGCGCCGACGTCTGCAATTCGGTCGAGGAGCTGGGCCAGCTGCTGGACCACACCGGCCCGGTGGCAGCGAGCGAGCGCAATGCGGCGCGCATCTTCAATGCCGACCACTGCTTCTTCGTCACCAACGGCACCAGCACCAGCAACAAGATGGTCTGGCATCACACGGTAGCGCCAGGCGACGTGGTCGTGGTCGACCGCAACTGCCACAAATCCATCCTGCACGCGATCATCATGACCGGCGCGGTGCCGGTGTTCCTGACGCCGACGCGCAACCACTACGGCATCATCGGCCCGATCCCTCAGGCCGAGTTCACGAAGGAATCGATCCAGAAGAAGATCGCGAGCAACCCGCTGCTCGCCGGCGTGGACGCGAGGAGCGTGAAGCCGCGCATCCTGACGATCACGCAGAGCACCTACGACGGCGTGCTCTACAACACCGAAACGGTGAAGGGCATGCTCGACGGCTGGATCGACACGATCCACTTCGACGAAGCCTGGCTGCCGCATGCCGCCTTCCACAGGTTCTACGGCAGCTTCCACGCGATGGGCAAGAACCGTCCGCGGCCCGAGAAGGCGATGGTCTATGCGACCCAGTCGACGCACAAGCTGCTTGCCGGCATCAGCCAGGCGTCGCAGGTGCTGGTGCAGGAATCGCAGACCGTCAAGCTGGACCGCCACCTGTTCAACGAGGCTTACCTGATGCACTCGTCGACCAGCCCGCAGTACGCGATCATCGCCAGCTGCGACGTGGCCGCGGCGATGATGGAGCCGCCCGGCGGCACCGCGCTGGTCGAGGAAAGCATCCTCGAAGCACTCGACTTCCGCCGCGCGATGCGCAAGGTCGAGAAGGAGTTCGGCAAGGACTGGTGGTTCACCGTCTGGGGCCCGGACAAGCTCGCCCACGACGGCGTCGGCAAGCCCGAGGACTGGCTGCTGAAGGCCGGCGAGAAGTGGCACGGCTTCGGCGAACTGGCCAAGGGCTTCAACCTGCTGGATCCGATCAAGAGCACGATCATCACGCCGGGGCTCGACATGTCGGGCAAGTTCGCGGGCACCGGCATCCCGGCCGCGATCGTCACCAAGTTCCTCGCGGAACACGGCATCATCGTCGAGAAGACCGGGCTCTACTCATTCTTCATCATGTTCACCATCGGCATCACGAAGGGCCGCTGGAACACGCTGGTGACCGCGCTGCAGCAGTTCAAGGACGACTACGACCGCAACGCGCCGCTGTGGCGCATCCTGCCGGAGTTCGTCGCCAAGTACCCGCGCTACGAGCGCATGGGCCTGCGCGACCTGTCGCAATCGATCCACGAGATGTACGCGAAGAACGACATCGCCCGCTTGACCACCGAGATGTACCTGTCCGACCTGCAGCCGGCGATGAAGCCGACCGACGCCTTCTCGCGCATCGCGCACCGCGACACCGAGCGTGTCGGCATCGACGATCTCGAAGGCCGCATCACCGCCTCGCTGCTGACGCCGTATCCGCCGGGCATCCCGCTGCTGATCCCGGGCGAGCGCTTCAACAAGAAGATCGTCGACTACCTGCGCTTCACGCGTTCGTTCAATGCCGCGTTCCCGGGCTTCGACACCGACGTGCACGGCCTGGTCGAGGAGGACGGCATCGACGGCCACACGCAATACTGCATCGACTGCGTGAGGTGACGCTCAGGCCACGTGCGACACCAGCATCCCCGGCGCCGGCACGTGCTGGCCGCCGCCGGTGCCGGACTGCGCCGCATCCGGCAGCGCCGCATGGCCGTCGCGGTGCAGCGCCACGCCGACCGCGAGCATGTCCACCACCAGCAGGTGCAGGATGCGCGAGATCATCGCGACGAAGGTCGAGCTGTCCTCGGTGTGTTCGACCGGAATGCAGACCGTCGAGCGCCGCGCCAGCGCCGACTGGCTGGCGGTGATCGCGATCACCGACGCGCCGCGCTCCAATGCGTTGCCCGCGGCGCGCGCCTGCTCCGGCGGCTGGCCCGAACTGGAGATGAAGACCGCCACGTCGCCCGGGCCGAGCAGATCGGCTGCCAGCGCGTGCATCGACGCATCGGTGTGCGCGACCGACGGGATGCGGAAGCGAAAGAGTTTGTGCTGCCCGTCGAGCGCCACCACCGCCGAGTTGCCCATCGCAAAGAACTCGACCCGCCGCGCCGCGCGCAGCAGCGCTATCGCGGCATCGACCGCATCGACGTTGAGCGATTCGCGGAACTGCGCGATCGCCGAGATGGTGTTGTCGAGCACCTTGGCGCACAGGTCGGGCGTGGCGTCTTCGCGGCGCACCTGGCTGTGGCGGATCGGCAAGGTGCCGGTCAGGCCCGAGCCCAGCTTGAGCTTGAAGTCGGCCAGCCCCTGGAAGCCGAGCGAGCGGCAGAAGCGGATCACCGTCGGCTGGCTGACCTCGGCCGCGCGGGCGATCACGGCCACCGCGTCGTTCAGCACGGTGCGCGGGTTCTCCAGCACGAAATCGGCGACACGGCGCTCCGCCGGCGACAGCGTGCTGCGTGCAGCGCGCACACGGTCGAGCAGCGGATCGGCCGCGCCGCGGGGCGGCAGATGCTCGGCCAGCAGGGTCGAGAGGCCGTGGAAGCTGGGGTTCTGAGCGGTCAGCACGTAGGTCGGGATGCGCGCCACGTAGTCCGAGAAACGCCCCTTGGATTCGAAGCGCTCGCGAAAGCTCGAGCGCAGGAAGAACTCGCCCAGCCGCGGCACGATGCCGCCGCCGATGTAGACGCCGCCGGTCGCGCCCAGGGTCAGCGCCAGGTCGGAGGCGACCGAGCCGAGCATGCCGCAGAAGCAGTCGAGCGTCTCGACGCAGGCCTCCGATTCGCCGGTCAATGCCCGCTGCACGATCGCGACGGTATCGAGCAAGGGCTCGGCGCCCTCGGTCAGTGCGCGGTGGATCAGCGCGATACCCGGGCCCGAGACCAGGCGCTCGGAGGAGATGCGCGGCAGCGTCTTCCAGGCATGCTGCAGCACCTTGAGTTCGCGTTCGTCGCTCGGTGCGAAGCTGGCATGGCCGCCTTCGCTGGCCAGCGTGACCCAGCGGTCGCCCGACGGGATCAGTCCCGAGATGCCGAGCCCGGTGCCGGGCCCGAGCAGGCCGATCGCACCTTGCGGCTGCGAGTCGCCGCCGCCGACCTGCCGCCGGTCGGCCACCGGCAGCGCCGGCAGCGAACGCGCGAGCGCGGTGAAGTTGTTGATCACGAGCAAGGTCGACAGGCCGAGCTCGCGCTGCGCCTCGCGGATCGAGAAGGCCCACGAGCGATTCGTCATGCGCACCGCATCGCCTTCGATCGGATTGGCCAGCGCGACCGCGCCGTGGCGCGGCGCTCGGCCCTCCAACCCCGCCAGGTAGGCGCGCATCACGTCGATGAAGCCGCCGTAGGCCTCGCATTGCAGCACCTTCACCTGCTCGAAGCGGCCCGGCGCGGTCTCGATGCAAAGACGCGCGTAGGTGGCGCCGATGTCGGCCAGCAGACGCGGTTCGGGGAACGCGAAGGAGGACGTCATGGGGGCCGGTCTCGCTGTCATTTCGAGGAGGTCGGGTCGCGCTCGAGCAGCACGCAAGCCGCGGTGGAGGCGAGGCGGACCTTGCCGCCGGCGACTCGCGCCGAGCCGCCGCCATAGGCATCGCGCAGGGCTTCGCCTTCGGCGAAGGTGTCGCCGACGGGGATCTCCAGCGGCCCGCCGGTGCCGAGTGCGACGACCACACGATCGCCGCTGCGCGCATCGATGCGGCTGAAGCTGTAGGGTGCCGTGCCGCTCAGCCGGCGGTGCTCGCCGCGGGCGAGCGCGACGTGGCGCGCGCGGAAGCTGCCGAGCTTGCGCCAGTGCGCGAGCACCGCCTCATCGACGCTGCCCCAGTTCATGTCGGAGCGGGTAGCCTGCTGCGGATCGGAGGCGGGCACCGGCCCCGGCGGGCGTGCGGTTTCGTCGCCGTAGTAGATCTGCGGGGCGCCGGGCGCGAGCAGCAGCACCGCGCCGGCCTGCATCAGCTGCTGGCGGTCGAAGAGCTCGGTGTCGTGCGAAGAGAGGTAGTTGAGCGGCGTATTGCCGGGCGACTGCATCAGTTTCGCGTAGTCGGCGAACAAGGCTTCGGGGTTGGCGAGGGATTGTTGGACCCGCGGCTGGAAATCGAAGTTGATCATCGAATCGAAGCCGAAGTCGTTCAGCCTGCTGCGCTCCGGGCCTTGGCCCCAGTATTCGCCGGTCATCCAGAACGGCGCGTCGTCGATCTTCTTGGCCGGATTGGCTTGCTTCCAGTCGGCGAGCGCTTGCGTCGCGGCCTGCTTCAGCGCGGCCCAGGATTCGGGCTCGACATGGCGCACGGTATCGGCGCGGAAGCCGTCGATGCCGTATTCGCGCACCCAGTCGCCGAGCCACTTGACGAGGTAGCCGCGCACCGGCGTGTCGGGCAGGTCGGCCGCCTTGGTGTCCGGCTTGTCGCGCAGGAACTTCGGCAGCTTGACCGGCTGCGGGCTCTCGGTGCGGAAGTCGGGCAGGAAGGCGAGCTGCTTGGTCAGGTCGTCGCTGCCGCCGTCGATGTAGCCGGGCAGTCCGGCGCGTATCCAGTCGCGGCCCCACCAGTCCTTGAAGGCGAAGTTGTTGTAGTCGATGAAGCCGTGATAGTCCTTCAGCGTGGCCTTCTCCGCGCCGGGCCAGAGGACTTTGAGGCCGAGATCTTTCGCGGTCTGGATGTCGAGATAGCCGGGGTGGTTCATCACCACGTCGAACAGGATGCGGATGCCTTGCGCATGCGCGGTGTCGACCATCTCGCGCAGTTCGTCCGGCGTGCCCATGTTCTTGTCGAGCACGGTGTAGTCGAGCGCGAAGTAGCCGTGGTAGGCGTAGTGCTTGAAGGCCTTGTTGCCGCCGACCACCCAGCCGTGGATCTGCTCGTAGGGCGCGGTGATCCAGATCGCGTTGACGCCGAGCTGCTTGAACCAGCCTTCGCGCAGGCGCTTCGTCAGGCCGGCGAGGTCGCCGCCGTGGAAGGTCGCGACGTCGTCTTCCGGCTTGGCCTCGCGTGTGCGGCCGTAGCTGTGGTCGTTCGCCGGATTGCCGTTCTCGAAACGATCGGTGATGACGAAGTAGACGATCGCGTTGTCGGCGAAGCTGCCCGGCACGCTGGCCGGGCCGCTGAGGACGGGCGTGGGCGCCGCGGCAGCCACGGCCGGGGGCGGCGGGGCGGCCGGCCGGCTCGCGCAGCCGGCCAGGGCCGCTGCCAGCACGAGCGCGGTGGCGAGCCGGTCTGGCCTCATGGGCAGGGCTTGGCGGCGCGCGCCTTGGTCGCGTCATCGAGCGAGGTGTAGATCGTTCGATCGCCGTTGTTGACCCAGATCTGTGGGCTGGCGGTGCCGTCGAATTGCATGTCGCTGCCGCCCTGGTCCTTGGTGTCGCCCTTGTGGATGATGTAGTTGACCTTGCCTTTGCCGTAGGCGTCGGCGCTCATCTGCCAGGTCACGCCGAAATCGTCCTTGGCCGTCGGCGCCATCGGCGTCTTCCAGTCGATGCCGGGCAGCGGCGTGCCGCCGTCCTTCCAGGTGTGCAGACCCCAGCCGTCGTAGGCCGCGTCGCAGCGGTTGTAGTGGATCGCAATCGTCGACGCGGCCTGCGCCTGCGCGCTGCCCACGGCGGCCAGGCCGAGCGCGGCGAGGCAAAGAAGGTGTCTGGCTTTCATGTAGCTCTCCCTTTGAAATGTGTCTGTCGATGTGTCAGCCTTTGCTGCCGCCGGCCGTCAGCCCGGCGACCATCCACTTCTGCGCCAGGATGAAGACCACCGTGATCGGCAGGCCCGAGAGGATCGCCGCCGCGGCGAAATCGCCCCACAGGTACTTCTGCTCGTAGAGGAAGAGCTTGGAGCCGACCGCGAGCGTGAGCTTGTCCTGCTGCTTCAAGAGGATCGACGCGACCGGGTATTCGATGATCGCGCCGATGAAGGCGAGCAGGAAGACCACCATCAGGATCGGCACCGCCATCGGCAGCAGCACCATGCGGAAGGCCTGCCACGGCGTGGCGCCGTCGACGCGCGCGGCTTCTTCGATCTCGAACGGGATGGTCTCGAAGTAGCCCTTGATCGTCCACACGTGCAGCGAGATGCCGCCGCAATAGGCGAGCACCAGGCTGGCATGCGTGTCGAGCCCGAAGAACGGGAAGACGCTGCCGATGCGGTCGAAGATCGCGTAGATCGCCATCAGCGCGAGCACCGCCGGGAACATCTGCATCAGCATCAGGCCGGAGAGCGCCGCCTTCTTGCCGCGAAAGCGCATGCGCGCGAAGGCATAGGCCGCGGTGGTCGAGAGGCTCAGGGTCACGAGGCCGCTGACCGCCGCCACCTTGATCGAATTCCACAGCCAGAGCAGCACCGGGAATTCCGGGCTCATCGTGCGGCCGTCCGGCCCGGTGTAGGACATGCCGAGCGCGAGCTTCCAGTGCTCCAGGCTGATCGTCTCCGGGATGATGCTGCCGGCGGCGAAGTTGCCGGGCCGCAGCGAGATCGACAGGATCATCAGGAACGGAAAGATCACCACGCAGACCAGCGCGATCAGGAAAAGATGCGCCAGCAGCACGTGCCAGCGGTGGGTCTTGTCGAGCACCATCGGCATCGCTGCGGCTCCTATCGGCTCTCTTCCGCCGCGATGCGCGTGAAGCGCATCTGCACCAGCGAGATCACCGCGACCATCGCGAAGATCACGGTCGAGATCGCGCAGGCCAGGCCGAATTGCTGGCCCGAATCCTGGAACGCGATGCGCCAGGTGTAGCTGACGAGCAGGTCGGTCGTGCCCGCCGGCACGCTGGTGTCGAGGAAGTCGGGCCGGCCGCCGGTGAGCAGGCTGATCAGCACGAAGTTGTTGAAGTTGAATGCGAAGGCGGAGATCAGGAGCGGCGTCAGCGGCTTCAGGATCAGCGGCAAGGTGATGCGGAGGAAGTTGGTCACCGGCCCGGCGCCGACGATCGCCGAGGCCTCGTACAGGTCCGACGGGATCGCCTTGATCAGCCCCATGCAGACCACCATCATGTACGGATAGCCGAGCCAGACGTTGACGATCAGGAGCATCGCCTTCGCCAGCCACGGATCCGAGAACCACGGCGGCTTGATGCCGAACAGCGCGTTCAGGATCAGGTTGATCTCGCCGAAGTTGTTGTTGAACAGGCCCTTGAAGACGAGGATCGAGATGAAGCCCGGCACCGCATACGGCAGGAACAGCAGGATGCGGTAGACGCCGGAAAAGCGCAGCGCCTCCCAGCTGAACAGCACCGCGAGCAGCATGCCGAGCGCGGCGCCGAAGAAGACGGTGAGGGCGGAGAACACCACCGTCCAGATGAAGATGCGCAGGAAGGGCTGCTGGAACGAGCTGTCGGTGAAGATGCGCACGTAGTTGGCAAAGCCCACGCCGACCTGGAAACCCGGCTGCACCCGCTCGCCGTCGGCCGAGGTGTAGAAGCCGGTTTTCATGTCGGGCTTCAGCAGGCTGCCGTTCTCGCGGTTCTTCAGGCTGCCGTCGGCCTGGCGTTCATACAGCGGGGCGACCGCGGCGAAGCTGCGCAGGCCGCTCATGCGCAGCTTGCTGCCGTCGGGCAGCACCACGGCGAGCAGCTTCAGCTTCGGCTGCAGCGCGATCACTTCCTTCAGCGGCACCGGATCGGCGAGGCCGGTCGATGCGGCGTCGACGGCTTCCGCCTTGACCTCGGCCGGCGGCGTATCGGCGGCCAGGTCGATCGGCGCGCTGACGTAGGCCTTCGGGTCGTCCTCCTTCTCCAGCTTGATGCGGCGGCGGCTGCCGTCGGCATGCAGGCTGAACGCATAGCTCGCGCCTTCGCCGCTGTAGGTCTGGTCCAGCAGGTACTGCGTCGCGCGCTCGAAGGTCAGCAGGTTGCGCGAGCTGTAGTTGGTGAAGCCGATCGCCATCGTGTAGAGCATCGGGAACACGACGAAGATCAGCGCCGCCGCGATGCCCGGGAACAGGTAGCGGTAGGCATAGACGCGCGACGAACTGTAGATCCACAGCGCGAAGGCGATGATCACGAGCATCGTCGCGGCCAGCAGCGTCTGGCCCGAGGCATAGACCACGGTCGCCGGATACAGCATCGCGAGCGCGATGAGGATCGGCAACGCCTGGCCGGCGTGGCGTTTGAAGGTGGCGGAGGACATCGAGGCGGTCCTTGACGGCGAAGACCATCGCACCCGGGCGGCCCGGCCCGGGTCGAACACTCAAACCACGTTCAGGGCGCAGTGATGCGCTTGGCGGCGGCGTCCAGCGCTTCCTTCGGCGTCTGCCGGCCTTCGGTCATGTTCTGCAGCGCGGAGGCCATCGAGGACCAGAAGCGACCCATCTCCGGATTGTTCGGCATCGGCGCGCCATCCTGCGCGCTCGCCATCGTCACCTGGATGTTCGGGTTGTCCTTCAGCTGGGCGTAGAAGGCCTTGCTCGCCGGCGTGCCGAGCGGCACGTCGTCGTTGATGGTCTTCAGGCCGGCCGGGCTGAGCACCGCGCTCTCGAGGAACTCGACCGCCACGTCCTTGTTCGGCGAGGCCTTGGAGATCATCGCGCCGAGCACGCCGACGAAGGGCGCGGCCTTCTTGCCGGCGACCATCGGGATCTTCGCGACGCCGAAGTCGACATTGGCCTTCTTCGCGTTGTCCCACGACCAGGGGCCGTTGATCATCATCGCGATCTTGCCCTGGGCGAAGCCGGACTCCATGTCGGCATAGCCGGCGCCCTTGGGCATCACGCCGTCCTTCACCATCTTCGCGATCAGCTCGGCGCCCTTCAGCGCGCCCGCGTCGTTCACGCCGGTGCTGGTCGCGTCGTAGTTGCCGTCAGGCTTCAGCTTGAAGGCGTAGCCGCCGTTCGCCGCGAGCAGCGGCCAGCTGAAGAAGGTGTTGTTGTAGTCCCAGAGGATGGCTTTCTTGCCGTCGGCGGAGAGCTTCTTGTCGAGCGCGATGACTTCGTCGAAGGTCTTCGGCGGGGTCTTCACCAGCGCCTTGTTGTAGACCAGCGCGACCGCTTCGATCGACAGCGGGTAGCCCCACTGCTTGCCGCCGATGTTGAAGGCCTTCAAGGCCAGCGGGTCGAGATCGGCGAGCGCCTTCTTGCTCGGCGTGACCGGCTGCAGCAGGCCGGCGCCGACCCATTCGCCGAGGCGGTCGTGCGCCCAGATCCAGATGTCCGGGCCCTTGCCGGCGGCGGCTGCCTGCTGGAACTTGCCGGGCGCGTCCTCGGGGTGTTCGACGGTGACCTCGACGCCGGTCTTCTTGGCGAATTCCTCGCCGACCTTGGCCAGGCCCTTGTAGCCCTTGTCGCCGTTGATCCAGACCAGCAGCTTGCCGGGCTCGGCGGCATGCGCGGGCAGCGCGAGCCCGCCGGTGATCAGCAGCAGCGATGCGGCGGCGAGGCGGAGTTTGAGTCGTTGGGGGTGGGCGGTCATGCGTATCTCCTCACGAGCGCGTACGGCACACATGGCACGGCGTGAAGGACGTCGGCGCTGCCGGACGAGCAATGAACGGGACGGCCCCCTGCGCGCCAGCGCGACGGCTCTTGTTGGTGTCGTAGCAAGCGCCGGAGCACGAGGCTCCGGCGCGTGGTCAGGCTGAATCGAGCCGGCGGCAGTGCATCCCGCACTGCCGCCGCCGGGTTCAGCTTAGAACCACATTTCGGCCTGCAGGCCGTAGCTCACGCCGCTGCGCGAGTTGTTGAACGCGTCGTCGTTCAGAGTGCCGGCGTTGCTGCCGTCGAAGTTCTTCGCGGCGGTGTTCCACTTGCCGTAGGTCACGTAGGCACGCAGTTCCGGACGGTTCCAGTAGCCGGGGCCGACGGCCAGGGCCGGGGCGAAGGTGATCTTGCCCAGCTTGGCGGTGTTCTGGCCATCCGGGTGGATCTCGGAGTAACCGGCTTCGAGCAGCAGCTTGAAGTTGTTGGTCACGGCATAGGAGCCGCGCGCGCCGATCGTCCACGAGGTCTTCTTCGTGTACTGGCCGCTGCCCGACGGGTTGACGGTGATCGTCTGCGCCACGTCGTACTTGTCCTGCTGCACCATCACCTGGCCTTGGCCGCCGAACGGGCCGACTTGCCAAGTCAGGCTTTCCACCAAGCGGTAGGCCTTGCGGCCGGAGTCCGCGGTGGCCGAGCCGAAGCTGCCGTTCAGGTCGGTCGAACCTTGTGCGTACTGGGCGAAGAAGGTGTTGCTGGTGTCCTTGCCGAGGCCGAACAGGTTTTCCTGAAAGTGCAGCACGGTCAGGCCGGCGCCGCTCTTGCCGTCCTTGCCGCCGAAGCCGGCGGTGTTGGCATTGACCGAGTTGCCGTCGACATTGGCATCGGTCAGCGTGCCGACGATGCGGATCTTGCCGCCCGGGTTGACCGGCAGGTCGTAGTACTCGATGTTGATGCGGTTGCCGCTGACGCCGGAGTAGGTGCCGAGCGTGTTGTCATTGATGCCCAGGTCGCTCTTGAAGTAGGCGATGCCGAACTTGCCCGGGCCCGCGCCGATGTTGTAGACGCCGCCGCCGGTGCCGGTCAAGTTCGAGTAGAACGTGTCGACCATGTCGACGTTGTAGCGACCGTAGAAGCGCTTGCCGGCCCAGAACTTGGCGTCCGGCAGGATGTCGTAGCCCTGGGCTTCGACATACATCTGTTCGAAGGCGACGTTGTTCTTGGCGCTGTTCTGGTCGCCATTGCTGTCCGGCTCGTACTTGTTGATCATGACGTAGCCCTTGTAGGTCACGCCGCCGACGGTGCCGTTCTGTGCAAAGCCGAATTCGCCGTAGAAGTCGCACTCGTTGCCGAGGCGATATTGCATGCCGGGCGTGTTGAGCTTGTAGCAGCCGCGAGCCGCGTTCTTCTTGCTCGTCGCCGCCGGGCCGGCGCGCAGATAGCCGTCGAAGTCCACCGCACTCGCTGCGCTGGCGCTCAACAGCAAAATGGCGCCGGTGAGCGCGGTCAGCTTGAACTTGATTGTCATCGTCGATCTCCTCTTATGGATCAGCTTCGAGTGATACCGGTGCCGCTCGGGGGACCGATACGACATGCCGGCGGTTGGGAAATGAAGGTCGAACACCGCTCGATCCGTACCGGCCCCGGTCGTCCTATCGGGCAGACGACTCCTCCGATTCCAGTACGGTGCAAACCCGGCGGACTCTAGTAATCGAACTACACGCAGTGAACGCGGGTTTTCCCTTCTAGTGACATGGAAACTACAGCTCCGGGATTGGCGGCCGGACTCGCCGGTGGGACTGCCCCGGACTTCTTCCCAGGCATGGCGAGCCGGGACTGCGAGTTGCGTGACTCGCGAATCACACAACCGGGCCAACCACTATCGACAAACCGCCGTATTTGCGCATGTATCCCGCGGAGACCGGTTCGCACCCATGCCGCGGCGGCTTGCGGAAAGGGCAGACGGGGCTTACCCGTACGCTGATGGACGGCCTACGGCGCGAGCACTAAGATGCCGCCCGTAGTTTTCCTACGGGCCTGCCTGTCGGCCGGCGGGGCGCCTCGGGATCCGTCCCTCCTGTCCCTCCTATTCGCGAACCACACCTCGACAATGACAGTTGACACCTTTCCCCGGCTCGTCGGCGACGTCGGCGGCACCAACGCCCGCTTCGCCTGGATCGCCTCGCCCGGCGCCGACGTGAGCGACGTCGCGACCTATCCCTGCGCCAACTATCCGACCCTCCAGGACGCGATGAAGCAGTACCTGAGCGACCACGCCAAGCCGGTGCCGGTGTGGGGCTCGATCGGCATCGCCAATCCGGTGCTCGGCGATCACGTGCAGATGACGAACCACGATTGGTCGTTTTCGATCAAGGCGGTTCAGCAGAACATCGGCATGTCGCGATTCCTGGTGATCAACGACTTCACCGCGCTGGCGCTTTCGCTGCCCGCGCTCGCGCCGGATCAGCTGCGCCAGGTCGGCCCGGGTGCGCCGGTGGTCGGCTGGCCGCTCGGCCTGCTCGGCGCCGGCACCGGCCTCGGCGTCTCCGGCCTGCTGCCGGCGATGGCCGGGCACAACGCGATCCCGATCAACGGGGAGGGCGGCCATGTCACGCTGGCTGCCGCCAATCCGCTCGAGACGCAGGTCATCGACCGCCTGCGCGAGCGCTTCGGCCATCCGTCGGCGGAGCGTGCCTTGTCCGGTCCGGGGCTCTCGAACCTGTATGACGCGCTGGTGCAGATCCATGGCGAGACCCTGCCGACCTTGTCGGCCTCGGAGATCACCGCCCGCATCGACAGCGATCCGCGCTGCACCCAGGTGATCGACGTGTTCTTCAGCCTGCTCGGCAGCGTGGCGGGCAACCTCGCGCTGACCTTGGGAGCGCGCGGCGGCATGTACATCGGCGGCGGCATCGTGCCGCGCCTCGGTGCGCGCATCGACTCTTCGACCTTCCGCGAGCGCTTCGAATCCAAGGGCCGCTTCCGGGGCTACCTGTCGCAGATCCCGACCTTCGTGATCGAAGGTGCGACCTCGCCCGCGCTGATCGGCGCGGCCCGCGCGCTCGAAGATCTGTAGAGTCCGGCCCTCGCGGCCCCGTCTGCGGGCCGCACGCCACCGCATCAAGGAGACTGTCAATGAGTATGGATCGCCCGCGCCCGATCGCGGATCGCTTTCGGCTGAAGGCCGTGCAGGGCGCGCTTGCGCTGAGTCTGGCGCTGGCCGCGCAGTCCGGCCATGCGGCCGGCGTCATGGAATGGCTCTTCGGCAAGAAGGAAGCGGCGACCACCACCGACCAGACACCGGACTCGAAAGACCGCCAGCGTGTCTGGCCGATCCACGAGTTCACGGTGCTGCGCCTCGCGCCGATCGAAGCCGGCGCGACGCCCAACCAGCATCCCGCGCAAGTCGCGCCGGAAGGCTTGCGCCAGGCGCTGGCGACGATCAAGACGCCGGTCAAGGGCAGCAATGAGCCGCTCTTTTCGAACGACGAGCTCTCGGACATCGTCGGTCCGCTGACCCAGGCCTTTGCGCTGGCGAAGCCGAGCGAAGACATCGTGGTGCTGAGCACCTTCCGCTCCGGCGGCTTCATCGGCCCGGCGATGAGCACCACGGCGCGCCTCTTCGTCGAAGGCGGCAACCTGAACCTGATCGTCGATTCGACGCGGCTGGAATTCGTCGACCGTTATCGCGGCACCGGCGTGTTGCCGGACCTGAGCTTCGGCTCGCGCACCAAGGCGGGCAGCGTCAAGCTGATCGCCGGGATCGGCACGCTGAAGCGGCCGGACTGGATCCAGCTGCCGATGGGCACGATGCCCGCGGCCGAGCCGGTGCCGCTGGCGGCGCCGGCGGTGGTGACGCCGCGTGTGCCGATCGCCGTCGGCGGCACTGTCGCGCCGGCAGCCGCGGCGCCTGCGCCTCAGCCCGCGCCGGCCGCTGCGCCGCAACAGCCGCGCACCCCCGCCTTCTTCGAAGAGCAGGAGCAGCGCCTGGCGACCCTGAAGCGCCTGCGCGACAAGGGCTTGATCACCGAAGAGGAATACCAGCAGAAGCGCCGCGAGGTGCTGCAGGGGCTCTGACCTGCCCGGCCGGGGCGCGCCACCGCGGGTGCCCGGCCTTTGGCAGCGATCACTCGCTCGCCAGGCTGCCTGCCATCGCCTGGCTGAAGCCGCCGTCGACGTAGGTGATCTCGGCGCTGACACCCGCCGCCAAGTCCGACATCAAAAAAGCCGCCACGTTGCCGACGTCATCGATCGTCACGTTGCGGCCGATCGGCGAGTTCTTCTCGACCACGTCGAGGATCTTGCCGAAGCCCTTGATGCCCGACGCGGCGAGCGTCTTGATCGGCCCGGCCGAAATCGCGTTGACGCGCACGCCCTTCGGCCCCAGGCTACCCGCGAGGTAGCGCACGCTGGCTTCGAGCGAGGCCTTGGCCAGCCCCATCGTGTTGTAGTTCGGCACGATGCGCAGGGCGCCGAGGTAGGTCAGCGTCAGCAGCGCCGAGCCGCGGCGCAGGCGCGGCGCGGCGGCCTTGGCCATCGCCGGGAAGCTGTAGGCCGAGATGTCGTGGGCGATGCGGAAGGATTCGCGCGACAGGCCGTCGAGGAAATCGCCTGCGATCGCCTCGCGCGGCGCGAAACCGATCGCGTGCACGAAGCCGTCGAACTGCTCCCAGGTTTCGCCGAGCTGCGCGAAGGTGCGTTCGATCGCGGCGTCTTCGGCGACGTCGCAATCGAACAGCAGCGACGAGCCGAAATCCGCAGCCAGCTCGCCGACCCGATCCTTGAAGCGCTCGCCGACGTAGCTGAATGCCAGTTCCGCCCCCTCGCGATGGCAGGCGCGTGCGATGCCGTAGGCGATGGAACGGCTGGACAACACGCCGGTGATCAAAAAACGTTTGCCGGCCAAGAATCCCATGACGTCTCCAGAGAGGTTTGTATGTTGCGCGCAACAGCGTGACGCGATGACCAAAATCACGGCGGAGATTCTGGCATGCAGGCGATCCCACCCCAGGGCGCTTGACAGCGCCGCGGCTTGCCTGTATCTGCGCCGCAGAGTACAATCCGAGATTCGCTGAGGAAGCAATTAGCTCAAGCAAGCGCTTTGAGCCGGTTTTGAGCGAAACGGTCTTTTCGAAGCCCGATTCGTGTTTCCAAAGGCAAAAGGTTTGACCAGTGGGCGGACTCTTCCAGCCCTTTTTTTTTGCGTGATCGTTATTTGACAAGACGAGAACGAGCGAGAGCGAGATAGAGCGATCGATGAACTGGACAGCAGCCGCCGAAAAAACCGTGACCGGTTTGGGCTATGAACTCGTGGAGTGCGAACGTGCCCCGCGGGGCCTGCTGCGCGTCTACATCGATCGGCTGCCGGGCCAGGTCTACGACGGCGGCCCGGGCGAATTCGTCACCGTCGACGATTGCGAGAAGGTGACGCGCCAGCTGCAGTACGTGCTCGAGGTCGAGGGCTGCCATTACGAGCGGCTCGAGGTGTCGTCGCCGGGGCTGGACCGGCCGCTGAAGCGCGCCGCCGACTACGAGCGCTTCGCCGGCTCCGAGGTCGACGTCACCTTGAAGATGCCCTTCAATGGGCGCAAGAAGTTTCGTGGCGTGCTGGAGAAGGCGCAGGCGGAGGCCTGGCGCCTGGTCTACAGCGTAGGAAAGGTGGAAGAAGCCTTGGGTTTTACTCTCGATGAAGTGCGTGACGCCCGGCTCGTGCCGGTGCTGAATTTCAAAGGGCGCGCAGCGCAGGATGCAGGCGCCAGACCCGTGGCGAACGAAGAAGTAGACGGAGGTCGTATTCAATGAACCGCGAATTGTTGATGCTGGTCGACGCCATCTCGCGCGAGAAGAGCGTGGATCGTGAGGTCGTGTTCGGCGCTGTCGAGGCCGCGCTCGCTTCGGCGACGAAGAAGCTCGACGGTGGCGAAGTCGATATCCGTGTGTCGATCGACCGCGAATCCGGCGTCTACGAAACCTTCCGCCGCTGGCACGTGGTGCCGGACGATGCCGGCCTGCAGCTGCCCGATTCCGAGATCCTGCTGTTCGAGGCGCTCGAGCAGATCCCCGACATCGAAGTCGACGACTACATCGAGGAGCCGATCGATTCGGTGCCGATCGGCCGCATCGGCGCACAGGCGGCCAAGCAGGTGATCCTGCAGAAGATCCGCGACGCCGAGCGCGAGCAGCTGCTGAACGACTTCCTGTCGCGCGGCGACAAGATCTTCGTCGGCACCGTGAAGCGGCTCGACAAGGGCGACATCATCGTCGAGAGCGGGAGAGTCGAAGGGCGCCTGAAGCGCAGCGAGATGATCCCGAAGGAAAACCTGCGCTCCGGCGACCGGGTGCGCGCCTACATCGCCGAGGTCGACACGACGCAGCGCGGCCCGCAGATCATGCTGTCGCGCAGCGCGCCGGGTTTCATGATCGAGCTCTTCGCGCAGGAAGTGCCGGAGATCGAACAAGGCCTGCTCGAGATCAAGAGCTGCGCCCGCGACCCGGGCTCGCGCGCCAAGATCGCGGTGGTCTCCTACGACAAGCGGGTCGATCCGATCGGCACCTGCGTCGGCGTGCGCGGCTCGCGCGTCAACGCGGTCACCAACGAGATCGCCGGCGAACGCGTCGACATCGTCTTGTGGTCCGAGGATCCGGCCCAATTTGTGATTGGCGCCCTGGCGCCGGCGAACGTGGCCTCGATCGTCGTCGATGAAGAGCGCCACGCGATGGACGTGGTGGTGGATGAGGAGAACCTCGCCATCGCGATCGGCCGCGGCGGCCAGAACGTGCGGCTCGCGAGCGAGCTGACCGGCTGGCGCATCAACATCATGACGGCCGAGGAATCCAAGGCCAAGCAGGCCGAGGAAAGCGACTCGGTGCGCCAGCTCTTCGTCGAGAAGCTCGACGTCGACGAGGAAGTCGCCGACATCCTGATCGCCGAAGGCTTCACCAGCCTCGAGGAAGTGGCCTACGTCCCGATGCAGGAGATGCTCGAGATCGAGAGCTTCGACGAAGACACGGTGAACGAACTGCGCACCCGGGCCAAGGACGCGCTGCTGACGATGGAGATCGTCAAGGAAGAGAACGTCGACGACGTTTCGCAGAACCTGCGCGACATCGAGGGCATGAGCCCGGCGCTGATCGCCAAGCTCTCCGAAGGCGGCATCCATACGCGCGACGACCTGGCCGACCTCGCGGTCGACGAGTTGACCGAGCTGTCCGGTGTAGACGAAACACAGGCGAAGGCGTTGATCATGAAGGCGCGTGAACATTGGTTCACCGCCTGATCGCGCCAGAGCACGCAAGTACCACGCAAGGATTGAACACATGGCTGTGACTACCGTCGCCCAGTTTGCTGCAGAGCTGAACCGCCCCGCGGCGGCCCTGCTCGAGCAGCTCCAGTCGGCCGGCGTGCGCAAGGCGTCGACGGACGATGCGCTGACCGATACCGACAAGGAGCGTCTGCTCGATTTCCTGCGCTCCGCGCACGGAACGACGGGCGGCGACCGCAAGAAGATCACGCTGACGCGCAAGAGCACGAGCGAGATCAAGCAGGCCGACTCGAGCGGCAAGGCGCGCACGATCCAGGTCGAGGTGCGCAAGAAGCGCACCTTCGTGAAGCGCGACGATCCCGCCGCGCCCGTCGTCGAGGAGGCGGAAGAGCCGGCCGCGCCGGTCGTCGACGACGCCGAATGGCAGCGCCGCGAGGAAGAGGCGAGCCGCCAGGCCGAAGCCCTGCGCAAGCAGGAAGAGGAGCTGGCCGAGCAGCGCCGCGTGCGCGAAGAGCAGGAGCGCGAGCAACGCGAACGCGCCGAGGCCGAAGCACGCCAGCGCGAGGCCGCTGAGAAGGCCGCCGCGCAACAGGCGGAAGAAGCCCGTGCGGCCGCTGCCGCGGCCAAGGCCGCCGCGCCGGCGGTGGTCACGCCGGTGCCGCCGCGCAATGCCGCGCCGACGCCGCCCGCGCCCGCCCCGAAGGCGCCCGAGCCGCCGAAGCCCGCGCTGCGCGTGGTCAAGGCCGCCGACATCGTCAACGAAGAAGCGCAGAAGGCCGCCGATCTGCAGAAGCGCCGCCAGGCCGCCGAGGCCGAGGCTGCTGCGATTCGCCAGATGATGAATGCGCCCAAGCGCGTGCTGGTCGCGAAGAAGCCGGAAGAGGTCAAGGCGCCGGTCGTCGAGATCAAGGGCACGATCCACAAGAAGGCCGGAACGCCGGCCGCGCCGGGCACCACCGCGGCAGCCGCTCCGGGGGCGGCCGTTGCCAAGCCGGGCGACAAGAAGTCGGTCAAGTCCGAGAAGCTCTCGTCCAGCTGGGCCGATGACGCGGCGAAGAAGCGCGCCGCGCTGAAGGGCCGCACCGATTCGGGCAATCGCCCGGGCTGGCGTGCGCCGCGCGGCGGCCGCCGTGGAGAGCGGGGCGATACCGGCAGCAGCGGCTTCGTCGCGCCGGTCGAGCAGCAAGTGCAGGAAGTGCATGTGCCGGAGACCATCAGCGTCGCCGACCTGGCACACAAGATGTCGGTCAAGGCCTCGGAAGTCATCAAGCAGCTGATGAAGCTGGGCCAGATGGTCACGATCAATCAGCAGCTCGATCAAGAGACCGCGATGATCCTGGTGGAGGAGATGGGCCACAAGGCGCTGGCCGCGAAGCTGGACGATCCGGAAGCCTTCCTCGAGGAAGACCACGCCGCGTCGACCGCCGAGGAGCTGCCGCGTGCGCCGGTCGTCACGGTCATGGGCCACGTCGACCACGGCAAGACCTCGCTGCTCGACTACATCCGCCGCGCCCGCGTGGCCGCCGGTGAAGCGGGCGGCATCACGCAGCACATCGGCGCCTATCACGTCGATACGCCGCGCGGCATGATCACCTTCCTCGACACCCCGGGCCACGCCGCGTTCACCGCGATGCGGGCGCGCGGTGCGCAGGCGACGGACATCGTCATCCTCGTGGTGGCGGCGGACGACGGCGTGATGCCGCAGACCAAGGAAGCGATCCACCATGCCAAGGCGGCGGGCGTGCCCATCGTCGTGGCGATGAACAAGATCGACAAGCCGGAAGCCAACATCGAGCGCCTGAAGGCCGAGCTGGTGGCCGAAGAGGTGGTGCCGGAAGACTTCGGCGGCGAGTCGCCCTTCGTGCCGGTGTCGGCGAAGACCGGGCAGGGCGTCGACGAACTGCTGGAGCAGGTGCTGCTGCAGGCCGAGGTGCTGGAGCTGAAGGCGCCGAAGGATGCGATGGCCAAGGGCCTGGTCGTCGAGGCGCAGCTGGACAAGGGCCGCGGCCCGGTCGCGACGGTGCTGGTGCAGTCCGGCACCTTGAAGCGCGGCGACGTGGTGCTGGCCGGTTCGAGCTTCGGCCGGGTGCGCGCGATGCTGGATGAAAACGGCAAGGCGATCACCGAGGCCGGCCCGTCGATCCCGGTGGAGATCCAGGGCCTGACCGAAGTGCCGCAGGCCGGCGACGAGTTCATGGTGCTGGGCGACGAACGCCGGGCTCGCGAGGTCGCGACCTTCCGCCAGGGCAAGTACCGCGAAGTGACCCTGAACAAGCGCCAGGCCGCCAAGCTCGAGAACATGTTCGAGAACATGGGCGAAGGCCAGGCGCAGACCTTGGCGCTGATCGTCAAGGCCGACGTGCAGGGTTCGCAGGAAGCCTTGTCGCAGTCGCTGCAGAAGCTCAGCACCGACGAAGTCAAGGTGCAGATCGTGCACGGGGCGGTGGGCGGCATCAGCGAGAGCGACATCAACCTCGCGATCGCGTCGAAGGCGGTCATCATCGGCTTCAACACGCGGGCCGATGCCGGTGCGCGCAAGCTGGCCGAGAACAACGGCGTCGACATCCGCTACTACAACATCATCTACGACGCGGTCGACGAGATCAAGGCGGCGATGACCGGCATGCTGGCGCCGGAGCAGAAGGAAGAAGTCATCGGCAATGCGGAGATCCGCACCGTGTTCGTCGCGTCGAAGATCGGCACGGTGGCGGGTTGCATGATCACCGCCGGCGTCGTGCGCCGCAACGCGCGCTTCCGCCTGCTGCGCGAGAACGTGGTGATCTACACCGGCGAACTCGATTCGCTCAAGCGCATGAAGGACGACGTGCGCGAAGTCGCCGAAGGCTTCGAGTGCGGCATCAAGCTGAAGAACTACAACGACATCAAGGAAGGCGACATCCTCGAGTTCTTCGAAGTCAAGGAAGTGGCCCGAACGCTGTAATTGGAGCCCCCGGCCGCGGGGTACCGCGGCCACCCCCCGCGGGGGTCGCCGGCCGCTTCGGAGCGGCCGTGCGCTGGCCGGCGGCGGAGTAGGTCTCGACCACGCCTTGCAGGCCGCGCCGGCCCAGAGGACCGGCCCTTCGCCAGGCGTGAACAGTCCACTGGGACTGTTCAAGTCCCGGCTCAGCCCCGCCCTCCAAAAGACGGCGGGGTTTGTTCTTGGTGAGACGAGGAAAGAGTTATGCGACACAAGCGATCCATCCCGAACCGCGGCTTCCGCATTGCCGACCAGATTCAGCGCGATCTGGCGGAACTGGTGCGCGAGCTGAAGGACCCGCGCGTCGGCATGTTGACGATCAACGCGGTCGAGGTGACGCCGGACTACGCGCACGCAACGGTCTTCTTCTCGCTGCTCGTCGGCGATCCGGTCGAATGCGAGACCGCGCTCAACGAGGCCGCCGGCTTCCTGCGCAACGGCCTCTTCAAGCGCCTGCAGATCCATACCGTGCCGACGCTGCACTTCCAGTTCGACCGCACCACCGAGCGTGCGCTGGAGCTGAGCGCCTTGATTGCGCAGGCCAACGCCAATCGGGCGAAGGACGAGTGATCCGGTGATGCAGCAGCGCCCCCGCATTCAACGCCGCGACGTGCACGGCGTGTTGTTGCTCGACAAGCCGCTGGGCCTGTCGAGCAACGATGCGTTGCAGAAGGTCAAGCGCCTGTTCCGCGCCGAGAAGGCGGGCCACACCGGCACGCTGGATCCGCTCGCGACCGGCCTGCTGCCGCTGTGCTTCGGCGCGGCGACCAAGTTCTCGCAGGTCAGCCTCGATGCCGACAAGGCCTATCGCGCGACGCTGAAGCTGGGCGTCACGACGACGACCGCCGATGCCGAAGGCGAGGTGCTGGAAGAGCGTCCGGTCGAGCTCGTGCGCGATCGGATCGATGCGGCCTGCGCCCGCTTCACCGGCGAGATCGACCAGGTGCCGCCGATGCATTCGGCGCTGAAGCACGACGGCAAGGCGCTCTACGACTATGCCCGTGCCGGCATCGAGATAGAACGCGCTGCGCGCCGCATCACGATTCATCGCATCGACATCGTCGAATGGCAAGCTGACCGGCTCGTGATCGACGTTCGCTGCACCAAGGGCACCTACGTGCGCACCCTGGCCGAAGACATCGGCAAGGCGCTCGGTTGTGGTGCGCATCTCGCGGCGCTGCGGCGCACCGCGAGCGGCGGCCTGGACCTGGCCGACGCGCACACGCTGGAGCAGCTGCAAGCCCTCGGTGAAGCCGAACGCGACCGTTTGCTGCTGCCCGCCGATGCCTTGCTGGCCGACTGGCCCGAGATTCGCTTGAACGGCGACGATGCCGGCCGCTTCCTGACCGGCCTGCGTCGACGCCTGAACGCGGCCGACCAGCCGCAGGTGCGTGTCTACGGTCCCTTGCCGGCGGCGCCGGGCGAGGCACCACGGCCCAAGGCCTTCCTCGGCAGCGCGCACGTGAAAGCCGGCGAGCTGATACCGACCCGTTTACTGAGCCCGCTGGAGGTCAAGGGCCTCCTCGCGACGCCCGAAGAAATCTGACCCTCGAGCATTGAGAACACCATGAGCAAACCCATCCGCAACATCGCGATCATCGCCCACGTCGACCACGGCAAGACCACGATGGTGGACCAGCTGCTGCGCCAGAGCGGCACCTTCCGCGAGAACGAAAAGATCGCGGAACGCGTGATGGACAGCAACGACCTCGAACGCGAGCGCGGCATCACGATCCTGTCGAAGAACTGCGCGGTCGAGTGGAAGGGCACGCACGTCAACATCGTCGACACGCCCGGCCACGCGGACTTCGGCGGCGAGGTCGAGCGTGTGCTGTCGATGGTCGACTCGGTGCTGCTGCTGGTCGATGCGGTCGAAGGACCGATGCCGCAGACCCGCTTCGTCACGAAGAAGGCGCTGGCGCTCGGCCTGAAGCCGATCGTCGTGATCAACAAGGTCGACCGGCCGGGTGCGCGTTCCGACTACGTGATCAACGCGACCTTCGACCTGTTCGACAAGCTGGGCGCGACCGAAGAGCAGCTCGATTTCCCGGTGGTCTACGCCTCGGGCCTGAACGGCTGGGCCAGCCTCACAGCCGGCGAAACCGGCAAGGACCTGGCGCCGCTGTTCGACGCGGTGCTGCAGCACGTGCCGGCGCACGCCGGCGAGCCCGACGCGCCGCTGCAGCTGCAGATCTGCTCGCTGGACTACTCGACCTTCGTCGGCCGCATCGGCATCGGCCGGGTCAACCAGGGTACCTTGAAGCCGATGCAGGACGTGCTGGTCTACAGCGGCCCGGAATCGACCCCGTTCAAGGCGCGCGTGAACCAGGTGCTGACCTTCGAAGGACTGGAGCGCCGGCCCACCGACCAGGCCGGCCCGGGCGACATCGTGCTGATCAACGGCATTGCCGACATCGGCATCGGCGTCACGCTGACCGACCTCGAGAACCCGGTGCCGCTGCCGATGCTGCTGGTCGACGAGCCGACCCTGAACATGAACTTCTGCGTCAACAACTCGCCGCTGGCCGGGCGTGAGGGCAAGTTCGTGACCAGCCGGCAGATCCGCGATCGCCTCGACCGCGAGCTGCAGAGCAATGTCGCGCTGCGCGTCAAGGACACCGATGAAGACGGCATCTTCGAGGTCTCGGGCCGCGGCGAACTGCACCTGACGATCCTGCTGGAGAACATGCGCCGCGAAGGCTACGAGCTGGCCGTCTCGAAGCCGCGCGTGGTGTTTCATGAGGTCGACGGCCCGGATGGGAAAATACGGCAGGAGCCGATCGAGATGGTGACCGCCGACGTCGAAGAGCAGCACCAGGGCGGCGTGATGCAGGCGCTCGGCGAGCGCAAGGCCGAGCTCGTCAACATGGAACCGGACGGCATGGGCCGCGTGCGCCTCGAATACCGCATCCCGGCACGCGGCCTGATCGGCTTCCAGAACGAGTTCATGAACCTGACCCGCGGCACCGGGCTGATCAGCAACATCTTCGACGGCTATGAGGCCTTCCGCGGCGAGATCGCCGGCCGCAAGAACGGCGTGCTGATCAGCCAGGACGACGGCGAAGCCGTCACCTATTCGCTCGGCAAGCTCGACGACCGCGGCCGCATGTTCGTGCGCGCCGGCGACCCGCTGTACGAAGGCATGATCATCGGCATCCATTCGCGCGACAACGATCTGGTGGTCAACGCGGTGCGCGGCAAGCAGCTGACCAACTTCCGCGTCTCGGGCAAGGAAGACGCGATCAAGATCACGCCGCCGATCGAGCTGACCCTGGAGTACGCGGTCGAGTTCATCGAGGACGACGAGCTGGTCGAGATCACGCCGAAGTCGATCCGGCTGCGCAAGCGGCATTTGAAGGAGCACGATCGCAAGCGTGCTTCGAGGGAGGCGGCTTAGCACGGCCGCTTGCGGGAGCAGGACTGCACCCCCGGCCCCCGCCGAGCGGGGGTTCTGGTTTGAATGACGAGACGGCCGCGGTGCGGCCGTTGTTGACTCCGACGTTCTTCTTATGACGCATCGCAAGGCTGTTCTCGGGATGATCGTGGTCACGCTGATGTGGAGCGTGGCCGGCGTGGTCACGCGCCACCTCGAGGCGGCGCGCAGTTTCGAGGTCACGTTCTGGCGCAGCCTCTTCAATGCGCTGGCGCTCGGTGCTGCGCTGACCGTGATGCGCGGGCCGGCTTTGTGGACCGGGCTGCTGCGCGCGCCATGGCCGGTCTGGCTTTCCGGCGTCTGCTGGTCGGTGATGTTCACCGCCTTCATGGTCGCGATCACGATGACCAGCGTGGCCGGCGTGCTGATCACGATGTCGGTCGCGCCGCTGATCACGGCCTTGTTCGCGCGCCTCGCGCTGCACCATCACCTGCCGCCGCGCACCTGGGGCGCGATCGCCGCGGCCGGCGCCGGCATCGCCTGGATGTTCGGCCGTGATGCGCAGGCGGCCGGGAGCACCGCGTGGGCCGGCATGCTGGTTGCCGCGGCGGTGCCGGTCGCGTCGGCGATCAACTACACGCTGCTGCAGCACACCAGCCGGGGCCAATCCGGCGGACAGAGCGACATGCTGCCCGCGGTGCTGATCGGCGCCGTGCTTTCGACCGTCGTGACCTTGCCGCTGGCGCTGCCGTTCCAGGCCTCGCCGCACGACCTCGGATGGCTGGCGATGCTCGGCGTGTTCCAGCTTGCGATCCCGTGCCTCTTGATCGTGCGCCTGACGCGCCAGCTGCCGGCGCCCGAGATCGCGCTGCTCGGTCTGCTCGAAGTGCTGTTCGGCGTGTTGTGGGCCTGGCTGGGCGCCGACGAGCAACCGTCATCCGCGGCGCTGCTCGGCGGCTCGCTGGTGCTCGGTGCCCTGGTGTTCAACGAACTGCTGGGTTGGCGGCGCGCCGCGCGCCCGGCGCGAAGCGCGAGGGTGCAGCCTTGAGCGCTGCCGCGTCGTCCGCCATCCCGCGCTGGAGCGTTGCCGCGCCGGTCATCGCGATCGCGCTGCTGGCCGCGAGCTGGGGCCGCGATGCTGCCTGGCCGCTGATCACCCTGGTCTCGGTCGCGCTGATCGCGGCGGTGCTGGCCGCGGTGCATCACGCCGAGGTCGTCGCGCACCGTGTCGGCGAACCCTTCGGTACGCTGGTGCTGGCGATCGCGGTGACGGTGATCGAAGTGGCGCTGGTGGTCTCGATGATGCTGTCCGGCGGCGCGGCCACCGCGGCGCTGCCGCGCGATACCGTCTTCGCCGCGGTGATGATCGTCTGCAACGGCGTGGTCGGGCTGTGCCTGCTGGTCGGCGGCCTGAAGCACCACACCCTGGCCTTCCGCCCCGAAGGCACCAGCCCGAGCCTGGCGGTGCTGGCCGCACTCTCGACCCTCACGCTGGTGCTGCCGGCCTACACGACGACCACCAGCGGGCCGACCTACTCGGCGCCGCAGCTGGCGTTCGCCGGCGTGATGTCGCTGGTGCTCTACGGCGTCTTCGTCTTCGTGCAGACGGTGCGCCACCGCGACTACTTCCTGCCGCCGGGCGATGCCGATGAAGACAGCCACGCGGCGCCGCCGAGCACACGCGTCGCCGTGCTCGCACTCGGCCTGCTGTTCGTCTGCCTGGTGGCGGTGGTCGGCCTGGCCAAGCTGCTGTCGCCGGCGATCGAAGGCGGCGTGCGCGCCGCGGGCGCGCCGGCCGCGGTGGTCGGCGTCGCGATCGCGTTGCTGGTGCTGCTGCCGGAGACCTGGGCGGCAGTGCGTGCCGCGGCCGGCAACCGCATGCAGACCAGCTTCAACCTCGCGCTCGGCTCGGCCCTGGCCAGCATCGGCCTGACCATCCCGGCGGTTGCGGTTGTCTCGATCGTGCTGGGCCTGCCGCTGAGCCTCGGCCTCGGCGCGAAGGACATCGTGCTGCTGGCGCTGACCTTGATCGTCAGCGTGCTGACGCTCGGTGCCGGGCGGGCGACGGTGCTGCAGGGAGCCGTTCACCTGGTGCTGTTCGCGGCCTTCCTGTTCCTCGCGATCGTGCCGTAATCAGGGGCCGTTGCGACGGCCTCGGCCGCCTCCCGGTCCGCGCGGGCCGGGGGCGGGGCCGCGATCCGCGAATTCCGGCTGGCGCGGTCCACGGCCGTCAGGTGCGCGACGCTCGGGAGCGCGGTCGCCGGGGCCAAGGCCATCCGGCCCGCGGTCGCCAGCAGGGCCAGGCCCTCGACCCTCGGGGCCGCCGGCGCGCGGCCCACGGCCATCGGGGCCGCGGCCCTGCGGGCCATGACGACCCGGGCCGCGATCGCCCGGTCCGCGATCACCCGGCCCGCGGCCGCGCTGCGGTCCGTCGAAGCGCTGCCGGTCGCCGCCCTGAGGATGGCGTGCATCGGGCCGTACCTGGGCCTGCTGCGCCTCGGCACGCGCGATCGCCAGCAGCCCGTCGAGCTCTTCGGGAGCGATGCCTTTCAGCGCGCAGAAGTTGGCCGCCGTCAGCGTGGTGCGTTCGAAATCGTGCAGCAGGCCGGCGCGGTTGCGCCGCTGCTCGTCTTCGAGGGCGCGCCGCGCTTCGGTATTGCCGCGCCGGCGCGCCAGCTCTTCGGCCGCGGCCTGGCGATGTTCCTCGCTGATCTCGCCGCTCGGGGCGCCATCGAGGTCGAAACGGTGCGTGCCGCGCGTGATCGCCACCAGGTAGGCGTGGCTGCCGGTATGGCGGCGCAAGAAGGCGGACAACACCTGCTTCGTGAACACGCCCGGCGCGCGCTCCTGGATGTCGGCCTGGATGCGCAGCTTCAGCGGCTTCGGCGCGCCGCCGAAGAGGGCGGGGAACATCGCCTTGAGTTGCTGTATGCGCTCCTGGAGCGTGGGCTCGGCAGGGGCCGGCGGCGGAGGGGTGGAAGACATGGCGGACCGAACGTGGAAGCGGCCCGAAACCGGGCCTGGGAGGGCGCATTCTGCCAAGGGATGCAATGGCGGTGTCGGCAGCGCGGTGGCTCATGCTGTGAGCCAGCCGTCTGCGAAGCTGTCTTTCCACTCGAAACGAAGGGCAAGGCGATGGTGATCAGGGCGCTGCAATGGTGTTGGCTGGCGGTGTTGACATGCTGCCTGGGCTGTACGGCGCAGGTGGCGTCGGCGATCTCGTCGCAGCCGGTGCCGTCGTGGTTCACGCCGCTGATCCTGCTCGTCTCGGTCAGCATCTCGCTGGTCTCGCTGCGGCTGGCGCTGCTCGCCTCGCGCGCCGAGACCTTCCGCAATCTGCGTGTCGCGTTCAACAAGCTGCGCGACGATCTGCCGGACCGCTTCTGGCTCGAGACGCGCATGCCGGCCGAGCCGCGGCATTTCGACGCGATGGTCAAGTACTGGCAGTTCGCGTTCGACGAATGGTTCATCACGCAACGCCTGAATCCCAAGGTCTTCGGCAAGCTGTGGCGCGCCTATTACAGCGAGGTCATCACGGTCTCGTGCAAGAGCCCGACGATGGTCGCGGCGCTGTTCCAGGCGGCGGCGGGCGCCGGCGGCGAGGCTGACCGGGCGTTTCTCGACCTGGTGCTGAACGCGCCCTATACCTCGCCCGAGGTGCTGGCGCAGGCCAAGGCGCTGGCCATCGCGGTGGGCATCCCGGTTCCCGAGGGGCGCTGAAGCGGATAGGCGCTACTCTCGCGGCGTGACCAAGAACCTGTTGATCGTCTACCACTCGATGACCGGCGGCAGCGAGCAGATGGCCCAGGCGGCGGCCGTCGGCGCGCGGCGTGAGGCTGCTCTGCGAATCAGGCTGCTGCGCGCGCCCGAGGCCGGCCCGGCCGATCTGCTGGCCGCCGACGGCTATCTCTTCGCCGCGCCGGAGAACCTGGCCGCGCTCGCGGGGCTGATGAAGGATTTCTTCGACCGCAGCTACTACGCTGTGCTCGATCGCCTGAACGGCCGGCCCTACGCAGCGCTGATCTGTGCCGGCAGCGACGGCAGCAATGCGGTGCGCCAGCTCGAGCGCATCGCGACCGGCTGGCGCTTGCGCCGGGTCGCACCGACCTTGATCGTCTGCACCCATGCGCAGACACAAGAGGCGATCCTGGCGCGCAAGCGGATCGCGGAGGAGGACTTGCGCCGCTGCGAAGAGATCGGCGAAGCGCTCGCGGCGGGCCTCGCGCTCGGCATCTACTGATGTTGCGCGGGAGCTCCTTGCCGCTCGCGCTGCGCCCGTTCACGCGGCTCGCCTGGGCCAATCTGCTGGCGCAATCGGCCGAGCAGATCAGCCTGGCCGCGGTGCCGATGATCGCGGTGCTGGCGCTCGGCGCCGGCCCGGCGCAGACCGGCCTGCTCGCCGCGGCGCAGACGCTGCCCTTCCTGCTGCTGTCGATGCCGGCGGGCATCCTGGCGGACCGCTATTCGCGCATGCGCCTGATCATCGCGGCCGAAGCCTTGCGCGCGGCGGCGCTGTTCGCGCTCGTGGTGCTCGCGCTGCTGGGGCATCTGTCGATCGGCGCGCTGGCCGTGATCGGCTTCCTCGGGGCCTGCGGCACGGTGGCCTTCAGCGTCGCCGGGCCGGCCCTGCTGCCGGCGATCGTGGCGCCGGAGGCCTTGGGCACGGCCAACGGCCGCATGGAGCTCGCGCGCAGCGGCGCCTTCGCGGCCGGGCCGGCGCTGGCGGGCGCGCTGGTCGCGTGGGCGGGTGCGCCGTGGGCCTTCGTGCTGGCGACGGCCTTGTCGGTGCTGGCGCTGCTGCTGTTGCGGCACATCCATGCGCCGGCGCGCACGCCCGCCGCGCGGCGTCACGTGCTGCGCGAGTTGCAGGAGGGTGCGGCCTTCGTTGCCAAGCATTCGCTGCTGCGCCCGATCGCGCTGGCGACGATCGCCTGGAACCTCGCCTGGTTCGCGCTGCAGGCCGTCTACGTGCCCTATGGCGTCGGCGTGCTCGGCCTCGGCACCCAGGGCCTCGGCAGCACCCTGGCGGCCTTCGGCATCGGGCTGCTGGCCGGCGCGGTGCTGGCGCCGCGCATGTTCCGCCTGCTGCCGATCGGCGTGGCGATGCTGCTCGGATCGCTGCTGTCGATGCTGGCCGCACTGCTGATGCTGGCCACGCTGTGGCTGCCGTCCGGCGCGCTGGCCGGCACCGCTTTCTTCGTGCTCGGCGCCGGGCCGCCGCTGTGGACGGTGGCGCAGATCACGCTGCGCCAGCATGTGACGCCGGAGGGCCTGCTCGGCCGCGTCTCGGCGCTGTTCATGACCGCCGGGGCAGGCGCGCGGCCGATCGGTGCGGCGCTCGGCGGGCTGGTCGGCGAAGGCGCGAGCCTGAAGGCGGCGATCGTGATGTCGGCGCTCGGCTTCGTGCTGCAGTTCGTGATGGTGCTCGCATCGCCGCTGCCGGCACTGGAGCGCATGCCCACGCCATCGGGCGATGCCGATCCGCCGTAGCGTGCGGCCTCGGCCTCGAGACAGGAGCCCGGCAGACGCGCCTGTCCTCGCTGCCGCTTCAAGTCGGGTCGACCGTGCCCATCGCGATCATGCGCAGCGCCGTCATGCTCGGCGCGAAGAAGTAATCGCCGCCGCGCGTCGAGACGAACTGCGGCAGCCCGCTGGCGATGAAGGGCGCGTGGCCGCTCGCCGGGTCGGCCGCGATGACGAAGCGCGCGCCCTCGGCGTGGTTGCCGACCAGCGGGCAGCTTTCGTTGCCGGCGTTGAAGTCAAGTCCGAAATTCAGCCACTGCTGCTGCACGAACTCGAACTGCCGGCTGAGCGATGCGCAGTGGCTGAGCATCACGATGCCGTGTTCGCCGTCCGCCGCATCGCGCGAGCCATAGGGCAGGCCGCGCCGCAGGATGCGCCGGCGATTGTTCAAGGCGCTGCCCATGCGTTCCGCGGGTTCGGCCGAGGCCCGCGGATCGAGGGCGTCGCGTGTGTTCATGCGGCGCAGGTGCGAGGTCATCGGGCAGCGCGTGCCTTGCGGATCGCCCTCGTAGCGGAACTCCACCAGCGCCCGAGCGCGCTGCGGCGTGCCCGGCGCGTAGCGCTGGTTGAATGCCTTCCAGGCCGCGATGTCCGGCGCGGCAATCAGCGGCACGCCGTCGGCCCAGCGCCCCGCCATCTTGGCCATCAAGGTCTGGCGCGCATCGGCGAGGCTGTCGAAGCGCCAGGCCGCGGCGAACCGCTGCGAGGCCTGGCCGATCCAGCGTTCGAAGGAGTCGACGTGCTGGTGCAGCTTGCGGTAGCTGAAGAAGCTGCCGTTGCGGCTCAGGTCCGGCGGCATCGCCGCGCCCGCGACCTCCTGGGCCTCGTCCGCCCAGCCGAGCAGGAACTCGCCGGTGGCGAGCGGCCGCCAGTGGCCGAGGCCATCGACCGCGCCCTGGCCGATCGCCAGCCCCTGCTCCTCCCCCTGCGGATACTGGCCGGAGAAGATCGGATCGCCGATCGCATCGATGAAGCCGAAATGCTCGGCGGCCGTGGGCTGCTTGTCTTGCATCAGCGCGGACAGCTCCTGCCACCGGCTCGATGGTCCGCGATGGCCTTCCAGCAGCACGACCGCGCCGGGTGCCGCGGCGTTCAGGCTCGCAGTCAGCGCGAGGATCTCTTCGGTCACGGCCGCGAGCTGCGGCACCGCTTCGCCTTCGGCATCGGCCTGCGCGTTGAGCGTGACCAGCAGGTGGACCGAGGGCTTGTCGGCTTGCCACACCGGGTCCCAATGTTCGGGCGTGTTGTCGAGCACGTCGTCGCCGAGGATCGAGGCGCGTGCCAGCATGCCGTCGATGAAGTCGTCGGGCATGCCGCGCAGCGAACGGATCGGCAGACCGAGCGCGAGCAGGCCGCGGAAGGTGAAGGCCAGATTGAGCGTGACCGCCGGCCGGGTCACCGGGTTCTTGCCCGGGGAGATGGCCTTGCGGGAGGACGGCCAGCGCAGCGCGGTGGTCACGCGGCGATGCAAGGCATCGACGAAGGCCCGGCCCGCGGCGGCCTGGCCGATGTGGAACAGCAGATAGCGCGCCTTCGGGAAGCCCAGGCGGCCATAGGCGGTGAGGATGTTGCCCTGGATGTCGGCGAGCTCCAGTGTCGAGCGTGTCATATCGCCACCGCCTTCGCGGCGACGGCCTCGTGCACCACCAGCCCGATGCCGTCCGAGCGGATCACGCCCGGCGGCTGGGTCGGCCCGGCGAGATCGTCCGGCCGCACCTGCTCGAGGAACTGGCCGAAGCGGGCATGCAGCGCCGCATCGTCGGCCCCCTGCAGCTCGGCGGCCAGCAAGGCGAAGCGCTGCTGCACATGCAGCGCCTTCAGCACCGAAGGCAGGTCGGTGTTCGCACCGGCCGGGAATGGCCGGCGGCCCTTGAACCACAGCATCGCCATCACGCCGAGCGCCGAAAGCAGGGCTGCGGCGAGGATCGCGAGCAGCATCCATGCCGGGCTGCCACCGGACCGGGCCAGGCCCCAGCCGGCGAGGGCGGACAGTGCGAGGGTGCCGGCCGCGAACGCGAGCACGACCTGCCTTGCCGTGTAGCCGTGCAAGTCGGGCATCGGCACGTAGTAGTCGTTGAAGCTCATCGTCGTTTCGATCTGGCAGCGCTGCAGCCAGGCCGCGAATGCCGCGCCGTCGCGCACCGAGCCGAATCCGATGCACGGCGAGAAAACGGCTCGCAATTCGGTCGCCATCCGGTCCCACAGTCCCGTGGCCCAGCTCGCGAGTCCGCCATCCGGTTCGCCCGGCCGGGCATCGAAGTCGGCGCAGAACATCAGGTAGGGACGCGAGAGGTTGTCGACCGGTTCATGCGCCAGCAGGTTGACCTTGCGCAGGCCTTGCAGCAGTGCGTTGCCGCCGTCCCGGCCGTTGTACATCGGCTGGTCGATCACGACAGCGCGCAGGAAGTGCGTGCGCGTGCAGCGCGAGAAAGGGCTCTGCAAGCCTGCCGCCACGCAGGCCGGGCTCTGCTGCGCCGTCGGCAGCGTCGCCAGCATTTCGCGCAGCAGATGGCTGGGCGAGGTGAAGCTGCCGTCCTCGCGCCGCACCGGCTCCAGCGTCAGCGGTATCAGCGTGGTCAGGAAATAGTGGCCGCCGTCGATGTTCGCCATCTCACAGCCCCCATCGCGCTAGGACGAAGGGCTGGCGGTTGCGGTCGGCATGGGCGGTGTCGTTGCTCGCGACCGGCGCGAAGCCGGGCGAGCCGAGATCGTTCTGCACCGACACCAGCGCCTCGCGCCAGCGTGCGGCGAACTGTGCCGGCGGCATCGTCGCATGCGCCTGGGCCAGTTGAAGGACGGCATTGCGAACGCGCATGGCGCACTTGATGTCGCGCTGGGCCGATCCCGGCGTGGCGTTGTAGTAGTAGTCGGTGTAGATCTGGTTCGCGCGGATGTAGTCCTTGAACGGCGTGATCGGCACGGACTTGGGGTATTTGGTCGACGAGTACCAGAACATGTCCAGCCCGTTCGGCAGGCCGTCCGAGAAGGCATCGATGTATTGATCCCAGGTGCCGTTGAAGTTGCTGCAGAAGATCATGTAGTCGTTGACCAGGTGTTCCTTGCCCTGGCCGAGGTCGGGCCACTGGTCGCGCCGCACCATGACCCAGCGTGCGAAGTGAATGATCGAGAGGCCCAGCAGCCCGGCCAGCTTGTCGGGCAGCGCGCGTGCCGCGATGAAGATGAAGGTGTTGATCCAGGTCCTGCGCGGCTTCATCGGCGTCAGGATGTTCATCGCATAGGCTTTGCCCGCCACATTGCTCATCGCCAGTCTCCGCCATCGAATAGGGCCTCGGCCGGCGCGGCTGCGCGGGCGGCTGACTGTAGCAATGAGGACGCGATCGTGGTGCCGCCGCGCGGGTGACGTTGGTCATCCGGCCGGCCGGACGGAACTCGCCGATCGGCGAGCTTGACGCCGCCGGGGGCTCAGCGGGAGTGCGTGTTCGAGCGGAAGACGCCGGTGGGTGGCGAAGGCGCCCGGGTGAACTTGGTGTCGGCCGTGATGTTCATCGGCGCGTCCTTGGCCCAGGTGGCACGGGTTCTTGGAGACAGCAGCGCCTTCGCCGGCTTCTCCTTCTGGGCGGAGACGAAAGCCGATGACAGCGCCTCGCTGGCGAAGTAGCGCAGGCCCCGGTGCACCGGCTTGCAGCGATACAGCAGGCCTTCCTTGACCATCGCTTCGGCCACAGGGCCGACGCGTTTGGACGGATATCCGCTGATTTCGTCGGCCGAGAAGCCGACGGACCTCGCGGCCAGCACGCTCAGTGTCGCTTTCAACACCGTATTGACGGCGACTCGGCTCATGATGGGATTACTTCTTCTTCGCGCCGGCCGGATTCGGCGAACGGCCTGCTGCCATGTCTGGAGCGACCAGGGGTGAGGCGGGAATGGGAATCTTCTTCGGCTTCTTGGCCTCCCGGTTGCCGTGCTGACCCTTTGACATGATCGTCTCCTGGAATTCGTGCGTTGCGTGGGAAGAACGCCCCATGATGCGCCTGTCGGCAATGCCCTTCACATTTGCTGCCCTGATCGCCTGGCGCGCCGGTGTCACTTCATCGGCGAGACGGCTGTTGGCAATCCGATCGTCGAGCTCATCGTGGTGGTCAGCCAGCCCGGGCCGCCCTTCGGCGGCCAGATGCCGTCGGCAACCGCCTGGGCGCGGATCGTCGAGCGTTCGTCCAGCGAGCGGTAGGCCCAGATGTTGGTGAAGCGCAGCGGCCCGTCGAGCGCGACCATCGCGGCCACGCAGGGCGAACGGCGGTGGCGCGGCGGCAGGTATTCCTGCCACAGGTCGATCGTGGGCTGCACGCCGCCTGGCTTGATGCCGTAGGTGCGGATCTCGTAGACCGGGCCGCTGATGCCGGATTCAGCCGAAGGCCGGGCCGCCTCCATCCACGGGAAGCCGCGATAGCTGTCGAGCTGCATCTGGACCAGGATCGCGCCGCAGCCGAACGGGTCGGCGCTGCGCTGGGTGCGCTCGCGCCCTTCGTCAAGCGCGGCCGCATCGGTGTAGCCGCGCAGCAGGATCATCTGGTTCAGCGGGCCGACGTCGCTGAACCAGCAGCCGAGCAGCTCGCCGCCGGCCTCGGGCGATTGGCTGAAAGCCTTGACGTTGGCCGCGGCCTGTGCCGCGCTGCCGAAGGGCAGGGTGAGGGTGGCGATCTCGTAGTGCATGAGGGATCCTTGGTGGTATCGGGTGAGGCGGGTGGGTCAGGCGGCCTGTCTTTCGGGCGCGGGTGCGAGCGGGGGCGCGGCCGGCACCGCTTCATCGGCGGCGCCCGCCAGATGCCGGCCGGCGATGTAGCCGAAGGTCATCGCCGGGCCGAGCGTGATGCCGCCGCTCGGGTAGCGGCCGCCCATCACGCTGGCCATGTCGGCACCGCAGGCGTAGAGGCCGGCGATCGGCTGGCCGCGGCCGTCGAGTACGCGCGCCGAGGCATCGGTGCGCAAGCCGGCGAAGGTGCCGAGGCTGCCGGGCACGACGCGCACCGCGTAGTACGGCCCCTGCTCGATCGGCGCGACGTTCGGATTGGGCTGCTGCCGGGCGTCGCCGCCGGCGCGGTTGTAGGGCGTTTCGCCGCGGCCGAAGGCCGGGTCGCGCCCTTGGCGGGCCGCTGCGTTGTAGTTGTCGACGGTAGCGGCCAAGGCTTCGGCATCGATGCCGCACTCGCGCGCCAGCGCGTCGATGCTGCGGCCGCGCTTCAGGTAGCCGGAGCGCAACGAAGGGCCGAGCGGCATCGGCGCGGGCTTTGCGTGGCCGAGGCCGTAGCGTCGGATGAAGCGGTGGTCGCACAGCAGCCAGGCTTCAATCGGCTCGCCGGTGGCAACGGCCCCGAACAGCGCCGACATGAAGTCGTAGTACGAACCGGCTTCGTTGACGAAACGACGGCCGCGCCGGGTCACCGCGATCAGCCCCGGCTTCGCCCGCTCGACCAGATGCGGGAACGCACCGGTGCTGCCGTCGCGGCGCGGCACCAGCGAGACCGGCGCCCAGCCGGCGGCCGCGGGCAGGCCTGTCTCGACTCGGGCGCCGACGGCTTCGCCGAGGCGCAAGCCGTCGCCGGTGTTCGACGGCGGGGCGGCCGACCAATGCTCGCGCCCGCTCGGGGCATGCGCGAAGAGTTGCCGCTTGCGCTCGATGTCATGCGGGAAGCCACCGCAGGCCAGCACCACGCCGCGCCGTGCACGGATGGCCAGCTCGCGGCCACCGCTGTCGACGACGGCGCCGACGACCCGCTCACCCTCCTGCATCAGCCGCCGCACCGGGCTCGCGACGCGCAGCTCGACGCCGCGATCGAAGGCCGACTTCGCCAGCCGTGCAACCAGCGCATTGCCGTTGACGAGGCGCATGCCGCGCCCATGCAGCAGCAGGTCCAGCAGATGGCGGCCGAGCCGCTTGGCGACATAGGCGAACGAGCGCCACGAGCGCATCGCGTCGAGGAAGTGGCGCAGCTCCGCGCCCGATGCGATGCCCATGCCCCACAGCGACAGCAGGTCCAGCGGCGGCCGCAGCTGGGCGAGCCGCGGGCAGAGTTGGCGCGCATCGAAGGGCGCGGCGCAGACCGACCGGCCGCCGCTGCGTGCGCCGGGGCTGGCGCCGTGGAAGTCGGGCACCGCGTTGCCGTCGATGAAGGCGAGGGCGGTCTCGCGCTGGAAGAACTCGACCATGCGCGGGCCGTTGTCGAGGAAGGCCTCGACCCGGGCCTCGTCGTAGCTCGTGCCGAGCTCGTGGCGCAGGTAGTCGCGTGCCGCCTCGGCGCTCTCGTGGATGCCGGCCGCGAGCGCCAGCGGATTGCGCGGAATCCACATCCAGCCGCCCGACCACGCGGTGGTGCCGCCATACACGGCTTCCTTCTCGACCACGATGACCTTCAGGCCGAGGCTGCTCGCGCTGACCGCGGCCGACAGGCCGCCGGCGCCTGAGCCGATGACCAGCACGTCGCAGTCGACAGGCGCATCCGTGGTCATGAGACACCCCGTGTCGACCTGGATGCCGCGGGACGCTCCGCGGGGTCGATCGGCGTACCCGACGATCGGGGGGCGGACACGCTCTCCGCCAGCGGCCCGCCCTCGAGCAGGAAGGCGATGATGCGTTCGCACACCGCGGCGAACATGCCGCCGCCGGTCTGCGTCTTGCACCCGAGCCGGCGCGCGGCTTCGAGCAGCGGCGTGACCGCGGGCGCGGTGATGACTTCGCCGACGAAGCTGCTGCGATCGAGGGTCGTCGCGTCGATCGGCAGCGCATCGCCTTCGCGCATGCCGGACGGCGTGGCGTTGACCACCAGGCCGCGACCGCTCGCATCCGCACTGCCGGCGCGGACCTTGGCGCCGTGGCGCTGCCGCAGCCGGCCGATCAGCGCATCACGGCGCGCCTGGTCGCCATCGTGGATCGCCAGCTCGGCCACCCCCGCTTCGAGCAAGGCCAGCGCGATCGCCGAGCCGGCCCCGCCCGCACCGGCCATCAGCGCACGCTGGCCTTCGGGCCGGCAGCCGGCAGCGCGGATGCCTGCGACGAAGCCCTCGCCGTCGACCTGGTCGCCATGCCAGCCGCCATCGGCATTGCGCCGCAGGATGTTCACCGCGCCGAGGAAGTGCGCGCGTTCGGTCGCTGTCGCGCAGTGCCGGTAGGCGTCGAACTTGTGCGGGATCGTGACGATGATGCCGTCGAGGTTCCGCGCCAGGCTGGCACCCTCGATGAAGCCGGCGAGGTCGGCGCTGGCGACGTGGATCGGCACGACGATCGCGTTGCGGCCGTGGTCTATCAGCGCCTGCGTCACGCCGGCGGGTGACTTCACCTGCGCGATCGGGTCGCCGATGATCGTGATGACGCGGGTCGCGCCGTTCAGGCTGTCGGAAATGCTCATGCTGTCTCCGTGATGCGTTGTTGTCGGGCGGTCGGAATGGCTTGGGCGAGCGCATCCCGCGCCGCGATGCAGGCGAACACCAGGCCCGGCCCGATCGTGATGCCGGGGCCGGCGTAGACGCCGCCCATCACCGAGTGCATGTCGTTGCCGCAGGCGTAGAGACCGGGGATCGGCTGCCCGGCGGTGTCGAGCACACGGGCGCGGGTGTCGGTGGCGAGGCCGGTCGCGGCGCCGATGTCGCCCGGGTAGAGGCGCACCGCGTAGAACGGCGGCTTCGCGATGCAGCCGAGGTTCGGGTTCTTGCCGGCGCGCGCGGCATCGCCCATGTTGCGCTGGTAGGCCGTCGTGCCCCGATGGAACAGCTCGTCGATGCCGGACTCGGCCGCCTGGTTCATCTGCGCGACGCTGGCTCTCAGGCCGGCGGCATCGATGCCGAGGCGGCTTGCTAGTCCGTCGAGCGAATCGGCCCGGGTGAGGTAGCCGTCGGCGAGGAAGGGCGCGAGGCCCTTGCCGCCCGGCCGCACCATGCCGATGCCGTAGCGGCGCAGCGCTTCGGCATCGCAGATCAGGAAGGCCGGTGTCGCGGACGCATCGTGCTGCATCGCCAGCGCGAACAAGTGGTACGAGGTGCTCTCGTTGACGAAGCGTGCGCCCCTGGCGTCGACCGTGATCATCCCGGGCTTGGCGCGATCCATCATGAAGTGCGGAAAGACCGCGGTCGTGCCGTCGCTGCGCTGGCGCGTCGAGACCGGCGCCCAGAACGCCGGGCTCAGGCCGTCGCGGCCGTAGGCGGCGCCGAGGCCGAGCGCGAGATCGTGGGCCGCGCCGGTGTGGCCGGGTGCGCCGGGGCACCATGCGGCATCGATGCCCGGCAGCCACTCGGCGCGGCGCTGCGCATGTCGATTGAAGCCGCCGCTCGCGAGCACGACGGCGCGCCCGATCTTGACCGTCCGGCGCTGGCCGTTCTGCGTCAGGCCCACCGCGGCGACCCGGCCTCCCACCCGATCGATCCGCTCGACCGAGGTGCGCATCGCCAGCGAGACCGTGTCCCGCTGCGCGAGCGAGTACAGGAGCGGCGCCACCAGCGCGTTGCCCATCACCAGGCGCGTGCCGCGCGGATGGCTCAGCCGGTCGCGCAGATGGCGCAGCAGCAGCTTGATGCCGTGGCGCAGCGAGGCGAACGAGCGCTTCATCGCGAGCAGATGATGGATGTCGGTCCGGTCGACCATCATGCCGCCGAGCACCGTGAATTCCGGGATCGGCGGGCGCAGCAGCGCGAACAGCGGGCCGAGCTTTCGGCCGTCGAACGGCAGGGGTTCGAGCGCGCGGCCGGCGACGGTCGAGCCTTCGAGTTCGGACAGGTAGTCGGGATGGCGGGCGTAAGGCCGGAAGCGCAGCTCGCTGTTCGCCTCGAGGCGCGCGATTGCGGCCGGGCCGTTGTCGAGCAGGGTCTGACGCATCGCCCGCGGGGCACGCTCGCCGATCGCCTGGTCGAGGTAGCTTGCGGCGCTGGCCAGCGTGTCTTCCGGCGCGACCGCGTCGGCGTGCGGCGTGCCCGGCACCCAGGCCGTGCCGCCCGAGAGCGCGGTCGTTCCGCCGACGTACTCGCTGAGTTCGGCCAGCAGCACCTTGGCGCCGTCGATCGCCGCGAACAGCGCGGCGGCCATGCCGGCGCCGCCGGCGCCGATCACGACCAGGTCGAACGCGGCGTCCGCCGGCAAGTCGGCCAGATCCAGCAGCAGGGAGGAGTTGTCCATCATGCGGCCTGGCGTTCGCTGGCGCTCGCGTCGAGTCGTGCCAGCAGCGCCTGCGTTGCGGCCAGCGCAAGGCGGGCACGCTGCACCGCACCGACGGTTCGCGCCAGCGCCCGCTTCGGCACTTCGACGCTGAGCGGCAGATCCGCCGGCACTGCGCGCAGCAGGCCGAGCAGGTCGAGCCCGCCTTCGCCGGGGAAGAGCCGCTCGGCGCGGGCTTCGGCAAGGATCGCGTCCATCGTCGGCGGCAGCGCCGCGGGCACGTCGCAGAACTGCATGCAGTGCAGGCGCTCGGGCGGGATCGTCGCGATGTCTTCAATGCGGCTGCGCGAACGGCTCAGGTGGAACGGGTCGATCAGCACGCCGCCGTTGGCGCGGCCGGCCTGCTCGACGATGCGCGCCGCCTGCAGCAGGGTTTTTGCGTCGGTCCAGGGCATGAATTCCAGATCGGCCGTCAGCCCATGGGCGGCAGCGAGATCGCAGAACCGGCCGAAGCTGTCGATCAGCCGGCTTTCTTCCGGGTCGTTGCCGGCCACCAGCAGGCCGCGTGCGCCGAGGCGGGTTGCGCTGCCGACGGCGGCCTCGTAGTCATCCGCCATCGTCTCGGGCTTCAACCGGAAGATCTCGACGTCGAGCACCCGCACGCCGGTGTCGGCGAGGCGGCGCTCGACTTCGCGCAGCATCGGCGTGTCGCCGACGATGTCGTACTGCGGCTCGGTCGGCGTTGCCGGGATCAGGCGCAGCCCGACGTGGCTGTAGCCGGCCTCGGCAGCGCAGCTCACCAGCTCCGGGGGAGTCAGCTCCAGCGCGCTGAGGGCGGCCAGGGAGATCGGTCGCGGCATGTTTGTCTCGCTCGGTGTCTGTCTCGGTGAGCGGGAATTTATTGAAAACGGCTTAGCAAGAAAACAGTCGGAACGTGGCTTTATGATTCACAAATCGTGAACCTCAAATTCGAGCTCGACGATCTGCGGGTGTTCTGCCTGGCCGCACGCAAGGCCAGCTTCGCCGCGACCGCGACCGAGCTTGGCACCTCGCCCGCCTACGTCAGCAAACGCATCGCGATGCTCGAGAAGGCGCTCGGCGTCAGTCTGTTCCACCGCGCGGCGCGCCGGGTCACGGTGACGGCCGATGGCGAGCGGGTCTACGAATCCGCACAGGTGATCTTCGAAGGTGTCGAGCGCATGGGCGAGACGGTGGCCGGCGACCGTCTCGACCCGCGCGGCGCGCTGCGGGTAACGACGAGTTTTCGCCTCGGCCGCAAGCACATCGCGCCGGCGCTGTCGGAGCTGGCGCGGCGCTACCCGGCGCTCGACATCACCTTGGACGTGGTCGATCGCCGTGTCGACCTGATTGCCGACGACATCGATCTCGACGTGCGCATCGGCAGCGTCGACGAGCCGCATCTGGTGGCGCACCGCATCGCCGCGAGCCGCCGCGTGCTGTGCGCGGCGCCGAGCTACCTGGATCAGCGTGGCTGGCCGGCGAGCGTCGCCGAGCTGGGCCGGCACGACTGCCTGGTGCTGCGCGACCGCAACCAGGCCTTCGGCGTGTGGCGGCTGAGCGGGCCGAACGGCGAAGAGAAGGTCAAGGTCACCGGCCGGCTGTCGTCGAACAATTCGGAGATCGTGCGCGGCTGGGCGAACGACGGGCAGGGCATCCTGCTGCCCTCGCGCTGGGACGTGGCCGAAGACCTGGCCGCCGGCCGGCTGGTGCGTATCCTGCCTGCCTACGACGAGCCGGCCGACATCTGGGCCGCCAGCACCGTGCGCCTGAGCCACTCGGCCAAGGTGCGCGTCTGCGTGGCTTTCCTGCAGCAGCAATTGGCGCAGGGACCTTATGCGCTGGAGACCTGATCATCGACACTTGAAGGAGCAGCTTGATGGAACCGACGAACCACGCCTTGCAGGACCTGTTCGAGCAGCTCGGCTTGCCGGCCGAGCCAGCCGCGATCGAAAGCTTCATCGCCAGCCATCGGCCCTTGGCGGACGACATCGCGCTCGCCGACGCGCCGTTCTGGACGGTGGCGCAGGGGCAGTTCCTGCGCGAGGAGATCGACGATGACGCGGACTGGGCGGAGCTGGTGGATCAGTTGAACCTGCGGCTCAGGGCTTGAGGTCGTGACCGCTTGCTCTGATGCTCCAAAGGATGCAAGATAGCATCCCATTTGATGCATTGGAGTCCCGATGAGAACGACCGTCACCATCGACGACGATCTCTACGAAAAAGCGCTGGAGATGGCCGACCCGGCCATGGCCAAGGCCGATCTGTTTCGCGAGGCGATCGCCACCTTCATCCGCGTCCAGGCTGCAAAGCGGCTGGCCGCGCTCGGTGGCGCAGCCCCGGACATGAAAGACACGCCCCGTCGTCGCGAGGAGCCGTCGCGTTGAAATCCGTGCTGGTCGACACATCGGTCTGGGTGGATCACTTCCGGCGGCGCAACAGCGATCTGATGCAACTGCTGGAGCTTGACCAGGCGATGACGCATCAGATGGTCCTGGCTGAACTGGCTTGCGGCACGCCGCCTGCGCCTCGATCGAAAACGCTCGGCGACATCGGCCTTCTCCGGCAGGCCCATCCGGTCAGCATGGCCGAGCTGATGGCCTTCATCGAGCGCCAGCGGTTGTACGGGCTCGGCTGCGGCCTGGTGGACCTCGCTCTCCTGGCATCGACGCTCGTGACGCCAGGCACGGAGTTATGGACGCGAGACAAGCGGCTCGCCGCTTCAGCGCAGCGGCTCGGCGTGATGTATTCAGCCTGATTTCGGCGCTACATGCCGATCAAGCCGCCAGCGCCAGGGGCTTCGGCGCCGGCAGCAGCTTCAGGGCCTGCTCGATCGCCAGATCGATGCGCCGGCTGCCGGCGCCGCTCTCGTCCTTCAGCCGATAGCCGTCGAACTCGGCGTCGCAAAGATAGACCCCGGCCGGCACGGTGTTGATCTCGAAGAAGCTCAGCAAGGGACGGAACTGGTGCTCCAGCACCAGCGCATGCCGGTCACTGCCGCCGGTTGCCGCGAGGATGCCGACCTTGCCGCGCAGCCGGCTCGGCTCGAGCAGATCGAGGAAATGCTTGAACAGCCCGCTGTACGAGGCCTTGTAGACCGGCGAGCCGAGGATCAGCAGATCGGCCGACGCGAGCTGGCGCTGCGCTTCGACCACCGCGGGCGGCAGCCGGTCGAAGGCCACCGCCGAGCCCAGCACCGGCGCGAGTTCGGCGATGTCGACCAGCGTGACTTCGGCGCGCAGCTTCGGTGCGATGCGCTGTGCGATGGTTTCGAGCAGCACCCGGGTGCGCGACGGATTGTTCAGGCTGCCCGAGAGCACGGCGATGCGGGTCTTGTGCGCGTTGATGGCGGCGATGCTCATGCAGCGGATGTTCTTTCGATGCGGGAGCCGCAGGCTACGTCGGCCCTCGGGCCGGTCCAACGAAGGAATCCGTTGCACCTCATGCGGTAACTGCATGTGGCGGGAGGGCGCCGCTCCGCTTCCTAGAATGTCCGATCGTTATCAAGGGAGTACGGCATGACGACGAACGACGGCGATTGGGAGCAGCGCGTGGCCGCGCTGTGGGCCGGGATCGATGGCCTCGACGAGGCCGACTTCCACGCGCGCATGGACCGGCTCGCCGCCGAACGGCCTGCCGGCGACCCGCTCGCGCTGTACCAACGCGCGTCTGCGCAGGACTCGACCGGGCACTCCGATCGCGCGGTGCCGCTGTACCGGCTGGCCCTGCAGAGCGGCCTGGGCGGCGGCTATCGGCGCCAGGCGGTGATCCAGCTGGCCAGTTCCTTGCGCAACCTCGGCGAGGCGGCGGAGAGCGTGGCCTTGCTGACGGCCGAGCGCGAGCGCGGCAGCGACGAGCTGGACGATGCGCTGGCCGGATTCCTCGCGCTGGCCCTGGTCGACTGCGGCCGCGAACGCGAGGCCGTGGCCCTGGCGTTGACCGCGCTGTCGGGCCACATGACACGCTATCGGCGCTCGCTCGCCAACTATGCGCGCGAGATCGGCGAGGCCGCCGCCAGGTGAACGCCTGCCCTCGTTGAAGTAACCATCGGGTACCGAAGGAAACAGCGAATCGGCTTGACATTCCCGGCCGCGGCCTGAAGTCTGTCGGTCGCCGCCCGTCGCTGCCCGCCCGTGTTCTTCGAAGACTTCCACCCCGCCATCGCCAACTGGTTCCGCCGCACTTTTGCGGCGCCGACGGCCGCCCAGACCGCCGCCTGGCCGGCGATCCATGCCGGCCGCGACACGCTGGTGGCCGCGCCGACCGGATCGGGCAAGACGCTGACCGCCTTCCTTGCCGCGCTCGACGGCCTGGTGCGGCAAGGCCTGCAGCCCGGCGGCCTGCCGGACGAAACCGCGGTGGTCTACGTCTCGCCGCTGAAGGCGCTGTCCAACGACATCCGCCTGAACCTCGAGGCGCCGCTGGCCGGCATCCGTGCCGAGCTGGCCGCGCTCGGCCTGCCGGAAGTCGAGATCCGCACCGCGGTGCGCACCGGCGACACGCCGGCGCGCGAGCGCCAGCTGGCGCTGCGCAAGCCGCCGCACATCATCGTGACCACGCCCGAGTCGCTGTACGTGCTGCTGGGCTCGCTCTCCGTCCGCAAGATGCTCGCGACGGTGCACAGCGTGATCGTCGACGAGATCCACGCGCTCGCCGTGAGCAAGCGTGGCAGCCACCTGGCGCTGTCGCTGGAGCGTTTGCAATCGATCTGCCCGCAGCGGCTGACGCGCATCGGCCTGTCGGCGACGCAGAAGCCGATCGACGAGGTGGCGCGCTTCCTCGTCGGCGCGGGCGCGGTGGCCGATGGGCGGGCGCTGTGCGAGGTGGTCGACATCGGCTATGCGAAACAGCGCGACCTGGCGCTCGAGCTGCCGCCGACGCCGCTGGGCGCGGTGATGTCCGGCGACCAGTGGGAGCAGGTGTATGCGCGCATCGCCGAGCTGGTCGCGATGCATCGCACCACCCTGGTCTTCGTCAACACCCGGCGCATGGCCGAGCGGGCGGCGCGGCATCTCGGGGAGCTGCTCGGCAAGGAGGCGGTCGCGGCGCACCACGGCAGCCTGGCGAAGGAAACCCGGCTCGATGCGGAGCAGCGGCTGAAGCGCGGCGAGCTCAAGCTGCTGGTCGCCACCGCATCGCTGGAGCTCGGCCTGGACGTGGGCGACGTGGACCTGGTCTGCCAGCTCGGCTCGCCGCGCTCGATCGCCACCTTCCTGCAGCGCGCCGGCCGCTCCGGCCATGCGGTCGGCGGCACGCCGAAGGCGCGGCTCTTCCCGCAGTCGCGCGACGAGCTGGTCGAATGCGCCGCCTTGCTCGATTGCGTGAACCGCGGCGAGCTCGATGCCTTGACGGTGCTGCCGGCGCCGCTGGACGTGCTGGCACAGCAGATCGTCGCCGAAGTCGCCTGCCGCGAATGGGACGAAGACGAGCTTTTCGCGCTGCTGCGCCGTGCCTGGCCGTACGCCACGCTGGCGCGCGAAGACTTCAACGCCGTGGTGCGCATGCTGTCGGAAGGCTTCACCACGCGCAGCGGCCCGCGTGCCGGCTACGTGCATCGCGACGCGGTGCAGCACCGATTGCGCGAGCGCAAGGGCTCGCGCATGACCGCGCTGACCTCCGGCGGCACCATCCCCGAGACCGGCGACTACACCGTGCTGCTCGAACCGCAGGCCGACAAGATCGGCACGGTCAACGAGGATTTCGCGGTCGAGAGCCTGGCCGGCGACGTGTTCCAGCTCGGCAACACCAGCTATCGCATCCTGCGCATCGAGCCGGGGCGGGTGCGCGTCGAGGATGCGCAGGGCGCGGCGCCGAACATCCCGTTCTGGCTCGGCGAGGCGCCGGGGCGGACCGACGAGCTGTCGTTCGGCGTCTCGCGCCTGCGTTCGGACGTGGCCGCGCAACTGGCCACCGGCGGCGTCGAAGCGGCGGTTTCCTGGCTGGTCGAGCGGGTCGGGCTCGATGCCGAGACCGCGCGCCAGATCGCCGATTACCTGAGGCGCGGCGTCACCGTGCTCGGCCGGCTGCCGACGCAGCAGCAGATCGTGCTGGAGCGCTTCTTCGATGCCTCGGGCGGCATGCAGCTGGTGATCCATTCGCCCTTCGGCAGCCGGCTGAACCGCGCCTGGGGACTGGCCTTGCGCAAGCGCTTCTGCCGGCGCTTCAACTTCGAGCTGCAGGCCGCGGCGACCGAGGATGCGATCGTGCTGTCGCTGTCGACCAGCCACAGCTTCCCGCTCGACGAAGTCGCGCGCTACCTGCATTCGGCCAGCGCGCTGCAGTTGCTGGTGCAGGCGCTGCTGGAAGCGCCGCTGTTCGGCGTGCGCTGGCGCTGGAACGCGACCACCGCGCTGGCGCTGCCGCGCTTCAGCGGCGGGCGCAAGGTCGCGCCGCAGCTGCAACGCATGAAGTCGGAAGACCTGCTGGCCTCGGTGTTCCCGGATCAGGTCGCCTGTGCCGAGAACCTCGCCGGCGATCGCGAGGTGCCGGAGCATCCGCTGGTCGCGCAGACCTTGCACGACTGCCTGTACGAGGCGATGGATGCCGACGGCTGGCTGCGGCTGCTGCGCCGCATCGAGGCGGGCGAAGTCACCGTCTCGGCGCTCGACCTGCCCGCACCTTCGCCGCTCGCCGCCGAGGCGCTGAACGCCCGGCCTTATGCCTACCTCGACGACGCGCCGATCGAGGAGCGCCGCACCCAGGCGGTGCAGAACCGGCGTTACGCCGATCCGGAAAGCGTCGACGAGATGGGCCGGCTCGATCCGCAAGCGATCGACAGCGTGCGCGAAGAGGCCTGGCCGCGCGCGCGCACTGCCGACGAGATGCACGAGGCGCTGATCGGCCTCGGGTTGATCGGCGACGACGAGGCGGCGCGCCATCCCGGCTGGCCGGCGTGGCTTGGCGCGCTGGCGCAGGCGGGGAGGGCGACGCGGCTGCTGCGGCCGGCGGCCGTGGCCGATGCACGCGACCCGGTCGCCGAACCAGCGAAGCGAGCCGCGCCAGCTCGTATCGGCGATGCCGGCGCGCCCGGCCTCTGGGTCGTGGCCGAGCGCCTGCCGCAGGCGCGGCTCGTGCATCCCGATGCCGAGATGGTTCCGCCGATCGAGGTGCCGGAAGGTTTTGCGCTGCAGAGCGACGACCGTGATGAGGCGCTGCGCGACCTGCTGCGTGCCCGCCTGAGCGGCCTCGGCCCGGCCACCGCGGCGAGCCTGGCGCACACGCTGCAGCTGCCGGCGGCCGAGATCGAAGCCGCGCTCTTCGCGCTGCAGAGCGAAGGCTCGGTGCTGCAGGGCCGCTTCAGCCCGGATGCCGAGGCGACCGAATGGTGCGAACGCCATCTGCTGGCGCGCATCCACCGCTACACGCTGAAGCGGCTGCGGCGCGAGATCGAACCGGTCGAGCCGCGCGACTTCATGCGCTTCCTGTTCGATTGGCAGCACCTCGGCGCCGAAGGCCGGGTCAGCGGGCCGGAGGCCTTGCCGGCGGTGCTGGCGCAGCTCGAAGGCTACGAAGCCCCGGCGGCGATGTGGGAGGCCGAGCTGCTGCCGGCGCGCATCGACGACTACTCCAGCGCCTGGCTCGACGATCTGTGCACCGCCGGCCGCACGCTGTGGACGCGCCTGCGCCCGGTGGCAACGGACGCGCGGCCGGGCGGCGGCACCACCTCGCTGCGCTCGGCGCCGATCCTGCTGCTGCCGCGCCGCTCGGCCGCGCGCTGGAGCCGTCTCGCCGCCAGCCCGGTCGACGACGCCGGCCTCGGTTCGCGCGCGCGCCGCGTCGCCGACTACCTGGGCGCTCACGGCGCCTCCTTCTTCCACGAGATCGCCGAGGACACGCATCTGCTGGGTACCGAGCTGGAAGACGCGCTGGCCGAACTGGTGGTGCGCGGCCGCGTGAACTGCGACAGCTATGCCGGCCTGCGCGCCTTGCTCGTGCCGGCCTCGAAGCGCCCTTCGGCGCATGCGCGCCGCAAGCGCCGCACGCCGCTGTTCGGCATCGAGGATGCGGGGCGCTGGTCGCTGCTGCGGCCGGCCGCCGCCGCGGGCGCCGAGCCGGCGGCGGCCGGCGCCGCGGATGATCTCGAGCAGGTCGCGCGCACCTTGCTGCGCCGCTATGGCGTGATGTGCTGGCGCCTGATCGAACGTGAGCCGGCCTGGCTGCCGCCGTGGCGCGACCTGGTGCGTGTCTACCGCCGGCTCGAGGCGCGCGGCGAGATCCGCGGCGGCCGTTTCATCGCCGGGCTCACCGGCGAGCAGTTCGCGCTGCCCGAGGCGATCGCGGCGATGCGCGAAGTGCGCCGCCGCGCGCCGGATGGCGGCCTGATCTGCCTCGCCGCGACCGACCCGGCAAACCTGCTCGGCACGCTGCTGCCCGGCCCGAAGCTGGCGCGGGTGGCAGGCTCGCGCGTGCTGTACCGCGACGGCCTGCCGTTGGCGACCAGCGTCGGCGGGCAGCTGGAATGGCTGGTGGCGCTGCCGCCGGGCGAGAAACATGCCGCCGCGCGTGCGCTCGCGCTCGATCCGAGCTGGCGGTCGGCCGTGGACAGTGCCGCCGTCGCGGGCGAGATCCCGCGCGGCGACGCGATGGCCCGGCAGGCGCCCGGTTAGCGCTTCGACACGCTCGGCGACACGATGCAGCCGATCAGCGCGGCCGCGAGCGCCACGGTGAAGGCCATCAGCGATGCAGGCCCGAAACTGCTCGCCAGCGCGCCGGCAGCCAGTGGGCCGAGGGTGGACAGGCCGGTATAGGTGATCGATACCCTGCTGACCTCGCCGGTGAGGCGGGCCGGATCGGCGCTCTGCGTCGCCGCGATCAGGCCGAGCGTCAGGAAGCCGTTGATCGTGCCCCCCAGCACGAGCATCAGTGCCGCGAGCGCGTGCCCGCCGGGCTGCGCCAGGCCGGTGGCCAGTGCGCCGAGCAGCGTCACAGCGGCTGCGAGCAGGGCGGCCTTGCGCAGCCCGGCAGCATCCGCCAGCCAGCCGAGCGGAAACTGCAGCAGCATCGCGCCGATGCCGAAGAGCGTCAGCAAGCCGGCGGTCTGCGCCGGCGCCAGGCCGCGCGCCGCGGCATACACCGGGAAGACCGCCAGCCAAGCCCCTTCGATCACCCCGCCCAGCCCGGCGATCAGCGCACCGAGGCTCAAGAAGTGTCGTAGTGCGGCGAGCTTCGCCGCGGCCGATCTGGGCTCCCGCGCCGGTGCCGGCACAGGCGCGAGGCGGATCGCGTGGGCAAGCGGCAAAGGCAGCGCCGCCGCCGCGACAAAGGCGGCGCTGGCGACAAAACAGACATCGGCCGACGCACCGAGCAGCGCGATCAATGCCGGCCCGGCCACCGCGGCGACACCGAGCAGCGCCTCGTGCAAGCCGACGAGGCGCCCGCGGGCCTCGTTCGGCACTACGCGGTAGAGCCAGGTTTCGAGCCCGATCCAGCGCAAGCCCAGGCCGAAGCCGGTGGCGCCCGCGGTCAGCGCCCAGGCGAGAGGGGGCAGGGCGGGTGTCGCCAGCAGCGCGCTGCCGCTCGCGGCGAGGCCGGCGAGCACGGTCGCGCGGTGGCCGAGGCGCTGCACGACACCCGGCGCCAGCAACAGCCCGAGCAGCATGCCGACCCACAGCGCGCTGCCGACCACGCCGATACGCCAGGCCGCCACGCCTCGCGATTCGAGCGCCAGCGGGAAGAGCACGAACGGGATGCCGTACTGGCCGATCTGCGCCAGTGCCGATACACCGTTCAGCGCGACGATGCCGCGCAACGCGCCGCCGCGGCGCAGCAGGGCCGGACTTGTCGAAGCGCTTTCGACGCTCATTGATGCACCCTGCGCGCTACGCGCGGCCTGACCCGCGGAGGGGTCAAGCGGGAGCCGGAGCGCTTGGGGCGGCCCGGCGCGCTCATTCCGCCCAACCCTGCAGCTTGCCTTCGACCGGGCAGTTGGCGCCGAGGCAGGGGCCGCAGTCGCACAAACGGCAGAGGCGCATGCCGTGGCTCTCGTCACGTGTCGCATGGCGCAGCAGCTTGCGTGCCAGCGCCTCGAATTGCTGCCGCTCGGGCGCCGTCAACGCATCGCCGAGACGGCTCAGCGCCTTCGCGCGCGCGGCCTGCAGTTGGCGTTGCAGGCGCCGGCCCTCCGCCGTCAGCTCGAGCGCGACGCTGCGCTTGTCACCGCCCTGGCCCTTGTGAACCCAGCCGGCTTCGACCAGCGCGGCGACGCAGCGCACTGCCGCGGCATGCGACAGGCCGAGCGCCGTGCGCAACTGGTCGATCGTGCAGCTCGCATAGGTGTCGATGCCGAGCAGCGCGGCCTGCGAAGACGAACCGATGCCGCTGGCGGCGGCCAGCGCGTCATCCACTTCGTCGACGATCAGCAGGCCGAGCGCGCCGAGCAGGTTCTCGAACAGCGGGGTGGTCATCGGCCATCAATATGCATGCAGATTGCATATATCTTATCGACTCGCCGCGGGATGTCAAGGCCGGGCGGGCAGCCGCAGGCGGATCTTGGTGAGCCGGCGCCGATGCCCGGCCGGCGGCGGCGGGGCGCGCGGCTCAGCCGGGCGCTGACAGATCAGGCGGGACCAGCGGCCGCCGCCAGAGCGGCAAAGGGTTCGGGGCGGCCGGCGGCCGGGGCGTCGGCCTGGGCCCGAAGCCCGGCTTGACGCCGGGGGTCGTGATCGGGCGCCAGCCCGGCATGTAGACCAGGGCGGGCTGAACGTTCGCCTCCGCGCGCGCCCGCTCCGTCGCGAGCCTGGCTTCGGATTCGGCCAGTTGCGCGCGGGCGAGGCTGAGCTCGAGGTCACGCTGGCGCTCGGCGTCGAGCTGGCGCTGGATGCGCTCGCTGGTGGCCAGCGCATCGAGGCGCGCCTGCTCGCGGCGCCGCGCCGCGGCGGCGGCATCCTCCGGTATCGATTGCCAGGTGCGCTGCGTCACCGCGCCGGGGATCGGCCGATCGGTGAGCACGATGCGGCCGCTCGCGTCGCGCTGCTGGTAGATGCGCGTCTCTGCGCCGGCGCTGTCTTGCGCCTGGGCCGCGCCGACGGCGGCGAGGCAGGCAGCCAGGGCGAGCCGTCGGGGATGGCGGATGTCGAGCATCGCTCTTTATACCCCCGGGCAGCCCGCCGCGGGGTCATCTTCGAGGCTCAGGCCCAGGCTTCGAACACCGTCGAACGCACCGCTTCCACGGCGACCGGGCGCTGGGTGGCGGCCGGCGCGATCCAGCACAGCCAGGTGTGCGAGCGCCAGCCGTTCCAGATCATCACTTCGCCGTTGCGTTCGGCCTGCAGCGCCTGATCCAGCCGCAGCAGGCCGGCGCCGAGGCCGCTCGCCACCATGCTGCGCACGGTGCTTTCGCTGTCGGCGAGAGCGCCTTGCCGGAAGTCTCGGCCGGCGGTGGCGAAGAGGCTTTCCAGATGGCTGCGCAGCACGCAGGTCGCCGGCGTGCCGACCCACGGCAGGCGTGTCACTTCGTCCAGCGATTGCTGCCCTTCCGGGCGGGCCAGCGAAGCCGGCAGGATCACTGCCAGCTCGACCGGGCCGAGCCGGCGCAGCTCCAGGCCTTCGGCCGCCTCCAGATCGCTCAGCACATAGGCGCAATCCAGATCGCCGCGTTGCACCGCGCCCAGGGTTTCGTAGGACAGGCCCTGGCGCAGCTGCAGCGTGACCTGCGGATGGCGCTCCGAGAGCTTGACCAGCACGTCGCCGAGCCGCAAGGCGACCGGATCGACGACCGTGCCGAAGCGCACCACCCCCTGCGCCGCACCGCGGATCTGCTCGGCGGCCGAGCGCAGGCGCGAGGCCGACGCGAGGGTGCGCTCGGCCTCGTCGAGCAGGCGCCGCCCGGCTTCCGTCAAGGCCATGCCGCGCGGCGTGCGTTCGAAGAGCTTGACGCCGAGTTCGTCCTCCAGCGCCTTCAGCTGCGCGCTCACCGCCGGTGCGCTGGTGAAGACGCGCTCGGCGGCGCGGGTCAGGCTGCCTTCCTGCGCGATCGCGACGAAGGTCTTCAGTTGGTAGAGCTCCATGCGGCGGATTCTGCGCGCGCGGGGCGTGGCCGTCCCTTCGCAAATCCTGAGGCCCGCATCCAAAGAAGCGAATGGCCGCCGGCGGGCGCGTCGCCGATGCTTCAAGCCACTCTCTCTCCGCATCACGGGTTCAAGCATGACCACCTCGCCTCGTTCACTCGGCATCGTCGCCTTGCTGCTCGCCACCACTGGCTGGGGCGGCATGTTCCTGGTCAGCAAGGGCGTGCTGCATCACGTGGATCCGTTCTGGTTCACCGTGCTGCGCTACAGCTTGTCGGGGCTTTTCTTCGTCGCGCTGCTGCTGCCGCGCGGCCTCGCGCCGTGGCGCAAGCTGCGCCGCTACGCACTGCCGCTGGCCGGGCGCGGGCTGGCCGGCTTCGGCATCTTCAGCGTGATGCTGCTGACCGGCCTGGCGCACTCGGTGCCTTCGCACGGCGCGATCATCATGGCCACGGTGCCGATGACCACGCAGCTGCTGCGCTGGGTGCTCGACGGCGCGCGCCCGGCGCGCTCCGCGCTGCTGACCGCGGCGCTGGCGCTGGCCGGCGTGGTCATCGTCTCGGGTGTGCTGATGCCGGGTTCGGGCGATGCGCCGTCGACCGCGCTCGGCGACGCGATCGCCTTCGTCGGCACGCTCGGCTGGATCGTCTACACCCGCGGCGCGGCGCGCTTTGCCGAACTGGACGTGATCGACTACAGCGCACTGACGGTGATCGCCTCGTGGCCGCTGCTGCTGCTCGGCGCTGTTGCCGCAACCGCGCTGGGGCTGGCCGACCTGCCCAGCGTCCAGGGCCTGTCGCTCTCCTGGCACGCCTTGCTCTACGTCGGCCTGGTGTCGTCCGCACTGGCGGTGTTGGCCTTCAACTACGGCGTGCGCGCCGTCGGCACGGTGACCTCGACCGCCTTCCTCAACTTCGTGCCGGTCTCGGCCCTGCTGATGAGCATCGCGCTCGGCAAGCCGCCGACGGCGAACGAGCTGCTGGGCATGGCGATGGTGGTCGGCGGGCTGCTGATCCATACCGCGATGAGCCGCAGTGCGGCGAGCCGGGCCGCGGCGGCACCGGCGGTGGCGCTGCGCACCGTGCCGGCCGTCGAACTGCCGCGTGCCGCGCGGGCCTGCAGCGTCACGCCGTGACGCGGACTCAGGCGGCGCGCGAGGCCGGCGAAACCCGCTTCGCCCAGCGCGGCCAGCGGATCGCGCTGACGACGATGCTCAGCACGATCAAGGCGCCGCCGAGCAGGCCCAGCGGCCCGAGGCGCTCGCCGGCCAGCCACCCGACCACGCCGGCCCACACCGGCTCCAGCGAATAGATCAGGGTCGCCCGCGTCGCGGAGATCGGTCAGCCGGCGCATGCTCGTCGGCCTCGAGACCGGCCAGGCGAACGTCAGCTCGCGACCTTGGATCGGCTGGCGCGCGTGCTGGGCGTCGCCGCTTTCAGCTGTTCGCGACGAACCGCCGATATGCGTATGTCGATGATGGGGAGATGCCGTGCATCTTCGTGAAGAACGTGATCGCGGTGTTCAGGGGCGGGTGAGGCTGGCGGCCGTGGCGGCTTCCGGCGGGCTAGGGAATGCGTGGGGTCGACGCTGCCTGTTCGACTCCATTACCCTTGAGCCGTCGCGGGTTTCGAGTCGAGGCTGGTCGCGACATCGTTGATCGTCATGGGAGGTTTGAAATGACTGCTCCGCTACCCGCCACCGGGTCGATTTCGCTGGCTCTCTCCGTGGCCGTCGCCACGGCGCTCGGCCTTGGCGCTGCCGTGGCACAAGCCGCGCCCGGCGGAAGAAGCGATGCCGACACGTCGGCCCGGCTGCGGCAGGACACCGGTTCCGCGCTGGTCCAGCTCAATGGCGACCCGCTCGCCAGCTATGTCAAGACCAAGCCGGCGAAGGGCAAGAAGATCGATTTTTCCAGCAACACGGTCAAGTCCTACCGTGCCCAGCTGTCGGCGCTGCGGAACGACTACAAGGCGTGGCTGCGTGCGAACGTGCCGGGGGCCAAGGTGACGGGCGAGTTCGACATCGCGCTGAATGCCGTGGCCGTGCAGCTGAACGGCGCGACGCTGGCGCAGGTCTCGGCGACGACGATGGTCAAGAGCGCGCAATTCGAAGGTCTGTACTACCCGAACGCGACCGATCCTGACCTGCCGCTGATCAGTGCGCCTCAGGCCTGGGCGGTGGGCGGCGGCCCGGCCGATGCGGGCGAGGGCGTCAAGGTCGCGATCGTCGACACCGGCATCGACCTCAGCCACCCTTGTTTCAGCGACGCGGGCTACCCGCCCCAGCAGCAGCTCGGCAACCACGCCTTGACCAACAACAAAGTGATCGTCGCGAAGGTCTTCAGCAACCGCACGCCGCAGCAGGGCTACAGCGCCGAAGCCGTGCAGGAGCACGGGACCCATGTCGCCGGTACCGTCGCCTGCAATCTCGCCACGCCGGCGGCGGTAAACGGCGTCAGCACCTACGCCATGTCGGGCGTCGCACCCCGTGCCCTGCTGGGCAACTACAACATCTTCCCCGGCGAGCTCGCGAATGCGCGCTCGGAGGACATCATGAACGCGCTGGAAGCCGCCTACCAGGACGGCTTCGATGTCGCCAACATGAGCCTGGGCGGAGGCGCGCACGGGGTGCAGGATCTGTTGACCGTCGCGGTCGACAACCTCGATCAGGCCAATATGGTGGTCGCGGTGGCGGCGGGCAATTCGGGGCCGGGCTTGTTCACGGTCGAGTCCCCCGGGTCCGCAGCCCGCGCGCTCAGCGCCGGCGCCAGCAGCGTGCCGCATTTCGTCGGCGCGCCGGTGAGTGCGGCCGGCAACAGCTACGGCGCCGCGACCGGCGATTTCGCCGTGGTCGCGGCCAATCTCACGGCGGCGCTGCGGGTCGTGCCCGGCCCGATCGGCGGGCTCGGCGATGCCTGCGCCGCCTTGCCCGCCGGTTCGCTCGCCGGACAAATCGCTCTCGTGTCGCGCGGCACCTGCGCTTTCTCCGTCAAGATTCGCAACGCTCAGGCCGCGGGCGCAGTGGCGGCGCTGGTGGCCAACAACGTCGCCGGCGACCCGTCCGCGATGGGGTCGGACGGCACGGCCGATCAGCCGACCATCCCGGCCTACATGGTGTCGAAGCCCGATGGGCAGGCGCTCAAACTCGACAACGGCGCGTCGACCACGATCGGTGCGGCGCTGTCCTATATCCAGACGAGCAACGCCGACATCATGGCTGGGTTCAGCAGCCAGGGTCCGACCGACGTCGATTTCCGCGTCAAGCCCGACGTGGTGGCACCGGGGGTCAACGTGCTGAGCTCGATCCCGCATGGCGCCTGTGCCGCGGCGCCCTGTTTCGCGTTCCTGTCCGGTACCTCGATGGCAACACCGCATCTGGCAGGCTCGGCCGCGGTGGTCCGCCAGCAGCATCCTGCCTGGTCCGCTGCCGAGGTGCGCTCGGCCATCGTCAATACCGCCGACCGCGGCGTGCTGCGCGACTTCTCCGCCGGGGCACTGCAGGACAACGTCAACATCAACGGCACCGGTCGGGAGAACCTGCTGGCGGCCGTTGGCGCGAAGGTCGCGCTCGATCCGGTGAGCCTCGGTTTCGGCGCCGTCGCCTCCGGCAGCGGACAGGTCCGCCGGATGACCCTGAGCCTGAGCAACCTGGCCGGCGCCTCGCAGACCTATGCCCTGGGCATCAGCGGCCAGCCGTCGAACGGTGTGCTCTACAGCGTGGAACCCTCATCGGTGACGGTCGCTGCCGGCGCCAAGGCCAGCGTGACCGTGACGATGAGCGCCAGCCGCGGTGCGTCGATCGGCGGCCGGCAGGCCTATCTCGAAGTCAGCACCGCCGATGGCAACATCGCGCATGCCGCGCTGTTCAGCCAGGTGAAGTGATTCGCGCCGCGGCCGGCCGCGGCGGGGCGGCGCTCAGCTCCCCGCCGTATTCGGCGCCCGCCAGGCCCGCTCGAACGGCAGCCGCCAGGCGTGCGGTGCGATCAGCTGGTGGATCGACTTCGGGCCCCACGAGCCCGGCGGATAAAGCCGCACCGGCGGCGGCGATTCCAGCAGGTGCGTCGATACCTCCCACAGCCGTTCGATGCCCTCGGCGGTCGTGAACAGCGTGCGGTCGCCGCGCATCGCATCGAGGATCAGGCGCTCGTAGGCCTCGAGCACGTCGCCGATCAGGCCGGTGTCGTGCATCGCGAACTGCAGGCTCAGCTTGTCCAGCCGCATGCCGGGGCCGGGGCGCTTGCCGTAGAACGACAGCGACATCTTCGACGCGTCGGCGAGGTCGAAGGTCAGGTGGTCCGGCCCCTGCGCGCCGACGCCGGAGCCAGCCGGGAACATGCTCTTCGGCGGCTCGCGGAACGCGATCGAGATGATGCGCTGCCCCTCGGCCATCTTCTTGCCGGTGCGCAGGAAGAAGGGCACGCCGGCCCAGCGCCAGTTGTCGATGAAACACTTCAGCGCGATGAAGGTCTCGGTCTCCGATTCCGGATCGACGCCCTCCTCGCTGCGGTAGCCGGTGTACTGGCCGCGCACCACATCGTGCGGCTGCACCGGCAGCATGCTGCGGAAGACCTTGTTCTTCTCCTCGCTGATCGGCTGCGGCTCCAGCGCGGTCGGCGGCTCCATCGCCATGAACGCGAGGATCTGGAACAGATGCGTCACCACCATGTCGCGGTAGGCACCGGTCTGCTCGTAGAAGCCGGAGCGCTTGCCGAGGCCCAGCGTCTCGGGCACGTCGATCTGCACGTGGTCTATGAAGTTGCGGTTCCAGATCGGCTCGAACAGGCCGTTGGCGAAGCGGAACGCGAGGATGTTCTGCGCCGGCTCCTTGCCGAGGAAGTGGTCGATGCGGAAGATCTGCTCTTCGGCGAAGACCTCGTGCAGCCTCGCGTTGAGCAGCACCGAGCTCTCCAGATCGGTGCCGAAGGGCTTCTCCATCACGATGCGCGAGCGCTCGACCAGCTTGGCCTCGCCGAGCATGCGCACCGCGGAGAGCGCCGCGCTCGGCGGCACGCTCAGGTAGTGCAGGCGGCGGCACTCGCCGTCGAAGGTCTTCTCCGCCGCCTCGACCGCTTCCTTCAGCGCGGCCGGGCCGGCGGAAAGCGGCACGTACTCGAGCTTCGCGGCGAAGTCGTCCCAGCCGGCATCGTTCTGCTTGCGCGTGCCGAACTCGTCGAGCGCGCCGCGCACGGCCCGGCGGAAGCCTTCCAGATCGATGTCGTCGAGCGAGACGCCGATGATGCGGCAGCCGGGGATGAAGCCCGCGGTCGACAGATGGAACAGGCCCGGCAGCAGCTTGCGCCGCGCCAGGTCGCCGGTGGCGCCGAACAGCACGACCACTTGCGGATACCGCGGACCCACCCCGGCAGGAACCTTCTTCGCCATACATGCCCTCTCGTTCTTGGCTGACCGCTCGACGCCATCTGCCTCGAAATGTACGGTATCGCCATGACCGCGGCAGGGCGCTGCGGCGACATCGAAACAGCGTGGCGGCCCGGCTTGTGCTCAAATCGGGATCCCAATTTGAACGCAAATCAGCATGAGCACCAAGGCGGTCAGATCCATCGAGCGGCGCATCGACGTGGTGCACGACAAGCTGCCTGAAAAGGTGCATGAAGCCGAGAAGTCGACCCTCGCGCAAACGGTCTACGAGCGCATCAAGGACGACATCTTCGAGTTCCGCATGGCACCCGGCCAGCGCTACTCGGAGCAGGCGCTGGCGGACCAGCTCGGCGTGTCGCGCACGCCGCTGCGCTTCGCGCTGCACGTGCTGGCGCGCGAGGGTTACCTCGACCGGGTCGGCGGCCATGCGCAATGGCTGGTCAAGCCCTTCGACCTCGCGTACTACGAGGACCTCTACGACTTCCGCACGCAGATCGAGCTGATCGCGGTGAGGCGCTTGTGCGCGATGGATCCCGCGCCCGATCTGCGCGAGCTCTGCGCCTTCTGGCGCGTGCCGCGGCGCGCGCGCGTGATGGACGGGCAGACCGTCGCGCGCGAGGACGAGAAGCTGCACAACACCCTGGTCGCGCTCGCCGGCAACCGCGAGATGCTGCGCACCCACAGCGACCTGACCGAACGCATCCGCATCATCCGCAGGCTGGACTTCATCGAACCGGCGCGCATCAAGGCCGCCTACGACGAGCACGACAAGATCCTCGGCGCGCTGCTGGCGCGCAGGGCGGGCGATGCCGAGATGCTGATCCGCGCGCACATCGGCGCCTCGCGCGCCGAGATCCGCCACATCACCCTGCACCGGCTGTCGCTGGTGGCGCAGCAGGGTGCGCGAGCCGCGAGGGCCTGACCGATGGACGCGCCTTTCGACCTCGTGCTCGCCGGCGGCCGCCTGATCGATCCGGCCCGATCGATCGACGGCGCATTCGATCTCGCGATCAGCGCTGGACGCATCGCCGCGGTGCTGCCGCGCGGCGCGCCGGCCGAGGCGCGCGAGCGCATCGACGTGCGCGGCCGGCTGGTGATCCCTGGGATGATCGACACGCACGCGCATGTCTTCCAGTACGTCACCGGCCGCTTCGGGCTCGAAGCCGATCTGTGCGGCGTGCGCTCCGGCGTGACTACCCTGATCGACCAGGGCGGGCCGTCATGCATGACCTTGCCGGCCTTCCGCGAGTTCGTCGTGAAGCCGAAGCGGACGCGGGTCTATGCCTATCTCTCGGCCTATCTCGTCGGCGGCATGGAGGGCCACTACTACCCGGCGCTGTATCGGCCGGATTGTCTCGACGTCGACGCGACCGTGAAGGCCGCCTTGGCGAATACCGACATCGTCAAGGGCTTCAAGGCCCATGCCGAACTCGGCGGCTTTGCGCGCTGGGGCATCGAGGTGATGCGCCAGTCGGCCGAGATCGCGCGTCGCGCCGCGATGCCGCTCTACATCCATTTCGGCCAGCTCTGGCCTTTGCCGGAAGAGGGCGCCAACGGCGTCGATGCGGACACGATCCTGGCCGGCGTGGTGCCGCTGCTGAAGGCCGGCGACATCCTCGCGCATCCGTTCACGCGCCATCCCGGCGGCTTCGTCAACCGTGAAGGCCAGGTGCATGCGATCGTGCGCGAGGCGCTGGAGCGCGGCCTGAAGATCGACGTCGGCCACGGCTCGCATTTCAGCTACCGGATGGCGCGCATCGCGCTCGATGCCGGCATCCTGCCGCACACGCTGGGCGCCGACATGCACGGCTACAACACGACGGTGCCGGCGCCGGCCGGCACGCCTGAAGAACACGCCGACAAGGAGCACATGTTCTTCGGCAGCCAGCGCTTCTCGCTGACCTCGGCGATGACCGCGATGCTCGCGCTCGGCCTGCCGCTGCAGCATGTGGTGCGCATGGTGAGCTGCAACGTGGTCGACGTCTTCGGGTTGCCGAAGGAACTCGGTACGCTCGCGCCCGGCAACCCGGCCGATGTCTCGGTGCTGCATGACGAGCGCGGCCGCTGGGCGCTGCGCGACAACGAGGGCACGCAGCTCGTCGGCGAGCGCCTGCTGCGGCCGGCGTTCTGCCTGAAGGACGGGGTGCGCTTCGATGCCGATGCGTCGATCCTGCCGGTGGCGGAGGCGGCATGAATCAAAGCGAGCAATCCCATCTCGCGGCCCAGCTTGGGCACGGTGTCGGCGCATCGCTCAGGCGAAAGGAAGACGCCCGCTTCCTGACGGGCCGCGGCCAGTATGTCGGCGACATCCGCCTGCCCGGCCTGCTCGACGTCGCCTTCGTACGCTCGCCGGTGGCGCACGGCCGGCTCGGCGCGATCGTCAAGCCCGAGGGCGCCGAGGCCAGCGTCTTCACGATGGACGACCTGGCCGGCGTCAAGCCGATCCGCGCGGTCACGAGTCTCGCCGGCTTCAAGCCTTCGGAGCAATGGCCGCTGGCGCGCGGCAAGCTGCGCCAGGTCGGCGAGACGATCGCGATGTGCGTTGCCGCGACGCGCGCCCAGGCCGAGGACCTGGCTGCCGCGGTCGAGGTCGAGATCGACGACCTGCCCGCGGTGGTCGACATGCTCGAGGCCCGCGGGCCGAATCCGCCTGCGCTGGTGCACGACGAATGGGGCGACAACGTCTTCCTGCAGACGCGCATCGACGGCGACATCGAGTCGCTGAAGGCGCGGGCGGCGATCGTCGTGCGGCGGCAGCTGCGCAGCGCGCGGCAAAGCATGGCGCCGCTCGAAGGCCGCGGCGTCGTCTGCCACTGGGACAGCCGGCTCGACCAGCTGGTGATGTACTCGTCGGCGCAGATGCCGCACGTCAACCGCGCCGGGCTCTCGGAATGCCTGGGCATCGACCAGGGCCGCATCCGCGTGATCTCGCCCGACGTCGGCGGCGGCTTCGGCTACAAGGGCATCCTGCTGCCGGAGGAGATCTGCCTCGCGTGGCTTGCGATGCACCTGCAGCAGCCGGTGCGCTGGATCGAGGACCGCCGCGAGCAGCTGACCGCCAACGCCAACTGCCGCGAACATCACTACGACATCGCGCTGTATGCCTCAGCCGACGGCAAGCTGCTGGCGATCGACTGCGAGGCGACGGTCGATTCCGGCGCCTATTCGTCCTATCCCTTTGCCGCCTGCCTCGAAGCGGCCCAGGTCGGCTCGATCCTGCCGGGGCCCTACAAGATGGCAGCCTATCGCTGCCATACCTGGTCGGTCGCGACCAACAAGCCGCCGATCCTGCCGTACCGCGGCGTTGCGCGCACGGGCGTGTGCTTCGCGCTCGAGCTGATGATGGACGCGGTGGCGCGCAAGGCCGGCATCGAGCCGCACGAGCTGCGCCTCGCGAACCTGGTGCAGCCGGGCGACATGCCCTACGACAACATCAGCGCCAAGCATTTCGATTCCGGCGACTACCCCGAGGCGCTGCGCCGCGCGGTCGCCGCGCTCGACCTGCCTGCCTGGCGCGCCCGGCAGCGGCGCGGCGAGCCTGACGGGCGGCGCATCGGCATCGGCCATGCGATCTATTGCGAGCAGGGCGCGCACGGCACCTCGGTCTACTCCGGCTGGGGCATCCCGATGGTGCCCGGCCACGAGCAGTGCGGCGCGCGCCTCACGCCCGACGGCATCCTCGAGCTGCGCATCGGCGCGCATTCGCACGGGCAGAGCCTGGAGACGACCTTGGCGCAGGTCGCCTTCACCGTCCTCGGCATCGATGAAAGCCGGGTGCGGCTGGTGCATGGCGATACCGCGCTGTCGCCATATTCGACCGGCACCTGGGGCTCGCGCTGCGCGGTGATGTCGGGCGGCGCGGTGGCGGCGGCCTGCAAGGCGCTGGCGCAGCGGGTGCGCACGATCGCCGCGCACCTGCTGGAGAGCCCGGCCGACGGCTTGTCGATCGAGGCGGGTGCTGTCGTCGATCCCAGCAGCCGGCGGCGCCTCGGCCTTGCCGAGATCGCGCATGCCTGGTACCGCCAGCCGCAGCGCATGCCGGCCAACGTCGACGGCGCCGGGCTCGAGGTGACCGTCGGCTACAAGGCCTTGCGCGACACCGGCACCTTCAGCTATGCGGCCCATGCCTGCGCGGTCGCGGTCGACCCGGAGCTGGGCACGGTGGAGATCCTCGACTACCGCATCTGCGAAGACGGCGGCGTGCTGATCAACCCGATGGTGGTCGACGGGCAGATCCTCGGCGGCCTGGCGCAGGGCATCGGCACCGCCTTGTACGAAGAGATGCCTTACGACAGCGAAGGCCAGCCGCTCGCCTCGACCCTCGCCGACTACCTGCTGCCCGGCGCGACCGAGGTGCCGATGGCGGCGCTCGATCACATGGAGACGCCGTCGCCCTACACCGAGTTCGGGCAGAAGGGCCTGGGCGAGGGCGGGGCGATCGCGCCGCCGGCCGCGATCATCAATGCGATCAACGATGCGCTGGCAGCGCTCGGCGCCGAGATCACCGCATGCCCGGCCTCGCCGCGGCGCATCCGCGAGGCGCTGCGTCGGGCGCAGGCTCGCCGCCACGGCGATGCCGCGGAGCGCCGGGCATGAAGGCCGCTGCATTCGACTACCGGCGTGCCGAGTCGGCGGCGCAGGCCGTCTCGCTGCTCGGCGCCGGCGACGGCCTCGCCAAGGTCTGCGGCGGCGGCCAGTCGCTGGCGCCGATGCTGAACCTGCGCCTGGTGCAGATCGAGCAGCTGATCGATCTCGGCCGGATCGAAGCCTTGCGCAGGGTGGCACTGCGCGGCGATGCGCTGCGCATCGGCGCCGCGGTGACGCACGCCCGCATCGAGGATCGCGAACTGCCCGAGGTCACGCACGGCCTGCTGCCTTTCGTGGCCGCGAACATCGCCTACCGCGCGGTGCGCAATCGCGGCACGGTGGGCGGCAGCCTCGCACATGCCGACCCGGCTGCCGACTGGGTCGCGACGATGGCCTTGCTCGATGCGCGGATCCTGCTGCTCGGCCCGGACGGCGAGCGCAGCCTGCCCGCCGCCTCGTTCCTGCTCGGCCCGTTCACGACGGCGCTCGAAGCCGACGAAGTGATCCTCGCGGTCGACGTGCCGCGTTTTTCGTCCGGCGCACGCTGGGCCTATCGCAAGCTCTGCCGCAAGCCCGGCGAGTTCGCCGAAGCCATTGCCGCGGCCTGGGTCGATCCGGAACGCGGCGTTGCGCGCGTGGTGCTGGGCGCACTCGACGGCATGCCGCACCGCATCGACGGCGACGCGGCGATGGCTGCGCTGTTGCTACCGAGCGGTATGAACCAGGCCCTGGATGCCGCCGGCATCGCAGGCGAATACGAACGCGAGGTGCATGCCGCGATGCTGCGGCGTGCGCTCGCCGATCTCGACAGCTTCGCCACGAGGATCCGATGAAGACCCTGACGCTGACCGTCAACGGCCGCCGCCTCAGCGCTCCGGCGGAAGACCGCACCCACCTGGCCGACCATCTGCGCGAAGCCCACGGCCTGACCGGCACCCACCTCGGCTGCGAACACGGCGTCTGCGGCGCCTGCACGATCGAGATCGACGGGCGGCCGGCGCGCTCCTGCATCACCTATGCCGCGGCCTGCGAAGGCCTGGCCGTTCGCACGATCGAAGGCTTCGGCGATGACCCGCTGATGGCCGAGCTGCGCGAAGCCTTCGCCGCCGAACATGCGCTGCAGTGCGGCTACTGCACGCCGGGCATGCTGGTCACCGCGCACGACATCGTGCGCCGCCTGCCACGGGCGGACGAGGCGCGCGTCCGTCTCGAACTGGCCGGCAACCTGTGCCGCTGCACCGGCTATCGCGGCATCGTGCGCGCGATCCAGCGCGTGCTGGCGGCGCGACGAATGGAGCACTCGCATGCGGATTGAGCAGAGCTTCGTGTTGCCGCTGCCGCCGGCCGAGGCCTGGCCGGCTTTTGGTCAGTGGGTCCTGCTGGTCGAGTGCCTGCCCGGCGCGTCGCTGACCGGCCCTGCCGTGGATGGCGAGCTGCCGCTGCGTTTCGACGTGAAGCTCGGCCCGATCGCAGCCGGTTTCCTCGGCAGCGGCCGGGTGCTGCTCGACGATGCGGCGCGATCCGGGCGCTTCGAGGGCCAGGCGGTGGACAAGCGCAGCCAGTCGCGCGTGAAGGGCGTGGCGGCGTTCAGCTTGCAGGCGGAGGGCTCCGCCACGCGGGTGGCGATCGACGTCGACTACAGCCTGAGCGGTACGCTGGCGCAGTTCAGCCGGGGCGGCATCATGCGCGAACTGGCGTCGGCGCTGACGGCGCAGTTCGCGGCGAATCTGGCGGCGAGGTTGCGGCTGCCGGCGGCGCTGTCGTCCGATGGCGTGCCCGTCAACGGGCTTAGGACGAAAGCAGAAGGTCTCGCGCCAGCCCTTGACGAATCGCCGGCCGTTGCGAACCCCGCGAGCCCGCCGCCGGCTACCGCCGCGGTCGTGCCGCTCAGCGCCTGGTCCCTCCTGCGGCAAGTGATCGCCGCCCGCTGGCGCCGCCTGTTCGCACGCCGGCGAACCGCTGTTCGATGAGCGCCCGCACCGTCCCCCCGCTGCAGGCGATCGAACGCCTGCTTTCGGTGCGCCCGCAGCTGATGGCGGTCGTCGACGCAGGCGAGGCGCTCGGCCTCGGCCCGCGCGAACTCCTCCACGCCGGCCCGCCGCTGCTCGACGCGCATGCGCCGCCGCCGGTGTTGATGTCCTCGGCCGTGATGAGCTGCCTGCATGAAGGCTGGGCCGGCGACGAAGCCTCTGCCGAAGCGATGGTTCGCAGCGGCGCGGTGAGCCTGAGTCCGGCGCAGGATCGCGGCTGCCTGGCCCCGCTGGCCGCGCTGGTCTCGCAACACACGCCGCTGCTCGATGTCGGCGATGAAGCCGGCAGCGGCTTGCACTGCTGGGCGCCGCTTTCCACCGTGCGCGGCCCGGACACGCGCATGGGCGACCGCGATGCGGACCTGTTGATGCGGCTGGCGCAGCGCGACGCCGAGATCGCCCCCGCGCTGCGCCAGGCACTGGCCGGCGAAGGTCCGCTCGCGCTGTTCCCGCTGGCCGCACAAGGCCTCGGCGCCGGCGACGACCTGCACAGCCGCACCACCGCCGCCACCGCCGCGCTGGCCGATGCCCTGGGCGGGCGCGGGGCCACGGCGCTGGCGATCCATCTCGACGCGACGCCGCTTTTTTTCCTCACGCTGTGGATGGCCGCCTGCGGCCTGCTGCTGCGCGCCGCGGAGGGGCCGGGCCTGCTGCCTTCGCTGGTCACCCGCGCAGGCGGTAACGGCGAGCGTTTCGGCCTGTGCCTGGCCGGCGCGCCGGGCCGCTGGGCCAGCGTGCGCGCATTGCCCCCTGCCGGGCCGCGGCTGCCGACGGCGGCTTCCGGCACGGCGATCTGCGGCGCGATCGGCGACAGCGCGGTGATCGATCTGCTCGGCTTCGGCGCGCAGCGCCTGGCGCAGGCGCCCGAGCCGCTGGCGGCGCTGGCCGGCGTGCTGCCGGCCGGATTCGAACAACTGGCCGAACGATTGATGCTCACGGCGCATCCGGCATTCGCCGGGCTGCGTGTCGGCCTCGACGCGCGCCGTGTGATCGACGAAGCCGCGTCGCCGCTGGTGGGCCTTGCGATGCTGGCCGCCGACGGCCGCGGCGGCCTGGTCGGGGGCGGCCTCTACCGGCCGCCGTTAACCTTGTTCGATCGCGCCCTGCACAGGCTGGGCGCGACCGCCTTCACTGCCACGTCGCGATCGATCGGCTGACCGAGGAGCCTCGCCATGACCCAACCCGTCCGCGGCCGCCGCGGCATCGCCGTCGCGCCGCACGCCCTGGCCTCCCAATCCGCGCTCGCGGTGCTGCGTGACGGCGGCAACGCGATCGAGGCGATGGTCGCCGCGGCCGCGACGATCGCCGTCGTCTATCCGCACATGAACGGCATCGGCGGCGACAGCTTCTGGCTGGTCGGCCTGCCGAAGGCCGATGGCGACAGCGAGGTGGTCGCGATCGATGCCTGCGGCGCCTCGGCGCGCGGACTCGGCCTCGAGGACTACGCCGGGCTGCCGGCAATCCCGTTCCGCGGCGGCACCGCGGCGCTCACGGTCGCCGGCACGCTCTCCGGCTGGGAGGCCGCGCTATCGCTGAGCCGCGAGCGCCTCGGTGGCCGGCTGCCGCTGACCCGGCTGCTCGCCGATGCGATCGACTACGCGCGCCACGGCACGCCGGTGACGGCCAGCCAGCACCACAACACGGCCGGCAAGCGCGCCGGCTTGGAGACGGTCAGCGGCTTCGCCGAGACCTTCCTGCCCGGCGGCGAGGTGCCGGCGATCAGCAGCCTGTTCAAGCACCCGCGCATGGCCGCGACCCTGGAGCACCTGGCCGGCGCCGGCCTCGCCGACTTCTATCGCGGCGAACTGGCCGGTAGCATCGCCTACGACCTGAAGGCCGCCGGCAGCCCGCTCGTGCCCGACGACCTGCTGCAGCACCGCGCCCAGCTGCGCACGCCGCTGATGCTGCAGCACAGCGCCGGCCGTGTCTTCAACATGCCGCCGCCGACGCAGGGCCTGGTCTCGCTGATGATCCTCGGGCTGATGGACCGGCTCGGCGTCGAACGCTTCGATCACCTCGGCGCCGACTACGTGCATGCGGCGGTCGAATCGGTCAAGCAGGCCTTCGCGGTGCGCGATCGCCACATCGGCGATCCGGCGCACATGACGGTCGATCCGTCGAGCTTCCTCGTGCCCGGCGCGCTGGACGAGATGGCCGCGCGCATCGACATGCTTCAGGCCGCGCACTGGGGTGCCGGCCGCGGCCCGGCGGATACCGTGTGGATGGGCGTGATCGACGGCGAGGGCCGGACGGTCTCTATGATCCAGAGCATCTATCACGAGTTCGGCTCCGGCGTGGTACTGCGCGAGAGCGGCGTCAACTGGCAGAACCGCGGCGCCTCGTTCTCGCTGCAGCCCGGCCACATCAACGTGCTGGCGCCGCGCAAGAAGCCCTTCCATACGCTGAACCCGGCGCTCGCCCTGCTCGCCGACGGCCGCACGATGGTCTACGGCAACATGGGCGGCGACGGGCAGCCGCAGAGCCAGTCGGCGGTGTTCACGCGCAGCGTCGTGTTCGGGCTGGATCCGCAGGCGGCGATCAATGCACCGCGCTGGCTGCTCGGCCGCACCTGGGGGCAGAGCAGCGACAGCCTGAAGCTGGAAAGCCGCTTCCCGCCGGCCACCATCGAGGCGCTGCGCGAGCGCGGCCACGAGGTCGAGGTGCTGGGCGAGTACGACGAGACCTTCGGCCATGCGGGCTGCCTGTTCCGGCATCCGGATGGCAGCCTCGAAGGCGGCTTCGACGTGCGCTCGGACGGGAGTGTGGCCGCGTTCTGAGGCGCGCCGGAAGCGCCCCTCCGGTTCCTTGAGCGCATTTCAGGCCCGTGGTGCTTGCAGATCTTGATGTTTGGATCAAGAATTGGCGCTTCACATCCTGATATTGACGTATAAATCAAGTGCAAAGCCTGCAAGAACTTGGTGAAGCCGTCTCCGAGCGGCGACGCGCGCTTGGCCTGCGCCAGTCTGCCGTCGCGAGCCAGGCCGGCATCAGCGCGGAGTTGCTGTCCCGCTTCGAACGCGGGCGCACGGCGGAGTTCGGCGCGCGCAAGCTGCTCGCCGTGCTCGCGGTGCTGGGCATGGAGCTCGAGTTCGCCGGCGGTGGCGCCTCGGGAACGCTCGATGACTTGCGGCAGGAGCGGCATCGCACCGGCGTCGCTTCGAAGGGTGACCGGTCGTGAAACTATCGGTCCACGTGCTCGGCCGCGACGTTGCCGTGCTGGAGCAGGTGGGCGACTTCAAGAGCGTGCTGAGCTATCACGCCGGCGTCGCGCCGGATGACTTCGTCTCGCTGACGATGCCGGTACGCACGGAGTCCTATGTCTGGGACGATCCCTTGCCGCCGGTCCTGCAGATGAACCTCCCGGAAGGCTATCTGCTGCAGGTGCTGCAGGAGCAGTTCGGGCCTCACGTCGGCGCCAGCCCGATCGCACTGCTGTCGGTGATCGGCCGGAACATGGTGGGTCGGCTGCAGGTCGCGGCGCCGGGTGCGGTGCTGGATCAGCCGGCCCGTCCGATCGAGGTGGCGGCGCTGCTGAAAGGCGACAACTCCGAGCTCGCCTTCGCGGAGCTGGTGCGCCGCCACGCGACCAGCGGCGTCTCCGGCGTGGTGCCGAAATTCCTCGACGAAGAACAGGAGGCGGCCTCGCCGCTGGCCGCGCACAAGAAAGCCAGCCTGATCACGCACAGGCACATCATCAAGGGCTCGAGCCGGCAACTGCCCTTCGTCGCGCTCAACGAGTACCTGTGCATGCAGGTCGCGGCGCGGGTGATGCCGGCTGCCAGGACCGAAGTGTCCGACGACGGACAGGCCCTCGTGGTGCACCGCTTCGACGTCGACGAGCATGGGCAGCCGCATTGGGGCATGGAAGACTTCTGCTCGCTGCTCGGCCTGCGCCCGGCCGCCAAGTACGACACCACCTGGGAGCGCATCGCCCGCGCCGTGCGCGACCATGTGCCCGGCGCGCGCAGGCTGGAGACTTTCCGCCAGCTCGGCACCATCCTGCTGCTGACCTACGCATTGCGCAATGCCGATTGCCACGCGAAGAACCTGGCGCTGCTGTACAGCACGCGGGCCGATGCCAGGCTCTCGCCGGTCTACGACATGCTGACCACCTCGGTCTACGCCGGTTATCAGCACAATCCGCCGGGCATCGAATTCATGGGCAAGAAGACCTGGACGCCCGGGCAGAACCTGAAGCGTTTCCTCGCCGCCAGCTTCGGCATCGAACCCAGGGAGCAGACCCGCATCGTCGAGGCCATCAGCGATGCGGTGGCCGATGTCGGCGGCCAGGTCCGCGCGGCAATGAATGCGCACCCCGGCTTCAGCGACATCGGCAAGCGCATGCTGAGGGCCTGGTCCGAAGGCGTGCAGGGCCTGCGGGACTCGCGTGTCTATGCCATCGGCGCCTGGCAGCCGGGCCAGGCCTTCGAGGATTTCTCGCCGCCGCCGAAGCTGAAGGACACCAGGCCGAAGGACAAGCTCGGACGTTCGCCGCTGCTCGGGCGGCGCTAGCCTGGTGCACTAAAGCAAGGCACAGCCACTTCAAAGCTTTCCGTTTTGGGGCCATCTGGCACGCCAGACGGGATCCCGAATCGTGCGCAACTATGTCCACCAGCGTATCGGGAACGCACCGGGTGGGCATGCGACTTGCGAACCGCAGCGGCATCACTTCGCGGCCCGCCCGCTGCCCGCTCGATGTACTCGGATCTGCTTCGCCAACGTTTCGACGACGACGGCGCCCCGTGCGACGAGGCGGTCGACATCCCGTTCATGCGCCAGGTGCTGGCCCGGCACACCGTGCGGCGCTACGCCGACCGCCAGCCCCCCGAGGCCTTGCTCGACCTGCTGAGCGCCACCGCCCTCAGCGCCTCCGCCAAGTCCGACTTCCAGCAAGCCTCGCTGCTGCGGCTGGCCGATCCGGCGACCCGTGCCGCGATCGGCGCGTTGTTCCCGGCGATGCCGTGGATCAAGGACGCGCCGGTCTTCTTGGTCTTTCTCGGCGATGCGCGCCGGCTCGAACGCATCGGCGAGATGCGCGCCAAGCCGGTCGCCAACGGCACGCTCGAAGGTTTCTTCAACGCCACGGTCGATGCGGCACTGGTGATGCAGACTTTCATCCTCGCGGCCGAAGCGGCCGGTCTGGGCTGCTGCCCGATCAGCGTGCTGCGCAACCAGGTCGACAAGATCGCGCCGATGCTCGGCCTGCCGGACAAGGTCTTCCCGGTCGCCGGCCTCTGCGTCGGCTACCCGCTGGAAGCCGGCCACGTCAGCCTGCGCCTGCCGCGCACGGTGACGGTGCACCGCGACCGCTACGACGACAGCGCGCTGCCCGAGGGCATCGCCCAGTACGACACGCGCCGCGACGCTCGGCATGCGATCCCCGCGGCGCAGCAGCGCGCGCCGGAGCGCTACGGCGCGGTCGACTTCTACGGCTGGTCGGAAGACAAGGCACGCCAGGCCGCGATGCCCGAAGGGGCTGCCTTCCCGCCGTACCTGAAGGCCCACGGCTTCAGCTTCGATTGATCGATCCCTCCATCCCATCCAGGAGCCCTGTCCATGCCGTCTTTCTTCCGCCCCGCGCTGCTGTCGCGCCGATCCTTGATGGCTGTACTGGCCGTGCCGCTGGTGTTCGCCGCCATGCTCTCGACCACCCGCGCCGCGACGCTCGACGAGATCAAGAAGCGCGGCTACCTGGTGGTTGCGACCGAAGACGATTTCCGCCCGTTCGAGTTCGTCAAGGACGGCAAGCCCACCGGCTTCGACAACGAGATGGTCGAGCTGCTGAAGAAGTACGCGCCCTTCGAGATCCGCCAGGAGATCCTGCCGTGGACCGGCATCCTTGCCGGCGTCAGCACCGGCAAGTACGACATCGCGATCACCGCGGCGATCATCACGAAGGAGCGCAGCAAGTCGCTGGACTTCACCAGTCCGATCGCCGACGCGACGCACTACTACGTCAAGCGCAAGGGCGACGCCTCGATCAAGTCGGTGAAGGACCTGAGCGGCAAGACGGTCGGCGTGCAGGCCGGCAGCGCCTTGCTCGGCCGCCTGCCCGAGCTGAAGGCGGAACTGGAGAAGGGCGGCGGCACGCTCGGCAAGGTGGTCGAGTACACCTCGTATCCCGAGGCCTATCAGGATCTGGCGCTGAGCCGCACCGACTACGTGGTCAACACCATCATCAACCTGAAGACCCTGGTGGCCGAGAAGCCCGCGGTGTTCGAACTGGGGCAGCCGGTGTCGGGCAAGTCGTTCCCGGCCTGGGCGATCGCGAAGGGCAACACCAGCCTGCTCGCCTACATGAACGAATTCATCGCGAAGCAGAAGGCCGCGGGCACGATGCCGGCGCTGCAGAAGAAGTGGTTCGGCGAGGCCTTCCCGGATCTGCCGGTGACGTTCACGCCCGAGTTCTGATCCGGATCACGGGGCATGAGTTGGGGTGATGTCGTTGCGATACTGCAAGGAGCAGTGACCACGTTGACCCTGTCCGCGATCGGCATCCTGCTCGGCCTGCCGATCGGCCTCGGCCTGGCCTTGATCCGCTGGTCGCGGCTGCCGCTCGCATCTGCGCTCGTCGCGGTCTATGTCAGCCTGCTGCGCGCGACGCCGCTGGTCACCTTGCTGCTGCTGCTCTTCTTCGCCCTGCCGAACGTCGGCATCCCGGTCGGACCGATCGAGGCCGGCGTGATCTCGTTGACGATGAACACCTCGGCCTTCAACTGCGAGGTCTGGCGCGCCGCGCTGATGGATTTTCCGAAGGACCAGCTGGAGGCTGCGCAATCGATGGGCATGCGCCGCGGCCTGCGCTTTCGGCGCATCGTGCTGCCGCAGCTGGTGAAGGTCAGCCTGCCCGGGCTGATCAACGAGATGTCGCTGCTGATCAAGGTCACGCCGGTGCTGGCGGTGGTCGGCGTCGTCGACGTGACGCGCGCCGCGGTGCGCATCGGCGCCGAGTCCTACGAGCCGCTGCCGCCGTTCTTCGTCGCGATCGCGATCTACCTGCCGATCGTCTTCGCGCTGGTCTCGCTGCAGCGTTTTGTCGAGCGGCGCCATGCGGGGGGAGCGTTCGCGTGATGCACGACTTCGGCGTCGTCTGGGGCCAGCGCGGGCTGCTCTTCAGCGGCCTCGCCAACACCGTCGTGCTGTCGGTGGTCTCGGCCGTCTGCGCACTCGCGCTCGGCGCCCTGCTCGCGCCCCTGCTGATGGCCAGGGCCAAGGCGCCGGCCTTCGCGGCGCGCAGCTTCGTCGATGCGATGCGCTGCACGCCGTTCCTGCTCTTCGCCTACATCGTCTACTACGGCCTGCCCTCGCTCGGCATCAACTTCGACAACTGGCAGGCCGGCCTCGCCGCGCTGGTGCTCTACAACACCGCCTACATGGCCGAGATCCTGCGCGGTGCCTGGGCGGTGCAGCCGGTGCAGCCGATCGAGGCGGCGCATGCCTTCGGCTTCAGCGGCTTCAGGCTCTTCCGGCGCATCGTGCTGCCGCCGCTGCTCCTCTCGGCCGGGCCGGTGCTCGGCAACCAGACGATCCAGATCGTCAAGGACAGCGCCTTCCTGACCATCATCGCGCTGCCCGAGCTGACGCATGCGGCGAGCTCGATCCAGTCGCGCTTCTACGTGCCGTTCGCGGCCTTCATTTCGGCGGTGCTGTTGTACTGGCTGCTGTGCCTCGTGGTCGAGGCGGGTGTCGCGGCGGTGGGCCGCATGGCGGAGGCGAGGCGATGAGGAGAGAGAGCCCGCCGCCGTCGGCCGAAGCGGCGCTGCTGAGCCTCGGCAACATCTCGAAGAGCTTCGGCGCGCTCAAAGTGCTGGACGACATCAGCTTCAACGTCGCGCGCGGCGAGACCGTCTGCCTGCTCGGCCCGTCGGGTTCGGGCAAGTCGACCCTGCTGCGCTGCATCAACTGGCTCGAGCGTCCCGATGCCGGACGCGTGCTGCTCGACGGCCAGCCGATCGGCGTCAGCTCTGGCGGCGTGGTGATGGGCGATCGCGAGCTTTCGCTGCTGCGCACACGCATCGGCATGGTCTTCCAGCACTTCGCGCTGTGGCCGCATCTGACGGTGCTGCAGAACGTGATGGAGGCGCCGTTGCACGTACAGAAGCGCCCGAAGGCCGAGGTGCGCGACGAGGCCGAGGCGCTGCTGCAGCGGGTCGGCCTGCTGCAGAAGAAGGACGTGTTCCCGGCGCGGCTCTCGGGCGGGCAGAAGCAGCGCGTCGGCATCGCGCGGGCGCTGGCGATGAAGCCGGCGCTGCTGCTCTTCGACGAGCCGACGAGCGCGCTCGATCCGGAGCTGGTCGGCGAAGTGCTCGCGGTGATGCGCGACCTCGCGCGCGACGGCATGACGATGGTCGTGGTCACGCACGAGATGGCGTTCGCGCGCGAGGCGGCCAGCCGCATCGTCTTCCTCGACAAGGGCAGCATCGTCGAGACCGGCCCTCCGGAAGCCTTCTTCTCCGCCCCGAGCACCGAGCGTGCGCGGCAGTTCCTGCTGCGTTATGCAAGCGCGCCGACAGCCGCCGCTGCCGCCATCGTCAACGCCTGATTCTTCACGGACGCTTCATGTCGCCACTCTTTCATCTGCTCGCCGGCGCGCCGAAGCCGGTCGCCCCGTACAGCCACGCGGTCGAGGCCGGCGGCTTCGTCTTCGTCACCGGCCAGCTCGCCACCGACCCTGACGACGACAGCCTGCCGCTGCCGGCCGGCATCGAAGCCCAGACGATCAAGGTGATGGACAACCTGCGGCGCGTGCTGCAAGGCATCGGCCTCGGCTTCGACGACGTGCTCAGCGCACGCATCTTCCTGACCGATTTCGAAGGCGATTACGCGCGCTTCAATGCCTTGTACGCGAGCTACTTCAA
>Ga0105239_10000270_pt1 | contig 76875 bp, 57 predicted proteins | sample KBSC44metaG_FD_92761 | JGI IMG/M metagenome (GOLD analysis project Ga0105239, IMG submission 92761) | Corn rhizosphere microbial communities from Kellogg Biological Station, Michigan, USA - KBS C4-4 metaG | ecosystem: Host-associated > Plants > Roots > Rhizosphere > Soil | place: Michigan, USA...
AGGTTAAACACGCTTGCCCCCAATACTTTGCGCACGCCTATCTCTTTTATACGCTGCTCAGCAATAAATGAAGCCATACCGAACAGGCCAAGGCACGAAATGAAAATTGCCAGCACAGCAAACACTGTTGCTAAATTGCCAACCTTCTGCTCGTTTGAAAACTTTTTGGCATATTCATCGTCAATAAATTTGTAGCTGAACGGACTGCCGGGATTATATATCTTAAACACACCCTCAATTTTTTTCAGCGCGCTGCTCATAGCTATTTTTGGATTAACGCGGATAGTAATAACATTTGCCCAGCCCGGCTGCATGTGAAAAATAGTGGCGACAGGTGCCTTGTAGGGCGATTCCATTATCATATCTTTCACCACCCCGGTAATTACGTGATCTTTTCCCAGCCAGTGCATTGTTTTCCCAATAGGGTTTTTGATGCCGCTAAGCTTTACCGCCGACTCATTCAAAATAAACGCGCCGGTATCTGCAGGGTAGCTCCTTGAAAAATCACGACCTTCTGTTATCGTCCAGCCTACCGTATTGCCAAAGTCCGGCGTTACGGCTATCGTGCCGAACGTTGGGTCGGTTCCGGGGGCCATTCCGTCCCAGGTAAACCCCGAGTTATTAGACCAAACCTGGGTTGCCGCGCTGTTTGATTCGGCCATATCCTTCACAGCCCCTGTTTGTATCAGATCATTTCTCATCACTTCGTAATGACCGTAAATTTGGGGCGTGTTCATTTCAACCGTAATTAAGCCTTCGCGGCTATAGCCTACGGGGCGGTGACCGGCATATTGTATCTGCCTTAACACGATAATAGTGCCTATTATTAAAACTATAGATACCGTAAATTGCACAACCACCAAAACTTTACGCGGGAGAGCCGCTTGGCGCCCGGCCTTAAATGTGCCCTTTAAAACTTTTATAGCTTTAAACCCGGATAAATAAAATGCGGGGTAGCTGCCCGATACTAATCCTGTAAAAAGGGTAAAACCTAACGTAAGCAACCAAAACAAAGGGTTGCCCCATGGCATGGTAACCTGTTTATCGGCGATGTTGTTAAAATACGGAATAGCCAGCAGCACGATGGCTATCGTTAAAACAAAAGCTAAAAACACAACAAGCATCGATTCGCTTAAAAATTGGTTGATGAGCTGGCTGCGCACCGAGCCGATGGCCTTACGGATCCCCACCTCTTTGGCCCGTTTCTCGCTGCGGGCGGTGCTTAAGTTCATAAAATTGATACAGGCCAGCAACAGCACAAAAAGGCCGATAATGCCAATCAGCCATACAAACTGAATGCGGCCGCCCACCGATTTACCGTTCCGGAATTCGCTGTACAGATGCCATCCCGACATCGGGAATACCTGCATGGTTTCGTCATTGATCTTAAAATGAGGCTTGGTGATGTTCCTGATCTGTTCCGATATTTTGTTGAAATTGGTATTCGGATTTAGCTGCACAAATAAATGGCATCCATGATTGGACCACGCAGTTGTTTGCGTGTTCCACCAGTTTGCCGGGCTGCTCCAGGGAAGCATAAACTTTGTTTGGTTAAGTGTTGTATTGTGCGGTAAATCCTGGTAAACACCGGCCACAGTCATGCTCTTATCATTATCAACGCGGATCACTTTATTTACCGGGTTATCATCGCCAAACAAAGCTTTGGCAACTGAGGCCGACAGCAATAACGACGTCGGTTCCTTAAAAGAGCTGTAGCTGCCTTTTATCATTACCAGCGAAAGAATTGCGGGCAGATCGGGTTCGGCCCAAATGCCGGTTTCAGATATTTTTGTGTCGCCAACGGCTAATATGTGCGCGCTTTCCCAGGTAAGGGCTACCCGTTTAAAATCGCCCGGGTATTTGAAACGCAGCTCGTTGCTAAGCGGCACAACTGTCGACTGGAAAGTCTGTGTTTCACCATTTGCTGTCTGTGTGGTCATCAGCTGGCCTACGCTGTCGTAATTTTGGTGATATTTATCATACGACAGCTCATCCCAGATCCAAAGGCCGATTAGCATTGCTACTGCCATGCCGACAGCGAGACCGGCAACGTTAATGAAAGAATGCATCTTGTTTTTTACAAGTTGTCTCCAGGCAATTTTGAAATAGTTTTTAAACATTGGAGTGCGATTAATTTTGTCCGAAGTTATAATCGCAGCAAGTACGGGTCGCCCATTATTATAATAGTGGGCTTCTTTTTTATAATCAACCGGGTTTTTCCCGGTGATTTGTTTAAAGGCCCGGTTGAAATTAGACTTTGAATTAAATCCGGATTCAAAGGCAATGCCAAGTAAACTAAAATGATTATACGCCGGATCCTGCATTTTTGTAATGACGTCTCTTACGCGGAACTCATTAACAAAATCGGCAAAGCTTTTTTTGAGCGACGTATTAATAATACGGGATAGCTCATGCGGATTTATGTCCAGCTTTTCGGCCAGCGAACTCAAACTTAAATCCGGGTCCTGGTGATAGCGCCCTGCTTTCATAACGCTTTTTATCCACGAGCCTTTTTGCCTGGTTTGTGTGGGCTTAACATGCATAAATTCGGGTTCTGAACGAAATTGCGCTACTACTGCCATCCAAATCATCATTGCCGCCAGCAGCAAATACAACAATCCGGAAGAAACACCTAGTAAGATAAAAGGTATCCATAACAGCCATAACACGCCAAAAGCAATTAATAATTGCTGCAGCCAGCGCAACTGGTGGCGGTACCGGTCGTTATTGTGATATTGCCGGCTACTATAAAAATTCCCTATTAGTAAATGCGACCAGCCAAGATAAATAATGACGGAGATGAATGTTAACCATTGAATAAATGCAGCACTTGTGAGCGCTTGTACGGCAATAACAGGAATAAAATGAAGCCAATCTTTTAAACCAGGTTTGCGTTCAAGCCGAGTTAATTTAACAACATAAAAGAAAAGGAGAGGCCCAATCGCCAATAAAAACTGTGGTATTGGTTTAAACCCAAGGTTTATGGCTAAGAGCCGGCCCATCCATAGGGCCACTACCGCTAAAGCCAACGCTAAAAAACGGTTTGCTTTCCGGCTGTCTGTTTTTACAAACCACAATTGCAGCGCAAAAGAAAAACAAAGTAATGCGGCCCCGAAAAAAGCAGCGTCATACAGGGAAATATGGAATGTATAGGGCATCAAGTAATAAACCGGCTCAATTGCTGTTCCAAACATACAACACATTGATATACATTGAATTAACTAATTGAACTTTTGGGTGTTCTGTAACAAAAGTGAACATGTGTACCGGACAATTGGGGTAATGGCGTGGGGATATTTGGGCTGCGTGGTACGAGTCGCTATTGCGCTTTAGGGGCCTTGTCTCGGGTTTCGGTAGTTACAAACTACCTGCATAGCTTATCCGTAGACACAGTCTACGGACAGCGGGGGTTTTATCACTGTAGTTAAAATTACAAGCATAGCCGTCCGAGTCACAGACGTTGGACAGCAAAAGTCTATAGAAATATGGCCCCCAACCAAACTACGGCCATCTGGAGCGGTGTATTGGTCTTCGCTACCTTAGACCAGGGAGAGACTATCTTGTGATTTGAAACTACAGTTTCAACCTGACCATGAATGGTAACCTTTCCAGGCTTTGGGCTCATGAAAAAAAAGATTTCTTGTTGTTCAGTTACGGTAGTTATATAATATCTAATTATGCGATAATAATTGATTGAATGAAATAAAATTCCGTCTTTTATAACACCATTGATTTTCCTACTAAAAATATTAGCAAACCCTTTGCGTTTATAACATAACGAACCTAAATTTACACATCATGGCAAGAGAAAGCGTTTTAACAACAGTCGAAAAGGAATCATTCGAAATTGACCGTTTCATTTTTCATATTATTATTGAGGCAGATCCCGCACCAATTTACTTAGATGAAGTAACGCTTAATGAAGATCAAATTAGATTTTTTAAAAGCCGATTCATTGATATATCTGAAGGTGTGCAGCACATATTTAAAGATCCAGAAAATTCTTCGTTTTGGATTATTGTCGGCAACTAATGGACGACCCTGATGATCAGTTTATTCGTATTTCCAAAATATTGGCGGCGTCTTTTAAAAATGAACACTCAAAGAGTACAGCAGATGGCGTGTTTATTACGGCTTTGGTTAACGTAGAGGGAAATCGTCAACTTATCTTTTTGTTAAAGTTAGATAATCGCAAAGTTTACCAATATAAGCTTCATAAAACGAAAGCGGCGTTGGAAGAGATTAAGGATACTTTCGTTGAAGATAAAAAAGCAATCCAGAAATCCGCTTTAATAGACATTTCAAATTATTACGCGTGGGACGTTTTGGCCAGGGAACGGAACCCGACAACAGCAAAAGGTATTAGGAGTTATTTCGCAAAATTTTTACAAGTAATCGAAAAAGATACGCCATCTAAACTAACTGAAAAAGCTGTCAGTACCGTGAGACAATGGGCAATTGCGAATAAAACTGAATTAGATCCGACAGAAGATGTATCTGGGTATAAAGACCGGGCGATTGGTTATCTATTATCAACACCAACGTTTAAAACACAAGATTTTATTGAAGCAGTCGTAGTCGACGAAGATGAGATGCGGATGGAGAAGCTTGCTTTATCGCTAAAAAACTTCTGCGATGAAAGAGGAATTTCAGGTCAGTCATTTAGACCAAATAAAAACAGCTTAACAAAAAATGTCCGGAAAAATATCAGGGAAACCGAAGAGGGTGTAAAAATAGAATGGGAAGGTAAAGCTGAAGATAGATTAATCACAATTCCTACTAAAAAGGACGCTAACGACAACTTGTTTCACATAACGATTCGTACGAGTAATTTACACATTCTGGACAAATAGCCATATGAAAACGGCTGATTTGAAATTCGTTAAAAAGCTAAATGAAATTAAATTAATCTCAACTAGCTATCAAGAAGATTGGTCAAGTATAAACCTAATTGGTGATTATGACCATTCTATTTTTGAACTATACAGGGAAGCATATGAACTATTAAGTCAAATTGATGGTGGTCATTTAATTAGATTTTGGTTTGATAGCGACGAAGTCATAGTTTCTGAAATTGACGATTATGAACAGAGTCCAAATTCTTTTTTTAAAAGCAAACTTTTTTTTAACAAGCAAGGGTACACAATCCGTAACCAGCAAACGGGGCAATATCAAAATTTTTTCTTGACATCAGACTCATGCGAAAATTGGTTAAGAGGTTTGAATGCAATTGATGGTCGAAATCCTATTAATTTATCAACATCATTAAGTGTTTTCGTCGTCGATCTTGAAAACTCAATTGGTAGCGAAACTTTTCAGATACTACCACTGGTAGCCAACGATATATCGCCCAATAATCATGGATATTTACCTTCTTTCGCGACAATTCAGGAAAATATTCATTTCATATCAGATATCCCTATTTCGTTTAACTTGAATCATTATGCCTTGATTGCAGGCGACTATCAGAATCGCTTAGGCAAAGCGCTATTAGAGCTTTCGGAAGTTGCACTAAGCGTTGCTGTAGTAGACGAATTTTACAATTCTAATAAGATAATTTTAAACGGTCTAAAACGCTTGGTTTTAAAAATCGGCGAAGAAAGCGATACAAATTTTGATTATTTGCAAAACTTGGTGTGCGTGGTTAAGTGGCTTTATGAGGATCGGATAAATACTCGTAAAAAATTATTTAATGAGAGGTTAACACTAGAGGTCGATGAGTCTACGACTTTACTAAAAGCGTTACGGGAGCAGTTAACTCCAGCATTTGAACAAGCTAAAGAGCGATACAATTTTGTGATATTAGATCGCAAAGACGCGTATGCTAAAGAATTAAAGGACTTGTTGAAAGACTTACGTGCGCAATCTGACCTTTATTCCTACAAGATTCGAACTTTGCTTAACAATTTTTTAAGGGATGTATTAGCGGCATTGGTGCTTGTGGGCTTTACAATCTTTACAAAGTTCACCGATAACATTGGTTTAGATAAAAATAAGCTTTTGACATATGTTTTCGATGGACTCGCTTTGTATTTCTTAATTTCAATTGCATTTCAGTCAATTGTCGATATTACTGATATGAATATTACAACTAAGGAATTAACGTATTGGAAAAAAGCAGCCAAGGAATTAATTTCGGAACGAGAGTTTAACTTACATTATCAAAATTCTTTGCGATCACGAAAACTTAGTATTATAGTTCTTTATCCGTTAATAGGGCTACTGTATATAGTTATTGCGATGCTTTGCTTTAAATACCCGTTTTTTTTCGAGCACATCATTAAAAAATAATCTAAATGAAAGGTTTTGATCAAAATTTAGTTGTATGTCAGGCACGGTCTTGATTCAAGTGCAAGTAAGTCGGCCTAGCCAATTAGCGAAGGCTACTGTTATCATGCCGTCTAAGAAGGAATATGCATTAAGCATAAGAATGAATCGGTTTAACATTAGGAAATTGCATAAATAACCTTATCTAATCTAATTAAAATGAAATACGATTTTCAACGGCTAAACTGGCAGGAATTTGAGCGTCTTGTTCAAGATTTATCAAGAAAGATATTGGGTAACGGGGCCATTTCTTTTGGAAAAGGCAGTGACGGCGGCAGAGAAGCCAGTTTTGAAGGCGAAGCAAATTATCCGGGACCAAAAGAAAACTGGTCAGGATATTGGGTTGTCCAGGCGAAGTTCAAAGAAGATGCTGAATCCAGTCAAGGTACTAATGTTAAGTGGCTGGAAAATCATCTAATTGCCGAAATAAGACGATTCGCATATTCGAAACCTAAAAGGATGATGCCCGATAACTATCTACTATTCACTAATATTAGGCTTACAGGGGTGTCAAAAAAAGGTGGACGAGATACCATTCACGTTACAATAGGCGATTTAAAAAAAGAATATGGTATCAAAAACATCAGCGTGATTGCATATGATGATATAACCGAGTTTCTAGACATTTATCGAGACCTTGCCGTAACATTTTTACCATTCATACTGCCCGGCGATATCTTAGCCAAAATGTTATCAATGCTTGCGCCATATGATAAAAGACACAGTCGCCTTACTGAAATCTTTAGCTTGTTTATGGAGTTAGAATTCAAAGAAGATATACAGTCAAGACTAGATCATGCCGGTAAACTCACACACGACAAGGTCAATCTCGAAAAAGTGTTTGTCGACCTTGATGTCTCCAAAGAGCAATCAGGCATAGAGCCTTTTAAATTTATCAAGACAACGCTTAGTGTAGGCAATACGTTTTATCTGAGAGATGACGATGCCAATAACAACCATTTTGTATTGATCGCAGGCCCTGGTTATGGAAAATCGACACTCGTTCAATTCCTTTGCCAGATTTATCGCGCATTTTTTTTGTTCGACAAGCATGAGATAACGGATTTAGCATTAGAAATAACACGATTTATTGCCGATTTCGACTCCCTAGTCGATCTCCGTCCAAAATGGATTCGTTTTCCAATAAAAATTATAATTAAAGAATACGCTGGATGGATAAGAAATATTTATGATCAAAATAGAAATGATGAGATATCAGTTATCAGTTATATTCATTCGTCAATAATTAGAAAAACAGGTGCAAAAGACCTAAGTCGCGAAGAACTCCAGGCTTTTTTATCTTCTGTCCCGTGCTTGTTTGTTTTTGATGGGCTTGATGAAGTGCCGTCATCATCTAATCGGGAAGCTGTATTGGAAGAAGTAAATATTTTTACTGATACAATTCTTAGACGACTGAATGCTGACTTTATTATAGTCGCTACAACAAGGCCACAAGGTTACTCCAAGGAATTTAGTGAGGATAAATATTCACATCTTTATATTACTGATTTATCAAAATTAGATTGTGCTTTATATCTACAACGTTTGCTTAACAACATTATTGATGATATTTCTACACGAGATGAAAAGTACTTAATCTTGAATAATGTATTAGAAGACTCAGAGATGTCAAGGATGATGCGGTCTCCGCTGCAAGTTTCTATAATGGCCATTTAGTAAAAAGTGGCGGCGAACCACCTAAAAACAAGTTTGATCTTTTTACTGATTATTTTAATACTATTTTCAATAGAGAAAAGCAACGAAATATTTCCCGTATACTGCAAAGGTCTCCCAAATATGTTCAAGACATACATTTTTATCTTGGGGCCTTTCTACAAGCTGTATCTGAAAAAAGCACCAATCCTTCTGCAATGATAACACAACATCAGTTTAAAAGGATTATTGTTAATTATCTAAAATCAAAGGGATTAGATAACAGCGAGTTAGAGGTTGATACTAAGGATATAATGACTGCTTCGACAGATCGGCTTGTTTTCATAAGTGAATTAGAAGACGAAAAAATCGGATTTGCAATTCGTTCGTTACAAGAGTACTTTGCTGCTCTAGGTTTTATAAGAAATGCAGCAAATCCCGAAAGCCGTTTTACACAGGTAGCCACTAATGCCTATTGGAGCAATACGGTACTTTTTATAGTCGGATTTATTGCTGATCACAATACGAAACTACTCCCATTTATTGAATCTTTGTGCTCGGAACTAAATGGCAGTGTCGATGATCCTGATGGAATTAGTCTAGGTGCATTAATAAAATTAGGTAGTTGGCTTTCTCTTGATATACTGTCTGAAGGGATATTCAGAGGAGATAGATTTTTAGAAAATAAATTCAGCCAATTTCTAAAGCCATTGTTTGATCTTCCGTATATCGATAGGCATGTGGATCTAAATAAACTGCCGGAAAGGGTTATAAAGAAGTGGGTGGTGCAATTTCTTTCGATAAATCTTTTTGAAAAAAAGGAAAATAATACATCATGGCGAATTGCCGCTTCATTTTATAAGGAGCATTCCGAGATTTTAGAATTGGTGCAGAAAGCTATACCGTCCCATCCGCAAGAACAATTTGCTATTTTACGCATTCTTGTAGAAGCGGGGATCAACGATGAATTCGTAATGTTGCACTTAAAGAATCTTTTGTCACCGTCTTTGGGGCATCTATGGTTGGAATTTTTGATCGATACCCAAAATCCACGAATCTTACAGCTACTTAGTAATGCGAAGCTACCTAAAGCTCAAAAGCGTATGTGGCTAGATCTGGTATTCCTTCTGTATCTAAACGGCGATCGAGACCTGCAAATCGCTTTTAAAGGACTGAATTTGGCTTCATCAACATATCAGGCATCTCAAATACGCCCTTTGATAAGTTATTTAAAGGAAATAAAAATTAATATTACCAATTCCTATACTTATAAGATTATAAAAACCAATATCGTTGACTATGGCGCAATAGAAATATGGCTTTTAGCAGCGGACGATCTTGATTCTGGGTTGGTTTATGGAACATTAGAGTTTCTTTGGGACGGTTCCTATAATCGTTATGAACTATTAATGAGATACCTAGAAAGCCTTGAACAGCCATATAGAAATGCTATTTTAAATATATTAAAACAGCAGAATTCATTTTTCGAACTCGCATTTCGAAGCAGTCAATTAGAGCCTCCAGATTTCGAACAACTACTTTATGAAATCAATCTGTTAACTGAATCTGAAATCAATCGTAGCTTGATAAATAAAATTACCTATAATAAATATGCATGTGTTAAGCAATTAAGTAATTCTGGTATCCTCGAAGGCATTAGGACTTATATAAATGAATATTTCAAATTTATTGATAAGCCAGTCGTTTTGACGGAGTTTCACATAATGTTCTTGTCGGCATTACCAAAATTAGATTCAAGAGAGATTGTACAAATTACTGAGGAAAAAAGAATAATTCAATTTTATATTCAGGCAATAAGTAAATGTAAAGAATCAATCAGTGATTTATTAAGCGTTAGTTTACCGTATTTTATTTTAAGTTTCTATTTTCTTACGAAAGCTGAGATCGCGGGATTGCTTTCAAAGTCACTTTATTTTAATAGTAAACCAATTTTATTTAGTCATTCATCATTAAAACCAGATTTGCTTTTGGTTGATCAATTGGTTAGTAAATTTGGTGACGTAATCCGTTTACAGATTATGCTCGGCGAAGAACGCTCATATCGTTTGTTTTTTCAAGCTATGACACTTTCTAACTCATGGAACCCACAAGACATCCCATTTCGGGAGATCCTCGCAGATAATGAGAACTTAGATTGTTACAGATCTGTGTTACTGTTATTATTTCCTCAATTTGACGAGGAGCATTATCAAGTAGTGCAAAGTGTTTTATTGTTCAACGAGTGGTGTTATTCAAACCAAGAGTTGCGCTCGACGTTGCTATACGCTCTGAAGTACGTTTCAAATACTCCTTTTGTCGAAAAAGCATTTATACTAATATACAAATTATTTAATGGACATGACCATAGTTTTGACATTGAGTTTTTTAATATTGCCTATCGATTTCTTGGTAGCAAACCGACATTTGTAGACCAAGAACAGCTGATCGATTTTGACGTTCTTTAATAAAACTCTATCCACGAAGCTGTCGCCCTCTTAGCCTAAGCTACAATACTTTAAACCGAAACCTCGCTTGTGTTAAACGCCCCGGTCGCGGGTGAAGGTATTTTTCACGAGTCCGCCGGTATAAATATCTGTTGATTCGTGTTTGAAATTAAGTTGGGCGCTCTCGCCGAACAATGGGATGCCTCCGCCTAAAACAACCGGTATGGTGGTGATGATGAGCTTATCGATCAGATCCAGCGCCATGAAGCTTTGAATGGTCCGGCCGCCATCTACATAGATGTTGTTGATGCCTTTCGCATTTAACTGCGCTATTACATTTTCCGGGCCGCCTTTTACCAGTCCGGCTTTACCGGCCCACCGGCCTGTTAGTTCCGTAAGGGTATTGCTGATGACAAACACCGGCTTATTATACATCCACGTATCAAAACCATTAACGGTCTCGAATGTATTACGTCCCATAATGAGGGCGTCGATACCCTTCATAAAATCAAAGAAACCGTAGTCGCTTTGCTCCGGGTTGGGATATTCGGTAAGCCATTTGATGTCGCCGTTTTTGCCGGCTATGTACCCGTCGATGCTGGTTGCTATGTAAACGATATTAGGCATGTGTTAAAGATAGTTATAAACTTGTTATTTCAGGGTAGGGCGTTGCCCCTGCAAATGACGGGGCATAATACTGGTTGTGATGATCGGCCGGCTCAATTCCCTCCCCCTGGTCCAGGCTACACTCCGTTAGACTTTAAGGCGTTTCAGCAAACTCATCCTCATCTAATCACCATTTAATATGCATTTCATCAAGTAATTCCTGCGTGTCATCATATAGATTTTCATAGCGTTTATTGTGCGTGTTTCTTTGTCACTATAAAGCGATAATTAGCGTCTTATGGAAGAAACTATTTTTATTGTTGGCAGAACAGTAACTAACATAAAATGAAGACCGAAGATCAGATAATAAAACTTGTCGCCAAAAAAATGGCAGGTGAAGCTACTGATATTGAATTGCAAAAGCTCAATGCTCTGTTTGAAGAGCATGCAGGTTTACATAAAGCGCTGGCACTCCTGCTGGCCGACAAAACGGAAACTTATTCGCCCCCTGACAACAGAAGCCGTATTCTTTTCGAAAAGATTAAAGCGCGGATAAATAACGATGTATAAGTTATAAACTGTACACAACTGTTCCACGTAAAATACAGCAGGTAGAGGCCTTCGGGCGGGCTTAGTGCAACGCAGGTTTAAGTTAACCCATAAATATTCCTGCCCGAAAATCGTATTAGGAGACACCTACGGAGTCTAAAATACCGTTAGGAAGCCGGCTATAAACAGGTTGCCCCGCTGGGGCAGGCAATGTTTACCAGGGAATCAACAGATATATTTGCTATTCGGCCTCCTGTTTATAGAAATCTCCGAGAAACGGTGGACTCCAGCGGAGTCTCCTGCCGTTAACCGGTATTGAATTTTGTGGGTTAACTTAAATCTTTGAGAGAACCTGCGGGGACAGGACAGGAATCTGTATACAACTGTTCCAATCGTACACAAGCGTTTCGTGTAACAGCAAAGCTTTTTTGGCAATAATAACCATATAATAGCTTCTTAACCCGATCTTAATAAAGTTTATAACTGTACACAAGTGTTCCACCTGTACACACGCGTTCCGTGGAACAGTACCGTGTTTTCGGTATATAATAGCTTCTTAACCCAATCTTAATAAAGTTTACGACTGTACACAAGTGTTCCACCTGTACACATCGTTTCGCGGAACAGTACAGTGTTTTCGGCTATAATACCTACATAATAGCTTCTTAACCCAATCTTAATAAAGTTTACAACTGTACACAAGTGTTCCACATGTACACACGCGTTCCGCGGAACAGTACAGCAAAATGTAAACTCTAACCCGTATTACCGCGTATTTGTGTAAACCCATTCCAGTACAAGACTGTTCCAGGTGTTCCACCTGTACACACTTGTTCCGCGGAACAGTACAGTTACTCCTTCTTCTCCTTATTAAACCCAATCTTAACTTTCCCGGTTTCGTCGGATTTGGCGAGGAGGTGCAGCACGATGCCGCGGTAGCGTTTCTTTTTCAGCTTTTCCTGGTCGGTGATGGTGGAGTCGTTTTTGGGGTTGCGCAGGGGGATGTCCATGGTGATGTTGGTGCCTGTGGTTAGTCCGTAGGTGCCGGCCACGTCGAGGTTGAGCACGCTGGAACTGATCTGCATCGGGCTGATTTCTATCCTGTCGCCGTGCAGGGTAAAGGTGGCATCCAGGCTGGGCACGGATATGTTTTTTAAGTCGCGGAAAGGGAAAGCCAGCTTGCCAACGCCCTGCAGAGGTTTAAAGTTGATCAGGTGGCCGTCTTTCAGGTTCATGTTCACCACGCCGTTAATGGAATTAGATTGCAGCAGCCCCTTATTGTTAAAGCCGGCTGTTATATTGGCTTTGGCGGAGAGGCTGCCCCTGAGGTTTTGATATGTAAAGCCCGTCATCCCGAAATTATCAAACGCAAAAAAGAAATCGCGCACATCCACATTGCTGATGGTTGAATTGAGCGACATGCTGTTGAGCTTGCTTCCTTTTTTTACCTCGCCGTTTAGCTCCAAACTGCCGCCGGAATTTTTGAGCCGTATAGTCTTCAGCAGCATCCCGCGACCGGTGGTGAGCACTTCGGCATGCAGGTCGGTAGCGGTAAACTTGTTGTAATGGGCAGTAGCCACATCCAGGCGAATATCGGCATTGCCCTTTTGCAGCACATTGTTGAGCTGTGTAATTATGTTGCCGCTGTTTTTGGTGGGCGCTTCGGCCTCGGTTTTTTCTGCGCTGTTGCCGAGAAAGCCTAAAAACTCGCCCAGGTAAAAGTCACGACTGCCGATATTAAGGTTCAGCAATATTTTCTCGGGTGCGCTGTAGTACAGGTTCAAAAAATTATGAATGCTGCCATTCATGACCACCACGCTTCGGCCGGTTTGCAGCCTGATGTTACGCAGCAGCAGGTCGTCGCCCACAAAACGCAGCGACACATTGGTGTTGTTAAATACCAGGTTATCCGGCTTGTAAACAATGTCGGCATTCTTCAGGTCGATGCTGCCGGCTACGAAGGGCTTGTTAATGCGGTAGTCTACAATATCCGCCTTGTAATTTAGCTTGATAACAGCCTCGCCGCTTTTAAATTCGGCTACTTTGTTACCAAGCAGGGCGCCAAGGTCGGCCACCGGGAAGCTCGACTTAAAGTTACCCGTAGCGATAGGTTTATCCAGGTTAACAATATAACCGGCATCGATAGTGAAGGGTAGCTTATGGTACGAGCCGGTCATCTTCGAAAACTTTATCACGGAGTTTTCGTCCGTTAAGCCCTTGCCGTTAACATAATTATTGCTGAAAACGCCGTCGAAGCTGCAATTATTGATGGTGCTGCCGGGTATGCTTACGGTATTATCTTTAACGGCGGCGGTAATATATAGCAGCGGGTCGCCGCCTTCAAAGGGCGCGCTGATGGAAGCCGTTACTGCAATGGGCTTAGCGATGTTAAACTGGTTGAGCTTTTCGGTAATATTGGCGCTTAGCAGCGAGCTGGCCGTGCGCCATTGAATTTTGTCGGCCGCCAGGTGAATGGCAAAACCAGGCTGCTTTTTCTTTAGCTCGAAAAGGGCGTTCACTTTAAATGACACATCGCCGATGTCCAGCGAGTTGGAGGTTACATTGATATTGCCGGTGCTTTTGCTGTAGCCGGCTTCCATATCACCCTCCACATTCCGCCCTTTAATAAAGCTGCCGTGCGATGCCTTGAACGTCATACTTTTGGCCAAAACATCCATGTGGAACGCGGCATGCCAGCCGGTATCGGGGTAGGCCATGGTGCCGTCGAGGGTGTTCACTATAAAGTCGAACAGCTTGGCGCTGTGCCGGTCGTCAACCTTAAAACCTACGTTGGTTAAGGTGAATTTGCCAAGCATGGCGTCGGTGCCGGTTTTTGAGGGGATGGACTTTTGGGCGGTGTCCTTTTTAAAAACCGAGCTGTTGCTATAGCCGGTGCTGTCGGTATAAATATCTATAGCCGCATTGCTGATGCTGATATGGCCGATGCTGATAACGCCGCTAAATAGCTTGCGGGCGTTAATGGCTACATCAAAATCCTGCGCATCCAGGAAGGTATGGTGGTGCTGGTTGTAGCGCTTGTCGCGGATGGTTACGTTTTTCAGCCGAAGGGAAACATCCGGAAAAGATTTTAGAAACTGGGGCTGCATATCGCCGATTACAAGGGTGCCGTCCAGGTTCTTGGTGAGCTCGGCGTTAACCAGCTTAATCACCTTTGCCTTGTTGAAATAAACATAGGTGCTGAAGCCGATAACCAATACCAAAACCAGCCCGACAAACGCCAGCACAATACGCAAACTATATTTTAACCACTTCGGCATAAGAATTTAATGGTAAAATAACGAATAACGTGGTTTTGTTTGGTATTAAAGGAGTTATAACTTTAGGTTGTGGGTGGAGGGCGTTAATAACGACGAAAGAGGACACCAACGGCATCCTCTATTCTATGTCAGGCAATAAAGGTTCAATACTTATTCCGTCCTTAAGCTCTTGATCGGGTTAACAATGGCTGCTTTTATAGATTCATAGCTAACGGTTAGCCACGCAATGCTTAATGCAGCCAGCGAGGCTACGAAGAATACCACCCAGCTAACATTGATGTGATAGGCAAAGCCGGCCAGCCAGGCGTTAACCGCATACGACGATATAGGTATGGCTATAATTATGGCGATTACTATCAGTTTGGTAATGCCTGACGACAATAAAATAACCAGCTCAGGCACCGATGCACCCAGTACTTTACGTACGCCAATTTCTTTGGTGCGCTGCTCGGCCATGAATGCCGACAAGCCATACAGCCCCAGGCAGGAGATAAATATACCAAGAATGGCGAACAGGTTGAAAATATTGCCCATTTGTTGTTCGCCTTTATACAGCTTGGACAAATCCTGGTCGATGAAATCGAATTTGAAAGGGTAGGCCGGGTTAAGCGCCTGGTGTATTTTTGATAAAGCCTGTATGGTAGCGGTGGTTTTACCGGGCTGGGTTCTTACTACTACAAAGCCACCCTTTGTGTTATAGTGCATCACCAGCGGCTCGATGGCTTGCTGAACGGGTTTAAAATTAAAGTCTTTAATAACACCTACAATTTTACCGGGATTGCCCCAAAGGGTGAGCGTTTTTCCAACAGCAGTACTGGCGGTAAAGCCCATAGTTTTCGCCATTTTCTCGTTGATCATGTAGTTGGCCGAGTCGGTTTTATATTGGGTTGTGGCAAAGCTGCGGCCGGCTAAAACCTCTATCCGGAAGGTGTGGATAAAATCATCATTCACGGCCAATACCGGGAAAGACTGCTGCGAGCGCGGGTCTTTGCCATCCCATTTTACGCTCAGCGTCCAGTCGCCAAGGTTGGTGGGGAGGTTATCAATTACAGCAAAATCGCTGGTTAAGGGGTTTTGCGACAGCTCATTTTTTAGGGCTAGCTGCTTGCTCCAGATGTCGCCGGTCATGGGCACATACAACAGGTTAGCTTTCTCGAAGCCGGGGTTGCGGTCTTTAATAAACTTAAGCTGGTTATATATCACCACTGTGCCCACCAGCAACACAATAGAAGCGGCAAACTGAACCACCACCAGCGTATTGCGGAACAGCAGGTTGCCGCCCATTGATTTTATATTGCCCTTGAGCACCTTAACTGGGTTAAAGCCCGAAAGATATAAGGCGGGATAGCTGCCGGAAATAACTCCGGTGAATAATGCTATGCCGATCAGGCTTAGCCACAGGGTCACGTTCGAAAGGTCGAGGGTAAGTTTGCGGTTGGCGATGTCGTTAAACAGCGGCAGGGTCATATTTACGATAACAATTGCCAGCACCAGGGCGAGAAATGAAATAACGGCTGATTCGCATAAAAACTGGACCACCAGCTGCCCGCGCAGGGCGCCTGACACTTTACGCAAACCAATCTCCTTCGCCCTGCGGGCAGAGCGTGCAGTAGCCAAATTCATAAAATTGATGCAGGCTACGGCAAGTATTAAAATGGCTACCACAAAAAATATGCTGACGTATTGGGCATTTCCGTGTCCGGGCATGTCGCCCAGTCTTTCGGGGGCCAAATGTATTTGGGTTAGTGGCTGTAACTGGAATGTAGCTTTTGTATCGGGGCTGTGCTTATGGAAGATTTGGTTTATTTGTGTTTCCAGTTTTGCAAGGTTAGCTGTTGAGGGGTCAACGTGCTCATCCACCTGTATATAGTCCCAAAAGTTGAAGTTATTCCATACGTTATTTTTAAGGTCGCTGAATGTTCTGCCCAAAGATGCCATTGGAAGAATAAAGTCAAACTGCATGTCGGAGTTAGCGGGTAGGTTTGCTAAAACGCCGGTTACCACTACGTTTTCCTGGTTATCTTTTCGCAGTACCTTACCGATGGGGTTTTCTGTCCCAAAGTATTTGGTGGCCATTGCCTGTGTTATCAAAACGGCTTCTGTTTGGTTTAGCGCGGTGGCGCGGTCGCCTTTAACTAAAGGATATGAAAAAATGTCAAGGATACTTGGGTCGGCATAAAATACACCATCCTCCTGGAATTTTTTATCGCCTGATTCCAGCAGCGTGGTATTGGCGGGCCGTATGCGGACGATATTTTTTACCCCCGGCATTTCTGCCTTCAGCCCCGCCGGCATGCCCGCAGAGTTTGCCGCGGTTTTTGAATCTTCAAAATTGCTGACCACACGATATATTTGGCCTGCATTTTTGTGAAACTTGTCATAGCTTAACTCGTTCTGCACCCAAAGTAAAATCAGGATACTTGATGCCAGGCCAATGGTGAGGCCCAATACATTAATAACGGAATAGGCTTTTTCCTTTAGTAAATTCCTGTAAGCGAGTTTTATATACGTTTTAAACATGGCACGATAAGATTAAACGGACGGTTATATTTTAAAACTACAATTTTTATAATAATACGTTATGTAAAACCTGTGCCAATAATATAAAATACTTAAAATTAATTAGTTATATGAAATAAGCAAGACATCAGCGTTCGGAAACGTTACAATAAAGTGTGCGGTTTTGCCCGAATTTGCTGTGTATGCAGATATATTACTCCCATAGTCTGCGACTGCATACCGCCTCTCAAAAATAATTTTGAAACGTAAAAATTATATTACATCTTTAACTAACTCAATTTAAACGTATTTGAAAAAGCTTATCGCCGTCACGCTCCTGGTGTGTCACCTGTTCAGCACGGGTGGGTACGTAGCTTTTTACAAATACCTGGAATACCGCTCGGCCGTTTTCTTTAATGAGCAAACCGCCCAAAACAAATACAATAAAAACGACCTGGTTGAGGTAAAAATACCTATCGATATGCCTAACATGACGGATTGGGTAGCTTATGAAAACGTAAGCGGGACCGTTCAGTTTGAAGAGGCTAGCTACAACTACGTTAAAATGAAGATGACACGGAACGCCGTTTACCTGATGTGCGTGCCGAACTATAAAACTACCGTTTACTCAATCAACAACGTTATAGTGGCCAAGGATATAAAAGATATACCTGTGCCTAAAAAGAACCACGTGCCATTTCTGAAGCTGAACCTCGACGAAAAGGCGCAATTTTCTTTCCAGCAATTTGCATTCAGTATTCCTGTTATATACATAAAAACAAGCATTTCTCATCCCTCGGCTGACCTTTTGTCTGCCCCGCTGCGGATACCCGAACAACCGCCCAAGTCTAACTGCTAATTCCTCCTGTTTTATTGTTAATCCGGAAGGCGCGTCGTGTGATGCTGCCCGCTGATTCATTTTTTGTTGCATTGTCGCATTCGCCTTTTCCAGCGTTGCGCAATGGGCTGTAATCAAGCGGCAGCGCCTCCCGGTTATTTATTCCAACTTATTTATTTTAACAATGCCACACATAGCAGTTGAAGAACACCTGCCGGGTATTACCGGCTTATTAGAATACCGCAAAGATACCGCCCAGCCTATACGCGAGCTTACACAAATTTTATTGCGCGGCGAGTCGACACTTACTGAAGGGGAGCGCGAACTGATTGCAACCGTTACCTCGAACGGTAACCAATGTCGCTTTTGCACTGCCGCGCATAGCGCTGCCGCGGATATATTTCTGGGAGAAAGCGAAACCAGCTCATGCGTAAAAATCGACATTGAATCTGCTCCGCTCAGCGAAAAGATAAAAGCGCTTTTAGTGATAGCCGACAAGGTGCGCGAAAGCGGGAAATCGGTTAAGCCGGAACATATTGAGCGCGCTAAAGACGCCGGCGCTACCGATCTGGAAATTCATGATACTGTTTTGATTTCGGCCCTCTTCTGCCTGTATAATCGTTACGTCGATGGACTGGCGACCGCTTTGCCTGATAGCCCGGCGTATTTCGATACGCTGGCCGAAAGGCTTAAAAACCATGGTTACATGCGCCTGCCGCAGGGATATGACCATTTAAAAAAACAGCAGTAATTATCAACTCACTCAAAAATTCACAATGAAAAAACTTCTCCTAATATTATTACTATTGAGCAGCGTAAAACTTTACGCGCAACAAGCCCATATTACGGGCACGGTTACGGACTCGCTCAGCAATACCCCCGTAAACGGCGCCAGCATTACCGTAAAGGGAAAAATTGCAGGCACCATTACCGATGCAAAAGGTAACTTCAGTCTTAATGCCGACCAACTAAAATTCCCTTTGGTTTTGCAAATAACCAACGTGGGGTATGCTGATAAGCTGGTTACCATAAACAGTGCCGGCCAATCAGTAAGCATCAGCCTTAAGCAAATAGCTGTAGTGCTGAACGAAGTTGTTACAGCGGCCACCAGGGTTAACCAAAGCATCCTGGCCTCGCCGGTAAGTATCGAAAAGATGAACCAAAAGGCCATCCGCGAAAACCCGTCATTCAACTTTTATGATGGCTTGCAATCGCTGAAAGGCATGGAGTCCATCACCAGCAGTATCACCTACAAACAGGTGAACACCCGCGGCTTTAACAATACTGGCAACTCCCGCTTTTTGCAGCTGGTTGATGGCGTTGATAATCAAACACCGGGCCTTAACTTTGCCGTAGGTAACCTTTTTGGTGCTTCGGATATTGACATTGAAAGCGTGGAAGTGGTGCCGGGCGCAGCCTCTGCGCTTTATGGTCCGATGGCTTTTAACGGCGCATTATTAATGCATACTAAGGATGCTTTTGACTACCAGGGGTTAACACTGGCAGCTAAATCGGGCGTTAATCATATTGGCGAGTCGGGTGTTGGCGCTAAGGGTATTTATGATTTTGCCTTGCGTTATGCCAAAGCATTCAACAACAAATTCGCCTTTAAAATAAACGCATCGTACCTGCGCGGCACCGATTGGTATGCCAACAACTATACCGACATCAGCGCTTTAACTGCACCTGCCCAGCGCGGCCCTAATAACCCCGGTCGCGATGCTTTGAATATTTATGGCGATGAAGTGAATAAAACCTTGCCGGGTATAGGCCTGGTTTCAAGAACAGGTTATGAAGAAAAAGACTTGATGAACTATGGCGTTTACAGCCTGAAGCTGAACGGTGCCCTGGAGTATAAATTCAACGACAACCTGGAGGCTATCTACCAATATAACTATGGCCGCGGTACTGCCAGCTATACAGGCAGCAGCCGTTTCGACCTGAATAACTTTGTACTGCAAACACACCGCATCGAGTTAAAAGGCAGCAATTTTTTTGTAAGAGGATACTCGGTAGTTGAAAATTCGCACGATTCCTACAACACCCGCTCATTAGCCCAATTTATTAACCGCGATTGGGTGCAGGACATGAACGGCAACACCGTAAGCCCTGACCAGGCGGATGCGATGTGGTTTACCCGCTACCAGAATGCTTACAACGGTACTGTAAATGGAGTAACCGGTCATGACAATTCCGCCGCCCGCGCTTTTGCCGACCAGGGCCGTTTTCTGCCTGGCTCAACCCAGTTTAACCAGGCAAAAGATGCTTCGATACACAATTATGGCTTAAGCGGGGCAGGCGTGTTCAGCAACAGCAAGTTTTACCATGCTGAAGGTCAGTACGATTTCAGCAGCGCAATAAAAGTGTTCGACCTGCAGGTTGGCGGCAGCTATCGTAAATACGATATGTTTACCAACGGCAGCTTGTTCGACGATAAAAATAAAAAAATTACTATCGGAGAATACGGCATCTATGCGCAAGCCGGCAAGAAATTATTCGACAACCAACTTAGCTTGCTGGCCTCTGTCCGGTACGATAAGAATGAGAACTTTGATGGCAGCTTTACGCCACGTTTCTCGGCAGTTTACAGCGCCGATAAGAAAAACTATTTCCGTGCGTCGTACCAAACCGGTTTTCGCAACCCAACCCCCGTTGACCAGTTTATCCATCTTAACGTAGGACCTATCACCATATTGGGTGGCGCACCTGCAAACAGTAAAGACCTGAATGTTTACTCAAATTCATTCACGGCTGCTTCGGTAGGCAAATTTGGTGCGGCGTTTGGTGCAGCTTTACAAGGCGGTGCATCTTTCCCGCAGGCCGTTGCCCAAAACAAAGACCTGCTGCAAAAAGCAACCGTAGCCTACGTTAAGCCTGAAAAACAAAGGGCGTTTGAACTGGGCTACAAAAGCTTTATTGAAGACAAATTGCTGATTGATGTAAATTACTACTACAGCAGCTATGACAACTTTATACTGAACACAGTAGTAATAAACCCGCAGGACGCCATTCTTGGCGCCGATGGTAAGGTTAACCCTGACGCAGCGGCCGATATTCCGGGTAGCAAAATTCACGCCTATCAGCTGTACACCAACTCTTCTGATAAGGTGTCTGAGCAGGGCGCCGGTGCAGGTTTAACCTACCTGTTCAACAAAGGATATACTGCCGGGGCAAACGTAACGCTATCTGTGTTCGACCTTGGCTCAGCTAATCAAAACAACGTAGCTGCCTTTAACACACCAAAATGGAGCGGCAACTTCACCTTTGGCAACAGCAACTTTAGCAATGGCTATGGCTTTAACCTGAACTGGCATTGGCAAAACGCGTTCGACTGGTACGGAACCTTCAATGCCAACAACCCGGGCCGCATCAACGCCTATTCGCTGGTTGATTTGCAGGTAAATAAAAAGCTGCCAAAAATTGGCGCAACCCTTAAGCTGGGCGGCAGCAATATCTTTAACAACCGCGTTTACCAGGCTTATGGTTCACCTGCCGTCGGCGCTATCTATTATTTAGGAATAACCTTCGATAATTTATTGAAATAACATGGACACACTGACATTAGAAGCGGTACAGCCCAAACAATTAACCACGGCCAAATTAGCCGCGTTATTTATTATTTGTTTTGTGAGCAGCGCATTGGGCGGGGCTATATCGACGCTAATGTCGGTGTACCTGCCTGTGGTTGTAAAAGAACTGCAAGGAAACAAAAGCCAGGAAGACTTAAACTACCTTACCGGGCTTATCAATTCGCTGTTTATCTTCGGATGGGCCGTTGGGGGCCTTTTCTGGGGAATTATCAGCGATAAAATCGGTCGTAAAATGGCGCTGGTGTTCGCAGCGGCAAGTTACGGCGTTTTCACCATCCTGACCGGCTATATGACCGGTTGGGGTGGTATTATGGTCTGCCGCTTTATGAGCGGTTTCGGCGTAGGGGGCGACCTGGTAATAGCCTTCACTTTAGTAAGCGAAGTGTGGCCGCAAAAATCAAAAGCGGTTTACACAGGCATACTTTCCATCGCCTTCCCGGTAGGTATATTTTCTGCCGGGGTAATTAATGTGATTACTCCGTCGTGGCGGCTAGGATTTTTGGTAGGGATTATACCCGTTGCACTGGCCTTATTGGCGCTTGGAGCGATTGCAGAATCCGACCTCTGGAAAAAGCACCGTTCCAAAAAGAAAGCTTCACTGGCAACCTCGGTCAGCCTGTCATCACCCGAAAACAGCAAAGCGCTGTTAACTGGTTCACTAATTTTCGGGGCCATGCTGATAGGGCTTTGGGCGGTATTTTCATGGTTGCCCACCTGGGTAGAAAGCATCAGTGTTGGCGATGCCAGTAAAGCCCGCGGCTTGAGCATGATGTGTATGGGTATGGGTGGTTTGGCCGGCGGATTTTTTTCGGGCTGGATGGTGAACCTGATGGGCCTGAAGCGTTCCATGATAACCTGCTTTGCGGTTTGTACGGTGCTGTCGTTCGTGCTGTTTAAAACCAATAGTACATTCTCGCCGGTTATTTATGCCGAGATAGTTGTGATGGCCTTATTTTTCGGGGCAAGCCAGGGGATACTGTCGGTTTATATACCAGCACTGTTTCCAACCGGGGTACGCTCATCCGCTACAGGTATTTGCTTTAATGCCGGGCGCTTTTTCACGGGTACGGCAGTATTGTTTGTAGGTGTTTTGGTGACAACACTCGGCGGCTACGGCAACTCATTGTTTATCTTTTCGCTGGTGTTTTTAATTGGCTTGCTGATAACGCTATTAACGAAGGATATGAAAGCTGGCGCCCCGGCAGTCATCGAATAGTTAACAAAAAAAAAATCAAAATATGGCACACATAGAATTAAATAACGACTTACCGGGCATACGCGGGCCAATGGCTTATCGACCGGAAACAACCGGGCCGCTTAATGCCTTAGCGGAGATTTTACTTCGCGATGATAATAACACCCTTACGCGGGGCGAGCGGGAGTTGATAGGCACTTATGTATCCTATCTAAATGATTGCTTTTTTTGCCAGAACGTGCATGGTGCGCTGGCCGGGCATTACCTGCAATGTGATATTGAGCAAATAGATACCATCAAAAACGACGTCAACTCGTCCGCTCTATCGCCTAAAATGAAAGCGCTGTTAGCCATAGCTGTCAGTGTTCAAAAAGGCGGCAAGCAGGTAACCGCAGAACAAATTGAAACAGCAAGGGCCGGGGGTGCCACAGACATAGAAATTCATGATACCGTTTTGATTGCAGCATCGTTCTGTATGTTCAACCGCTATGTTGACGGGTTGGGTACATGGGCGCCGCAGGACAGGCAGTTTTATGTTGAGCGGGCGCCGCGCCGTGCCGAAGAAGGTTATCAGTCGAGCGTTTACAAATAATAGCTATTAACTATCTATCTAAAAAATAAAAACATGCCACACATTAATTTATCAAACGATTACCCGGGCATCCGGAGCCTGTTTGTTTACCGGCCAGAGACCGCAAAACCCCTGAATGCGCTGGTGCAAGTGTTACTGCACTCTCCGCATCCAACGTTATCAGCGGGCGAGCGTGAACTGATAGCCACCTATGTATCAAACCTGAATACCTGCTATTACTGTACTAACATTCATGGCGCTATAGCCAAACACCAGCTGGGTAATGATGCGGAAACTGTAAAAGCTGTTTTAGCTAACGTGAATACCGCGCCCATTAGTGACAAGCTGAAAGCACTGCTGAAGATTGCGGCGAAGGTGCAATCGGGCGGTAAGAATGTAGCAGGCCTGGATGTGGCTGCAGCCATAGCAGAAGGTGCTACCGATATTGAGATACATGACACAGTATTAATTGCTGCGGCCTTTTGCATGTATAACCGCTATGTGGACGGGCTTGCCACCTGGCAGCCGGAAAACGATGCCATGTACGACCACATGGGCGAACAACGCGCACGCGAGGGCTATGGCACACCACCTGTTAAAGTAAGTGAAATGCAACTAACCACAAACAACTAAAAATAACATGGCACACATTAAATTAAATAACGAAGAATTACCAGGTATAAGGGGATTGCTGGACTTTCGCCCGGAAACTGCCAAACCGCTGCTGGCACTTGCCGAAACACTGCTGCGCGGCGAATCGGGCTTAACCAGCGGCGAGCGTGAAATTATTGCAGCATCGGTCTCTTATAAAAACGATTGCCACTTTTGCCATACCTCGCACGCGGCAGCGGCGGCAGCGCACCTGCACGCCGGCCCCGAACTGATAGATGACATTAAGGCCGGGTTGCCGAACACGCCGGTGTCAGGCAAGCTGCGGGCATTGCTGAACGTTGCCCACCAGGTACAAAAAGGCGGCAAACACGTAACTGATGAACACATAGTCGCCGCCCGTACAGCCGGCGCAACTGACCAGGAAATTCACGACAGCGTATTGATTGCAGCCGCCTTTTGCATGTTTAACCGCTATGTAGATGGCCTTGCTACCTGGGCCCCGCAACCCAACGAAGCCTACAAAGAAATGGGCGAACGCATGGCGTTTGTGGGCTATGGAAAGTCGTGACCAGCGAATATCAAATCAACCCGAAGCAATGAAATTTATAGTTTGGAAAAGAGTAAACCTTATGAAAATACCTACCGAACCTATTGGGAGCATACCCCGTTCGCCTGAATTGGTGGCCGGCATTACCGGCACAGCGATAAACGCCAGCCTGCCTGAGCTTTATGCAGAAGCTTTAAAGAACACTATCACATCGTTTGAAAAAACCGGTTCGCCGGTTATCAGCGATGGCGAGCAAACAAAGTCGAGCTTTGCTACTTACCCGCTGGAAGGACTGACGAACTTAACAGCCGAAGGCATGACCATTAACTTTGAGGACGGCCACAGCAGGCAATTGCCTTTATTAACCGGCGGACCGTTTAAATACGGAAAATACGCTGTTGAATATTTGACGGCCGCACAAAAGCTAACCGCGCTGCCGGTAAAGCAAGCCGTCATATCTGCCTCCGCATTAAGTCTTATCTACCCACAAAACGGTATTGAGGGATACAGTCAGGCTGAATTTATGGAAGACCTGTTAAACGAATGCGAAAAGGACATCCGCCAATGCCTGGAGCATGGCGCATATAAAGTACAGATGGATTTTACCGAAGGCAGGCTATCGTTAAAGCTCGACCCATCCGGCGGCGTGCTCAGGCATTTTATCGATGTAAATAACCAGGTATTTAACCGGTTTACAGCCGAAGAACAGCAGCTGTTGGGCGTGCACGTTTGTCCCGGCGGCGACCATGACTCCACCCACAGTGCCGATGTTGATTACGGCGATTTTTTGCCCGACCTTTTTAACCTGAACGTCGGCAGCTTTTACCTGCAACTGGCCAGCGAACCAGACAGGCCAAAGGTTTTGAAAATCATCAAACAACACCTTAAACCGAATCAAAAGGCCTTCATCGGCGTAATAGATGTGCTTGCCCCTGAGATTGAAACCAAAGAACAAGTGCGTGACAGGGTGCTTGAAGCAGCTGCCTATATTCCCTTAAAACAATTAGGCACTACAGATGATTGCGGATTTTCACCTTTTTGTGATGACATCTCAACCACCCGCGAAACCGCTTTTGCAAAGATTATGGCCAGAATAGAGGGAACAAAACTTGCGGAAGAACAATTATCGGCATAAAAAATAGCGCCGCTAATGCGCCATCGTATCAAAAATGGGAGCCCCAGGCTAGAAGGGTTGAGGCTTCCTTTTTTTGTGCCCGAACTGTTTATAGAAGGGAGGACGCCTGTGTTGAGTTTATTGTTATGCGCGGGTGTTTAACAACCCAGGCTTCTAAGTGTACCGGAATTTTAGTAACATCCGCTGAAAACACTAATAGTCCTCATCCTTTAAATGCAAAAGAATAAGCACGAGCGCTAAAAAGCTTACAATTCTTTCGGCGGCTGCCAGGCCGTTCCAGATCTTGCTTTGCCACATGGCAAACCACTCGCCCCCGACTACTTCAAACCCTAAAAACCAAATTACGATTCCAATTATCAGTCCCGCTACTGCCCAGTTTTTTTTACTATGGAATACATCAGCGCTGCTTTTTAGATTTACGGCCAGCAGCCAGCTTCCCCTGATACAGCAAAATGCCATCGCGGCTTCCATTATGATGATCAGTATATAAGCGGTATGGAATATGAAAGCGCTGTCGATATTCCTGTAATGGAGCGCGCTGCCGGGGAATATAGTGTCCATTTTCAGTACATGCTCAACAAACAAATAGTTTGTAATGTAATCGGTTGTATTGCCGATAACAATGAGTAATGCCATAAAACCGACAGCTGCAACCGAAATTGCTTTGGCAACCCTGAACAAAAATTGAACTGGATACATATTGTGATAGTGTGTTATCAAATATATAATATTCCCGGCACTTGTTGGTGTTGTCACCACAGCTGTTCGGAAGATTATTCTCTTGTTTTTTATTGTCATCGTAATCGCAAAAATCAACTAACCGAAGTTTCTCAAAGTACAATCCGGTATCTTCGCTGTTAATACTATGGCTAAACAGAATGTTGTTCAGGAAAAGCTAACGATAAAGGACCGGTTGCGTGCCTTGCGCAATTTGCCTGCATTTTTTAAGCTGGTGTGGCAATCCGGGCCGGGCATGATGTCTGCCAACGTTGCATTACGTTTTGTAAAAGCCGCAATTCCTTTCCTGCTGTTGTTTGTCGGCAAGCTCATTATCGACCAGGTTATACACCTGGGCCGCAGCCATAGTTCTTTTGCGGAGGCCCACCTCTGGAAGCTTGTGGGGTTGGAGTTTGTGCTGGCGATTTTATCAGACGGACTTTCCCGTGCCATTAACTTAATGGATAGCCTGCTTGGCGACCGCTTTGCCAACCATACCTCCGTCCGCATAATGGAACACGCGGCGACACTTGACCTTGACCAGTTTGAGGATGCCGTTTTTTACGACAAACTAGAGCGCGCCCGCCAGCAGACCGTAGGCCGCACGGTTTTGCTTTCGCAGGTAATGAGCCAGGTGCAGGACCTGATAACGATGGGTTTCCTGGCGGCCGGCTTGTTGGTTTTTAATCCATGGCTGATTTTATTGCTGGTAGTTGCAATTTTGCCCGCTTTTTTGGGCGAATCGTATTTTAACGACCAGACGTATGCACTAAGCCGCAGCCAAACACCGCAGCGCCGCGAGCTGGACTACCTGCGTTATATTGGAGCAAGCGACGAAACCGCTAAGGAAATTAAGATGTTCAGCCTGTCTGGTTTCATCATCGAACGTTTTAAAGTATTGTCAGATAAGTTTTATATCGATAACAAACGCATATCCGTTAAACGGTCTTTATGGGGGACTTTATTTGCCCTTTTGGGCAGCCTTGGCTATTATGCGGCGTACGTATTTATTATAGACGGTACCATTAAAGGCGTACTAACGATAGGCGAGCTTACCTTTCTGGCGGGTTCTTTCCGCCAGCTGCGTGCATTGCTTGAGGGGGTATTAAGCCGTTTTACTGCCGTATCGCAGGGCGCTATTTATCTGAGCGATTTTTTCGAGTTTTTTGACATTACCCCAAAAATTCACAATACCGCCACGCCACGGCCTTTCCCAAATCCAATACGGGAAGGGTTTACGTTCGAGAATGTTGGTTTTCGGTATCTGAACAGTGAACGCTGGGCTAATCGTTATCTCAATTTCACGATGCACCCGACCGAAAAGCTAGCGCTTGTGGGCGAAAATGGCGCCGGCAAAAGTACCCTGGTAAAACTGTTGGCGCGTTTGTACGACCCGACCGAAGGCCGGATTTTACTGGATGACCATGACCTTCGCGAGTACGATTTGACCGAGCTACGGCAGCATATTGGCATTATCTTCCAGGACTTTTTGCGTTACCAGATGACATTTTCGCAGAATATAGCGGCAGGCAATATCGATGAAAAGAATAACGGGGAAATGATTCGCACTTCGGCGCGGCAAAGTTTAGCTGATGAGCTTGCGGGCCGGCTGCCCGGCGGCTATGAACAAATGCTGGGTAAGCGTTTTGCGGACGGTGTGGAGCTTTCGGGCGGCGAATGGCAGAAAGTAGCCATAGCCCGTGCCTATATGCGAAACGCGCAACTGGTTATCCTGGACGAGCCGACTTCAGCATTGGATGCCCGCGCTGAATTCCAGGTTTTTGAGCGCTTTACCGAGCTTACAGCAGGCAAAATGGCGGTGCTTATTTCACACCGTTTTTCCACTGTCCGCATGGCTGACCGTATCATCGTATTGGATAAAGGCGAGATAGTAGAAATAGGAAGCCATGATGCGCTGCTCGCACGAAGTGGTAAATATGCAGAGCTGTTTCAATTGCAGGCAATGGGGTACCAGTAAAAACGGAGGATTGCTTTAATATGCATGATACGCCAAATTCTGCCCATAATTTATATCTTTACCTAAGCCACAAATAAACCCGCCTACTAAAAATGACTACCTCGCATTACAAACGCGCTCTTAGCCCGTATGCTACCGCGCTGCTTTTTCTATTCATCATTCTTAATGCAGCATTTATACAGCGTGCACCTGCCCAAACCCGCCCGCGCATAATAATTACCGCCGATCCGGAGCTGGATGATAACAATTCGTTAATCCGTTTCCTGCTGTACAGCAGTGATGTACAGGTGGAGGGGCTCATCTATGCCAGCAGCGGCTTTCACTGGAAGGGGGATGGCAAAGGCACCAAATGGTCGGTGCCCGGCAGGGAGTACAACCGGTTTGGGTTGAATTTGTGCCCGTGTGAGTCGTGGCGTTGGGATAAAAATGAGCGCTTTATCCATAACGCAGTGGAGGCTTATGCAAAGGCTTACCCAAACCTGAAAATACATAATGCGGCCTACCCGGCGCCGGATGAGCTTAGGTCGAAAATACGCTACGGCAATATTGAGTTCGATGGGGATTTCTCGAAAGATTCCCCGGGGTCAGACCTTATCAAATCATTAATACTGGATAATAAGCCCGGCAAGCTTTTCATAACTGCATGGGGCGGGCAAAGCACTATCGCCCGTGCGCTTAAATCTATACAGGATCAATATGAAAATACCACGCAGTGGGAGCTGTTAAAGAAAACGATTTCGCGCAAAGTTGTTCTGCTACCTTCCGGCGACCAGGATGATACTTATGCCAAATACATTAAACCCATGTGGCCCGATATTGAATATCGCGAATTCAGAAACAGCCCGAACTACGGGTACGGCGCGCAATTAGGCGCCAAAAAAGAAGACGCCGTATCGCTTACTGCATCCTGGATGTCAGAAAATGTAACCAGCCGTGGTCCGTTGGGGGCGCTTTACCGTGTTTGGGGCGATGGCAGGCAAATGGTTAAGGGCGATAAAATGGACTACTTCGGCATAGCCGGACACACCGATGAAGAGCTGCGAAAAATGGGATACATCGTATGGATGCCCGTTCAGCCGAAAGGGTCCTGGATAGGCGAGGGAGACACCTTTACCTATATGGATATGCTGGCAAATGGCCTGCGGGCTTATGAAGATGGCTCGTATGGCGGCTGGGGCGGTCGTGAGGTGGCGGAGAAAAGCACCAAAAATATTTTCTTTCAGTCTGCCGATACATCCTCTAAAAGCATGGCAACCGCACTCAGCGCCGCTACAGAACAGGGCAACAAAGCAGCCAGCGCCCAGGCCTATCCCGATTTTTTCCCCGCCGCACAGCAAGACTTTGCCGCCAGGTTCAAATGGGCAGTAACACCAAAATTCGGCGATGCCAATCATGAGCCGGTTGTAAAAATTGAAGCACCGCTAAGCATAATGGCATCCGCCGGAGAAAAAATCCGTCTCAGCGGCGCGGTGTCCGACCCTGACGGGAATAAAGTAACCGTTAAATGGTGGCAATTTCAGGTGGGCACCTACCCTAAGATGGTAAATATATCAAGCCCGGCATCACTGCAAATAGAGGTAGAAATTCCAAAGGATGCAGTACCAGGGCAGACTATTCACATTATTTTGGAAGGAACGGATAATGGCACGCCTGCGCTAACGAGGTATCAAAGGGTGGTTATTATGGTGAGGTAGGGCGTGTATTAAAGGCAAATCAAATGGAAAGAATCGGATATTTCTTTGCCTTTATTAAGGTATCAAAAGCCGGTAGTTTTAAATAAACCGGCTGTATGCAAATGGTTCCGAAACTATTCATAGCTACCCTACCACGCCACCTCGCCCCCGTCCTTAAAAAACTTTGCCGTAATGCTTTTATCAGCCTGCATGGCCATATTCACTATGGGTATCGCTCCCTGCTCTATAGTTTTACCTCCCTGGAATTGGTTGAGGTCGGTAGCGGTGTAGCCTGGAGTTACGCTATTAACGGTGATGCCGGTATCATGTAGCTCATTAGCGAGCATAACGGTTAAAGCATTTAAGGCAGTTTTAGATGCTCCGTAAGCATTGTATTTATCCCTGTTCAGGTTTCTGCCAGTTTCGGTACGCATAGCGATGGAGCCCACCTCGCTGGAAACATTGATGATGGCCGCCTGCGCTGCCTTTTTCAGCAAGGGCAAAAATTCCTGCGTAGCTTGTACAGTTCCAAAAAAGTTGGTGTCGAATATCCTGCGCAGGTTGTCAACGCTGCCGGTTGCAAAATCCTGGGGCATGTCACCCGCTATGCCTGCGTTATTGATCAATATATCTAAAGAAGCAATATTACTTTCCATCTTGTGCCTTGCCTGGCGGACTGAGTTATTATCAGCAATATCAATAACAATCATTTCTACGTTGGTAATGCCCTGCTCATTTAGTTTTTTAACGGCTTCTTCTCCGTTTGCTTTGTCCCGGCTGCCCACGTACACAAAATAGTTGAGTTGCGCCAGCTGTTTAGCTACTTCAAAACCTATTCCCTTGTTCGCGCCGGTTATCAATACTGTTTTCATAATAGATGTTTAAATAAATACAAAGAAACCCACTTGGGGTACGTTTAGCAATGCAGAATCCGTGCCATGTATTGGATTATTCAGGGGAATCGAGATAACTCCATTTGGTTTAAATTTACCTATCATTTAAAGATTATACTACCACCAGCAACCGCTGTTCCATAGCCATCGGCAGCCACAGCCAAAGGTCGGCCAGTAATTCGCTAACCGGGCGTTGGGTTGATATGGCCAGCGCGGCTTCGTAAACGCTAACACCATCGCGACAAGCCAAAAGAAAGTCGTACTGCCACGATTCCAATTCGTGCATATAGAGGCGGAAATCGGCCCTTACTATGGCAAGCCAGCCGTGTTGCGGCGCGGGCAATTCATAAGGTTCATCTTTTTGCAGACTGAGCAGCAGCTTTTTAAGCCCAAACTCTAATTGTAATAGCCGCACAGATTCCGGCAGTTTTATCCTTATCCGGGCAGCATCAAACATCAAGTCGGCGGCCGACATAGGGGGTATCGGCAAGCTTTCTGTCCCGACGGCTCTTAATACCTCCTGGCGGGCGCGTTCAACCCGGGCAATTTCTACCGGGAGCGACAGGAGTAATTGCTGCACCTCGTCCAGGTCATCGCGTTTTGGCTGGGTGGCTGTTAAAAATTCAATAAAATTTAACCCAAGGTCGTAAAGGGAATATGATTTGGAGGGACTATGGGTTAAAGCCGCCGCAACAAACCGGTCGAAAACGTCATCGCCCATAAACTTCTTAAGCATGGGAAAATCGGCCGACAAACATTCTTTCAACCGCGCCACGTATCCGGATGTATAAATATGCAGCCTTGACCGGGCCGGGATGTTTTTTGCCGCGGCAATCACATTTTGCTCATGCACCTGGTACCGTGCCCTCACCTGGCCCAGCTTGTGGTCCAGTTCGCCCGGCGAAATAATGATCTCGGCGAGCCAATGTTGCAATGTTTCGGTCGGGTTATTCATAAGCTGCGGTAAGCTGAAGGCTAAGCGGGTGCGATACGGGTATCTCTCCGGCCGAGGTAACCGGTGTGGCAGGCGTATCGCCCATTAAAACCTTTTTGGCTTTAAACAGCTCGTCCACCAGTTCAGGATAGTCGGGTATGCTGGCATCCCATTCCAGCAGGGTGCTTACGCCGCCGGTAAGCTCATGGGCCAGCCGGTAAAGTTCCCACACTGGTGCGGGCACGGGCTTGTCGTGGGTATCTACCAGCATGTCGCCGTAGTCGGTAGGGCCGGCAATATGCATTTGAACAATGTGGTGATGCGGCAAATTACGGATGTACTGCTCTGCGCTGTACCCATGATTGTGCGCCGACACAAAAACATTGTTTACATCAAGCAGCAGCCCGCAGCCGGTAACGGTTGCCAGGCGGGAGAGAAATTCCCACTCCTGCATTTCATTAGCTTTAAACTCCAGATAGGTCGAAGGGTTTTCCAGTACCAGCGGCCTGCCCAGGTAATCCTGAACCCGCTGCACACGACCGGCAACATGCTGCAAGCTGCTTTCCGTAAGCGGCATGGGCAGTAAATCGTGCGAGTTTGCGCCCAAAACGCCGGTCCAGCATAAATGGTCGGATATCCACCGGGGCTGTATCTCTGCCGCCAGCTTTTTCAGTTTGGCCAGGTAATCCATATTCAGCGGGTCGATACTTCCTATCGACAGCGATACCCCGTGCATTACCACAGGCACCTGTGCTCTCAAATGCTCAAGCACATGGCGGGCAAAGCCGTAATCATCAATATAATTTTCGCTGATTATTTCGAACCAGTCCACTTGCAACGGTTGGTGCAGCAGGTGATGAAAATGTTTGCTGCGTAAACCCACGCCAAGGCCCAGGTTGGGCAGGCCGAGGCGTGGGGTATGTAACGGTTTAATCATACAAAATCAGGTAGATGGTGGGAACGCCAAACGGATGTCACTTGGTTTGGGTTTTGCCGGTATCGGCCGGTTGCGTTCCTGCAATACGGCTATAAAAGCATTCCAGGCTACATCGTAAACCAGGTCTCCGGCCTGGTACGCCATGAAATTGATAGGTTCCGGCTGAAACCGCGAGCCAATGAAATTGAAAAGTTCCATGTGGCCTGTTGTTTGTTCCTTGTGATCTGAATCCGGCACAGGGAATATTTGTGATGCTGAAATTGGCACAGCGCATCCCCCGAACGACTGGCAACGATTATCTGACGGGGCGCCATAATAAACCGGTGTTGTAGGTACCGCCGCTTTTTCTTCGTGAGTTTTAGCGTCGGGAGATGGGCCGGTTGTAGCCTTCAACATTTCCACTTTATTGCGCGAAGGCGCTATCGGCGGCGTTACTGTCGATGAGCTGCCGCAACTGCTTCCGCCCTGTATGGTCTGCACAAACCCGCACCCGCCTTCTGCGGCGCAGCTGTTGGATCCTTTGCAGGTATGGTAAACTGCTACCGGCGCACATGAGTTTGGCACGCTTAGTGTATTCGGGTCCAGTGCAAGGCCCTGGCAGGCATGATACAGCAAGCCCGAAACTTTATTTTCAACGCCCAGCGACAAATCCGGCGCTTTGCCGAATATCGCCCAGAATAGCGACATGCGGTCGCCCGAGCCGCTCATGGATGGGAAAGGGAACGATGTTTTTTGATTAGAAAAAAAATCGTTCAATACGCTGGTTACACCTTTTATAGCACCTGCAACAACACCACTCATGGTTTGCTCGTTGCTGTCGCCGTTATCTTTTTTTAGTCGGTTAAGTGCGCCGGCAACATCTTCTGCGCTTGGGATAGAATATTTATCGGCAGTATGCGTGGCGGTTTTCAGCATGTCGGCTGTCCACTCATTTTCCGGGTCCGCATGCCAGTCGGTCCAGGTTTTTATCTGCCCCGCATCCAACAGTTCTTTTACCTTCCTGAATGTATCGAAGTGGTCAACCGCGCCAAAGCTTGAACGCGCATAACCATCTTTCGATTTGCCTTCCAGTTTCTCGCCTTTGTCGTTATAGGCCGGGTAGTCTTTCTGCAATGCTTTTTCGCTGGGCTGATATTTCTTCTGCACTTTCTGCAGCATTATTTGCGCCTTTTTCCGGTCTTTTATAATTCGCTCTGCAACTTCGCGAATAACGGTTGTTACCCCATGGCCTTCGCCCTGGTCTGTAATACCATCAATCATATCCAATATTTGCAAAAGAGCATCGTCCTGGTTGTCGGCAGTAATGCTGGCCTTCATCCATGGATATTCGGGGGCATGTTTCTCATTGTCGGGCAGGTTAAAAATGTCCTGCTGCACGCTTTTCAGTTTTATCACGTGGTCCCATAGTGTTGTCTTATCTTCATACTGGATAGTGAGATAAGTAACCAGCGACAGGTACATGTAACCGATAGAGCCGAAAAGCGGAAGGTCGGCAGCTGTATTGTCAGCCTTCCAGTCTTTAAAAGGTATTTTTGGGAAATAATCCTCCGGGTTTTCCAGGATTTTATGTGCTGCCGCCTCGGTTTCTTCTATCGCCAGAAACAGGTTCACCTGGTTATTATCAACCGGTCCCAACTTCACCTTTATATCCTTGTAATTAATTTTTAGCGGATTGTCTTTATCATCATCCACAGCATCTTTTCCGCCCGCGCCGAAGTTTTTGCAATCGGTAAATTTAAGGATGTGGGGCAACACGGTATTGTCGTCGCCGTAGCAAGTCCAGCCAAAATTTTTGTTTTGGAGAGGCGCGCCTGTAAATGTGCTTTTCACGCCAATTGCACTGCAAATGTTCGAGGCCAGCTGCAGGTGAAGCATTTCGGCTATAAAAACACTGAATATCCCGTTAAACGCCACCTTATTTCCATAGGTATCGTATGCATTTTTGCCTGGCTGGCCGGGGTCTGCATCTTTCAAATTAGTAGTTGATAGCCCCGGCCATAATCGCCCCTGGTAAAAATCGTTGTTACCATTAATCTGGTGGGTGCCATATATCGAATAGAGCGACGTCATGTAAAGCGGAATAGTAAACAGCTCTACATTCACGGCCGCCTGGGCAACGGCATTGAGGGCAGAGATGTCTTCTTTCAAAAAAGACAGGGGCCTGTTGGTGATGGGTTGTTGTGCCTGTAACATGTTATTTATTTTGTGATGTTTTTATACTATTGAATTATGCCGGCCATCAAAGCTGCGGTACACTGTCTGAGCCACCATGCGTTTGTGCCATATTACTCACTGCTTGAGTTTTAGCCTGTACAACAGGTTTCCTCTTTAATGTGTTTACGGTAATGTGCGGCCATATTATGGGCGTTGCGGTACCCGAAGAAGGAAACACCAGGTTGATAGTTTGTGAGTATTGTAGCAGGTCGTCGGCCTTGTTTTTCGAACGGTTAATTAACCAGAAGGTGGCGTTCATTTTGGTTGCGGTAACATTGGTTTGTATGAACGGAATATTCAGGATGCCGCCTGTGGCATCAGGATGATTGGTCGACATATCCAGTGTCGTCATGTTCGGCACCAGGCCGTTGCCGAATATCGAATCAAGCGTTGTTTTCAGGAATGCGTTGGGGTTAGCCTGCGGAAATACTGGGAACTGGATATTTTTCATTTGCTGATCATATCCCAGGATGGCCGGGGCGCTGCCATCCAGGTTGGTAGCAAAAGAGGATATGGGCGGGAAAAAGCCGGTCGGGATATTTGATTGAGTGGATGATTTTCCGAGCGCCAAAACAGCATTGCCATGCGGAATAGTACCTAAACGTGCAATATTATAACCACCATTTAAATTGGTAACATATAACATCAGGCCGGTTTCCGCATGGATTACGGTATCTTTTGCAAAGCCTCTTTTATTACAAAAATCGGTATCGCAAAGGCTTTTAATTTGCTGCTCGTAAAAAAGGCCGAAAATTTCCTGGTCGAAATGCTTGCCATTAATAAACGGACCGCGATTTCCAGCCTGCACAGCAACAGTAGAAAAATGCAGTTCCTCTTTATAAGGAATTACTTCAAATACAAAACCACCTTCACCAGGAACTGATATTACGTTCCATCCGGCAGCAGCTGGCTTTTTGTCGATGATAATCGTGTCGCTTTCCCAGTCCCCAACAAATTGTTCTAAAGGGCCCAGTTCAATTTCGGTTAATGCATTGGCCGACACGAAGCGAGCGCCCATGCCAAATCGGTTTAGTTGTTCAGTCATTGTTTTTAGTTTAAAAGGGTTTAAGAATTTGTGTTTGATGTAAGGCAAAAGGTTATACAGGGATAGCTCTAAACAGGTAATCAGCGCCCACAGAAAGCATCGGCTCAAAATTGAAGAAAAGCGTATAAATCAGCCTGTAAAAAAGGCGTGGTTAATAAACGTGCAAAGCTTTTTGGTAATTGAAATCATGATACGGCCAGGTTGTAAGGGTATTATTTATAACGGCACTAATATAAACTTTTTATTCATTGAAAGAATATAGATTATTTTTATTTGCACATCATATAAGATGAATATGTAAAATACTTGGCCCGGTATTCTTATATCAAATCAAAAAATAATTAAAATCTAAACCTAAAAGTATTTAAATTCGTAAAAGGGGTGATTTATTGCATAACAATTAAGGCCAGTTTTAGTCTACCAACTAAAGAAACCTTTATTGTTAAGTAAAAATCAGCGGTTATTTTGCGAAGTCCGTTTGTATAATTGCCGGACTATTCCGGTACTAAAAGAAGCCTAAATCGAGAAGGACTGTAATCCGTTTCCGGCAATGCTAAAAATTGGTACCTACCAGTCCGGCGAATCGGTCAGCAATATCAACCCGAATATTTACCACTCTTGAATTGGATAAAAGTTTACGTGCGGCAAGCTGAAGGAAATGAATAAGGAACTAAAATCGGTTTTACAGGGTATCAATAGCTTTATTGAAAATTTAACCGGTAATGCGGAGAAATTTTCCATGGAGGCGCGCATTTTTCATGCGGCATGCCTTGTTTCGATGGTAGCAACGCTTTGCAATATCCCGTGGAACTATTTCATCGGCGTACCCTCGCTGTCCGTCCTGATGGCTGTTTTGGTGCTGATAACTGCATTTATTTACTATTATTCGCGCTATCGTGGCAAGTTAAACACTGCCTTTTTCCTGTTTTGCCTGGTCAGCAATATTTTCTTTGTGCTTAACTATCAGCAAAATTCAGGCATTAACGGCCCGGGGTTGCTGGTCTTTCTGCTCTCGATGTTCCTGGTTATTGCAATAGCTCCAAAAATACAGTTCTGGTTTTGGTTCCCGGCAAATATCATAGTGGTGGTTGTGCTCATGGTGTTTGAATATAAATATCCCGGGACGATAAATAACACTTACCTGCGGCAGATTGACCGCTATGTCGACTTTGGCTATTCTTACGTGGTGATTGCCGTTTTAATCGCTTCGGTTACGCTTTATATCCGCGATAGCTATAACCGGCAACGGTTGGCACTGGTAAAAAAAGCTGAAGAGCTGGAAAGCACGAACGTCACCAAAAACAAGCTTTTCTCCATAATTGCGCACGATTTGAGGTCGCCGCTGATTTCTATTCAAAATTACCTGGAGCTGCTAACTGAATATAAGCTATCGGAAGAAGAAAAGCAGGGAATGGAGCACGACCTGCTGGAGAAAACCAAACATACCGGGGAAATGCTGTCGAACCTGCTATCATGGACAATGAACCAGATGGATGGCGTTTCGGTAAAAATGGAAGCACTTAGCCTGGCCGATACCTTAGCCCCGGTGTTGCTGCTACAGCAGCCAATAGCATTAGAAAAGTGTATTACGGTAAAGAATGAAATCAGCCAGGAAGCCCGTGTTATGGCCGATGCCAATATGCTGCAGCTGGTGTTGCGCAACCTGCTGAGCAACGCTGTAAAATTTACCCCGGCCGGAGGCGAGATCATCGTTGGCTCAAAGCCACAGGGAGATGACTGGCTTATTTTCGTACGGGACTCAGGCGTGGGTATTCCCTGGGAATACCAGGAGCGTATTTTCTCTCTGAGTATGCAATCCACATTCGGCACCAAAAACGAAAAGGGCGCCGGCCTGGGATTGATCCTGTGTAAAGAGTTTACCGAATTGCAGGGCGGGATAATCTGGTTTGAAAGTAGTGTAATTAAAGGCACCACATTTTATATCCGGCTTAAAGGCTGTGGCTTTCGCAGGGGAGATACGACGCAGGGCAAGGTTCTTTTACAAAAAAACAATTTGTAAAGCAGATGTCTTCGCTTTCTCAATCATCAACCTAAACCTTTCTGCACAAATGGCGTTATGTTCTCAATAACGCTGCTGTATTTGAAAAAGAAATCGTCCTTACTACCCAACCTGCTGCTTATTGCCGGGCTCGCCGTATTGTTATGCGCCGAAGTTTTTTTTGGCTTTAGGCTGCATACGCTTTCCAAACAGCAGGAGCAGTTAAAAATGGACTACGCCAACGTTAACAGTATTACGCTTGGCCTCTTCTCCGCCGAGCAGTGGAGCGACGATATTTCGGGCATCATCAATCACCAGGTTCGGCATTTTACCCTTACCCCTGCGCAAAAAAAACAATTGCAGAAACAGGTTGAGCAAATTATGCTGGCTTTGATAAACAAAGCCGAGGCCATGGTGAACAAAAAGCCGAAAAGCCTTGGCGGCAAGCTAAAGCGGCTGGTGGTTAAAACTTTTGTAAAAACCGATAAAATAAAAGCACAGGTGCCGGCGCTTGCCAAACAGGTAATGGCGAAGGTGGATAACCCTGACAATAAAGCTCAGATCAGTAACCTCGCCCTGCGCAAATTTACCGACGTAGCCCACAGCGGCTATTTCGACAGTACGGCAACGGCAAGAGATTCCCTGCTCAATAAAATGTACCCGCGCTATAAAGTTTCCGACCCGCAGGCGTTGAACAAAATGCTCAATAAAAAGCTGGACGGAATGCGCTCAACAATGTACAGCTATTGTTTTGCCATGCTGGGCTGTATTTTGATGGTGTTGGGCTTATGGTGGTTATTGCGAAAACACGTAGCGCTACACGGTGCGCTGTTCATCATGTCGCTGCTTTTTGCTTTTGTGCTGTTGGCAGTAGGACTTACGGCATCAATGGTGGAAGTTGACGCCCGCATTAGCACGCTCGATTTTACACTGCTGGGCGAACACGTAGTTTTCCGCGACCAGGTATTGTTTTTCCAAAGCAAGAGCATCCTGGATGTGGTAGAAGTACTGGTAAAACAACCTGCAGTCGATTCTATCCTCGTGGGCATCCTGATATTGGTGTTCAGTATACTGTTCCCCATAACCAAGCTGTCGGCCACTGGCATTCACCTGCTTAGTAAACGAAAGCTGGCAGAGAACCGCGTTATCAAATATTTCGCGTTTCAATCGGGTAAATGGAGCATGGCCGACGTGATTGTTATCGCCATCCTGATGACCTATATCGGCCTTAACGGCCTGCTTGACGGTACGCTTGCGGCACTGCATATCCAGACTTCGCCGCTTACCATTATCACCACAAACAACACTGCCCTGCAACCGGGTTATATCATTTTTATCAGCTTTGTGCTTTTCGGGCTGATATTATCGACCATATTAAAATTCATTACGCCTTATGACGCCCACGAATCGTAATAAACATTTGCGGAGTAATATTGCGTTGCTGCTGGGCCTTGGTGTACTGATTGCCATAGCGGCCTGGTGCGGCTATAAGCTTGATTACTTTGCCAAACAACAGCAGCGGCTAAAACAGGATTACAGCGTGGTAAACAGTATTACCTTCGGCATCTTTTCGGTGGATTCCTGGCGGGACAAGATTTCGGGCGTTGTGGATAGCCAGGTGAATGCCTTTCATGTCACTAAAAAGCAAAAGCGGGAACTACAGGCGCAGGTTGAAGCACAGCTGCACAGCCTGGTGGCCAAAACGGCAAACGAGATTAACAAGCCGCAAAAAAGCCTTGGTGGTAAGCTCAAAAAACTGGCCTTCAATGCTATGGTAGATGTTGACACGATACAGGCGCTGGTACCTTCGTTCGCCCATACAATCGTCTCCAGGCTTACCAGCCCGACCAGCACCAAACGGCTTAAAGGAATAGTAAACGGCAAGCTGCAACAGTTAGAACAACAAACTTACGACAGCACGGCGGAAGCTTACCATACCCTCACCCAGGATATGTATAAAAAATACCACGTTACAGATGTGGATAAGCTGAATAAGACACTGGACTCGGAGGTAACGGCCGTACACCGCATATCGTACCAATATGCTTATGCTATGTTTGCCTGCGTGCTTATTGCGCTGGCATCGTGGTGGCTGCTGCGCAAACAGGTGCATTTGCAAACCATGCTTTTCGTCCTGTCTGTGCTGCTAGCGTTGGTGCTGCTCATCGTTGGTATTACCGCCCCCATTATAGAGGTAGATGCGCGGATTGCTACCATGCATTTTGAGCTGCTGGGGCAAAAGGTCGGTTTTGCTAACCAGGTTATTTTCTTCCAAAGCAAGAGCCTTACCGGCATCGTTAGTACCCTGATAAGTCAGCCCAAGCCCGATGCCGTACTGGTGGGTGTGCTTATCCTGCTGTTTGTTATCGTTCTGCCTGTCCTCATGCTTGTTGCTACCGCGTTCCATGTCGCGGGCAGTCCGAAAGTAGCAGGCAACGGCGTTGTTAAATACCTGGCCCTTGAATCGGGTAAATGGAATATGGCCGATGTAATGGTTGTCGGCATCCTCATGACGTATATCGGCCTCAACGGAATACTTAAAAGCCAGCTGTCTGGTCTTAATATGCATGGCGGCGGGCTTACCCTGGTTACTACTAATAACAGCTACCTGCAGCCGGGCTACCTGGTTTTTGTAGCGTATGTGATTTATGAGACGGTGCTACGAAAAATATTGAAGCATATTACCGCAACTAAAGGGTAACGGAGCCGTTCTTTCCAGCAGGCCTGGATTGTGTCGGCCCTTTGGGCCTTGGGCGTTCTCTTAAAGAAGACTAAAGAGGGAGTTAAAACAGCACAGGCCTTTGACCTGTGCTGTTTTGGTATGTTATTTTATATTGATGACATAACTAAACTTCTGCGAACCTGACATCGGCGTGCAGTTCATCTGCGGTCTTGGTCCGCAAGAGTTGGAGCCCACGCCCAGTGTGTGCGCATCTACGCATAAAACGGTTGCCTGGCTTTTCGGCAGGTCTATGCGGTATTCCACATGTTCCATTTCTTCATCGCTGTAGGGTAATGCAGAAACCTGTAGCAGGGCGGTATCTTTTTTAACCGTAAGCGATGAGCCTGTAGTGTTGCTCACCCGTGCCCAGCGTACATCTTCATGGTTGCCGGCCTCCATCGGTTTTTCGTAGGGAGTTAATTGCTGCTTCACGGTGCTTTTATACCAGCCTATATCAAAGCCACGTTTGCGGTCGACGTAGTTTTCCATCGGGCCTCGGCCGAAATAATCAAACTGGTCGTAGCTTTTGTTCAGCATCAGCCTTACGCCAACGCGTGCCAATGGAACCGCCTCATTATTGAATGACAGGTCGTTGTCTGCCTTAATGGTGCCATCGCCGTTTACCTGGTATTTTACCTTATGTGTTACGGCAAAACCATCCCGGCCTTTGCCCTGAAGTTCGGCGGTGATTTCTATGTTGGCATCATCCTTTTGTTTGTAGGATACCTTTTCTACCGTCCAGGTTAATTTCTTGAGACCAAATTTATTCCACGATTCATCAGCCCACATGTCATCGTTACGGTGGGGGGCGCGCCACAGGTGGAGCATAGGCCCACCCTGGTTGGCCAGCATATCATTGCCATGGCTTTTAATCTCGGTAAAAGTGCCTTTGGTTTTGCTGAATACCAGGCTAAAGTCTTTCCCGGTTACGAAGATACTTTTGTCATCATACGATGCTTTAACCGGGGTTGTACTCCTTGCCTCGGCAACAATTGCATTGTCAGCCGGCAAGGCTAACTGCTGCGAAGCAATTTCGTATCCTTTTTTGGCCCAAAGCTCATCTTTAGTAGTATTAAACGCGACTCTTAAGAAATATTCTGCCCCTGGTTTTGGTGTAAACTGGTAAGGTATTTTGATGTCCTCAGATTTACCGGCTTCGATATGCCCGGGCGACAACGTGCCTTTGCTGATTTCCAAACCATTTTCGGTAAGGCTCCAGCTTGCGGCAAAACCATCCAAACTAATAAACTGGTAACGGTTATGGATATTTACCGTACCCTTTGCCAGATCAACAGGCGTAATGCTAATCCATTGGTAAGCATGCTTTAATTCCGGGAAATGTGGTTTAGGGGTGCGGTCTGAAAATACCACGCCTTTATGTATAAAATAATGATCGTTAGGTGTTTCGCCAAAACCGCCGCCAAAGGCGATGATCGGGTGTTTAGGGTCAAATTTATTGTAGATACCCTGGTCCTGCCATTCCCATATACAGCCGCCCAGCAGGTTCGGATATTTATCAAATAGGTCGTTATAATCGGCTACAGCGCCCATGGAGTTAAACATGGCGTGAGCATATTCGCACAGGTAAAAAGGCTTGGTCAGCTTAGGGTCGGTTGCGTATTTTTCAACGTTGCCAAGGCCAGTATACATTTCGCTGTCCATATCGGCAGGGTTTTCATCGCCTATGCCAAAGCCCTGGTAATGTGTCGGCCTGTCCGGGTCAATATCCTTAATAGTTTTCAGCGCCGCCCTGAAGTTCGAGCCGCCACTGCCGCACTCATTCCCCAGCGACCAGATAATTACCGAGCCGTGGTTTTTAAAGTTCTCTACGTTGGCCACGTTACGGTCTATAATGGCCGCTTTTATGCGCGGGTCTTCATTAAACTCGTCCCATGCGCCGTGACATTCCAGGTTAGCTTCGGCCAGCAGGTGGATGCCGTACTCGTCGCACAGCTCATACCAGCGCGGGTCATCAGAGTAGTGACAGGTGCGTACATGGTTACAGTTGGCTTGTTTGATGAGGATGATGTCCTTTATCATCTGGTCTTCGGTAATAGCATGACCAACATCGGGCCAGTTCTCGTGGCGGTTAACGCCCTTCAATTTTACAGGCACACCATTCACCAAAAACTGCCTGCCTTTTATCTCCACCTTGCGGAACCCGGTGCGGGTTGATATAGTCTCGACAGTTTGGTTATTGTCTTTTATAGACACAACTGTTGTGTACAACGAGGGCGTTTCTGCCGTCCATTTGCGCGGATGAGCTACAAGGATATTGACGGTCAACGCCACTTCTTCACCCGGTTTTAAAGCCGGAATATTTGCCGTGCCTTTTCCGTTATGAACAGGCGTATTGCCGTCAAACAAATCAACTACAATGCTGCGTGCTTTAGTTGCTACTGTGCCGTAGTTCTTTACTTTGCTGATGACTTGCAAGGTGGCATCGTTATAGGCCGCATCGAAGTTCGTTTTTACAAAAAAGTCGCGAATGTGCTCCTGCGGCGAGCTCCACAGCGTTACGTTGCGGAATATCCCGCTCAGGCGCCACATGTCCTGGTCTTCCAGGTAGGTGCCGGTGGTAAAGCGGTACACCTCAAGGGCAATCATATTGTGGCCGGGTTTCACAAAGTTGGTGATGTCAAAATCGGCGGCATTGCGGCTGTTTACGCTATAGCCTACTTTTTTACCGTTCACCCAAAGGAAAAATCCGGCATCAACACCGTCAAACGTCACAAATATGCGGCGGCCGTTCCAGTTGGCAGGCACATCAAAATTGCGCCTGTAGCTGCCGACCGGGTTGCGTTCTTTATAGGCAGTAAAGCTAACCGGCGGTGTGGTCATCACGTGTGGGAAATCCTTTTGGAAGATGTAATTGTAATTGCTGTAGTATGGTGTGCCATAGCCTTCAATCTGCCAGTTGGATGGTACTTTTATATCCGCCCATTTGTTGACATTGTAAGTTGTTTTATAAAAATTAACCGGGCGCTGCTGCGGCCAGCCAACCCAGTTGAACTTCCACATTCCATTAAGTGTTCTGGCAAAAGTTGAGGCATGGCGGTTGGCCTTCAGAGCCTCGGCTAAGCTTGCATAGGGCATTAAAGTAGCATGTGCCGGTTGTTTATTTATGCCGATGCATTCAGGGTCTTCAATTTCTTTGGGAACAAATGCCGTGTCGGTTTTGGTTAGCCAACTGGCTGACTTCATTTGGGCCGGACTTATTTTATAGCACAGCGCCAAAAATAAGATGAACACGTACTTAGGGATTTGTTTTTGAAACATATTTATTGTGTTTTTATTGATAGTGAGCTTTTTAATGAACATAGGTAGAGCAGGGTCGTACCTGCCCGGTAAATTTTCAAATAATGTTTTTAGCCATTCTGTGGCTTATGAAGGCTTTTTGGCAGTGTCAACTTTATCTACTATAAAATTGCCGATTTTCACGCCCTGGGTAACGCCGTTGTCTATTGCATCCATAAAATGAATACCGCCCCAGAACCTGGAAATTGCAGCCTCTTTTGCCGCCTGCATAAACCCGCCGAAATGCCTGGCAGGCACCCCGTAGCTTACCTCGATATTATCGGTATATTGAAAGTTATCGCCAAAGTAATGGGTGAGAATAACTGCAGATGTTGCTGAAATAATGGAATGCCCGCTGATATATTCCGGGAACGGCGGGGTTTGCAGCAGCGGTTTCCAATTGATATCGATATACCTGCGAACGGCTGTCTCGGGCCGGATGCGGTTGGTGCGGTATTTATCTTCCCAGCAGGAGATAAAAGCGTCCAGCAAACCGGCAGACACGACTGTATGGATTTCCATAGCTTTGGAGAAACCTGTTTTAGCCTGTGCACATGCGATGCCGGTAATGCCCAGCCAATGCGCTCCGGGTGAGATTTTTTTCAACCCTATCATCATGTGGCCGTTATCCTGCAAGGCAAAAGGGTTGCAATCCCAAAAGTTGGCGATGTTCTTTTGTTCTGTAGTTAAATCGTTTGCGCCTGCCTTATAGTTCATCAGCAAAAATTTATAAAACGCTGAATTTTTATCGGTAGAAAAAGGAATAGGCGGCCCCGGTAGAAACTGGGTGGATGAATTGATAAATAAGGGCCTTACCGTGTTAAAATAAGGTTCGACCGCGGCCATGTAAGCTGGCGGAGTTGGGTCCCATGTACTGTCGGCACGGGCAGGTGTAAACCGTTTATAATTGCTGATCCGGTTATATTTATCTTTTTTTGCATAGGCCAGTATCTGCTTGCTAATAGCCTGCCCATAATGCACCGAGCTATCGATAACCTCGTCGGTAAAACCGATTTTGCGGCAAGAGTCTAACAGCTCCTGCTCATATTTGAGCATCGTGCTGCCTGTAGGCTGCATTTTACCGGAGGTTTCCATCATCGCTACCAGTGCACTCAGCTGGTAATTGTAGCCTTTTGCAAAAGCAGGTTTCTTAATGTCGGGGTATTCATTCAACACACCCTTCATGCTTTTTACTGTCTTATCGTTTTCGGCCACCACCTCGTAGCCGGCAAGGCAGGTGTACGAAAAAAAGCGGGCAGCCAGCGGCGGATTGGTTACATCGTGCACCATAATGGCGGTAGCTTTAGCTATTACTTTCGTTATATCCGCACTGGTTAATACCGGTTGTTTTTTAGGGCTGCAACTATTGAACAGTATGACACCCGTCAGAAATATAATCGTTAAAAATGCCTTAAATCTCATTTGCTTAGTTTTGTTTGTAGGCTTTCAATCCAACCTGGTTAACCCCGAAAAACAGGGTGTTATTTATTTCGGTTACGCTCCTTACATCGCCCCATACCTTAAATCCTGATTTTAGCTGGGGGATATATTGAAAATGCCCCTTGCCATCGCCCTTTAGCAGGATGCCGTAATTGGCATCGTACTTTCCAATACGCAGCCTTGCATGATTAATGTTGCCGCATAACAGCAGGTCCTTGTTGCCATCGTGGTCATAATCCAGGGCGGTAATGGTGTACACAGGCGATGACTGCACCTGCAGTGGCAATGCCGAAGCATGCAGCTTGCCTTTTGCGTCACTTAAAAAGCAGGTGGTAGAAAGGTTGTTGGCTGATAAATGGTTTGCGCCCTTTAATTCTTCAGGTTTAAATATATCTGTAAGCATCGCATCGGCATAACTTTTATAGTCAGGGAAACGGTTGCGCATCATGCTAATTTGGTCAAACAGCTCGTCGCGGGTTACGTACGGGTAGCTTTTACCCTGGATGTAGAAGCAAAAAATTGGGTCCACGGCGCCGTTATCGTCAAAATCTTTGTAATACATTTCAGCAGGTTCCGTGTCCGACACTTTGCATTGGGTGTTAAGGCCAAGATTACCGGCTATAATATCCGGGTGTCCATCATGGTTAAAATCGTCAACCAATATCTTATTCCAGAATCCGCTTTGGGGCTTATCAAAATAGCTATTGGTGCTGTTAACCAACGCACTGCCCGAATTTGTTAATACCGTAACCGGCATCCACTCGCCAACTAAAACCAGGTCGGGCTTTTTGTCGCTGTTGATATCCACAAAGGCGGCATCGGTTACCATACCGATATGCGCCAGCTGGGCGTTGTATTTAGCCGTTTCATCTTTGAAATTGCCCTTGCCATCGTTTATCAGCAGAAAGCTTTGCGGGGCTTCGGGATACCTCCCGGGGATTACCCGTCCGCCAACAAATAAGTCCGGGTGGCCATCGCCATTAACGTCGGCGCTCACCACACAGCTTTTGCTGCTTAGCATTTTAGGCAGGCTGTTTTTTGCTTTGGTGAAATTGCCTTTGCCATCGTTCAGGTAGAGCCTGTCCTGTAGGGACGCGTCGTCTGGGGTTAAGTCGCCGTAACCACCGGAGGCCACATATAAGTCGGGTTTGCCGTCGCCATTGGCGTCAAAAAAGAGGGCTGCGGCATCATTGCTTTTTTTATCAGCATCAAATGCGGGTTGTGGTTTTAATACGAATGTTTGATTGGCCTGCTGCAGGTATAAAGCGCCGGGCTTGCCGTCTGCTCCTCCAACATAAACATCCTCCAAACCATCACCATTAACGTCACCCTTAACTATGCATGGGCCGGAAAACGACATCGGGTTTATCATGAGCGGCTGACGCTTAAAGTCGTTAATGCTATTTTTGGCTTGCTGGTTGCTTACCGGCGAAGCAACCTCAGTAAATATGGCTTTTGCAGGCTGTGGTTTTTGGTATTTACCTGCGGCGTTTTTCTCGTTAAGCACCAGTTGCTGGTCAGCTTTCACATCTTTTATAACCTGTGTGCTGCCGTTCTGCCAGATGATACGTAAGGAGTCCACTTGTTTGTCCTTGCCTAAACCGAAATGTAATATCGGCGATACGCTCGATTGATAGCCGCGGCTTGGCATTTGCTCCAGGTATTGGAGCTTATCTTTTACATAGATGGTAACCCTGGCGCCAATGCCCTGCGTGTTTTTGCCGCCGCCTTCAAGCTTAAGCTGCAGGTAGTGGTTATCCAGTTGTTTATTAGCTTCGTTTTGGTAGATGAAAGCAGGTTGGTTAATGTTATTTACCACCAAATCCAGGTCACCGTCGTTGTCTAAATCGGCATAGGCGGCACCATTGCTGTTTGATGACTGACTGATGCCCCATACCGTGCTGGTATTGGTGAACGACAGGTTCCCATTGTTTTTAAACAGATAGCTGCTTACCTGCGATGAAGGTATCTGCTGCACCAGGTTATAAATATCCTTGCGCATCAGCCGCCTGTCTTTCAAATAATCGCCCATGTATTTCATAAAATCCATGTTGGTAAAATCGCGGGTGTAGCCGTTGGTTACAAAAAGATCTTTCCAGCCGTCGTTGTCATAGTCTGCAAATAAAGGCGCCCAGCTCCAGTCGGTATTTGATATGCCCGATAGCTGGCCTATCTCGCTGAAAGTACCGTTACCGTTATTAATTTGCAGCATATTGCGCATATATTGGTAATAGAAGCCTGTACGCAGTGTCAGGTCGAATTTCTCATAGTTATCCGGCGCGAATAGCAGCTTTTGCCGATGGTTACCCTCGGGAAGCATATCGAGTGTGAAAATATCGGGCAAACCGTCGTTGTTTATGTCAGAGATGTTATTACCCATCGAGAATTGGGAGGTGTGCCCTATCGAGGTTTGAAGCTTGTTAGTAAAAGTGCCATTCCCGTTATTGATATATAGGTAATCGGGAATAGTGTAGTCATTCGATATATAAATATCAGGCAGGCCATCGCCATTAATATCGTCTATAGCGGCGCCAAGGCCGTAGGTAAGGTCCGAGCTGCTTATGCCGGCCTGTTCGGTTACATTTTTAAAAATGCCATTATCGTTCCTGTACAGCTTTACGCCGTTAAATGAGTTAGATTTTTTTAGCGCAGCGGCAGTGTTAACTTCGTCCAGCACCGGCAATTGGGTTGGGCTATGATTCAGCAGAAACATATCGAGGTCGCCGTCTAAATCATAGTCAAAAAATACAGCCTGAGTGCTGTAACCGGCATCTGCCAGTCCGTATTGCTGTGCTTCATCGGTAAAAGTAGGGTTCCCGTCTTTATCGTTACCCTGGTTAATAAACAGCTGGTTTTGGCGATGCTCCTGGCGCACGTTGCCTGAGTAGCAAACGTAAATATCTAATTTGCCGTCACCGTTTACATCAACCATGGTCACACCGGTTTTCCATGGCCCCGGCCTTCCGGCAACACCCGCTGACACGGTAACATCGGTAAACTGCATACTGCCTTTATTGATATAAAGTTTATCGTCAGTCATGTTACCGGTAAAATACAGATCCTGCAAGCCATCGCCGTTCAAATCGCCCACCGCTACGCCACCGCCATTATAAAAATACTCATACATCAGCACGTTGGTGTTCAATCCCTCGGTTAAGGTATTGCTAAAATCCACGTGGGTTTGCTCGGGTGACAGCAGGGTAAAAAGTGGTTTGCCATTTTCCCCCGAGCCATCGTTACTACCGGTTTTAGGGGTACAACCGGTTAATATCACAACTCCGCTAAATAGCAGCCGACAAAATGTTTTGCTGTAAATGTTCACCAAATTTTTAGTTTAAGTAAGGGGTTAAAAGTAAAAGAATGCCGGGGTTTTCGCCCGGCATTCTTTAAATATACAGAATTTTATTTTTGATTATTAATTATAACCGGGGTTCTGAATTAACTTGCTATTCTTCGAAATCTCATTCCTGTACAAAGGCGGAAAATACGCTAAGTCTTTCCAAGTACGGTTTTCCACTCCGGGGTCAAGTTCCTGCACCGTGTAAGTATAACTGTAATTATCAGTATTGTACCTGTAAACGGCCACCGTTTTGCCGGGCTTTAAGGCACCTGTAAGCTTCATTATTCTTACTTTATTTCCAAGTGTAGTTGGCGCAATCATCCAGCGGCGGGTATCATAAAAGCGCTGCTCTTCAAACAGCATCTCTAAGTTACGTTCGTTCCGGTAGCGTGCAACCAGGGCATCTCCGGCATCGGTAACGGCAGGCATCCCCGCACGGAAGCGGATCTTGTTAAGCCATGTTCTGGCTTCCCCTTCCTGGCCTAAGGCAATGCTGGCTTCTATATAATTTAGCACAACTTCGGTATACCGCAGCATTGGCGATGGTATTTCCTGGCGCGTGTTATTGTCGAAAATAGCAGGGTTCGGGTCAATAAACTTTTTAATAGCATAACCGGTGCGTGTACCGTTCCAGTTTTCAAGCGGACCGTTCCTGGTATCCAGTCCAAAATATGGTACACCCGCCCCCGCAGTGCCTGTTTCGTATGTACCCATCTGTATCTCATTGTAAGGGTCAATACCAGCACCATCAGGTGTACGGGGTTTCCATGGGGCGCCGTCATACAGAATAGAAGCATAAAAGCGTGGGTCCCTGTTTTGATAAGGGGCTGCTGCTTGTGCAGGGTTTTTCCAGTCAAATTTACTGCCATCCATCATCTCGTAGTCATCTACCAGGTCTTGTGTAGGCTCGCTCGATGTCCAGGAATGGTAGCCGTTGGTATTATTGTTTCGCGGATACCAGCCTCCTCCATCGTCTTTGGCGTTAACTATATAACGGCCGAATATCATTTCAGCCTCTCCGCCACCTCTTGATAAATATATATTTTGATAGTTTGTCTGTCCGGCAGCTGCAGTAGTTGGTGCGCTTAAAGTTAGCATATATCCATATTTACCTAAGTCCATTACAGCTTTGGCCGCATCCTGTGCTTTTTTCCAGCGTGCCCCGCGGTCGCCGTCAATATAGCCCAATAGTTCAGGGTGTGCATACCCGGCTAAAAGGCTTGATTTAGCTTTTGCTGTTGGCATATCATGCAAATCGCTGGCGGCATAGAGCAATACGCGTGCCTTTAAGGCTAAACAGGCGTCACTTGTGGCACGGCCTTGCGCCAATGTTTTGCCCTGCAGCAGGCCTGCTGCCTTGTCCAGGTCGTTTACAATAAAGTCAACACAATCCGAATAGCTGCTCCGGGCAATAGTAAAGTCGGTGGCGCTTGCATCATAAACTTTTGTTACCAGCGGGACACCGCCGTAATAACGCAGCAGTTGATTATAAAAATAAGCACGCATAAATAATGCCTCACCTGTTAGCCTGTCTGCCAGCGTTTTATCAATCGGGGCGGTGGCCAATTGTGTCAGGGAGATATTAGCCGACCTGATACGTGCGTACATATCATTCCAGTCGGTTGTTCCATTAGGCTCCCCGCTTCCATTATCGGGGTTTATGTTCGACTCCATTATACTTTGTTTTCCAAAATTATAAAGCGCATTGTCCGTTTGGCAGTCAAAATTCATCTGTGAAAGAAATCCTGCATTCATGCCATTATACAACTCGGTAACAAAAGCTTCAGAGAGGTTAGGGTCGGACCAGGTCGTTGCCGACGATGCCTGGTTCAACGGTTTTGTATTCAAAAAGTCCTTCTTACACGAAGTAAGCAGTGCCCCCGATACAACGGTTAGTAGTGAGATGTTTCTAATTAATTTTTTCATATCTTTTAAATTAAAGCTTTCATGTCTTTTAAATTAAAATCTTACGCTAGCTCCTAAGTTAATAATTCTTGACTGTGGATAGTAGTGGCCATTATTGGAAGCCGATTCCGGATCAAAAATATGCTGCTTTGCTAAAGTTAACAGATTCTGCCCGCTTACGTAAAACCTTAAATTGCTCACTCCTGCTTTCTGACTTATTGTAGTGGGTAGCGTATAACCTAGTTCAGCAGTTTTAAGCCTTATATAGTTCATGTTTAGCAGCCAATAGGTGTTTCCCGATGAATAGTATTGATTGCCTCTATCGGTGATACGAGGGTCAACTGTGCTTGGGTTATCAACAGTCCATTGATGATCATAGGTATATTGCGGATAGTTGCCTATAGTACCTGATTCATCCGGTCCCCATGCAAGTTGTGAGCCCATAGCCGCCTGGAATAAAACAGACAGATCGAAGTTTTTATATTGTGCGCCCAATGTTATACCTCCCTGGAAAGTAGGCGTGCCGTTTTTATCAACCGTCACTTTGTCCAGTCCGTTAATTTTGCCGTCTCCATTCACATCTTTCAACATCATATCGCCCGGACGAAGGGTGCTTGCTCCAGCGCCGCTATAGTCAACTTTATTGGCATCGATTTGAGCCTGTGTTGAAAATATACCTGTGTATACATAGTATGTACCTGCTCCGATTGGGTGCCCGGTTAATTGTTGGTATGCCGGTATATTGGGAATTTCGTTCCATACATCAATCTTGTTTTTTGCATAGCTGCCGGTAACACCTACGTTATACCGTACCTCGCCAATATTATCATGGTAATTTACCTGAAACTCCCATCCCCTGTTAGATACCTTTGCATAATTTACAGGAGGCAACAGGTTGCCCGGTATAGCAGTAGCAGGAACCGTTCCGTTTTGAGGGTATAAAATATTTGTACGCTTATTTAAAAAGGCCTCCAATGTGAAATCTAATTTTCCGTTTAAGGTAGTACCTTCTAATGCAATATCGCTGTTATTGGCAACTTCCCATGTAAATTTAAGATTCGGCGCAGTGCCTTCATATAATGTTTGTACCGGCACGCCGCCAATTATATACGAACCAATGTTATATAAGGAAAGGAATGCGTATTCATTCAACGCGCCATTTGCAGGGTTAATTATATTGTCGTTACCTGTTTGGCCCCATGAACCGCGAAGCTTTAAATTTTGAATGAACGGTACATTGCCTTTAAACCAGTTCTCTTCCGAAATTCTCCAACCTGCAGAAATGCCGGGGAAAAAGCCAAAGCGACGGTTTTCCGGGAAGATATACGAACCGTCAACCCTCCATAAAAACTCGAGGAGGTACTTGTCTTTATAGTTATAGTCAGCCCTGCCGAAGTAGCTTAAACGGGCTCTTTGCCATTCAGTGCCATAGTTACCAATCTCCTGGCTTCCGCCTGCACTTAACTCATCTATAGCAACTGAATTATAATATTTACGGTTGGCGCCGAAGTTAGCATCATTTGATATTTCTTTGTTTAAGCCCGCTTGTATAACAATGCTGTGGTTGCCGAAACTGTGGTTATAAGATACAATAGCGTCGAGCAAGCTGCTGAAAAGGTTATCAGAGCCCTGGCTAAGATTTGCCTGGGCCGGGCCGCGGGCTACCTTGGTTAGCACAGGGGTTTTGCCATCAGCCTGGTAATGTACATAGTCCCAGCTGTACACATACCACGGTATTTGCCAGGCTTTTGTTAACTCCATATTTCTATTTAGCGACACGTCTCCGGTAACTTTCAAGCCTTCAATACCCGGTACGTTTATCTCGAGTTTTCCGAGGGTATTCATTACGTAGTGGTTGTCATGATTGTACCCGGTTTTGTCAGTAGTGATGAGCACCGGCTGCTGGCCGTTTTCAATATCCGGCCCTGGTAAACCATTTGGCCAATAAGCCGGCTTGGTCGGATAACCACGCACCAGCATCCTGAATATATCGCCCGCGCCGCCACCGTCGGGGAAGGAACGGTTTTCCTGGCGTCCCGATACGCTAACTGATGCGTTTATATATTTGTTGATCCTTGCATCAAGGTTGGTACGAAAATCGTATTGCTTATAATTGGTAGCTGAATTTTTATAATATGCGTCCTGGAACGTGTAGCCAATAGAGGTAAAGTACTTTACATTATCAGTACCGCCTGATAATTCTATATTTTGGCGGGATTGACCCGTCCAGGTTTTTAAAGTTTCTTTGAACCAATCGGTATTAGGATGTCCCCAGGGGTCAGAGCCATCCGCATATTTTTGAATGTCAGACGGCGAAAATGTAGCTTTGGTAACAGCACCATTGTCGGGGTTTGTAAAGCTTCCTGTTGCTTTAAACGCTTTAGAAGCAGCACTCCAGTATTTCGGATCCAGGCCATACAGGTCAAGCTCATCTTGTAAAGTAGCATATTCTGTTGCATTAGTCATCTTAGGAATAACCGTTGGCTGGCTCCATCCGTGGTTATAGGTATACGAAATTTGAGGCTTGCCGGTTTTACCGCGCTTTGTGGTAACCAGGATAACACCGTTAGCCGCCCGTGAACCATAAATAGCTGCAGAGGCATCTTTCAGAACGGAGATACTTTCAACATCTGCCGGGTTTATACGGTCGATGGAGGTTTGGCCGGCAGGCGACGGAACCCCGTCGATTACCAATAACGGGTCATTATTACCCAGGGTATTGTTACCACGGATGCGAATAATTGCGCCGTCATAACCGGGTTCGCCGCCTGTATTAACAGCAGTAACACCCGCCATACGTCCGGCTATTGAATTAGACAAGTTAGTTACAGGCGATTTTTTCAAGTCATCGCCTTTAACTGTTACTACGGCGCCGGTAACGGTGGCTTTCTTTTGTACACCGTAACCTACAACCACAACTTCGTTAAGCCCTTTGGATGACGACTGTAGTTTAATATTAAGCGTGGTTTGGCCGTTAACCGGCACCTCTAATGTATTATAGCCAATGTACGATACCACTAATATGGCGTTATCGGGCGCGGTAATTGCGAAACTACCGTTTACGTCGGTTAGGGTACCGTTATTGGTATCTTTAATTTTTACTGACACACCAATAAGGGTTTCGCCGGTGGCCTGGTCAGTTACTTTTCCTTTAATGTTTATCGGCGCGACGATGGTTTTATGATAACCGGAGGCGCTTTTGGCAGGCGTCAATAATTTAGGGCTGCTGCCTGCTGCATTCGCACTATCGGTAAGCAGCAAAAATACCGGAAGGAAACCCGATATTATCTTTGAGCTTTTTAATAGAATGCGCGCTTGTTTAGATAAAAAATGTTGCATAGTTGATTTTTTGAGATAAGAAAATTGATAGATTCTAATTCGCGGCAATTACATAATCGCCATACAATCACTTTCAGGGTTAAGGGCAGTTTTTTTCTTCCATTCTTAGTGTTTTTAGGTTAATAATTAATTGGTTTATATAAATTGTATTGGTATTTGCTGCCTGGCCTTGTTTATAACCGTATAAATTACATTTAAAACTAAATTGCTTATTTTTCATGCCCGTGTTTATTACCAACCGCGCTTGGAACTAGCTTAAATTAAAAAATGTAAAAGATACAGGTATTATTGGCAACGCTAATCTGGCGATAATAGCGAATTAAAAGGGGGGGGTAAATCGTAATTATAGGGGGGGTATTTAATAATTTAGGCGGGATAAACGATGTTTTGATTAAAAAAAGCCGATTTGCCTACGGCTTTGTAACAAAACGCTTACTCACAGGGTTGAATTGGCTCTTGTGTTTCTTTATGTATTCCGATGGGTTTACGCCAAACAGCTTACTGAATTGTTCCCTGAAATATTTGGCATTGTTTATGCCCACCCTGTAAGCGGCTTCGGCCACTGTAAAATCAGAATTCAACATTAGCTCTGCAGCTTTACGCAGCCTGATATACCTGATAAATTCATTGGCCGAACCGCCTGAGATAGCTTTAATTTTCTTATAAAGATTGGAATGGCTCATGCCTATTTCGTCAGACAGGTTTTTAATGCTGAATTGTTCGTCTTCCAAATGGGTTTCAACAATAGCAATGCACTTCTCCAAAAACTCTTTGTATTCAGATGGTATTTTAAGCCCGTTTGATTTTAAGGTGATAGCGTTATAAAAAAACTGATGCAGGTTTTCGCGGCTTTTAATCAGGCCATTAACCCTGGCCACCAATACCTCCTTGTCAAACGGCTTGGTAACATAATCGTCGGCGCCGCATTCTATACCCTTCAGCTTTATTTCGGGTAGTGCATTTGCAGTTAATAATATAAACGGAATATGGCTTAAAGCCGGTTCCTTTTTCACACGGGCGCAAAGGTCAATTCCGCTGAGGCCGTTCATCATCACATCACTTATAATTAAACCGGGCATCAGCTTGCAAATCATGGTATAACCATCGTTAGCATTATCTGCCTCAAAAACATCGTAATCATCTCTGAATATTTGCGATATGTACTGCCGCACCTGGTGATTATCTTCAATCACCAGCAAAACTTTTTTGGGGCTCACCAGTGCATTGTAAGCATCGGCCGGTGCATGGTTTAAACTTTCGCTTTCGGTAGCCAGCTCTTCGTCCTCCATCAGCTCATCCAAAAATACTGATGGTTCCGCAGTGTCTTCAAAAATTAATGTATTGCCAAAATGTTTTTTGCCTTTTAACAGCGTAACACTAAAGGTACTGCCGTTTGCTTCTTCGCTTTCATAGCTTATGCTACCCTGGTGACTATCGATAAATGTTTTAACCAGGTAAAGGCCGATACCAAACCCGCCACTGTGCGACTGGCTGATATTCTGTATCTGGAAGAACCGGTCAAAAAGCTTTTCGCCTATCTCTTTGCTTATGCCGTAACCCGAATCGTTTACACGGATGGTCACGTTGTCGCCACTCTCCGTAATAACGCAACTTACTTTACCGTTATCGGGCGTAAACTTTATCGCGTTTGAAATGAGGTTGAAAAACACGATTTCCATTTTTTCGCGGTCGGCATAAACCTCTATTTCTTCAGTTGCGCTAATAAAATCAATTTGCAAATTTTTCGCTTTAGTCTGGTAATCAAAGTATAAGGTTACATCGCGGCACAAGTCGACAATATTCAATTTTACAATGGTGAGCTTATCTCCACCGCTATCTGCCTTTCTGAAGAGCAACAGCTGGTCGGTAAGGCTTAGTAAACGTTTTGCGTTGCGATAAACTACTTTCAGTGCATTGGTATCATTGCTATTATCCCCCTGTCCGGCCAGCATTTCCTTAAGCGGGCTTATAATTAAAGTCAGCGGCGTGCGGTATTCGTGCGAGATATTAGTAAAAAAAGAAAGCTTTTTCTCGTTCAATTCTTTTTCCTGTTCAGCAGTTATATGTGCCAGCTTAATATCATACTTAAGTTTTGCCTGGTTGTTTTTATAACGCAGGTAATAATAAACCAACGCTACGGCACATAACACGTAAAGCGTCCATGCATACCATGTTTTATACCAGGGCGGCAAAATCCGGATGTTAATGGAGGCATAATCGTCAAACCATACGCCATCCTGGTTAGATGCTTTTACCCTAAACACATAAGTGCCTGGCTCCAGGTAACGGTATGTAGCCGACTTTTGTGTTTTAACATAGTTCCACCCTTTATCCAAACCTACCAGGCGATAGGCAAATTCGCTTTTGTCGGAATATGCATAATTTAATGCTACATACTGAACGGAAAATACGGATTGGTCCGGCTTCAGTGTAATTTCTTCGGCCTTGTTAATCGTAGTACTTAGGATATGGTCTTTTTCACCAACTTCTACATCTTTATTAAACAATTGCAGCCCGGTAATTATCACCTTAGGTTTAAACGCGCTTCGTTTTACATCGTCGGGAAAGAAAATATTATAGCCTTCGGTGCCTGCAAAACACATGAAGTTGTCTTTAGCGCTATACATAGATGCGCCGGGGCTAAAGTGGCCTGCCTGCAAGCCATTGGAAACATCGTAGTTTAAAATGTCCCCGGTTTTGCTTTCAATTTTTGCTAAGCCCTTATTGGTGCTTACCCATATATTTCTTTTCCCATCCTGTTCGATAGAGTTTATGGTGTTATTGGCCAAGCCATCACTTTCCATAAATCTTTTTATGCTTCTATCGCTCAAATCATAGCTAATAAGGCCATTGCTTTCGGTGCCTATCAGTAGTTTATTTCCGAAACATTTGAGCGAATGGATAACCCTGCTGGGCAAAAACTCTGCAAGCTGGCTTTCGCTAAAGCAACTGGAGAATTTATTACGCTGTTTATCATAGCATAGTAAGCCGTCGCCATAGGTACCTATATAGATAGTGCCTTTACTGTCCTGGCATATTGCCCGGATATTGTTATCTGGTAAAGCGTGGTTAAATGTAGAGTAGCTGATGAACTTATTGCTATTTTTTGGCAGCTTACTTAGCCCGCCATTGTTGGTGCCAAACCACATGTTACCGTCCGAATCTTCAAATATGGTCCGCACATCATTGCCGCAAAGGCTTGCCGGGTCCCATGCGCTATGCATGTAGTTGCTAAAGCTACCGGTCTTTTTATTGAATTTAAATATGCCGTTTATGTACGATCCAAACCACAAATCATTATTGCGCGATTTGTACGCGCACAAAATAGCCACATTTTTTAAAGGTGCATCGGGTGCATCGGCAAAGTAATGCTGAACAACATCGCCGTTAAGTTTCTTTTTATATAGCCCATCTCCATCGGTTCCAAGCCATAAATAACCCTCGTCATCCATGCACATACCGTAATACCGCAGGTAGCCGGTGCTGTTGGCAAACCGCAGCTTGTTTTGAAATTTTTTAAATTTCCCCGGTACGTTACCTAATAAATATACACCATCGCCGTAAGTTCCGGCCCATACATTTTTATCCTTATCCATGTATAGCCTGAATACTGTACGTTCAGTAACGGTAAAATTATCTTCCGTCTTTACCGCCTGGATGGTTATATTTTTATAATCAGCCGCCTTGGTTTTTTGCAGGTCGAGCCGGTAAAGGCCGCCGTCCTGCAGTCCGATAAGCAGGTTGTGGTTATTATCCTGCAGCAGCGACGAAAAATTATTGCTGCGCATCTGGTAAGCAGGGCCGTTGAAAACAACAATTTGGTTTTGCGCCCTCTTATAAACCGCCATGCCGATGTTTGTGGCAAACCAAATGTTTGAATATTCGTCTTCTACAATAGCATTCACCCTGCCGGCCGGAACATGGTTAACAGGAATTTTATCATTGAGGCTTTTTTTAACCTGTCCGTCAACCGTATTAAAAACAGACATGGTTGTTTCTGCCCCCACCCACAATAATCCTTTTGAATCCTGAAATGTAAAAGTTGCCGAGTTGGGTATGGCCGGCGATATGTGTTTCAGGTTGAAATTTTGAAAGCTGCCAGTCTTTTTATTATAGGAGAACACGCCGTTTGTATAGGTTGAAAACCAAACGATATTTTTTACGGACGTAATGGTGGTCAAGTCGTTTACCGATATGCTGGCCCCCGGCTTAAACTTTATATATTTTTCGGTATTGGTGTCAAACTGGAAAATCCCCTGCCGTGTCGACAACCAGATGGCACCCTCGGTATCCTTGTACATAAAGTCGATATAATTGCTGGGCAGGCTATTGGGATTGGCGGTATTATGTTTGAAAACTTTGAAGTTTATGCCATCAAACCTGTTCAGGCCGTCTTCGGTAGAAAGCCAGATGAAACCATTGTCGTCCTGCACAATACCCGTTACAAAACCATAGGAGAGGCCGTCTTTAGAAGAATATTTTACAATTTTCCTGTCGTACGATTGCTGCGCACAAGCAATTGCACCATAAATTATACAGAGTATAACTAAGCAGGCTTTTTTCATAAAATTAGTTAATTGGCAGGGTTAGTGTTTTCACATCACCTAAATCAAAACTAATAATTAAATTATCTTAACATTCCAGAAACTGTTATTTTTTTTATGATTGGTATTAAATGCGCTGATTTCGTGAGGGATAGATTGCGGGGCGGGAGTGATATTATATTTTATTTTTTGAGGACATCCCAGCGTATCGAAAAGTTAAGGTAAGTGCTGAGAACTATGCCATTCGGATAACAAGCCGCATTATTTTTTTAGTTGTAAAAGTGTTATTTTGTTGATTGTTAGATAGTTGTAAATGGTAAAAACATGAAATATCTGATAGTCAATGTATTGCAAAGTGTTCGAGGTGTTCCGTGCGGAAAAACCGAACGGAACACTTGTCGCCAAATTAGGGGGTTTACAGGTGTAAACCCCTTTTATTTTATAATAGCCTCATTGTTAAATAATTAATGCCAACCAGGGTGTACGGTGTAAACCCGTGTGTAAACTCAGAAGGAAATTGCTGACTATCAGTATGTTGTAAAACATTAAAAATGCATATTTCTGATAATCAGTATATTACAAAATGTTCGGGGTGTTCCGTGCAGAAAAACTGAACACTTACAATTCACCGATGAACCATTTTTCGGTTGCATGCCTTAACCTGGTGTAATCTGCATTGTTATCAGCAACCCATGCTATAATACCATCAGGACGTACCAGTACAGCGTTTAAACCCAATTGGTCCTTCGCGGCGCCGGAGATATAATCGATTTGACTGCCATACTCACCAGCTAAAGCTTTGAGTGACGAATTCGTGTCAAAATCAAGCAGCAGGCCGCGGCCATGCTGCATTAACTCACCAATTCTGCTTCCGTTTTCAAGCTCGAAATCCGGAACGCTGCGGCCAATAAGCGGATGCACGCCGCCTAAATTGTACCGGGTGTTGATGCCCCAAACCCTGCCGGCAATATAAGTGGCGCCGTCCCGGGTATTGATGAGGTCTTTCACAACAGCATACAGCGCGCGGGCATGGGGCCTTGTCCCCATAAGCTCCACCTGCGCACGCGACCAATCCAACACTTGTTCGCCAATTGGATGGCGCTCGGCATAATAGCTGTCCAGCAATCCTTCCGGCGCTTTGCCGTGTATTGTTGCAGCGAGCTTCCAGCCCAGGTTCATGGCGTCGCCCAGCCCAAGGTTAAGCCCTTGCCCGCCCAGCGGCGAATGGATATGTGCAGCGTCACCCGCTAATAATACGCGTCCGTTGCGGTAGGTGGTTGCCTGCCGGGCGCGGTCGGTCCAGGTGGTTGCGGTGTGTAAGACACCTATGGTAACCTCGGTGCCCGACACAAGGCGCAACACCTCTTGCACATGCTCAAGTGTTAAAGGTTGGTCTGAACTGTGGAATGTACCGCCGTCAAAGTCCTGTATCATTACGTATCCAGGCTGCGATTGCATGTACATGCCGGTTGGTGTAACGTTACGGCCGGGTTTAAGCTTTTCGGGGTCGGCAATATCAATTCGGGTTGTGTAGCCGGTAAACTCGGGCTCCGTTCCGGCGAATTCAAAACCGCCCAGCTTGCGCACCACGCTGCGTGCGCCATCACAGCCTACCAGCCATTTGGCTGTAAACGATTGGTCGCCCGATTGAACGGTTACTTCATCCGCAGTTTGACGGAACCCGGTAACGGCAACTCCACGCTTTATTTTCACGCCAAGCGAATCAGCCCGGCGGGTGAATACCGTTTCCATCTCCTGTATTTCTGAAATTAAGCTGGTATCGGGAGAGCCGGGCAGACGATATTCCCATTGGGAAGTATCAACATCCCCCTCGTGAAACGGGATTCCGGCAAAATGCCCAACCTGCCGCCGGGGGCCTTGTGTGACGGCTGTTTTGTGCGGATTTTTAAGTTGTTTGTGTATCTCCAGCCCGCTAAGTAAGTTGCGGCGGTAAAGCGCTTCGATAGTAGGGGCGGAGAGACCACGTATACCGAAAGGGAGCTGTTTTAATGGCGAATGCGCATCCTCCGCCTTTTCGAGCATTAATACAGAACATTTGGCGAGGGCGAGTTCGCAGGCCAGGAATAGCCCTACAGGGCCAGCGCCAGAAATGATAACATCATATGTAGATTGATTTTGTGTAGCTTTCATGTTATTAAGTTTGAAAGCACAAAATTGAGGAAAGCGCCAGTGTCAGGCTTGTACAAACGCGACAAAATCGCTGCTCATAGATTGCCCGCTTTTTGCCTTTCGCGCAAATGCGGCCGGCGTAGTGCCGCTGTAACGTTTAAATTCCCGGCTCAGGTGTGATTGGTCGGTATAGCCCAGCTCATGAGCCAGGCCTACAAGGCTGGTATTGGGCTGATGCCATAATCGGTTGCGCACCTGCTCAAAACGGATGAGCGCCGACACGTCTTTAACCGTATGCCCGGAAGATTGTTTAAAATTCCTCTCCAGGGTGCGCACCGTAGCATGTGCCGCCTCTGCAACCTGGCTTACAGCTATGGCCCCGTTAGCTTTCCGCATGGCAACCCCGGCCTTGAAAAGCATGCTGTTGGGGGCGATATCAGACTGTGCATCCAAAAAATATTGTTTTATTATCGCCAGCGCTTCCTCTATTTTGCCCGCTTGCATATACTCACTTAACGCCGGTTGAAGTTTGGCGATAGGGTGCTCAAACATCCGGACGCCGCCTTTACCAGCTTCCAGTCCAAGCAAATCGAAAACAGTCCATGGGAAGCATCTTATGGCTATGATTTCCAGGCGGCCTTTCGAATAAAAAGTAACCGGCTGATTGAGCAGGCCCATCATAAAGGGCGACGGTAATGGCTGTAAGTCTCCGTTATTAGCAACACTCAAGGCGCTGCCGAAATGAAAAATAATTTCTGCATAGCCGTCAGGTTGCACTACAAAGCCGGTTGGCTGTCCGCCAGCCTCCCTGCGATTGTACCAAAAGCATTTGATGGCATCCTGCAGTTCTTCGGGTGGTGTAAATTCCTGGTGATACATTTTCAAAGATAGCATCTTAAAACTATCCCTTAGTCCGCTGCCGCAAGCCTGCCGGCTTGTGGCCCGCATACAGGTAGCCAGCTTTGCTAGCCTTTTTCCTTTTTTAGCATGTACAACAAGTATCCCGTTAGCGTAATCAAAACAAACCATGCGAATGCGAAAAGGGTTAGACTGTCGGTTGAAACCAGCAGCACACCCTTACCTGTGCCATGCAGGTATCGCAGCACGACATAAGTGTAAGGAAAGAGGAGATTGTATTGCTGCGACAGTAGTGACAATGCGCCAATCCAGGCGATAAAACCTACGCCAACAGGCACAAGGAAGTTTTTGTAAAACAAGCTGATAATATATTGTGCAGCAATTACCGGTAAAACGCAGATAAAATAGGCCAGATCGTCTGATAAGAATTGCCTGATTAATTCAGCAGAAACGGGCGGGATTTTTATACCGGCAAGCAGCGCGGGAATAATACCAGAAAGCACAACCCCGATGCTAAACAGCACGATGAATTGGAGTATCATCACCAATATCACGCATAGCTTGGTAAAATAAATGGTAGTGAACCGCAGCGGCAGCGTATGCAATTGCTTCCATGCGTTGTTTTTAAACTCCAGCTGGTTAACCAGGCTAGTAAATAAAACAGCACCCAGCGGAAGCAGAAAAACCGCCATCGATTCCCAGGCGCTGGTCCATAGGTTTTTCCAAAAAGCGGCATCCGTGTAGACTGCGGAGAGATGGCTGTATTTTATCAACCGCGCTATAATAATTACCGTTGGTGTAAAAAAAGCCCCTGTTATTATCATGCGCGATGCAAGGCTGCGTTTTTTCTTTAGCCACTCGCTTTGAAAAGCATATACAAACATCAAATTCATTTCACTTGGTCAATAAGGTTGATAAATAGTTTTTCGAGGTCTTCCTTGCGGCTGGTTATTTCATAAACATCCACATCGTTTTGTACCAGCAGCCGGGTTGCCATGGCGATTTTTTCGGCGGGTAATGGGCCTGTATGCACCTGCTGCTCGCTGATTATTGCAGAGTCATCAAACTCATGCAGGATTCTCAAAGCGACCCCGGGATTGCCGGTTGCAAAAACCGTGTATTGCCCCGTGCGGGATTGCAGGTTTTCCAATGTCCCCTGGAACAGCAGCGTTCCTTTGTTGATTATGCCGACGTGGGTAACCAGTCGCTCTATTTCGGCAAGCAAGTGAGATGAAATAAAAATTGAAAGGCCCTGCTGATGATTTAAGGCTCTGAGCAGCTCGCGTATCTCGATCATGCCATTGGGATCGAGGCCGTTGGTGGGCTCATCAAGGATTAATAGTGATGGTGAATGTAAGAGCGATGCCGCGATGCCAAACCGCTGTTTCATGCCTAAAGAGAATTTGCCGAGTGGTTTTGAACCCGTACCGCCCAGGCCGGTTATATCCAGCACATATTTAATTCTCGATTCTGGTGACTGATAAACCTTTTGAAGCACGCGAAGGTTTTCGTTTGCGGTTAAGTGGGCATAAAATGATGGTGTTTCAATCAGGGAGCCTATGCGGCGCAGAATGTTTGCCCGGTTCGGGCGCAGCGGGCCACCAAAGATATTTATTTCGCCCTGTTGGTTTTTAAGCAGGCCAAGCAGTAAACGCATGGTGGTAGTTTTCCCGGCGCCGTTTGGCCCTAAAAAGCCATAGATGCTATGCTCCGGCACCTGCAAATCAATCCCGGAAAGTATCCGCTGTTCCGGCGAGTAATGGTAGGTTAAATCCTTTGTTTCTAAGCAGTACATTGGTCTGTTTTTCTGCAAAAATCGCCCGTACCGTAGCCAAAAACTACCTAAAACATGTTTTGAGGATTATTTTCTGAAAACTCCCGCGGCGTTTTCCCGGCGACTTTCTTAAATACCCGCTGAAATGTCGCCAGTGAGTTAAAACCGGCTTCGTAAGCTACGGCTGCTATGGTTATATTTCGTTCCCGGTAGGTTGATAGCAATCTTTTCGCTTCCTCCACGCGATATTGGTTAAGGTATTCGTGAAAGTTTTTTTGCACTTCGCGATTTAAAACCGCCGAGATTGTCCGTGAGGAGATATTAATTTCTGCAGATAGAGACTGCAGGGTTAGCTCCGGGTCGAGATAGAGCTTTTTATCTTCAAAAGCTATTTTTAAGCTTGATAGACATTCTTCAATCAACGTTCCGTCCATAGGTTCAGGTGTGGTGTGTACGGTTGTATTGTGGCTGCTTTCAGTAGGTTTAAGATAGCGGGCAACCAGCATCCAAAACAGGCTGGCATAAACCAACACGTCCATTTTCCATAGCGCAGTTTGATAGGGTAACAACAGCGCTGCAAAATTTGAGATGGCAGTATAGGCAGCCAGGCATAATATAGATTTTGTAAGCAGCGGCAACCGCGAGAAATAACCACGCCTGTTGAACCAAATAGCCACAAGGAAAATTAATGCTGTTACCCGGAGAAATGCAATCATTGCCGGAACATAAGCCGGATACAAAATAACGAGACCGATTGCTATTGAGGTACTTATTATAAGATAAGCATAGTGTAAATTTTTAACCAATGATTGATGACTTAGCCAACGCCGCCTGAGTGAATACATACAAACAGCTACAACAAAACAGGTTTCAGCCAGGCTTAAAAAGAGCACTGTATTTTCATTAAATATTGATTTGCTTACCAGGTGATATTTAATAAGCCCGGCAAAGACGATTAATGCAAGAAAAACTGATACCGCACCTGTGTCATGCCTTTTTTGTCGTAAGGTATATTGCAATACAAATATGATGAATGCAGTTATTGCAATTGTTGTTAAAAAAAGGGCAGGGTTATAGTGGGTGAAAAACATATCGGCGCATGGTGGTTTTGCTGGGTGATTAGATGATTTTGGTGGCGAGGTTGTTACAATGACAATTCCCGGACTGCTGCTATATAGCTGATTTGTATTTTCTAAGCGATTTGGGTACTCTTGTGCGCTTTTTGGGACACGTCGACAGACGCAGAGAAAAGCAAATTATTACGTGATGTATTATTATATGCAAATTCAAACCCCGATTCTTTTAAAAGGGATATCAATGAAATTCAGTTTGACCCCGTGCTTAAGCCTCTGCCCATTATTTTGGAGGCCCTTTCGAAAGACACGGAAACCTGGGGTGATTTTTATGTAGCTGTTTTAAATGACATTTTAAATAAAGCTGAACAAATAGACAGGCCAGGGGGTGTACTGACGTATATATCGGAATTCTATTACATAGAAGAAGCCAGCGGAGATTTCGTCCAAAAGATTGCGGACCTGCTACTAAAAGCGCGTAAGTCGAAAAGCGAGAAGATTCAATTAAAGGCCATTTGTACTTTGCCGGGCTATTTGCGTAATCCTGCCATAAAGAATAGGGACTTGATTCTTAATTGTTTGATAGAAAAACTTGACGATAAGAATTGGAAAGCAAGATACTTGTCATTTAAATATTTAAAATACGAAGGTTTGTTGCTTGAGGGGAAGGCGATTGTCTTTTAAGGATATGATCCTAAAAACTTTTTTAGGGGAGCCGGAACAAATTTAGAGCAATTTGAGGCGGCTTATAATTTCGTTATCACCTAAAGTATCGGTATCTGTTTTATCATATATCGAAAGCAGGTAGATTTCCTCTTTTACAACCTTCAGATAAGTTATTATCCTTGCGCGGCCTGATTTGCCCTTGTTTTTCGAAGATACTGCCATGCGAATTTTGTAACAATTGTTACCTAAAGATTCACCAATTGCGGGTGTTTTCTCCAGCGTCGCAATTAACTTTGCAACGTCGGTTTTGATGGAAATGTGCCGTTTTGAAAGCTTTTTTAATTCTCTTTCAAATAATGGAGTAGGTATAACATTAAAGCTCATCGAGCAATTGTTCAATAGATTTCGCCTTAACTTTGCCCTCCTGGTGGAGTTTAACCCATTTTACAGACTCTTCTAGGTCGTCTAATATTTGTTTCTTTTTTTGTGCCTTACTTATTTTTTTAACGGTATCGATTGACACGACTTTTCCACCCAGTTGTTCGATCAAATCAGACAATGTTTTTTCAACTTTGTCCGGGATTTCAATTGTAAGAGTTGTCATATAACAAATTTAGACAATTATTTTAAATGTATCCGGCAGGTTATTATAAAGCCAGTGTTATGACGTTACTGTAGAGCAATTCGCCGCGATAAAAGACAAATGATTTATTCCCTACCTTGCACTGTAACAAATCACCTTCAGGCGATACTCATATCCCAAAATGATGCAGTGAAACAACCCGATTTGCATAGCACCTTTCTCAGCCTGGTAAAGCAGCACGAGCGAATAATTTACAAGGTGTGCTACCTGTATGCCGCTAACGCAACCGACCGGCAGGACCTTTACCAGGAAATACTGGTGCAAACCTGGAAGGGCTATGAAAAATTCCGGGGCGATGCCAAGTTTAGCACGTGGCTGTACCAGGTGGCTATTAATACCGCTATTGCCGATTTCCGCAGGGGAAAGAACTCGCCCGTTAGCTTTACGGGCGATGATTTGCCTGAGATAAGTGACAATATAGCCGGTGGAACGGAAACGGAACAACTGGAGCAACTGCACGCGGCCATCAACCAGCTTAACGATATCGAAAAAGCTTTGGTAATGCTTTATCTCGACGGCAATACCTACGATGAGATGGAAAGCATTATGGGCATCCCTAACGGCGCTCTCCGGGTTAAAATGACAAGGATAAAGGAAAAATTAAGACAACTCACTAAAAATAATTGACATGGAACTCGACGAATTTAAAGACATGTGGACAAAGGCTGAAATGCAGCCATCCACCATAAATTATAACATCAGCAGCATGATTTACACCGACTCGAAAAGTCCGCTGGCCATGATCGAAAAACGTTTTAAAGCAGCGCTTTTCATGTTCCCGCTTACTGTAGTAATATTCGGCGGAACGTTTATCAGCAAGGGAACTAACCAAAGTGTAATTACATGGCTACTATTTGCCATACTGTTTATTGAATTTTTGTTCTCGCTTTTCAACTACCTGCTGATAAAAAAAATACAGCAACCCGCCGGCAACATCAGGGAGAACTTGGTAAAGCGGGTTTACCTGCTGGAACAACGCACGACAAATTACCTGTACCTTCATACCGGGCTTTATGTGGTTATGGCTATATTGCTGGAACTTAGTGTTTATTTTAACTTTGATGCAAACCATGGGTGGTGGGCTGGCATTAACCCGGTGTTGAGAGCGGTTATCTGTGTTGTTTTCCTTGCCGGGCAGCATTTCATCAAGCGGCAATCGCAAACAAAATTGTACGGGCAATATATTGAAAAACTACACGGGTTAATTGGGCAAATGGAAGCTAACTAAACAGCTATAAACATGTTTTTAAAGCGCGTTGATTTCCTCATCAAACTTACTGTCCGTAAAAAACTTTTTATAATCCTGTATGTGCATCATATTATACACCGCCTGCTTTTTATTTTTTGCGTGGTTATAATAAGCTTTGCATATACGGTAACCAACCCAGTAACCAAGGTCGGCGGGATGATCGGGGCGGTCATCATCGCCGTTGCCTATCCAGTTTTGTTTGCGGTCCAGGTACATCTCCTTTTTAAAATCGCCCCATATTTTTTGTTCTTTACCTTTGGCAAAAACTACCAGCCGCTCGTTTGCTTGTTTGCCCGAAATTAGCTCGCCGATAAAGTCGGCCATGCCCTCTATGATGGCCTCACGCAGCAGCGTAGTGTCTGACGCCATACTATTTTGCTGGTAATGAATAAGCTCGTGGGCAACAATATGTATCAATTGCTGCAAGGGGTTTAAATAATGTAGCTGCCAGCTTTTTATTTGGGATAAATCAGTAGTGTTGGTTTTAGCCGATTGGTCAATCGCGAGTATCAGCCCGTTGGATGTGGAAGTGCCGGCAGAATTTAGTTTGCCTATCACAAAATAAATATCAGGAAAGATAGCGTCCGGGTATAGTTTTTTTAGATTCACATAACTCTTCATATAGTCCTGTCTATAGGCAGCGGCTTTAAAAGTGTTAGCGCGTACACTTGTGTAAAATTTATCCATGCCGTTGTGGTCCCGTGTAAAGGAGTACAGGTTATTCCCCATTTTATTTACAAAGTAATCCAGCAGCGCTGTGGTGCCTTTGTCGAAATAATACTTTTTATATATGCTTTCGGCGTGGGCAGTATCAGCAGCAACCTTGTCAAAGGCAATCCAAAAGTTTTTTACGTCGCTGTCAATTACCTTTGCCTTAAGCGGATCGGTTGAGTAAGCCGGCTTCATACTTCGGATGATTCTTTGCCAATGCGCACTGGCTTTCATAAAATCAAAATCGTCATCGGCCTTCAGCACCGGAACGTCATTAAAACCATACTTACTAATACCCAATTCCAGCAGCTTAAAGCTATTGCTGCTGTCTTTACCCGCAGCGTAAGCGCTGGCTGCATAAAAATAGATGGTACTTTTGGTTATCTTATTATCACCTGCTTCTGCGGCTTTTGCCCATATCCCGGCAGTTTTTAAATAGTCGTGCTTTTTATAGAACACGTTGCCGGCTTGTAATAGACTGTCGGATTTTGATTGTGAAAATGAGGTGGCCGTTTTTAACAGTACCAGGATTATCAGTGGCATTTTCCTCATAAGTATGGCGATGTATTTAATAATTACCGTGCAATATAATATCCGTAAGGTATTAAACTTTACTAATAATTGCTATTGAACTCGAAATAATATTTGAATGTTAAATTTAAAAAGCGGATATTTAATCGCTGATATTAAGCCGAAACATCACTGAAAAAGGTAATCGCCATATTATTTCTGAATATTTACCTGGTAAGCTTATCCGGGCAACTGGCGGTTTATCAATATTTAAGCTACAAAAACGATAAATTTTTTAAGACGCAAACCAGCGAAGGCCTTTACAATGTTAACGACCTTACCGAAATAAAAATTCCCGCCAGCATGCATGGCGTAGCGGAATGGGCCAATTATGAGAAAGTAAGCGGCCGCATACAATTTGCCGATGCCGCATATAACTATGTAGAGATGCGGGTTACCGCTGATGCCATTTATCTTAAATGCGTCCCTAACTACGAAACAACGCAACTGTCTGGCCTTAATATTATCCACGCCGAAAATATAAAAGGCGTGCACATCCCCCAGAAAGGGCGCGTTCCGTATGGCAAAACCACGCTGAATTATAACCTGGGCTTCGCATTTGTAAAGTTCGAATTTAATTCGCCGTTTAAAAATGCATTAAAACTACCGGCTCAACCGGTATCAAAAATAACCTGTCAAAGCGCCGATATTCCGGAGCAACCACCCAAGTCTTTCTGCTAATTCAAGATTAGCGTATCTGCCGGGGCTTTGTCCCTAACGGATATATTTCGCGTTCGCATTATTTCCTCAATAAGGATAAGTGTGCCGTTTTCCTGCTTTTACGCTAACCGACTAATCAATTCGCTTATTCCATTTGCGGCGGCAATATTTTATTTGCGCCGGAATAAGTATCAATGGCAGAATGTTAAACACTAACAAATGGCTAAACGCCATAATTACTTATGACAATCAAGAAGAAAATAGCGGGAGCAGCTGTATTACTGTTGCTGCTTACCGTAATAACGGCATATTACCGGCCCCGTTCGTCGCACCAGGAAATGCTGGATATGCTGACAGAACTCCGGCATAAATACTTCAGCACCGAAAATCCATTTAGCCCCGAAGTAAAGTGGGCGTATGTTGACTCTCAACTTAAAAGACCGGGCAACGAAAGAAACCTTATGCTGCTTAATGCCCGTGCTTCACTCAGTCTTAAAGTAGGCAAAGAGGAACAGGCTGTGCAGGACTATGAAAACGGTGTGAACCTGATGGATTTTATGAATATCACCGGCATGATGCCCGACCTGGGTATCGCTTACATGCGCCTGGGTGAACGAAGCAATTGCATGTTAAACCACAACGGCTCGTCCTGCATCTTCCCTATAAAAGATGGCGGCGTGCACGTGCTGAAAACCGGGTCGACCAAAGCAATTCAAACCTACGAGACGATATTGAGAAGCCAGCCGGATGATTATGAATCGAAATGGCTGCTCAACATTGCATTTATGACGCTAGGCAGATATCCGCAGGACGTGCCTAAAGAGTTCCTGATACCAGGGCTTAATTCTGATGGCGGAACGCGTGTAAAACCCTTTACAGATGTGGCGGCAGACCTGGGCCTGAATATAAACGGCCGGGCTGGCGGTGTGATTGTAGATGATTTTAATAATGATGGCTACCTCGACATCGTAACCTCAGCCTGGGATCTTTCTGACCCGATGCATTATTTCCAGAATAATAAGGATGGCAGCTTTACTGATTTGACTGAACAAAGCGGTCTGAAAGGGTTAACAGGTGGCCTGAACATACAGCAAACTGATTACAACAACGACGGAAATCTCGACATTTTTGTATTAAGAGGAGCATGGAATACAAATGGTTACGGTAACCAGCCAAGCTCGCTGCTGCGCAATAACGGCGACGGTACCTTTACGGACGTTACCACATCGGCCGGTTTGTTTTTTATGCATCCAACCCAGGCCGCAGTTTGGGCCGACTTCAATAACGATGGCTGGCTTGATGTTTTTATAGGAGCGGAAAACCCGACAACGCCTGACGCGGGAGGCTATCACCATTGTATGCTCTACATGAATAACCAAGACGGCACCTTTACTGAAGTAGCGCAAAAGGCACATTGCGATATCCTTGCCTATGTAAAAGGCGCAACTTCTGCTGACTTTGACCACGACGGCTATCCCGATGTATTTCTCTCGACTATGAATGGCCAAAAATACCTGTTCAGAAATAAAGGAATAAAAGGAGGTGGCGTGGATTTTGAAGATGTTACTGAAAAAGCCGGCATTGCTTCCAATAAAGCAAGAACATTCACCACCTGGTTTTATGACTATGACAATGACGGCTGGAGCGATATACTGATTGCCGATTATAATTTCCAGGGAAAAAGCCTGGCCTGGTTTGCAGGCGCAGAAGGTGTGGGCAAACCTGTGCGCGATGCAGGTACCATTTACCTGTACCACAATAATCACAACGGTACATTTACTAATGTTAGCAAACAAACAGGCCTTGATAAAGTAACATTCAGCATGGGCGCCAATTTTGGCGATATTGATAATGATGGCTATCCCGATATGTATTTTGGTACGGGTAATCCCGATTTTAAATCGCTGGTGCCTAATAAAATGTTTAAGAACCTTGGCGGAAAGAAATTTGCTGACGTTACTGTTTCCTCGCGTACCGGCAACCTGCAGAAAGGTCATGGCGTAGCGTTTGCTGATATAAGAAATACAGGCGTGCAGGATATTTTTGCCGTTATCGGCGGAGCTTACAAAGGCGATTCGTACACCAGCTCGCTGTTTATGAACCCGGGGCAAAGCAATAATAACTGGATAAGCCTTAAGTTGGAGGGGGTAAAAGCAAACAAAGCCGCTATCGGCAGCCATATCAAACTTACATTTACCGAAAATGGCGTTAAGCGGAGCGTTTACAAAGATGTTAACTCAGGCGGCAGCTTTGGCTCATCGCCTTTACGGCAGGAGATTGGAATTGGCCAGGCAAAATCAATTGATGAGGTTGAAATAACATGGGCCGGCGATAATGTTGTTCAACGATTTCAGAACGTTGCGCCAAACCAGTTTTTACATATAACAGAAGGCCAGGGCAATCCCGAATTATTACATTTAAAAACATTGACTTACAAGAAACTGGCCAAGGCTCCTACATGTATGCCGATGATGAGCAGTTTGAAATAAAGAGCTTATTATAAATAATAGTTGAATGATAAGCTTATAAAACCGATGCTAAATATTTTTATATGATTAAGAAACAGTAAGCCGTGTATTTTGTTAAAAAGAGTGCTATATTTATAATATTGTTTCAATTAACTAAAAACCATAAAGCAATGAAAAAACTGCTGTTAATATGCTGCTTGTTTGCTGCGATAACAACCGCGAGCCGCGCCCAGACTAAAGTAGGCGCCGACCCTGTAGAGAAAGCCAAAGGCTTGCAAAAACAGTTAAACCTTTCGGATAAGCAAACTGAAAAGGTAACTGATATTTATAAAGAGTCGGTGAAGAAATTTGACGAGATAAAAGTTAAGGAGCACGGTAACACCAACAAAATGTTAGCAGATGTTACCCCGTTGCGAGTGGCTACTATTAAGAAAATTAAAGACGTTTTAACCCCTAAACAGGTGGTTAAATATGACAAGCTGGTTAAAGAAAGCAAAAGCTCGAGCCTTAACGGCGGTTGGAGTGACGGCTGGACTACTGCTAATTAACAAAGCAAAACCATATAAACAAAGAGAGCGGCCCGAAAGCCGCTCTCTTTGTTCCGGGAGATTATTTTAATCCAGCACGCCAAACTTACCTGACTGAAATTCCTGGAATGCTACCTGCAGTTCCTGTTGGGTATTCATCACAAATGGGCCGTATTGGGCGATTGGTTCATTAATGGGCTCACCGCTTAATAACAGCAAAACGGCGTTAACATCGGCACTGATATTAATTTCCTCGCCTTCGTTTTTGAACAGCACAAAATCGTGCTCACTAACCGAAGCGCCGTTAACCGTTGCCGCGCCTTCAACCACCAACAATATGGCGTTGTGGCTTACCGGTATATTAGTGTTCACTTTACCGCCCGGATTCAATTTAATATCGAACATGTTTACAGGAGTAAACGTAGTTGCCGGGCCTTGTTCCCCATTAAAGTTGCCGGCAATAATATTCACTGTGCCGCCATTGCCAGGTAAAGTTAGCTTACTCATTTGTTCAGCAGTTATAGGCTGATATTTGGCAGGAGTAAGCTTATCTTTTGCAGGCAGGTTTACCCATAGCTGCACCATCTCAAACGGTCCGCCTTTTTTCGAAAAACTTTCTTCATGGTATTCCTTGTGTAATATACCGCCGCCTGCGGTCATCCACTGCACGTCGCCGGGGTTAATCACGCCGCTGTTGCCGGTGCTGTCGTGGTGGGCTACGCTGCCTTTATAGGCGATAGTCACGGTTTCGAAGCCTTTATGCGGATGGACATCAACGCCACGTATATGATCCGATGGTCCGAAATCGTACTCCGCATTAAAATCCATCATCAAAAACGGACTTACCCGCTTTTGAGTTAATTGGGCATTTGGGAAATAATTAAATACCCTGAATCCGTCGCCAACCATACCCGGACGGGCAGGGCGGCTATATATTTTTTCAATTTGTTTTAACATTTGGTCTCCTTAATAATTTATATACAAAGGTACGAAGGGCGGTAAGGGTTTATACTTGATGTAGGTTAAGAATTAGTTGATTAGTGACTGGAGATTAGAGCTTAGAAAAATCCAGCTGCTCCCTGTGCTAAAGAGCCATCGGCCCGGCCCATGTTGTAGCGCCGGGTTTTTCTCTACCGTCTGCCCAAATCTTTTCAGCGTTTTATTTCTTGCCCCGTTAGGGGCTACCGCTTTGTAGCCTATAACAAGAAAGAAATTTTTGCCCCATCGGGGCTACCCTTATTCGTTATGCCTGGTTATTGCGGGTAAGAATATCAGGCGGTAGGGTAACCTCTACGAGGCAACCCCCCTTTTTATTATCGTTTCTACAAAGCGGTAGAGCCTACGGCTCATTGCCTTTGGTAATTTGAACCTCTGGTTACACGGCAGGCTTTTAACCTGGTGAAATGATGCATAATTTCATAAAGAGCCATCGGCTCGGCCCATCTTGGTAGCGCCGGGTTTCAACCTGGCGTGAGCATAACAACCGAACCATCATGCAAAATGCATCACCACATACAACGCCGCAACAGAAATGGCCACCCAAAGCATCACCCCTTGCAGCAACGGTTTAAAGCCTACCGATGCAAGCACCGCACATGATAATCCGGCCCCGATTAAAAACAGCGTAAGCGTTAGCCCTGCCTTAGCGATATTTACTATAAACGGACTAACTACGGTAATTCCCGGAACGTAAGTATTTATCATCAACGCCACGATGAACAGACCGATAAAATATGGTATACTCACTTTCCTCGATTTATTTTTAAAGACGACGGCAGCAATTAAGGTTACCGGAACTATCCACAATGCCCTTGCAAGCTTCACCGTTGTGGCGACGGCTAACGCATGCTGCCCATATTTACTTGCCGCCCCTACTACCGAGCTGGTGTCATGAATGGCGATGGCGCACCATAAGCCAAACTGCGTTTGCGATAAATTCAAGTAATGCCCAATCAAAGGAAAAACAAAAAGGGCTACCGAGTTGAGTACAAAAACACAGCCCAGCGCGACTGAGATTTGCTTCTCCTCCGCCTTGATCACAGGAGCAATGGCCGCAATGGCGCTGCCGCCGCAAATGGCTGTACCACCCGAAATGAGGAAGGAGGTTTTCTTTTCAATCTTAAGCCATCTGCCTAAAAAATAGCCTAAAGTTAATGTGCCTGCTATAGATGCAATTGTAAACAACACACTCTGGCGCCCGGCTTGTAATGCGGTGCTGATATTCATGCCAAAGCCCAGCCCAACTACTGATGCCTGCAAAAGCCAGTGTGTAGCCTTATGGTTTAAATGCAGGTAAGGGTGACCGGTAAGTTGTGCTACCGCCAGACCAAGTATCAAGGCAGTTGCCGGCCCGGCAAAAGGAGTTACGCAAAATACAGCGCAACCGGCAAAAACCAGTTTCCGCAGGTTGTCATTAATATTTAGTAGTTGATGGGGTTTATCTAATTGATGGGTTTCCATTTGCTTTTATTTGAAGCAAATGTCCGCCAATCTATGTCCAGATTTTTATCACGAATCGCGATGCCTGATAACCAAAAGTTATGAGCTTATTAAATTCGATATAACTGGAACAAGAGTTAACGGCCGTTAACAATTACTTTTGGTTTCCGGCCCTTCAAGCATTTTTTAATGTACTCACTCACCTCATAATCGGTAGCATTTTTTACCATGCCGTAATCAGGCCGGTACTTACTCATAAAGTTAAATAGCTGTTCGCCGGTAAAACCGGTAATCCGGCTAACCAGTGGCTTACTAAAGCGGCGATCGACAATGCTGTTTCGATAATCGGCGACAAAGGTGCGCTGCAGACGGCGGGCGTCGGCCCCTTCCTTGCTTACAGCGCTCCATACTTTATCAATTACTACACCAACCCCTAGCGGTGTAATTACTATCGCGTGGCTTTTGTCGCCCTTGCGGTATATTTCTTTGTAGGCGGTTTTATTTTCGGCAAGTTTTTTTTCGGGTGTTAGCAGTGTGCTATTAATATCAACCTCTTTAAGCACCAACGGGCCCTTTCTAAGCCGGATAATAACATACGGAGCGTTCACGATCGCCAGTGTATCGTTCAGGAAACCTTCTTTAACAGTTATTAAAGTGTCACCGGCCTTGGCCTGGATAGAAAATTCGCCCAAATCGTTACTAAGCGTCTGAATATTACGGTTTTTGATGGTGGCATTGCCTTGCCGTGTGTTGTCAAAAACTACTAAGCCTTTAACCTGGGCTGTAGCGGCCATGCAGCCCGATAAGCTGATAATCATTGTACAAGCTAATGCCCTATTACGCATGCGACTGATTTACGGGCAATATCGTTATTAAAACCGTGTCGCTTTACGGCAGTTTCGTTAAATTATGTTAAGGTTAATCATCTCTACTTTTTAGTCCCTGTAACGTTCAGGAAGATAATGCTGCTATGCGGAATGCCCAATGTGATAGCTGGGGTTACCTCCAAATAAAGTTTAAGATAACCGTCTGTAATGCCCTTCATGGCGGCGATATAAGCATCCGCCCCTTCCTTGGACAGATAGTTCAAGGGCACCATCGATTTCCTGAAGGTTATCTTTCCCTTGTCGTCTAAAAAGGCTGTGTAGGAATAATAAAAATCGGTATAGGCGTGATGGATAGTAATATTATAAGTTGGCGACAGGTAGTTATCAAACAGCATGCCGCCGTTTACATCACCGTCGTGAACAATTTCTTTTTTTACGGTGATGAGCGGCGTTTTGGCTTTTAAGCTGGGTGGCGTGGTTCCTGCAAAGGCGCTGTCAAGAGTTTTATTGGCAGCTAGAGATTTTTTCGTGATATAATCAGTGTCACGACGGCTTGGCTTCCAGAAGTTCGCGGTGTCGGAGTGCAGGGTGTTTTTGATGTAATCGTTGGTGTAGAAGGTCATATAGGCATGCACCTTTTCGTCGCTGATCACGCGGCCATCAACATGCAGCACCATAAATTGTATGCTGTCTTTCTTAATATATTTTAATTTAAGCCATGCCCAGGCCACGTTGTAAATCGAGTCATGATCGAACACTACTGGCGTGTTCAAAAACTTATTTTTCTTGGGGCTGTAGATATTTACTGAATCATCCGAAGGAAAAGAAATCCGCCATTCGGGAATCAGCTGGTAACCAACGGGACTAAAAGATAGTCCATTATCAAACGTGCGCTTTACTTCGGTATAATGAATGCCCTTAATGCTGCTAATTAACGCCTTAGCTTTTGTCACCTCTGCCTTGCGTTTGGTTTCTTCCCTTTCACGTTCCGAAACATGCCGGCGGCGACAGGAGGTAATGGCTATGGAACTAAAAACAAGGAGCAAGAAAAGAACTGTATAGGACTTACGGGCAGATATGTTCATAGAATAGCTTGCAGGGGTTATTTAAAAACGCTAAAATAGTAAAAGGGTTTGATGGGGGAAGTCCAAAAATTGGGAAAGTCAGTAAAGTCGGAAAGATGAATCGCAGATGAGCAAAGCATTGACCGGAATAAATTAACCTTTCAACCTTTCAACGAGTACACTCAGCGCCTGTTCCGGATCCTAATATCAGATAGCCAGTGTACTCCGGCCCTGTCATAGCGAATATCCCCATGCCAATTACCAGGCTGATCACGATCATGGTAAGGTCGAAGCGGTTTAGCTTGGGTTTAATCATATATTAATGATACGTTAATTGTTTATTTTTTAAATTTATATTTTAATTTTGTTATCGTTGCCTGATTAATTGATACTAA